>SL_3KL_010_SEDDRAFT_10000723_pt1 | contig 28392 bp, 29 predicted proteins | sample SodLakKL_010_SED_2_FD_10381 | JGI IMG/M metagenome (IMG submission 10381)
GCACAAGACGCCGGCGGTGATGAAGCTGGTGTGTGCGGGTGAGGAGGAGCGTGTGGTGGGGTGCCACATTTTCGGCCACGGTGCGGATGAGATGCTGCAGGGGTTTGCGGTGGCGGTGCGCATGGGTGCGCGCAAGGCGGATTTCGATGCGACGGTGGCGATTCATCCGACGAGCGCGGAGGAGTTGGTGACTCTGGCGCCTTGATGGATGCCTTGTGGCTCCGTGTGTTCGGGTACGGTTCCGTCGTTTGTCAGTCGTTTTTTTTGCGGCCCTGGAGACCGGACCATGGTGACGCGTGCGTTTGAAGACCATCAGCCTTCGCTTGCCGATGATGTGCGAGTGGACCCGACAGCGGTGGTGATCGGTGACGTGGTCATTGGTGCCCGGAGCTCGGTGTGGCCGCAGGCGGTGATTCGCGGCGATGTGCAGTCGATCCGCATCGGGGCGCGCACGAATATCCAGGATGGGGCGATCGTGCATGTCACGCATGATGGCGAGTTCTCGCCGGGCGGTTTCTCGACTTCGATCGGGGACGATGTGACGGTGGGCCATCGGGCGATCATTCATGCCTGCACGATCGGTAGCCGCGTGCTGGTGGGGATGGGGGCGATCGTGATGGACGGTGCGGTGGTCGAGGATGATGTGATCATCGGTGCGGGCGCGCTGGTGACTTCCGGCAGCCGGCTCGAGTCGGGCTGGCTGTACGTGGGCAGCCCGGCGAAGGCGGTACGCGAGTTGAAGCCGGGTGAACGCCGCTTTCTGCCCTACTCGGCGGAACACTATACGAAGCTCGCCTGGCGCCATGGCCGGGGGTGAGTCTGGCGGCTGACCGCGACGCCGCGCCGTGACGGTCTGTGCGGCGGTGGAACCGGNCGCTGCGCCACCGGGTCGAAATTGCAGGGATGTCACCTGCGGAGGTGTGCCATGCCGACCCGCCCCTATCGTCAGATCGAACCCCATATCGGCCATGATGTCTTCGTTGACCCTTCAGCGGTGCTGATCGGCGATGTCGCCATCGGCGCGGGCAGTTCGATCTGGCCGACGACGGTGCTGCGTGCGGATGCGAAGCCGATTCGTGTCGGTACGCGGACGAACATCCAGGATGGCGCGATCGTGCGCGTCACGCATGCCAGCGAGTTTCACCCGGAAGGCCATGCCACGTGGATCGGCAGTGATGTGACGATCGGGCATCAGGCGGTGCTGCAGGGCTGCACGATCGAGGACAATGTGCTGATCGGCATGGGGGCGATCATCATGGAGGATGCGATCGTGCATTCGCATGTGATCGTGGGTGCGGGTTCGCTGGTGACCACGGGCAGCCGGTTGCAGTCGGACTGGATGTACATGGGCAGTCCGGCGCAGCCGATTCGCGAGATCACGCGTGAGGAACGGCGCTACAACGCCTATCTGGCGCAGTATTACGCGGAGCTGGCGCAGCAGCATCTGGAGGATGTGGCGGAGGCTCGGCGGCGGGCTCGGTTGGGGTTGTAGTGTCTTGTTGAAGGGCTGCCGGGCTGCCCCTGAATCAAGCGCCTGTGGGTTGCGTGCCGGGTCGCGGGGGAGCCTGTTCCGGGGCCCGCTGCCAGCGTCGTGTCCTGGCGGACACGACGCTGTCCGTCCCTGGGCGCTACTGTGCGGCCATCCATGGCCGCACACGACCCCTGCACAGGATCCCCCACGCCCCGGCACGCCCTTGCGGAATCATGTGAGTTCAGGGGCAGCCCGGCACCCCGGTCGTGTGTGTTGGGTGGTCAGTCGTTGGCGCTGGTGAGGCGATCGCGCACTTTGCCTACCTGGCGGTACCACTCGGTCAGGGTGGCTAGATCGAAGGCGGCGTTGGCCGGGCTGGGATTGGGGGTGACTACGGCGATGACGCCGCCGGGCAGGGGCTCGGGCTGTTCGCCCAGTTCCACCCGCCTGGGGCGCTCGGCGCGGCCGTGGCGCAGGTAGTGTTCGTAGACGCCCTTGCCGTTGAACCAGGCGACGGCGGGTCGGTATTGGCGCAGGTTGTCATCGAGGATGGGGGCCCATTGGCGGTAGTCGGCGGCGCGCAGGTCCGCCCCACCGGGTGTGGGGCGCTTGACGATGTCGGTGAAGCCGATGCCGTGTTCCGCGCAGAGCCGGGCGAGGCTCTGCGGGCCGGGTTCGAAGTCCCCCGGCACGAGGCCGGCGGCGCGCATGGCAGGCCAGAAGCGGTTGCGCGGATGGCCGTAGTAGTAGCCGGCGTTGACCGAGGCCGGTGACGGGTTGAGGCCGACGACAACGATGCCGAGGCCGGGGCGGAGGTAGTCGGGCAGGGTTTCCATCAGCCGGTGCGGGGGTGCTGGCGGTAGAAGGCGCAGAGTTCGGTATAGACGCCCGGATAGGCCCGGCGCACCTGGTCCGGCGCGAGCAGGAACGCCTCGCTGGCGACGGCGAAGAACTCGGCGGGGTCGGTGGCAGCGTATTCGTCGAAAGGCAGTTCGGCGTCCGCCTCGAGGCGCGCGACGAAGTCCTCGTAGGCGTCGCTGAAGATGGCCGTCCAGCGTTCGCGGTCCATGTCACCGTGCAGGGGCGGCATGCCGTTGGCGACGCCGTTGACCATGTCGAGCTTGTGGGCGAATTCGTGGATGACGACGTTGGCGTCGTCGTCGCTTCCGGTCCACGCGAGGACGACCGGGCCCTGCGGCCAGGCCTCGCCGGCACGCGCCTCATCGACTTCGTGGACGATGCCGTCGTCGTCGGTGTAGCTGTCGCGGACGCGGAAGTCGTCGGGGTAGACGATGACCGAGTGCCAGCCGTCGTACCATTCGAGGCCGAGGCCGAGAATCGGCATGCAGGCCTGCAGCGCAATTTGCCGCCGGACATCGTCGGTGAGCGCGAATCCGCCGGCCGGCTCGATGGACTTGGCGTGCAGGAACAAGACAACGAGGTCACGCAACCGACGGCGGCTGATGCTGTCATAACGGGCAACGGCGGGGACGCGCTGGATGAGCATCTCCCAGTCCCGATCGGGAATCGCACCGCGCGCCAGGATGCGCCCGCGACGCCAGTTCCGGTACCATTTCACAAGCATCATCCCTCCCCGCTGCAAGGGGCGTACTATACCGATCCGGCCGGTGCGCGCGCAGGGCGTGACGATGCTGGACGCCGGGCCACCGGCTGGAGGCAGTATCATGAGCCGAATCGATCCCGCCACGCGCGTAACCCGGACATGGCGGCGCGCCGTACCGCTCCTGGCCCTCGTGGCCCTGCTGGGCGCCTGCGCGCATGCGCCGCTCGATGCCGAGGGCGTCGACCTCGCGCTGACTCCGGAGGACGTCCGTGCGGATGCCGACGGCACGCGCGATCGCGCGGTGATCTGGGGCGGGCAGATCGTGCGCGCGGAGAATCTCGCCGACAGCACACGCCTGGAGATCGTCTCCTACCCGCTGGACGCGCGGTCGCAACGCCCACGCGCGGAGCAGCGCCCGGGTGCGCGCTTCCTGGTCGATCGCGCGGGCTATCTGGAGACGGCGGAGTACGAGCCCGGGCGCAGCATTACCGTGCGCGGCCGCGTCACGGGGACCGAGGCCGGACGCATCGGCGAGGCGGACTACGACTACCCGGTGGTCACCGCCGATGAGATGCACCTCTGGCCGCGGCGCGCCGCGGGGGCGGAACGGGCTCAGCCACGGATCAACTTCGGCGTGGGCATCATATTCTCGCGCTGATGCCCGCATCCAGTTCGTTACGCAGCGCTTCACGGGAGCACAATCATGGCCAGAACGCCCTCCACCATGCGCGCCCTGGGCACCGAGGCGCCGGATTTCACGCTGCTCGATCCGGCCACCTTCCGCATGGTGTCGAAGTCGCAGTATGAAGGCCGGCCACTGCTGGTTGCGTTCATCTGCAACCACTGCCCCTTCGTGCTGCACATCAAGGATGTGTTCGCCATGTTCGCCGCGGAGTACGGCGAGCGCGGAATCGGCATCGTCGCCATCAACTCGAACGACATCACCCACTATCCGGACGATCACCCCGACCGGATGACGGAACTTGCGCGCGCGACCGGGTTCTCGTTTCCCTACCTGTTCGACGAGACGCAGGAAGTGGCGAAGGCGTACGAGGCCGCCTGCACGCCCGACTTCTTCCTCTTCGATGCCGATCATCGGCTGATCTATCGCGGACGCTTCGATGCGGCCACGCCGGGCAACGACGAACCGGTGACCGGGACCGATCTGCGCGCTGCCTGCGACGCCCTGCTCGAAGGCACGCCGATGCCTGCCGAGCAGAAGCCCAGCATGGGTTGCAACATCAAGTGGAAGGCGGGGCAGGAGCCCGCGCACGCGCGCTGAGCTGTCGGCGGTGGCCGCGATCTGCGCCGTCCACCGGCGAGTTCCGCTCAGCCCTGGCGGTGGGTCTTTTCCAACTGCTCGCGGCGCGTCTTCGCCTCCGCTGAGAGCGTGGCCGTCGGCCGCGCGAGGAGGCGCGGGATGCCGATCGGGTCGCCGGTATCCTCGCAATAGCCGTAACTGCCCTCGTCGATGCGGGCGATCGCCTCATCGATCTTGCGCAGCAGCTTGCCCTCGCGCTCGCTGATGCGCAGGCTCAGCCAGCGCTCTTCCTCGGCCGAGGCGCGGTCGAGCTCGTCCGGCTCGTTCTGCGCGGCCGACAGCTCGGTACGGGCACGCTCGATGTCCCTCTCGATTTCCGCGCGCTGAGCCAGCAACTGCTGGCGGAAGAACTCGAGCTGTTCCTCGTTCATGTACTCGTCGTCGGGCGCGGCGCGCAACTCTTCTTCAGTCAGCATGACCACTCTCGTGACGCCCCGTGGGTCGTCGTTTGTTGCTCCTGGTGCAGGCTCCGTCCATACACGGGCCGTGCGAGACTCTGCCGGACGTTGCGGGGCATGCGCTGCGCACACGCAAGACCGGCGAGCGCCGGAGTATAGGGACGCCCGCAAAGCGATGCAACGCGATCTCGCCGGCCGGTTCAGGCGCCGCGCAGTTGCGCCAGTACCGGTGCGGTCGTGGGCGCCACGCCGCGCCAGATGCGGAAGGATTCGGCGGCCTGCTCAACCAGCATGCCGAGCCCGTCCACGGCCCGCGCGGCTCCGTGCTCGCGCCCCCAGGTGAGAAACGCCGCGGCCGCCGGGCCGTACATCATGTCGTAGACCGTTGCCCCCGGCGCCAGCACGGCCGGGTCGACGGGCGGGACCGCGCCGGCAAGACTGGCCGCGCTGGCGTTGATGACGAGATCATGCCCGCTGCCGGTCCCGGCGAGGTCGAAGCCGCATCCATGCACGGGCCCGTCACTGGCGAATTCGGCCGCGACCGCGACCGCCCGTGCGGGCGTGCGATTGGCGATGACGACAGCGGCCGGCCGGGCGGCCAGCAGCGCGCCCAGCACACCGCGCGCCGCGCCGCCCGCCCCCAGCAAGAGGATGCGCCGCTCGGCGAGATCGAGTCCGAGGTTGGCTGTCAGGTCGCGCACCAGCCCGACGCCATCCGTGTTGTCGCCGCAAATGCTGCCCGCGGGGTCGGGATACAACGTATTGACCACACCGACACGGGCGGCGTGCGCGGCCACGTGGGTGCACAGTGCGTGGGCCTCGGCCTTGAACGGCACGGTCACGTTGAGCCCGCAACCGCCCTCCGCGAAGAACGCCCGGGCGGCATCGGCAAATCCGTCGGGGCCCGGGTCGATGCGGCCATAGACCATCGGCGCGCCGACCTCGTCGGCGAACGCGGCATGAATCCTCGGTGACAGGCTGTGCTCGACCGGGTGGCCGATAACGGCATAGCGGTCCAAGATGCGATCTCCAGGCGGTGAGTGCTGCGCGAAAGGTGCGCATTGTACAGCGCAACGCCTCGTGTCCGCAGATGGCAGTCGCATGCAGGCAAGTCTCGCCTTGGACGCTGCGCGGAACGGCCTCTATACTTTTTCGCCTTGCTGCCCTCGTGTCAGCGCGAGGCATGACACGAACCGACCACAGGGATCCCCATCGTCATGGCCATTCATTCCTTCCTGCCACCCGTGCGCACCCTGATGGGGCCTGGACCCTCCGACGTCCATCCCCGCGTGCTGGCGGCAATGGGGCGCCCCACCATCGGCCATCTGGACCCCGAATTCGTGGTCATGATGGACGAGATCAAGACGCTGCTGCAGTACGCGTTCCGGACCGAGAATCGCCTGACCATCCCGATTTCCGCGCCCGGTTCGGCCGGCATGGAGTCGGCCTTCGTGAATCTGGTGGAGCCGGGCGACACCGTGATCGTGTGTCGCAACGGGGTCTTCGGCGGACGCATGAAGGAGAACGTCGAACGTTGCGGTGCAACCGCGGTGATGGTCGACAACGACTGGGGGCGCGCGGTCGATCCGGCCGCCGTGGAGACCGCGCTCGAGCAGCACCCGGAGGCCCGCGTGGTGGCGTTCGTGATGGCCGAGACGTCGACCGGCGCCTGGTCACCGGCACGCGAGATCTGCGAACTCGCGCGCCGGCACGACTGCCTGACGATCGTCGATGCGGTAACGGCGCTGGGCGGCATCCCGCTGGAGGTCGATGGCTGGGGCATCGACGCCATCTATTCGGGCTCGCAGAAGTGCCTGTCCTGCCCGCCCGGTCTGTCGCCGGTAAGTTTCTCCGAGCGCGCGATCGAGCGCGTGCGCGCGCGTAACCACCCGGTGCAGAGCTGGTTCCTCGACCTCAACCTGGTGATGGGCTACTGGGGCGACGGTGGTGGCGGCAGCAAGCGTGCCTATCACCACACCGCACCGGTCAACGGCCTCTACGGGCTCCACGAAGCCCTCGTGATGCTGCATGAAGAGGGGCTGGAAAACGCCTGGGCCCGTCACCGGCACATGCACGAGGCGCTGAAGGCGGGGCTCGGCGCAATGGGGCTCGAGTTCGTCGTGCCCGAAAGCGAGCGCCTGCCGCAACTGAACTCGGTCCGCGCCCCAAAGGGTGTGGACGAGGCCGCGGTACGCCAGCAGCTGCTCGAAGAGTTCAACATCGAAATCGGGGCCGGACTCGGCGATTTCGCGGGCAAGGTGTGGCGGATCGGGCTGATGGGGCACGCGGCGCGGGCGGAGAACGTGTTTCTCTGCCTGAGTGCACTGGAGGCGATTCTTGCGACGTCGGGTGCCGACATCGAGGACCGGGCGGGCAACGTCCGCGGCGCAGGCCGTACTGACCGCGGTCTGAGTCCCGCGTCTCACCGGTCACACGCGCGCAACCGCCGCGTTGGCAGTGCTGTGCGGCACGGGTCAGCCGCCGGGAGCAACCCCGATAATGGCCTCCGCACTGATCACCGAATCCGAATCGACCTGGACCCGACCCACGGAGTCGAGCACGAGCACCCGGAAGCCGTCGGGTTGCGGCAGCAGTTCCGCCGCGCTGTTGGCGGACACCGTGTACCCGCGCGAGGAGGCGCCAAGCGGCGTACCCAGGGCATAGAGCACGCCGGTTTCCCGGGGGTCCAGCGCACGCACGATCGCGCGCTGTTCGACCAGGCGTTCGTCCGTCGCATCGCCGGCGAGGATGATCACCAGGACCGGGTCGAAATCGATGTTGTACAGCGCCCCGAGATCCTCGCCGATGCTGGTCGAGCTGTAGGAGGCACCGAATGCATCGTGCACGCGGACATCGATCGTCTGCGCGACGCTTGCCACTGACCACAACAAGAGCACGAACGCTGCCAGCAACCTCATCGGCTATCCCTCGTCAACAGTGGGCCGTCCGACCCATGATGCGGATTGTCCAGTGGGGTGGTCCGGTGCACATGATGGACACATGACGCCGTCCCGAGTTCATTGTGAACCCTGTGTGGAACCGGTTCCAGCCTCGGCAAGCCGCTGGCGAATGCTGGCGCGCCGCCGCTCGACCAGCTCGCGTCCCAGTTCCGGCCCCCGCCAGCCTGCGGCCGCCAGGTCGCGGCCGCTGACTTCAGCGGCCGCCGCCTGTGCCACTTCGAGGGCATGGCACCTGCTGTCGGCATCGATGCCGTGCGCGCGACCGACCGCCGACCAGACGCGCAGCAGGCGGGCGAAGTCGTCGGGCCGGCGCAGTGCATCGGCGTGTTCCAGCAGTGCCCAGGCCGCGTCACCGTCGTCACCGTGGAAGTCGCGAAAGGCTGGCCACCCGACCGCGCCCAGGCGCTGCAGGCGGGCCATCTGCCTTGGCACGGGCAGGCGCTCCCACCAGAGAGTGAGTTCCGCATCAACGTCGAGTTCATGGGTCGCCGCGGCGAGACGCACGCCCGGATCGGAATCCACCGTGGCCGCGAGCAGGGCGTCGCGTGCCAGGGCGTCGGGTGCCCGCCAGTAGCGCGCGAGTTCCGGCAGCACGACGGCGAGTGCCCCGCAGTCGGCGAGTTCATCGAAGTAGCGTTCCGGAGCCGGCTCACCAAGCGCACGCTCCGTCTCCCGCCACACGCGCTCGGGAACCAGCCACGCCAGCTCGCCGGCGGCGACCATGGAGGCCATGAGCGCACGCGTTTCCGCGGCGACGGCAAATCCGAGTGGAGCAAGGCGGGCCGCGAACCGGGCAACCCGCAGCACGCGCAGCGGATCCTCGCTGAACGCCGGTGAGACATGACGCAGGATGCGCGCCTGCAGGTCCGCACGCCCACCACAGGGATCATAGAGCGTGCCATCCTCGGCACGGGCGATGGCGTTGATGGTGAGGTCACGGCGGCGCAGATCCTCGGCCAGCGTCACTTCCGGGCCGGCGTGCACCGCGAAGCCGTGATAGCCATGGCCCGCCTTGCGCTCGGTGCGGGCCAGGGCGTACTCCTCGCCGGTCCGGGGGTGCAGGAAGACCGGAAAATCGCGCCCGACCTGGCGGTATCCGGCCGCGCGCATGGCGTCGGGATCGCTGCCCACCACGACCCAGTCTCGCTCGTGGACGGGCAGGCCGAGCAGTTCGTCCCGTACGGCCCCGCCCACCAGCCAGGTCTGTGCCATGATCCGTGTGCGATCAGGCAGCGCTGCCGCCGGGATTGCGGCGCCGGGCCTCGCGACGGAACGCCTGCAGGCGCGCCTGGCGATCACGGTGGGCGATGTAGTCGGGCACCACACTGTCGATCGACGTCGGGCAGTTGCCGCCGCCGGCACAGACGGTGTCGATCTGCAGCGAGTGGTAGTTGTCCCGCGAGAACGGCTTGCCGGGTACAAGCTGGAGTATCGTGGCCTGCAGGCGCGCGGCCCAGTCGGGCAGCCGCAGGATCAGGCGACGATACCCGCGCAGGCGGGCGGTGTAGCGCACGATCTGCTCCAGCGTCCACACTTCCGGCCCGCACAGGTCGTAGCGCTGGCCGAAGGTCTCGCGATTCTCCAGCGCGTCGGCAAAGCGCCCGGCAACGTCCTCGACGTAGACCGGGGCAAAGCGGGTGCGCGGGCACGCCAGCGGAAACACCGGTGCGATGGCCAGCAGGGTGGCGAAACGATTGAACAGGCCGTCGTCGCGCCCGAAGATCACCGAGGGCCGGAAGCTCGTGACCTCGACATCGGGCCGGGCGAAGGTGTGGACATGGTTTTCCGCCTCGCCCTTCGTGCGCAGGTAGTGGCTCGGCCCGCCCTGGTCGGCACCGAGCGCGCTCATGTGCAGCATCCGCCGCACACCCTGCTCCTTGCACGCATCGAGCACCTTGCGCGCGAGTTCGACATGGGCATGGCGGAAACCCTCGCCGCGGAACCCCTTTTCATTGAGGATGCCGACGAGATTGATCACGGCATCGCGATCGGCGAAGTACTGGCGCAGCACTTCGGGATCGTGGATGTCGGCTTCCACCACCTCGACGAACGGCAGCACCAGCAGTTCGCGATGGCGTTCGCGCCGCCGGGTCAGCACGCGCACGTGCTTGCCCATGTTGTTCAGGCGCGTGACGATGTGGCGGCCGACGAACCCGGTCCCCCCAAGCACGCAGACGGAGTCGATCTTCATGGTCGTCCTGTTCCGGATCGCCGCGGGGCCGCGGCACGCCTGTACATGATACCTGCCAGCCAGGAATGCGCGAAGGCGTTCAGGGCGGGCCGCAGCGCGGATTGTGCGGATATCCGGCACGCGGATACCCGCACTGCAATGACCTGCGCCTCAGGTGGAGGATTCGGTCGAGCGCGACGGCCCCCGCCGTCGACGCCGCGAGCGCGAGCGGCCGCTGCCATTGCCGTCACCACTCGCCTTGCCGTCGGAGCCGCCACGCGCACTCGCCGCAGCCTTCTTGCGCGCGGGCCGCGGGCCGCCCTTGCCCGGCGGTCCGCCGGCCTTGCCGGCACGCCCGCCCTGCCCCGAGCGCCGCTCGATCTTCGCGGGTGGTGACAGTTCGGGCAGCAGATCGCCAGTCACGGGCGCGGTCGGCAGCTTCATCTCGATATAGGCCTCGATCTCCGGCACCGAGAAGGCGTAGTCCTCGCAGGCGAAGGCCACGGCGTGGCCGCTCGCACCCGCGCGCGCGGTGCGCCCGATGCGGTGGACATAGTCCTCGGCGGACTGCGGCAGATCGAAATTGAAGACNTGCGTGACNCCGGGNACGTGCAGGCCGCGCGCGGCCACATCGGTNGCGATCAGGATGGGCAGTTCGCCATCCTGGAACTGCTGGAGCAGCTTCTGGCGCTTGCGCTGATGCACGTCGCCGGAGAGCACGGCCGAGCGGAAACCGTTGCCCTCGAGCCAGGACCAGACACGATCAGCGCCGCGCTTGGTATTGATGAAGATCATGCTGCGCTCGGGCTGGAGCTTGTGCAGCAGGCCGATCAGCAACGGAATCTTTTCCTCGTTGGCCGGGTGGTAGAGGACCTGCTCGACGCGCTCGGTCGTGACCTGGTCGGTGGCGACCTCGACCCGTTCCGGAGCATTCATGTGCTCGTAGGCGAGCTCGATCACCCGGTAGGAGAGCGTGGCCGAGAACAACATCGACAGCCGGCGGTCCGGAGGCGGCATGCGCCGGAAGAGATAGCGCACATCCGCGATGAAGCCGAGATCGAACATGCGATCGGCCTCGTCGAGGATGGCGACATCGACCGCTCGCAGGTCGTAGATGCCCTGCTTGAGGTAATCGATCAGGCGCCCCGGCGTACCGATGAGTATGTCGACACCGGCGGCGATCTCCTCGCGCTGGCGGTCGTAGTCCGTGCCGCCATAGGCGAGCCCGAGGCGCAGATCGCAATGGCGTCCGAGGGCGACGGCATCCTTGTGAATCTGGATGGCGAGTTCGCGCGTGGGGGCCACGATGTAGGCGCGCGGCTGCGTCGGCCGACGCCCCTCGGCGGCGGGCGTGCGCAGCAGGCGGGTAAAGGTCGCCACGAGAAAGGCGGCGGTCTTGCCGGTGCCCGTCTGCGCCTGCCCGGCCACGTCGCGCCCGGCGAGCGCCAGCGGCAGGGTCTGCGCCTGGATGGGTGTGCAATGGGTGAAACCGGCCTCGGCCAGCCCGCGGGCCACGGGCTCGGGCAGATCGAATTCGGCGAAGGTTGTACTGCTGAGGTGCGTCTCGTTTTCCGCTGTCATGGGAACTCTGGCATCACTGTCGGCACACCCGTGCCGTCGGAGAGGCGCTCGTCGCGGCGGACGAGCCGCCACACCGCACGCACGCGCCCCGCGGACTGCCTGCGCACCTGCCGGGTGCGCGATGCGCCGGTGGGCGAGCCGGCCCCGCCGCCATCCGCGGTCGTGGACGCGACATTGACGCCGGGTGCATGGAATGAGAGACAATCGTGGCATACTTCCTGTTCAACGACAATTTTCGGAGGCGAACCTCTACCGTGAGCGACAATATTCACGAAGTGACCGACCAGAACTTCGAGGACGAGGTCCTGCAGGCCGATCGGCCCGTACTCGTGGACTACTGGGCCGAGTGGTGCGGGCCGTGCAAGGCCGTCGCGCCAATCCTTGAAGAGATTGCCGCCGAGTACGGCGAGCGCGTCCGCGTGGCCAAGCTGAACATCGACGAGAACCCCGACGTCCCCGCGCGCTACGGCATCCGCGGCATCCCGACGCTGATGCTGTTCAAGAACGGCAACGTCGAGGCGACCAAGGTGGGTGCACTGTCGAAGTCCCAGCTTACGGCCTTTCTCGACAGCAACGCCTGAAAACGCCGGAGCCGCTCCGCCCTGCGACGCCTTGAGGCGACCGAGGGGCGGGGCGTCGTTCAACGTGGGTAGACGGCGCCGATCAGGCGTGCTAGTTTCCGAATCAGCTACAGGTTCCACCAGCCTCGGCGGAACCGCCAGAATCCTGTCCAGATTTCGTTGAGTAGTTCAGTCGCCTGCCGGGCATTCCTGCGCGCGCGCAACCTCGGCGCATCTCCAACCCGTTGACTGCATAAGCAAGCCGATGAATCTGACCGAACTCAAGGCCCAGCCTGCCTCAGACCTGATCCAGCTCGCCCAGGAAATGGGCATTGAAAACGTTGCCCGCTCGCGCAAGCAGGATGTGATCTTCGCCATCCTCAAGGCGCGTGCGAAGAAGGGGGAACACATCTACGGCGGTGGCGTACTGGAGATCCTCCAGGACGGCTTCGGTTTCCTGCGCTCCGCGGACAGCTCCTACCTCGCCGGCCCCGATGACATCTACGTCTCGCCGAGCCAGATCCGGCGCTTCAACCTGCGCACCGGCGACACCATCACCGGCAAGATCCGCCCGCCCAAGGAGGGCGAGCGCTATTTCGCCATGCTCAAGGTCGACGAGATCAACTTCGGGCCTCCCGAGTCGGCGAAGGACAAGGTGCTGTTCGAGAACCTTACACCACTGCATGCGACGTCACGCTTTCGCATGGAGCGGGGCAACGGTTCGACCGAGGACATTACCGCGCGCGTCATCGACATCGTCTCGCCGATCGGCAAGGGCCAGCGCGGGCTGATTGTGTCGCCGCCGAAGGCCGGCAAGACGCTGATGCTGCAGAACATCGCCCAGAGCATCGCGGCGAACAGCCCCGAGTGCTACCTGATCGTCCTGCTCATCGACGAACGCCCCGAGGAAGTCACCGAAATGGACCGCATGGTCCAGGGCGAGGTGGTGTCCTCGACGTTCGACGAACCCGCCAGCCGCCACGTCCAGGTGGCGGAGATGGTGATCGAGAAGGCCAAACGGCTGGTCGAGCACAAGCACGATGTGGTGATCCTGCTCGACTCGATCACGCGCCTGGCGCGTGCGTACAACACGGTGGTTCCCTCTTCGGGCAAGGTGCTGACGGGCGGCGTCGATGCCAACGCGCTCCACCGTCCGAAGCGCTTCTTCGGCGCCGCGCGCAACATCGAGGAAGGCGGCAGCCTGACGATTCTCGCCACGGCCCTGATCGACACCGGCTCGAAGATGGACGAGGTCATCTACGAGGAGTTCAAGGGCACGGGCAACATGGAGCTGCACCTGGACCGCAAGATCGCGGACAAGCGCATCTACCCGGCGATCAACATCAACCGCTCCGGCACGCGCCGCGAGGAGCTGCTGCTGACCCAGGACGAACTCCAGAAGAGCTGGATCCTGCACAAGTTCCTGCATTCGATGGACGACCTGGAAGCCATCGAGTTCCTGATCAATCGCATGCAGCAGACGAAGACCAACGAAGAGTTCTTCGAACTCATGAAACGCTGAGCGCCGCCCCGCGGGTCGGCGCGTACGGGCAAGGCCATGGTCAGCCTGAAGGAACTGCGCGAGCGAGGCGAGTACGAGGTCTGGGAGCGACCGCTCGAGGCCCTGCCCGCATGGCATCGCACGCTGATCACGCTCATCCGCCTGGCCACCGCGGTCGGTCGCGATCTGGGGTCGGGACACCTCACCCTGCGGGCGATGAGCCTGGTCTTCACCACCCTGCTGGCCTTCGTGCCCCTGATCGCCGTGAGTTTTTCCGTGCTCAAGGGCTTCGGTGTGCACAATCAGTTGCAGCCGACCCTGCTCAACTTCCTCGCCCCGCTCGGTGAGCGCGCCGAGGAGATCACCGACAACATCATCAACTTCGTCGAGAACATCGAGGTCGGCGTCCTCGGTGCACTCGGCCTCGCCTTTCTCCTCTACACCGCCGTATCCCTCGTGCAGAAGATCGAGGACCTTTTTCACCTGGAACGTGGGCCGCAGCCGCACGCTGGTGCGCAAGCTGTCGGACTACTTCAGCGTGATGCTCATTGGCCCCCTGCTGGTCTTTCTTGCCCTCGGCATCACGGCCACCCTGGCCAGCACCGAAGTTGTCCAGGCACTGCTGGCGATCGAACCATTCGGCACGCTGTATCGCTGGGGCACACGCATGGTGCCCTACGTGCTGGTGATTGCCGCGTTCACCTTCGTCTACATGCTGATGCCGAACACGCGCGTACAGTTCGCCCCGGCGCTGTTCGGGGCCATCATCGCCGGCATCGCCTGGGAGACAGTCGGGCACCTGTTCGCGCGCTTCGTGGTGACCTCGACCAACTACACGGCGATCTATTCGGGGTTCGCCATCCTGCTGCTGTTCATGCTCTGGCTCTACCTCTCCTGGCTGATCCTGCTGACGGGATCGACCATCGCCTTCTATCGCCAGTACCCGGAGTACCTCGCTCGCGGCGGTCGCAGCGGCTTGCGCCTGGCGCCCGCGCAGCGCGAACGCCTGGCAGTCGCCATCATGACCGAGGTTGCACGGCGTTTCGCCACGGGCGAGCCACCACCGGATCGCGATGGACTCAGCCACCGCCTCGGCATCCCGATGGAAACAATCGAGGCCACCCTCGCCGCCCTTGAACGGGCGCGACTGTTGCAACGCACCAATGGCGATCCCGCCGGCTTTGTCCCTGCGCGCCCGGCCGAGCGCATCAGCGTCAAGGCCGTGCTCGATGCGGTTCGCTGCGAGGGCTGGCAACCGAGCTTCCTGCAGCGCGCCCGCAACAGGCGCGAGAATGAGGTCTCGGAGCTGGTGGAGGCCGCGCTGGAGAGCGCGGCCGGTCGGGTAACCATCGCCGAGCTGGCAGAGAGCACCCGCGCCGACACCACGGGCGAGGAAAGCGGCGCGGAGCCGGTGCCTGCGGCCACGCCCGCAGAGGCGCGCGCCGGCCCCAGCGGTTCGGCGTGACGCCAGTCAGCGCGCGAGGGCGCGGTGCCCGATGTCGCGACGGTAGTGCATGTCCGGCCAACTGATCCCTTCCACGGCCGCATAGGCGGCATCACGCGCCTCGGCAACGCCCGCGCCGAGCGCGGTCACGCAGAGGACGCGGCCACCGGAGGTCACGATGTTGCCATCCGCCGCCGTGTCGGTGCCGGCATGGAAGACGTGCACGTTGTCACCGGCCACGGCATCGAGCCCGGCGATCACGTCACCCTTGCGGTAGGCCCCCGGGTAGCCCCCTGCGGTCAGCACCACGCCCAGCGCCGCACGCTTGTCCCAGCGCGGCTCGATGCCATTGAGTCGACCATGGGCCACAGCCTCGCACAGGTCCAGGAAGTCCGAGGCGAGGCGCAGCATGATCGGCTGGGTTTCCGGGTCACCGCCGCGGACGTTGTACTCGAGCACACGCGGCTCGCCGGCGGGCGATATCATCAGGCCCGCATAGAGGAAGCCCGTGAACGGCCGCCCATCCGCGGCCATGCCGGCCACCGTGGGCTCGATCACCTCGCGCATGATGCGTTCGTGCACGGCGTCGGTCACCACGGGTGCGGGCGAGTACGCACCCATGCCGCCGGTGTTGGGACCATGATCGCCGTCATCGCGGGTCTTGTGGTCCTGCGATGAGGCCAACGGCAGCGCAGTGCGGCCGTCCACCAGACAGATGAAACTCGCCTCCTCGCCTTCGAGAAAGTCCTCGATGACGACGCGCGCGCCCGCTTCGCCGAGTACATTGTCCGCGAGCATGTCGCGCAGTGCGTGTTCGGCCACCGCGAGGTCGTGCGCGACGACAACGCCCTTGCCTGCGGCCAGGCCGTCGGCCTTGATCACCAGCGGCACCCCGCGTTCGCGCACCCAGGCCAGCGCGGGCTCGAGTTCGCTGAAGGTGCGGTATTCGGCGGTGGGGATGGCGTGCCGCGCGAGGAACTCCTTGGCAAAGGCCTTGGATCCTTCCAGGGCCGCCGCCGCTGCGTTCGGCCCGACGATCGCGCGCCCCGCCGCCTGGAACCGGTCGACGATTCCCGCCACGAGCGGCGCTTCCGGGCCGACGATGGTGAGACCCACGTCGCGCGCATCGGCGAGGGCGACGAGGCCATCGAGGTCATCTGCGGCGATGGCGACGTTCTCCACCCCGGCCTCGCGCGCGGTGCCGGCATTGCCGGGCGCGACCAGGACGCGATCGGCGCGCGCCGACTGCGCGGCCTTCCAGGCGAGGGCGTGCTCACGGCCCCCGCCACCGACGATCAGGACATTCATCCGCTTCCCCCTCTGGCGGCGATCACCCCATCCGCGGCAACCACCCCCGTGGTGGCCGGGCCAGGCGTCCCCCCATGACTGACTGGCCCATTACTGACTGGCATCTACACGCTCGACGGTCTCGATGTGAACCGTCTCGCGGGGCACATCACGGTGGCCACCGCGCGTGCCGGTCTCCAGCGCGGCGATCGAATCGACGACATCCATGCCGGCTGTCACGCGCCCGAACACTGTATACCCGGGGCGGCCGCCGCCACCGTCAAGGTGCGTATTGTCGACCAGGTTGATGAAGAACTGCGAGGTCGCACTGTCGGGATTCTGGGTACGGGCCATGGCCAGCGTTCCGCGCTCGTTGCGCAGGCCGTTGTCCGACTCGTTGACCACCGGCTCGTGGGTTTCCAGGCGCTGCAGGTCGGCGTCCAGCCCGCCGCCCTGGATCATGAAGTCGGCGATGATGCGGTGGAACACCGTGCGTTCGTAGAACCCTTCATCGACATAACGCAGGAAATTCTCGACGGTCGCCGGCGCCTGCTCGGGCTCGAGGCGGATCTCGATCTCGCCGTGGCTGGTCACCATCCGCACGTGCGGCGCATCATCGCCGCCACCCCCCACCACGGGGGTCGCCAGGGCCAGCAGCAGTGGTGCCACCAGGGCGGCAACCCGCCCGCCGGAACCGCCACGCCGCTCGCCGGCAGACGCGTGGAAGCCAACACGATTCAGTATGTCCATCAATCAAGTACTCCGGGGTGAGAGAGGCGACCAGGGCGCATGATCCCACGCCGCGGTATCCCCTGCAGGGTCGGTCGCTGCGTGGGCATGCGGATTCAGTGGCGGAAGTGGCGCATGCCGGTGAACACCATCTCCATGCCGAGCTCGTGCGCGGCGGCGATGACTTCCTCGTCCCGCACCGAGCCGCCCGGCTGGATGACTGCGCGGATGCCGGCGGCGGCGGCGGTATCGAGCACATCGCGGAACGGGATGAACGCGTCGGAAGCCATGACAGCGCCGGCCGTGGCCAGGCCGGCATCGGCTGCCTTGAGTGCGGCGATCCGGGCGCTGACGACGCGGCTCATCTGTCCGGCGCCGATACCGATGGTGCGATTGTCGGCCGCATAGACGATGGCGTTGGACTTCACGGACTTCGCCACCTGCCAGGCGAAGAGCAGATCCGCGTGGCACGCCGCATCAATCGGGCCCGCAGTCACGGTGCGCAGCGCGTCGTCCGCGTAGAGCGCCGTGTCGCGCTCCTGCACCAGCAGACCGCCCGCGACGCCCCGATAGTCGAGTCCGCCGGCCACCTCCTGCCAGGCGCCGGTTGCGAGCACGCGGATATTGCTCTTGCGCGCCAGCACGGCACGGGCATCGGCCTCGACCGATGGGGCGAGCAGGACCTCGATGAACTGGCGCTCGATGAGCGTTTCCGCAAGCGTGGCGTCGATCGCGCGGTTGAACGCGATAATGCCGCCGAAGGCGGACACGGGGTCGGTGGCATAGGCGCCCTCATAGGCCGCCCGCGCGTCGCCGGCCACCGCGACGCCGCAGGGATTGGCGTGCTTGACGATGACGCAGGCAGGCTCGGCGAATTGCTTGACGCATTCGAGCGCGGTGTCGGCATCGGCGATGTTGTTGAATGACAGCGCCTTGCCCTGGAGCACATCGGCCTGGGTCACGGTGGCGTGCGGCGCATCGGCGAGCGCGTAGAATGCGGCGCGCTGATGGGGATTCTCGCCATAGCGCAGGCTCTGACGCAGTTCGAGACCGGGGTCCAGGTGTTGCGGGAAGCCGTGCGTGGGATCATCACCGGCGTCGGTGGCGAGCAACCAGTCGGCGATGGCGCGGTCGTACCCCGCGGTGTGCGCAAAGGCGGCCCGGGCCAGGCGCCGGCGCGTGGATTCGCTCAGTCCACCGCCCTCGATCTCGGCAACCACCTCGTCATAGTCACCCGGATCGGTGACGACGCCGACCCAGGCATGGTTCTTCGCCGCCGCGCGCAGCATTGCGGGCCCACCGATATCGATGTTCTCGACGGCATCCCCGCGCGCGACATCGGGCCGCGCCACGGCCTCGCGGAAGGGATAGAGGTTCACGACCACGAGATCGATCGGGGCAATCCCGTGCTCGTCCATCACCGCGGCATCCTGATCGCGCCGCCCCAGAATGCCGCCATGGATCACGGGATGCAGGGTCTTGATCCGACCACCCATGATCTCGGGAAATCCGGTATGGGCCGAAACATCGGTGACCGCGAGCCCGGCGTCCCGCAGCGCGCGGGCGGTACCGCCCGTGGACAGCAGTTCAACGCCCGCATCGGCGAGGCGGCGGGCGAACGCCTCGACGCCGGTCTTGTCGGATACGCTCAGCAGCGCGCGGCGCACGGGCAACGTGGAAACAGCGTTGGTCGACATGGCCTCCAGTCCTGTAGCGGCAGGGCCGGCCTGCCCATTCGGCGACGGTTGGAAATCGGCTTCCCGACGGGGTGTCGGGCACGGTTCCTGCCAACCGGGTCAGGGTTCGATGCCGTACTGCTGCAGCTTCTTGCGCAATGTACCCCGGTTCAGCCCGAGCAGTTGCGCGGCCCGGCTCTGGTTGCCGCCCGTGCGCGCGAGCACGAACTGCAACAGCGCCTGCTCGGTCTCGCCCACGACCATCTTGTACAGGTCGCACGGGGCCTCACCTTCCAGGGCATCGAAATAGCGCCCCAGCTCATCGACCACGCAGCGCTTGAGCGGCGACTCCGCGCCGCACTCGGTACTGTAGCCATCGCTGCGATTCATGCGCGGTGCCTTCCCGTTGGCGGGCCGTCAGCACGGACGGGACGCTGGTTGCATTGCTTCCGCCGCAACATCGGCCGATATGCTCCGGCTTGATGAAACGGGGCGAAGGAATATACCACGGCCGGGTGGCCGGTGTCGGCCCACGCAAGGAGCGGGCCGAATCAGAAAAAGTCGAGATCGAAGGTGCGGGCACCCGCCCCTGGATCATGCACCTCGAGAACCACGTTCACCGGCGACCCCGGCGCCATGCGCGCTTCCCGGCCGAGGCGGGGCTCGTACTCGCGGGGCGCGAAATGGCGGCGCACGACCGGCTCCCCGCGCAGGTCGCCGAGCGTGACGGTCAGCATCGGGTAGGGCTGCGCGAACGCCGCATTGTTGACGAACGTCAGATCAATGAGGAGCGCATCCTCGACATTCGGATGGGCGTACACCTGCCGGCGCTTGAGTTCGATGCGCTCGACCGCGCGCAGGGACGGCAGGGTGCAGCCGGCCACATCGCACATCCACGCCACCACGGGCCGCAGGCTGCGGTCCTGGGCGAAGGCGTCGCGCTGGATGAACAGGAGCTGTGCCGCCAGCGCCGCGACGAGGCAGAGATTGACCATGCCCCAGGCGGCCAGATGCCAGCCCGTGCGCGTCCGCGCCGGCCCCTCCTCGGCCTCACTCTCGATCTCGGAGATCAGCAGACCCGGGAGGCTGCCCTCGGAGGCTGTCCGCCGTGCCCGCGCAGGCGACTCGGGCTGCCCGAGGCCGAGTTCGGGCTGGCGTGCCGCATCCTGGGGCGCACCGGGGGGCGGGCGCAGGGGCAATTCGCGCTGCAAGGCCGCGCGCGCGTCGAACACGGCGCTGCACTCACCACAACGAACCCGCCCACCGGCCGCCTCGAGATCGGCGCGACCAATGCGGAACACGGCCTGGCAGGCGGGACAGCGTGTGTGCATGGGATGAGTATCGACTGTCGGGCGCGGGCCCCGCAAGCACGCTCAGCGGCGCGTGCCATCGAGACGCACCCAGCTACCGCGTTCGCCGCCGATGTCGATGTCATACCATGGGCGCCAGGCGGCGCAGACCGCATCGGCCTGGTCTGCCAGCAGGCCGGCGAGCACGACCCGATCGCCCGCCTGCTGGTGGCCCGCCAGCGAGGGCGCCAGGTCGATCAACGGAGCGGCGAGGATATTGGCCAGGATCACGGGATATCGCCCGGCGGGCAGGGCGTCGACCTCGTGCACCCGGATGCGGTCCGCGACCGCGTTGGCGGCGGCGTTGGCGCGGGTTGCCTCCAGCGCCTGGGGATCGATATCGACGCCGTGCGCAGCGCGCGCGCCCAGGAGGATCGCGGCAATGGCGAGGATGCCGGAGCCGCAGCCATAATCGAGCACGACCTCGTCGCGCGGCGCATGCCGGTCGAGCCATTCAAGGCAGAGCGCCGTCGATTCATGCGTGCCGGTGCCGAAGGCGAGGCCCGGATCGAGGCGCAGCACGATCGCATCGTCCGCCTCCACCGCGGCCCCGAAGGGCGCTACCCACAGTCGCTGCCCGAAGGCGAGCGGCTCCCAGTCCTCGAGCCAGGCACGCCGCCACTCGCGATCCGGCAGGTCCTCGAAGTGGACCGTGAGCGGCGAAGCGCCGGCGTCGAGTCGGGCGAGGGTCGCGGCAATCCGGTCCTGATCCGCGTCGCCGGTGAACAGGCCGACCACGGTGACTGCCTGCCACAGGGGCGTGGCACCCGGGTCGGGCTCGAGGAGCGGCTGATCACCGCCATCCTCCAGGGTCACCGCCTGCGCGCCGAGGTCGCCGAGCACGGCCTCCACCTGCTCGGCGTGCTCATCATCCGTGGCGACCCGGACCTGCACCCACGACGTCATGCGCGAGCTACAGGCCGAGCTTCTTTTCGAGGTAGTGGATATCCGTACCACCCTGCTGGAACGCCGCGTCGGCCATGATCTCGCGATGCAGTTCGATGTTGGACTTGATGCCCTCGAGCACCATCTCCGCGAGCGCGCCGCGCGTGCGTGCGATGGCCGCGGCCCGATCGCGGTTGTGACAGATGAGCTTGCCGACCATGGAGTCGTAGTGCGGCGGCACCTTGTAGCCGTTGTAGACGTGCGTGTCCACGCGCACCCCCGGCCCACCCGGCGGATGATACTGGGTGATGCATCCCGGGCTGGGCATGAAGGTACGCGGATCCTCGGCGTTGATGCGGCATTCGATGGCGTGTCCGCGGTACTCGACATCCTCCTGGCGCAAGCGCAGGGGCTGGCCGTCGGCGATGCGCAGCTGCTCCTGCACGATGTCGACGCCGGTGATCATCTCGGTGACGGGGTGCTCCACCTGAACGCGGGTATTCATCTCGATGAAGAAGAACTCACCGTCCTCGTAGAGGAACTCGAACGTGCCGGCGCCGCGGTAGCCGATCTTGCGGCACGCCTCGGCGCAGCGATCGCCGATCTCGGCGCGCTGCTCTTCGGTGATGAAGGGCGCCGGAGCCTCCTCGACCACCTTCTGGTGACGGCGCTGCATGGAGCAGTCACGTTCACCGAGGTGAATGGCGTTGCCGTGCTCATCCGCCAGGACCTGGAACTCGACATGGCGCGGATGGGCCAGGTACTTCTCCATGTAGACCTCGGGATTGCCGAAGGCGTTGGCGGCCTCGGTGCGGGTCATGGAGATGGCGTTGATCAGGGCCGCCTCGCTGTGCACCACACGCATGCCGCGGCCGCCTCCGCCCCCGGAGGCCTTGATCATGACCGGATAGCCGATCTCGCGCGCGATGCGCTGGCACTTGTCCGCGTCCTCGGGCAGCGGCCCGCCGGAACCGGGCACACAGGGCACACCTGCCGCCTTCATCTCGCGGATGGCGCTGACCTTGTCACCCATCAGGCGAATGACATCGGATTTCGGACCGATGAACCGGAAACCGCTCGACTCGACCCGTTCCGCGAAGTCGGCGTTTTCGGACAGGAAACCGTATCCCGGGTGGATCGCCATGGCGTCGGTCACCTCCGCCGCGGAGATGATTGCCGGGATGTTGAGATAGCTTTCGGCGGAGTTCGGGGGGCCGATGCACACGGTCTCGTCGGCGAGGCGCACATGCTTGAGATCACGATCGGCGCTCGAATGGACGGCCACCGTGCGGATGCCGAGTTCGCGGCAGGCGCGCAGGATGCGCAGCGCGATCTCGCCGCGGTTCGCGATGACTACCTTGTCGATATTCATCGCCTCACCCGATCACCATCAGGGTTTCACCGAACTCCACCGGCTGGCCGTTCTCGACCAGGATGGCCTGCACGGTCCCGCTGACCTCGGCCTCGATCTGATTGAGGATCTTCATGGCCTCGATGATGCAGAGCGTGTCGCCGGCCTTGACCTGCTGACCGACCTCGACGAATGGCGGGGCGCCCGGTGCCGAACCGCGATAGAAGGTACCGACCATCGGCGACTCGACGCGGTTGCCGGCCGGTGTCGCATCCGCCTCGACGTCCGGCGCGCCGGCGCTTTCGGCGAGCGCCGGCGGAGTGGCAGCCGGTGCCGGTGCGGGCGCCGGTGGCGATGCCTGCACGACGCTCGCCTGGCCGTGCCGGGAAATACGGACCGACTCCTCGCCCTCGTGAATCTCCAGCTCGGCGAGATCCGATTCCTCGAGCAGTTCGATCAGTTTCTTGATTTTGCGGATATCCATCGGTTTCGTCTGTCCCCTGTTTACAGGCAAGGATGTACGGGTCAGTCGGGCGTGGCGCGATCGATGCGCTCGATCGCGGCCTCGAGCGCGAGCGCGTAGCCACTGGCACCGAGCCCGCAGATGACGCCAGTGGCAATATCGGAGAAATACGAGTGGCGGCGGAACGGCTCGCGTGCATGCACGTTCGACAGATGGACCTCGATGAAGGGAATCGAAGTCGCCAGCAGGGCGTCGCGCAAGGCAACGCTGGTGTGCGTGAATGCCGCCGGATTGATCACGATGAAGGCGACGCCTTCCGCCCCGGCCTGCTGGATGCGGTCGATCAGTTCATGTTCGGCGTTGGCCTGGAAGCTCACCAGCCCGTGCCCCGAGGCGCGGGCGCGCTCGGCAAGGAGGTCGTCGATCGTGGCCAGCGTGGTATGGCCATAGCGCTCGGGCTCGCGCGTGCCGAGCAGGTTCAGGTTGGGGCCGTGCAGGACGAGAATGTCCGCCATCGAACGCGCCGGGTGTCTGGGGAATGGGCTGAATCGTGCACGAAAAGCGCCGATTCGTCCAGAACATGACGGGTATTGACGCGGGAACGCGCCGTGCGGATCACCCTTTGTTCAGAGGGCCTCACTCCGGATTGGCGCGCATGGCACCGAGGTGTTGCTCCGCCTGCTCACGCGAGAGCAGGCCCTGATGCACCCCGCGGATGATGCCCTCGCGGTCAACGAACACGGTGTAGGGCATGAGGCCCTGGGGATTGCCATAGGCATCGGCAACCGCAAAGCCTTCGCGGCGATCCGCCACGAGCGGATACTCGATGCCGAAGTCGGCGGCAAAGTCGCGCACCGGGTCAGGCGGCTCGACGGCGACGCCGAACACCTGCACGCCCTCGTCCGCGAGATCCTCCTGCAGCTCGATGAGCATGGGGATCTCCTCGACGCAGGGCGGGCACCAGGTGGCCCAGAAGTTGATGATCAGCAGATCGCCATCGAAGCGACTCACGGCGATTGGCTCACCATCGAGATCGGGCAGCTCGAAATCCGGCCGGCGCTCGCCGAGCATGCTGCGAGCGCTACCACCCGCTGTACTCGCACCGCTGTCACCTCCGGCAATACCGGCGAGCGTCTGATCAATGTCATCCGCATTGGGGGCCCTGTCGATTTCCGCCTCGGCGGTCGGTTCCGAGGTACCACTCGACCCGAGCGGTGAGCCCTGCTGGACCAGCCAGCCGCCACCGAGGCCCAGCAGTGCCGAGGCCACGAGCAGCACCCAGTGGCGAAGCATCATGATGCCGCCTCCGGAATGGCGCGGCGCACCTGGGCGGCGAAGCGCTCGGCATCGACGTAGCCCACCACGCGATAACCGCGGCGCTCGACGCCGTCCGGACCGAAGAACAGGATCGCCGGCGGCCCGAACACACTGAAGCGCTCCAGGACTTCCCGGTCGAGGTCATCGTACTCGGTGACGTCGACCCGCAGGAGCAGCGCGTCGCCGAGGGCGGCCTGCACGGATGGATCGGGATAGGTGAACGCCTCGAGCTCCTTGCACGAAATGCACCACTCGGCGCTGAAGTCGACCATGACCGCGCGCTCGGCGGAGCGCGCCTCGGCCAGTGCCGAGCGCAAGCCGTCCATGCCGCGAACCTCGCGGAACTCCGGCGCCGTCTGCGCCATTTCGCCACCCTGGGGCACGATCCCGCGCAGCGGCTGCAACAGGCTCTGGCCACCCGCGGAGGCCCCGACGAGCAGGACCACGCCATAGACCACGAAGACGAGGCCAACACCCTTCCACAGCCGCGGCCAGCCGGCCGCCACCGCGTTGAGAGCGCCCATGTACACGCCGGTCACGATCAGCAGCACCGCCCACAGCACCATGGACACACTGACGGGCAGCACGCGCTGCAGCAGCCAGACCGCGACGGCCAGGAGCAGCACGCCGAAGACGCCGCGCACCACATGCATCCAGGGCCCGGCCCGCGGCAGGAGGTGGCCCGCCGAGGTTCCGGCGATGACGAGAGGCACACCCATGCCGATACCCATGGCGAACAGGGCGGCGCCACCGGCCACCGGATCTCCGGTTTCGGCAATGTAGATCAGTGCCCCGATGAGCGGCGGCGTCACACAGGGCCCGACGATCAGCGCGGACAGAGCCCCCAGGGCGACGGCGCTGCCGGCGGTACCACCGGGCATGCGGCGCGCCAGGCCATCAAGCCGATCGCGCAGGCCGCCCGGCAGTTGCAGGTCGAACAGGCCGAACATCGCCAGTGCCAGCAGTACGAAAAGACCGGCGAACGTGTAGAGCACCAGCGGCTGCTGGAACCAGGCCTGGACAGCGGCCCCGGTCATGCCCACGGCAACGCCAACCGCGGCATAGGTGGCAGCCATGGCGAGCACGAACAGAATGGACAGGAAGGCCGCACGCCGCGACGAACCCTCGGCGCGGCGATCCCCGGCAATGACGCCGGCGAGAATCGGAATCATCGGAAACACGCAGGGCGTGAACGTCAGCAGCAGGCCGAAACCGGTGAACAGGACCACGGTCCAGAGCAGGCTGTGATCGCCGAGCAGACCTGCAATGCGGTCCTGCGGGTTGAGCGGGGCCGCGCCGTCGTCATCCGCGCCAGCGGCGGGGAGCGAGTCACTGGTGCCGATGGCGGCAACATCCAGGGTGGTCTCGGCCGGCGGGTAGCACACACCGAGCGGTTCGTTGCAGCCCTGGAAGCCGACGCGGACCCGGGCGTCGGGCGCGGGCGTGCCGTCTATGGGAATGCGCACGGACGCCCGTTCGTAATAGACATCGACCTTGCCGAAGAAGGGATCGTCCTTGGGCTGGGACGCGGAATAGCGCGCCTCGTCGACACGCAATTCGCCATCGCCGCCGTCGAGCAGCTCGAAGTTCAGCCGGTCGCGGTAGAGGTAGTAGTCCTCGGCGATGCGCCAGTGGAACACCCAGGTGTCGTCGCCCTGGCGCTCGACGGAGAGCGCGAACGCCTCTTCCGCCGGCAGCAGGTCATCGGCATTGCCGCCGATGGACGAGCCCGGCGTCACCGCCATTGCAGGCAGTGTCAGCAGCAGAGCGACAGCCGCCAGAAGCGCGGCCGGCAGGGAAGTACGCATCATTCGCGGGTCGCGCTCTCGATCCACTGGAGAAACTCGGGCAGTCCCTGCGTGATCGGGACCGCAACGATCTCGGGAAGTTCATACGGATGTTCCGCCCGCAGGATCTGCTGCAGGCGCGGATACGCCGAGGTCGTGGTCTTCATGATCAGCATGACCTCATCCTCGGCCTGGACTTCGGCGCTCGCCGCATCGCCCGCATCCGGCTCCCAGCGGAAGACCGAAGTCACCGGCGGCAGAATATTGACACACGCCACGGCGCGGGCGGCGACCAGGGTGTCCGCCAGGCGGCGCGCCGCGGTGGCATCGCCGATCGTCGTGAACACGAGGAGGGAATCCGCAGCCATCATTGCCTCCGCTTCGGGCCAACTGACAATTGTATCAGTCCGCGAGGCACCCGCCGCCCCAACGACGGCACGAATCGCACAGCCGCAGGTTGAATCGGTCGCCCTCCGACCACACCCTGTAGGACTGGCGCCAACCGGAGAGCCCGATGCCCGCTCTTCCGCTGTTCTTCATCCTGTTCCTGGTCGTCCCGCTCGTGGAGATCTACCTGCTCATCGAAGTGGGCCGGGCCATTGGCGCCCTGACGACCGTGGGCCTGTGCGTGCTGACGGCGATCGCCGGCGCGCTGCTGCTGCGCTTCCAGGGTTTCTCGACCATGCAGCGCGCGCAACTGTCCATGGCGCGCGGCGAGCCACCTGCGCTGGAACTGCTCGAGGGCGTGGCGCTGGCCATCGGCGGTGCACTCCTGCTCACGCCCGGTTTCGCCACGGACGCCATCGGTTTCTTCTGTCTGATCCCCTGGACCCGCCGCCCGCTCGCGCGCTTCATCCTGTCCCGGGCCCGCGTGATCCCGCATCCGCGCCGCCCCGGCGGCCCCGGACAGTCCGATCCCGGCCAATCCGGCCCGGGCCACACGCTCGAGGGCGAGTTCCGCCGCGATGACGACGATCAGCCCCCACGCAGGTTCTGATCCGCTGCGGCATGGAGAGTTGCAGGGCGAGGGCCACACGGCGCGGGTTGTGGACAGGCGCCCGGCAAGATCCGACAATTCGCGGCTGGCCTGCGTGAGCACGCAGTCATCCGTTTCCGCTGATGAGGACCGGCAATGGGCAGCGAATACCTGTTTACCTCTGAATCCGTCTCCGAAGGCCATCCGGACAAGATGGCCGACCAGATCTCGGATCGCATCCTCGATGAAATGATCCGCCAGGATCCGTATGCCCGCGTGGCGTGCGAGACGCTGATCAAGACGGGCCTGGTGCTGGTGGCCGGCGAGGTGACGACCACCGCCTGGGTAGACCTGGAGGCCGTGGTACGCCAGGCCGTGCGCGACATCGGATACGACAATTCGGATGTGGGCTTCGACGGCTCGACCTGCGCCGTGCTCAACGGCATCGGCAAGCAGTCGCCGGACATCGCCCAGGGCGTCGATCGTTCGAAGCCGGAGGATCAGGGCGCGGGCGACCAGGGCCTGATGTTCGGCTACGCGAGCAACGAGACCGATGTCCTCATGCCCGCACCGATCACCTATGCGCACCGCCTCGTGCGGCGCCAGTCCGAGGCCCGACGCAGCGGCGAGCTGGCGTGGCTGCGCCCCGATGCCAAGAGCCAGGTGACGTTCCGCTACCGCGACGGGCGCCCGGTCGGTATCGACGCCGTTGTGCTGTCGACACAGCATGCGCCGGAGGTCAGCGACGCCGAGCTGCGCGAGGCCGTGATGGAGACGATCATCCGCCCCGTGCTGCCGGACGAATGGCTCGCCACGTGCCCGAGCGAGAACATCCATATCAACCCCACGGGCAAGTTCGTCGTCGGCGGACCGGTGGGCGACTGCGGCCTGACCGGGCGCAAGATCATTGTCGACACCTATGGCGGCATGGCGCGCCACGGCGGCGGTGCAATGTCGGGCAAGGATCCGTCGAAGGTGGACCGTTCGGCCACCTACGCCGGGCGCTACGTCGCCAAGAACGTCGTCGCCGCCGGCCTGGCCGAGCGCTGCGAGATCCAGGTGTCGTACGCAATCGGCGTGGCCGAACCGACGTCGGTCAGCGTCGATACCTTCGGCACCGGCACGATCGACGATCGGCGCATCGAGCAACTGGTACGCGAGCACTTCGACCTGCGGCCCTACGGCATCGTGCGCATGCTCGATCTGCTCCGGCCCATCTACACGCAGACCGCAACATACGGCCACTTCGGCCGCGAGGATGTCGATCTGCCGTGGGAACGGACCGACCGCGCCGCAGCCCTGCGGGATGCCGCCGGCCCGGTCGCGACCGCGTGACGCAACACGGACATGCATGGCTTTCACCGGTGACCGAGGAGCGCTGCAACGGGATGTCCCGCCAGGCTCGGCACCGGGTTCCGCAAGGAACGGCGCTCTGTCAAACGATGGAGAAATGCTGATGAACGCTGTAATCAACAAGGGCAATTCCACGACTGCGACGGGTGACAGCGCGATTGCAGATCCCTCGCTGGCCCCCTGGGGCCGCCGGGAGATGGCCATCGCCGAGACCGAGATGCCCGGCCTGATGGCGCTGCGCGAGCGCTA
>SL_3KL_010_SEDDRAFT_10000724_pt1 | contig 28377 bp, 20 predicted proteins | sample SodLakKL_010_SED_2_FD_10381 | JGI IMG/M metagenome (IMG submission 10381)
CCAGCCCCTCTTCCAGACGCCGGCGCAGAATCCGCATGATGTCATCCCTGGAGAAGAGGACTTCGACCCGCCGATTCTGGGCCCGCCCCTCTGCGGTATCGTTCTCCGCCACCGGGCGGTGCTCCCCGTATCCTTCCACCCGGATCGCGTCCGGATCATGGCCCTGAGTCACCATGGCTCGGGCAACCCCGGCGGCCCGGGCGGCGGAGAGTTCCCAGTTGGAGGGGAAGTGGGGAGTCTGGATGGGGATGTCGTCGGTATGACCGGACACCACCGCCGGTACCTCCAGGGTCGCGGTGATGTCGCCCAGGGCCGCCACCATCCAAGCGCTCCCAGGGTCCAGCGCCGCGGAGCCTGAGTCGAAGAGGGTGGTGGAGAGGATCCGGAGGCGCACCCCGTCGTCGTCGCGGAGGACCGAGAAGACATCCTGGAGGTCATTCTCCTCGATGAGTTCCTCCAGACGCCGGGCGATCATCTCCAGGTAGGCGTCGGTGATGGCGAAGATCTGGAGATCGTCGGGGAGTACCCGGAACTCGTCAGGGACGCGGCTGTCCGGCTGCTCCAGGGGAATCACTGCCGGCGAGGCCGGGGGGCCCGGGATGAGGGAAACGGTTCCGAAGGCTTCCTGGAGCGACTGGCTTGCCATGGTGAACTGCTCAACCCGCAGTTCGGACATGGAGTAGAGGAGGACGAAGAAGGTCAGCAGAAGGGTCATGAGGTCGCCGAAGGTGGCGAGCCAGGGGGGGAGACCCTCTTCTTCATGTTCTTCGGTCCCGGATCCGGAGCCGCCTATCCCACCGGGGGGGGCCATCTCCGAGGCCGAAGGATCGCCGGTTTCCGGTGACCTCGCCGGCGGCGTCATCAGGCCGCCTTCCGGAGGGCCTTGTCCTGGGTGCCCTCGTGCTCCATGAGGAAGGCGTGGACCTTCTCCTGAAGGAGAGCCCGGGAATCTCCCACGTGGATGGACTCGAGCCCCACCATGGTAAGCTGGATCTGTACCGCCTCGATGTGGATGCGTCGATCGAGCTTGGTCACCATGGGGAGAAAGAGGACGTTGGCCATGACCGCCCCGTAGAAGGTGGTGAGAAGGGCCACCGCCATGGCCGGGCCGATTGCGGACGGATCATCCAGATTGGCCAGCATCTGGACCAGACCGATGAGGGTCCCCACCATTCCGAAGGCGGGAGCGAACTTTCCGGCCTCGGCGAAGATCTTCTGACCGGCCCGATGGTGCTTCTCCATCTGGATCTGCTCGGTCTGCAGGATCTGACGGATGGTGGAGGCCCGGGTCCCGTCGGCGATGAGCATGAGGCCCTTCTTGAGGGGCTCGGTGGGCGCCTTGGGGGCTACCTTCTCCAGGCCCAGAGGGCCGTCCCGCTTAAGCACCTTCAACCCCTCCTCCAGGAAGTCGACAATGCCCTTGATCTCGTCGCCCGGATCGTGGAAGACCCGCCGACTCACCGAGGTGATCCGCCGGAGTTCGTGGGTCGGAAATGCGATGCTGATGGCTCCCACCGTCCCGCCGATGACGATGAGCAGCCCCTGAATGTTGATGAACATGGTGACGCTACCGCCCAGTACCACTGCGGCCAGCACCATGACACACCCCAGGACCACACCGAGAATGGAAGCCTTGTCCATGCGCCCTTGCCGCCCTTGCCTAGAAGGGGATCGTCCCCACTGCCCCGTGGAGACAACCACTCATCCATCCGTTTTCGGCCGGTCACGCCCCCGCCTTGAACCGTTCCCATCGCTCTGGTCCGCCTGGCTCAGCTCGGCGCTCCTGATCTTCCTGGTCGTCCTGCACGGGGCTACGCCCCATGGCGTCGCAGGCCAGGCCCCTCTCCTGGCTGGACTCGACGCCTACGTGGAGGCAGCCATGGTGGAGTGGGAGGTCCCGGGGCTGGCGCTGGCGGTGGTGCAGGGCGATTCGGTGATCCTGGCCCGGGGCTACGGAGTGACGCGCCTGGGGGGCCAGGAGGCGGTGGACGAGCACACGCTGTTCGCCATCGCCTCCACCACCAAGGCCATGACCTCGGCCACCCTGGCTCTCCTGGTGGAGGAGGGTCGTCTGGGATGGGATGATCCAGTGCGCAGCCACCTTCCCCACTTTCAGGTAGAGGACCCGTACGTCTCCGGGGCCCTGACCATCCGCGACCTCCTGGCCCACCGCTCCGGTACGGCGCGGCTGGACAACCTCTGGATCGCCTCCCCCTTCGACCGGGCCGAGCTGGTTCAGCGCCTCCGCCACCTCCCCCAGGCCGGTGGCTTCCGGGACCGGTACGACTACAACAACCACATGTTCATCGTGGCCGGTGAGGTGGTGACGGAGGTGGCTGGCCAGGCGTGGGACGAGGTCCTGGAGCGGCGGATCTTCCGGCCCCTCGGCATGGAGCGGTCCACCACTCGTGCCCGGGAGGTGGAACTCCGGGGGAACACCGCCCACTCCCATACCCGGGTGGACGGGGAGGTCCGGGCCATCCCCCGCCGGGACTACGACGTCATCGGCGGGGCGGGGGCCGCATGGTCCAGCGCCTGGGAGATGGCCCAGTGGGCCCGTTTCCATCTGAACGAGGGAGAGGTGGAGGGGGTGCGGATCCTCTCGCCGGAGCGGATACGGGAGATGCACACTCCGGTGGTGGTGATCCCAGGTGACTCGGTGACGGCCCGGCTCCACCCGTCCAATCACTTCCAGGCCTACGGGCTTGGGTGGCGCCTCATGGATCTGCATGGCCAGCGGGTCGTTCACCACTCGGGCTCCATCAACTACACCCGCACCCAGCTCACCCTGGTGCCGGACGATGGGGTCGCCGTAGTTGCCATGGCCAACCTGAGCTCCAGCAATCTGCAGTTGGCCCTCACCCACTGGATCCTGGATGCGCTGCAGGGGCGGGAACCGGAAGACTGGAGCGCCCTCTACCTGGAACTCGAGGCCCGTAGTCGGGAGTCGGCGGATCGAGCCCGGGCCGAGCGGGAAGCAGGGCGGCTACCCGCCGTGGCCCCCTCCCTCCCGGCGGAGGCCTACGCCGGGCTCTACCGGGATGACCTCTTCGGTGAGATCCGCATCGAAGCAACCGACGACCCGGAGGCTCCCCTAACCCTGATATACTCCCAGGAATACGAAGCCGACCTCCATCCCTGGCACGGAGACACCTTCCGGGTGCAGTGGCGCCGACCGGGGGCCGGTGAGACCTTTGTTACCTTCCGGGTGGACGTGCGGGGCCGGGTGGTCCTGGCGGAGCTGGACGGATTCGCAGCCTTCATCCGCGACCGCTAGCCTCCGGCGCCACAGGCACTGGACTGCCCCGCGCAGGACCGGTGCCGGATCCCCCGCTTCCCCACACCACCACCGCCTCGTGACGCCACCGCACCACGACCCACCTCAGCATACCGTCGACCTGGTCGATTTCGCCCGACCGGATCCGCAGGAGGAAGGCCGCTGGCGCTTCCTCCCCGACCGGGTCATGGGAGGCGTGTCCCGGGGCTCGGCCGTGGTCGACGTGGTGGAAGGACGCCGGGCCCTCCACCTCACGGGGCACGTGTCCCTGGACCGGGGCGGCGGGTTCATCCAGGTGGTGAGGGGGCTGGGGGAGGGAGGACGTCGACCCCTGGACGCCTCCGGGTACCGGGGACTGGGCGCCGAGGTGCGCGGCCGCAGCGGCAAATACTTCCTCCATCTCCGGACCGGAGACACCCGGGCCCCCTGGCAGTATTACGGGGCTCCCTTGACCGTGGAGGCGGAGTGGCGGCTGGTGGAGCTAACGTGGAGTGATTTCGTGCCGATCTCCATAGGAAGACCCCTGGATGTTTCCAGACTCATGCGGATCGGGCTGGTGGCGGCGTGGGAAGCGTTCCGCGCCGATGTGGCCCTGGCCCGGCTGACCCTTCTTCCCCGTCGATCGTAGCGGCGCCCCCCCCTCCCAGGAGACCTTGTGGCAAGGATCGACACCTTCCTGGAAATCATGCAGAAGGCCGGCGCATCCGACCTGCACCTCAGTACCGATGCGGTCCCCATGCTCCGGATCAATGGTCATCTGGAGAAGACCCGACATCGCTCCCTGACCGGGGATGAGGTACGCCTTCTCATGTACGAGTTGTTGACGGACGCGCAGATCGAGCGGTTTGAAGCGGAAGGAGAGCTGGACTGCGCCTACACGCTGGACGGCGTTGCCCGATTCAGAATCAACGTTTACAAGAAGTATCCCGGCATCGCCGCTGCCTTCCGCATCATCCCCCACGAAGTCCCCACCCTGGATGAGCTCGGCTTCCCCCCGGTCCTCAAGTCCCTCCTGCAGAAGCGAGCCGGACTCGTTCTGGTCACCGGCCCCACAAACTCCGGCAAGTCCACCACCCTGGCCGCCATGGTGGACTACCTGAACGAGCAGATGAAGTACCACATCATCACGCTGGAAGACCCACTGGAATTCCTGCATCGGAACAAGCAGTGCCTCATCAACCAGCGTCAGATCGGAGAGCACTCCCGGAGTTTCGCGGCGGCCCTTCGTGCCGCGCTGCGGGAGGATCCCAATGTGATCCTGGTAGGGGAGATGCGGGATCTGGAGACCATCGCACTGGCCATCACCGCCGCTGAACTTGGCCTCCTGGTGCTGGGAACACTCCATACCAAATCCGCTGCCCAGACCATCGGTCGAATCTCCGACGCCTTCCCCGCCGACGAACAGCCGGCCATGCGTCTGGCCCTCTCAGAGGTGCTGGTGGGGATCTGCTCGCAGCAGCTTCTGGCCCGAGCCGATCGACCGGGTCGAGTGGCCGCACTGGAGATACTCGTTGCGAATGGGGCCGTCCGGAACCTTATTCGGGAGGGGAAGAATCATCAGGTGAACAACGTCATCGTCACCGGACGCAAGGAGGGGATGAAGCCGCTGGACCAGCACCTGCGAGAACTGGTGGAGGCAGGAATCGTGGCCCGGGATGAAGCGGCTCGCTACGCCCTCGACCCCACCTCCTTCCTCCTGGGCATGAATCGGAGAGCCCTGTGAAGTCGGCGCGACTCGACAAGATCCTTGCAGACATGGGCTATGCCACGGATGAGGATATCCGGGTCGCCCTGCGTCGTCAGAGGACCCAGGGGGGCCGTCTCGGCGAGAACCTCCTGGAACTCGGCATCCTTACCCGGCGTCAGCTCATGGAGGCGCTGAGCCGACAGTTCCAGCTCCCTTGGCGTTCCCTCTCCCCCCGCGACGTCTCAGACGATCTTCTCCGTCGGGCTCCGCCGGCCGGCCCCCACGGATCCCTGGCCATCCCGGTCAGGTGGGATGCGGAAGACGGTGTCCTGGTCGTGGCCCTGAATGACCCGGAAGACGCCGGGACCCTGGACCGTCTGCGCAGGGAGTTCGGGGCCCGGCGCCTCGAGGTCCACCTGGCACCTGACGACGAGTTGGTGGCCATCCACGAGGCCGGTGCGGAACGGTCGGCGTCGGATGACGGGATCATCGAACTCCCGGATCTCTTCGCCTCGCCCGAGGACGAGGGCCAGGATGGACCGGGGGCTGCCGCCCCGGAAGGGGTTCAGCGGCGGCAGGTCCTCATGATTACCCGACGTGCCCAGCACCGGACCTTCCTCCCGGCGGTGTTCAGTCGTGAGGGGTGCGAACTCAAGGTTGCCGACGGCTTCGACGAGGTCCGCAATGCCCTGGCCGACGGGACCATGGAGGCAGTGCTGGTGGACGCGGAGCGTCGAGACGACCTGGAGACGTGGATTCGGAGCGGCCGCCTCCCTCCCCTTCCCCCCCGCGTCTCCGTCATCTCGTCTGTGAGCGACGCCCTCATGGACAACATCCTTCCCTACCCGGAGATGATCCGGAGCCTCAAGGGGGCCGTGGAGGGGATCGCGGACCTGCGATCCCGGGACCTCAGTCCCCCGCCCCCCTACGGTCTCATGGGTCGAGACTTACTCGCCCTGGCCCGGGTAGTGGGGCTGAAGACGGTAGCGGCGGATGGCCTCTACCTGGCGCTCCACCTCCTGCGTCCCCCCATCGGCGGCTCGGCATCATCCCTTTCGTCCAACGACGATGATTCGGGCTCTCCCCGTGCTCCCTTCCACGAATTCTCCACCTCCAGGGAGTTGGCCGTCCGACTCCGCTTTCCCTGGTCCATTGAGAATGTCCTGGACGCCGCCCTGGCTCTCTTCCTGGGACCCCGAACCCCGGAGCCCCCGGGGCGGCTGGACCCGGAGATACTCCGGGCGGCCCAGGTCCTGGCGCTGGTCTGGTTTCACCACGTCCACTCGCCTGGGCCGGAAGCCATGGAAGGGGAGGAGGGCCGCCAGATGCGTATCGTCCTCCGACGAGCGGGCCAGCGACTGGCCACCATGGAGTTGGTGGAGGCCTACCTTGGCGTGATCCATGACCGGAGGGAAGCGGGTGATGTGGGTGAGACCCCCCAGGTGCTTCTGGTGGGAACCCGGCGAGCCACCGATCTGGGGAACCGCATGGCCAGGAGCAGGGTGCGGCCGGTGGTGACCCGGGACCTCATCGATGCCCAGGCCATGGCGGAGCGATCACCCCCCGCCGCCATCGTGGTGGATCAGGGCGCTGTCCCAGGTCATGTCCACCACTTCGCCCGGGTGGCGAAGCTGGATGCGGCGCTCCCCCTCTACGTCATCACCGACAATCGGGACGCCGCATCCACCCTGGATCTCCTGGACGCCGGGGTGGATGACGTGTTCGCCCCTCCCCACGATCTGGATCTCATGGCGGCCCGGATCGGCCGGGCCATCGATGCCCGCTCCCGGGTGCGGTCGGCGCTCCAGAGTCGCGGAGGAGACTTCTCGGCATCCTTCGACGCCTTCTCCTTCCTGGACCTCACCCAGGCTCTGGCCCATGGACTTAAGTCGGTGCGCATCGAACTCAGTCGCCAGAGTGACGGCGATAGTGCGGTACTCTTCCTGGAAAGGGGCAGGCCTGTTCACGCCCGTTGTGGGTCCACGGTGGGGCCGGAAGCCGTCTACCGGATCATCACCTGGGAGGAGGACGGGGAGTTCTCCGTCCACCCCGAGTCGGACTTCCCCGAACCCACCATCCACGAGTCCATGGAATCCCTCCTCATGGAGGGGTGCCGACTCCTGGACGAGGCTGGGCGGCCCTAGGGCGCACGCACCGGGACCCTGGTGACCTCCGCGTCCAGAAGCGCTCCCTGGATGGAGGCCGGTGTCACCGGTTTGGCCAGGTGCGCATCGAAACCTGCCGCCAGATATCGCTCCACCTGCTCATGGAGAGCGTTGCCGGTACAGGCCACTGACGGGAGGGGATCGCGGAGTTGGGACGCTTCCCAACTCCGGATCTCACGGATGGCGTCCACCCCATCCACTTCGGGCATGGTGATGTCCATGAAGAGCACACGAAGGTCGGTCCGGCCCTGGACCATCTCCACAGCCTTTCGGCCCCCGTCCACCTCCACCACCTGGAATCCACTTCGCTCCAGGAGGGCCGCCAGGACCATCCGGCCGATCTGATCATCGTCCACCACAAGGGCCACGGGCCGGGGTCCGACGGACTCGCCGGGATCCGTAGCCGGGGTACCCGAGGAGATGTCGGCCCCGACGGCACCGGTCTCTCCCGTGGCTTCGGTTCCCTCCATGCCCGCCTTCTCCTCCACGCCCGCCTTCTCCTCCATACCCGCCTTCTCCTCCATACCCGATCCTGTCGTCCCCGCTGAAGGTGGAGCCGCGGCCAGGGGAAGGTAGACGGTGAAGGTGGACCCGGCCCCGACCTCCGATTCCACCTCCACCGACCCGGACATGGCCTCCGCCAATCCCCGGACGATGGCAAGGCCGAGCCCGCTCCCTCCAAAGTTCCGGTTGGTGGCTGCGTTGGCCTGGACGAATGGTTGGAAGATGACCTCCAGCTGCTCGGGGGTCATCCCGATCCCCGTGTCGGAAACCACCACCGTGACGGATTCCGGATCAGACACATCGACGGAGACGGTCACCTTGCCGGAGTGGGTGAACTTGAGTGCATTGCTCACCAGATTCTGGACGATCCCCTCCACACGCCGCTCATCACCAAGCCTCCAGGGATCGGCCCCCACCGCCGTCACGGTGAACTCCACCTCCGTCCCATCCAGCCGGGAACGGTGGACAGTCCGGATTCGCTCGACGACCTCCACCAACGAGAAGACGTTGGACTCTAGGGTGAAGCGCCCCGTCTCCATGCGGGATACATCGAGGACCTCATTGATGGTGGACATGAGCATATCGCCGGAGACCTGGATCGCCTCCAGCATCCGCCGCTGCTCGGCGTCCAGGTCGGTTCTCGAGAGAAGCTCCGTCATCCCGATGACGCCATTCATGGGATTCCGGATCTCGTGACTCATGGCTGCCAGGAAGGTCGACTTCGCCTCGCTGGCACTTTCGGCCTGGCGGCGGCTTTCGCGGACCTCGGCGGTGGCGTCCCTCACCCGACGGACCATGGCCCGATTCGCCAGCAGGACAACCAGGAGGGATGCCCCCTGCAGGACGAGGAACCCCCCAATTCCCAGGAGGATGATCTGGGTGATCCCGGCCCGATGATCCTCCATCGCGCCCGTCACGTCGTCCCACGCAACCACGACGCCGGGAGCAGTCCCCCTCCCCACCTGGGTCAGGTAGTCCGGAAGGGGCCAGGAGCTCACCAGAAGGTGCCGGCCCTCGTCCATGGCCACCACCTCCCGCATGGAACTCGATGCGTTCCCGCTGCGGAGGGGCTCCATGAGGGACGAGCCCCGTTCCTGGAGGAAGAAGCGGATCTCCTCGCCGGTGCTGGCCTCCACCACGCAGGGGCATCCGTCCACCTCTTCCACATACACCCCCCGGGTCTCGGCGAACATGGCCTCGTCGACGCGGCGCCCCTCCAGCACCACGGCGAACCCCCCAGCTCCCACCTCCACGATGCGCTGAAGCACCGGCTCAAAGCTGGTCCCCACCTCCAGTGCGCCGATGGCCGTCCCACCGAGTTGGCCCGGTTCCTGGAAGATGGGGACGACGCCGCGGAGCCCTGAGTAGATGCGCCCCAACTCGAAGCCTCGCTTCGGCTCCCCGTGGGCGATGGCGTCCACAACGATATGACGGAGATCGTGCATGGTATCACCGTAGCGTTCCGGCGCATGCACCCGCAGGAAGGAGAGGGAACCGGGGCCGATGTGGAAGTGGAACTGCCGCACCCTGAAGAGTTCGGCGGCTGCGTTCCAAGCCGGTCCGATGCGATCCATGAGAGCGGTTCGAGCCAGGGCCGCCTCCGGACCGCCGGGCCCACCGCCCTCGGCGAGCACGGCATTCCTCCCTTCCAGGAAGAGGGAGTGGAATTCGGGATCATGGCTGAACACCGTGGCCATGAGGAGCATCTCGTCGTAGATCTGCTCCAGCATGAGGCGGGTGGTGGTCTGTCGATCCGCCTCCCAGGCGGCGAAGCGGTGGTCCAGGGCCTGGTTGGCCAGATGGACCCCCAGGATCACCAGGCCCGCCACCACGGCCACTACCACGGCCGACAGGGCAAGGAATCCACGGGTGCGGATGAGGGCCCCCAGATCGGTCAGCGTACTCCGGGCGACCACGCGCCTGTTGTCCCATCGACTCCTGCCGGCTTCAGCCACCGCACTGTGCTCCCGCCCGAATAGATCGTGGAACTTCCTCCGATCAGGTATCGGCAGATGCGTGGGGGAGCTTACGGGTCAGCCCGGGTCGGAGGCAGATCGCCGCAGGCGCGGGCCGGGGGCGGATCACTGCAGGCGCGGGCCCAGCAGCCGGCACCACACGCACGCCGCGAGGACCAAAGCCGCACGTACGCTGCAAGGCCGCACGCGCACCGCAAGAACCAGAACCCTTCAATCCCGGCCAACGTCTGACTTCGCTGAAGGGTTTTACCCCGTTTTCGTAGGGTAACCCTTCAGGCTCGATGGCCGAGTGGAGTTCGCTGAAGGGTTCTACCCCGTTTTCGTAGGGTAACCCTTCAATGAATTCATTTTCTGTCACGAGTGAAGGGTTCTGGTCCCCACCTGGTTCCCGGTTCCTACCCGGGCTCGACGCGAACTCCAGATGGGCGTGCACCGCTGACCCGATGGACCCGTCCGACCGTCGCTGATCACTCCCTCTCCCCAACTCCCAGAAGCCACCCCGCTTTAGGCCTGCGCGAGCCCCAACTCCCAGTTGGAACGACGCCCGTCCCCTCGCTCCCCAACCTCTTGAGCCGATTCAAGCAGGTTTGTTGGCGAAAGTCCTGGGGTCAGGGTCCGACGATGTAGATGGGCTGCAGGTAGATGGTTCCGGCCTCCCCGGCGATCTCGGCCCGAACGAAGCGGGCCCACTCCGGGACCTGGTCCATGAGAATGTAGGGACCGGTCTGAACCACCCGGGACCCACCCAACTCCGGATCGTGGGTGACCCAGCGGACCTCCTCAACCAGGTCGTCCCGGTCCACCACCAGGCGGACCTCACCCTGGGTTGCCTGGATGTCCACCACATTGAAGGCCCGGCGATTGTACTGCTCGGTGGGCTTCCAGAGGTAGGTGGTCCCCCTTTCCAGAGCCCGTCGAACATCAGGGGCACTTCCGTCCGGAAGATCCGGGTGCATGGAGCCGGGCCGGAAGTCCTCGATGAGGATGACGTCCCGATTCCACCCCAGGGTCCCCTCGTGGTGCATATCGTCCTCACCGAAGAGCCAGATCGGGCGGTCGGCCCCAAGGATGTGGGCGATCTCGTCGAAGAACTCCCGGTCCCCGGGGTGGTTGTCCCTCCGGTTGTAGATGGCCTGACCGATGAGGACGTCGAAGCGCCGATAGAGATCCACGTACCAGTCCGCCGTGAGATTCCACCGCTCCACGTACCGGCCGGGGTGGGCGAAGTAGACGATCCCTCCCAGGTCCCGAATGGTGGAGAGGGTCTCATCTTCCGTGTCGGCCCCGTCCGTGTAGGAGCTGAACAGGCTCACCATGTGGTGGGGCCCCGAGATCTCGTTCCCCTCCACCGAGACCATCCCCAGCGCCACCGGGTCCCGGTCCTCATAGGGCCGCCATCCGGCCATCTCGCCGTAGGTCTTGTTGTCTTCCGTGGGGTTGGGAACGTCCTTGATGGCCTCGTAGATCTCCGAGAGGCGGGTCCACGGATAGATGCTATCCATGTAGTCGTCAGGGATATCGTAGTCATGGGCCGCCAGCGCCAGGATCCGGTATCCCTCCTCATGGTAGCGGTCGATGGTCTCGTGGGGGTCGTACTGCTCATCCCCGAGCCCTGGGTGGGTGTGGAACTCCGAGTCGTAGTGGCCGATGGCGGACCAGTTCACCTCGGCGTAGGGAGTCCAGAAGCTCCGGGTCTCCACCTCTGAAGGCGGGGCACCCGACGAATTTCCCGGCGAGCATCCCGCCATGGCCAGCATCGCGGCTCCCACCAGGGAGGCCCCGACCCTTCGGCCCACGCCCGCCGTACCAAGACCACCCGGAATCTTCCACATCAATAGGTCTCTCCTCATCGATCGATGGTCACGCTCAGGAGCGCTTCGTAGTGGGCCTGCCGGAGACCCCGATCATGGGGGATCTCAAGTTCATCCAGAAGATCTCCCTCCATTCCGAAGGCCCGATATCGCATCCGATCCCGTTCGAACTCGATGAGATGCACGTTATCGATTGAGAGGCTCATTCCCCCCTGGTTGATGTACCATCGATCCGTGGCCACCTCCCGGGGTCGAACGCCGAGCCCCCCGTCACCGACGTAGACGATCCCTCTGGGATCTACCTGATTGCGGAGGATGGGCGCGGTGCGCTTGAGGGAGTGGTCGTGCCCCACGGCCACCAGGTCCACCCCGTGCTCTTCGAAGAGGGGAACCCAGGCCCGCCGCCGAGCTTCTCCGGTCTCGAAGGCCCGAACGCTGGGATAGGCGGGCTTGTGCATCATCACCTTCAGCCAGTGGGACCGGGGACGGAGCTCCTCGAGCTGGGCCTCCAGCCAGTCCAACTGATCACCCACCAGGCTGATCTCGGTGTTCAGCACCACCATGGCGATGTCAGCGCCGATTCGGGTGGTGTAGTAGAAATCCGTGGTCCGTCCGGGCCACCAGAACTTTTCCTCGAAACCCACATCCAGATCGTGGTTGCCGCGAGTGGGGATGAGGGGGAGGAGTCTCCCCTCCTCCGTCGTGGTCATCTCGAAGTGGTCGTTCAGCCAGTAATAGAGCTGGGACCAGTACGCCCGATTCGTGTAGTCGGCCGTGTGGGCCAGCGCCAGGATATGGGGGTGCTCCTGGAAGAGACGAGCCATCCGGGCGTTCATCCGGCGCCGTGGATTGTCAGGATCGGTGCGGGCGTCACCGACCCGGGAATCGCCCCCGGAGAGGAGGGCCACCGGGCGGTCGTCGTCCGGGCCGGTGATGAAGTGGTACTCACCCAGGGTGTGTCCATCCGTCTCCACCGTCAGGTAGTACCGGGTCGAAGGCTGGAGGCCGGACAGGTGGGCATGATGGTACCAGGCGTCCATCCCGACGGCCGCTTCCTCGTCGAGGAGCGTCCAGGCCCCGGAGTGGATCTCCCGACTCCGCATCCCGTACTCCCCCGGCTCGCCTCCCCGGGGAACCGTGTCGAAGTGGATGACGTGGTCTTCCCCGGGCACGGTGGTGCTCCAGGACACCACCGCCTCCCGTGCCGGATCTCCCTTGAACTGGACTCGTAGCTGAATCGGCTGCGGTGAAGGCTCAAGGGCACGGATGGTGGGCGCGGGCTCCTGTCCCACGAGCCCCGCCGGGACCAGGGGAAGGGAGAGCAGAACCAAGATGACCGAAAGCGACACGGCTCCACGCCCCATGGCCGGAATACGAGAGGGAGGACTGGACACTGACTTGGTTCCTTTGGAGATGGGTGGCTCGGGCACTGGGAAGCGAAGTCGACTGGAGAGGGGGCGCAGGAGGAGGAGGATGGCCAGCGGCGCGGCCACGTGGGAGGCCCGGAGCGCCACTTCGATCCAGGCTCCAAACCCCAACGCGGTCATTCGGGACACTGCGGTGATCCCGCCCCAGAAGGCGGCCCACAGGAGCACGGGCCGCCAGGGTCGGATGAGGATGGCGGCGGCCACGAGGAGATCCACCACCCCGATCACCTGCATGATCTGCAGCGCCTGAGCCTCCCGGATCCGGATGTCCAGCACGCCCCGTGCGGACGCCATGATGAGGTCGGCGAAGGCGCCATACCCCCAGAGACACTCCAGCCCATGGACCACGAAGACCGTGGCCACCCCCACCCGGAGTACCCAGGAGGCGAGACGGGCTCGGAGGGCTTCCTCCCACCAGACGGAAAGGGGCCAGGCCACGAGGACCGCCAGCGCCAGAGGCGTGATCCAGCGGAGCGTCTGCGCCCACACCGTCAGTTCGCTGTACCGGTATCCCCCCTGATACGCCCCGGCCCACGCCTCGAACAGGACGTATCCCGCGATGGGGAGGAGGACGAAGAGGGAGGGACGGACGAGTTGCACCAGGGCCAGCCCCAGAAAGACCGAGACCAGGTACTTCTCAATGGTCACCGCGGTCCCGTGTGGGTACTCCAGGACCATGAACAGAAAGTTGCCCAGGTGGGTCTGGCGTGCGCCCCAGACGGTGACGAAGAGCCCCACGGCGTGGATGGCGATGGCCGCTGAAAGCACCCAGCGCACAAGGGACCTGGCAGGATTGGGGGTTGAGAGCATGAGTCGAAGGTAGTCGACCCAACTCCACGGGACGGTGACGGCTTATGAACGGGATTGTAACGGTGCACTCCGCAGCGCCTCCCTCATCACCTTCCCCAGGGCGTTCCGGGGGAGTCGGGCCACCCACCGGATCTGGTCCGGTCTTAGGAAGGCGGGCAGGGCTTGGATGCTCTGTCGGAGGGCCGCCTCCACACCCTTATCCGGTGCGCCCTCAACCACCAGTGCCAACCCCTCCCCCGCGTCGGGCACCACCACCATCTCCGGCGCCACCATCTCCGAGGCTGCGGCGCCCGATCCGCCCCCCGACGTCCAGGCCCCACGCCAGGCCTCGCGGAGACTCCCCTCGATGAGGACGGGCGAGATCATTTCCCCTGCACGCTTGAAGCTCCACGCCGCACGGCCGAGGAAGGTGAAATTGCCCTCGGAGGAAAGGTCGAGGTGGTCTCCGGTGGGAAGACGCTCTCCCCGCACCGAGCGCCAATGGGAATCTCCCGGGGTGCGCACCGCCACCGCCTGCCCGGGCGACCGGAAGCGCCAGCCCGCCAGGGGCGATTGGGGGTCCGGGGGGAAGAACTCCACCGCCGGGAGGGCGACGCCGATGGCGCCCGGGACGACGGGATCCCCAGGACGGGTGTGGGTTAGTGCGGGACCGGCCTCCGTGAGTCCGTAGCCCACCGTATGCCGGACCCCTGGGAGCAGCCGGGAGAGGCGATCCAGGTCGGAAGGGGCCACCAGGTCGCCACCGGTGATGGAGGTACCCCGCACCGCCGCCAGGCGGCTCCGGGTCTCTGGAGGAAGGTCTTCCGGATGGGGAAGACTTCGGACCATGGCGGGAACGAAGGGGAGGAGCACCTCCTCACCAACCGGAGGTGCGGGATCCCCATCGTCATCCACGCCGGTGCCGGTAAGCCATTCCACCAGCCGTGCGGCGGTGAATCGGTGGAAGCGGTGAACGCGCCCTCCACTCATGTGCGCCAGTAGAACACAGAGGACTGCGCCGAAGGCGTGGAAGACAGGTACCTGAAGCACCACCGCCGGCGCCGGGTGAAGACAGAGATGGTCCACCAGCGCATCCACGTTCCACCCCACCGAGATCCGGTCCAACGCCACCAGGCGCGGGGTTCCCGTGGTGCCCGAGGTGAGGAGCAGGAGCTGAAACCCGGGAGCCAGTCCGTGGAGGAGGGGCGCGCCGGGCGTCACATGGGGCACGGTAGGGCCATCCCCCTCTAGCACCACGCCCAGCTCCGCCATCCAGCGGCGGACTGGCGCCAGTTCAGCTGTGGCCGGATTCAGCAGAAGGATGGCGTGCCGCGAGTCCCATGCGCCGGTGAGCGCCGTCACCGTTCCCCGGGTATTCCAACCGATCCGGACCGGGATGCCGCCCAGGGTCACGGGTTGGCCCGGCAGAGTCGGGACAGACGGTCCAGCGCGGTGGAGTAGCCCGCTGTGCCGGACCGGTCCCCCACCGCCGCGTCCACCTGGCGCAGCCACTCACCGAGGGCCTCCCCGGAACCTCCCCTCAGCTCCACCGCCTGCGCCGCCATCAGGGTATGGGCCGCCACCAGCATCGACGCTCTCGCCACCTGTCGGCTCAGTGCCATGGCGGCGGCCATGGCGTTGGAGACCACATCCTGGTTGTGACCCTCGGCCGATCGGGCAAAGGGAGCCGCCGGAATGGCTCCGCGCTGAAGCTCCATGGCCAAAGCGGTAGCGGTCTGGTGTACGCCCTTGAGCCCCTGGACGTCCGTGGAACCGGGGACAACCAGGTTCCGTGGAAGGCCCCGATCCCCGGCCACGAGGAGGAAGCCCTGTCGGTCCAGCAAATCTCCCAGCCTCGCCAGGGCCCCCGAGGCCAGGTCGGCGGCCGCCGCCACATATCCTCCGAAGAAGTTGCCGCCGCTTCGGAACCCGGGAGGGTCACCCATCAGAACCGGATTGTCACTAACCCCATCAAGCTCTCCCTCGAGCCACCCGCCGGCCACCTGAAGTCCGTCCAGGACCGGTCCCAGGAGCTGGGGGGCNCACCGGAGGGAATAGGGATCCTGGATGGGTCCGGCATCCGGGGCCGCGANAGGTGGAGAATCTTCCANCACTCGCCGGAGTGAGGCCGCCGCTGCAGCCTGGCCGGGATGGAGGCGAAGGGGTCGTCCGTTCAGGTCGGCCCCCCAGGCCTCCCTCCGGATTCCGAGAGCCCATCCGGTGGCCGCGATCCCCCTCAGAGCCCACTGAAGCAGACTCCAGCTATCGGCCCAGGCCAGCGCCGCCACGGAGGCGGCTCCGGAGAGTCCATTCACCAGCGCCAGGGAATCCCGGCCCGAAAGGGACACCGGCTCAAGACCAGGCCCGGCGAGAGCGGATGGATCCACCCCCGCCGCCGCCAATGCCTCCGGCCCCGTCACCCGGTCGTCGCCCACCCAAGCCGGGACCGGATCACCCGCCAGGAGGCGGGGCAGTGGGGCCAGGGTGACCAGGTCCCCGCTGGCGCCCAGCGAGCCCGACGCGCGGAGGACCGGTGCCACTCCGCTACGACAGAGCCGGACCAGCGCCTTCATGACCTCGGGGGACACGGCGGAATTCCCCCGAGCCAGAACGTGGGCCCGGGCAATGACGACACCCCGGCTGATCCGCGGCGACAGCACCTCCCCCACCGCCGCATCCAGTGATCGGGCCAGGTGGAGTTGGAGCCCCTCCGTATGCCGCCCCTCCAGGACCCCGGTGGCGTCGCCTCCGAAGGCGGTGTTGGCCCCGTAGACGGTCTCCCCCGCCTCCAGCGCCACGAGAAGAGCCCGGTGGCCCCGGACCACCCGATCCAGGACCCCGGGCTCCAACACCACAGGGGCCTCCTTCTCTTCCGCCAGAGCTCTGAGGACCTCCGGCGTCAGGGAATCGACCCCCAGCCGCCAGATCAGCCCACCACCTCCAGGGGACCATGATCGTCGCAGTGGTCACCGTGGGGGTGATGGAGGCGCCCATCAACCAGGTAGTCCACATGATCCCCGTGGGGTACCGCTTCATGGCCGCACCCGGGGCCATGTTCATGGTCCGCACCACAACTCTGAACCGGGGCACACTCAGCGGGGTTGGTCTCATCCACAGGGATCACATGCTCATCCACATGATCCCCGTGAGGGTGGTGGAGGTGACCGTCGTGGAGGTAATCCACATGATCGTCATGGCGGACGGCAGTGTGGCCGCAGTCAGGGCCATGCTCGTGGGGATGGTCAGGATGCTCGCGGCAGCTCATGGTTCGATCTCCATCTCGGGAGTTCAGGGTTCGTCAGCATGGTCCAGGGCATCCCGGACCATTCGGACCACGTGCTCGTCGGCAAGGCGGTAGTACATGTGCTTGGATTCCCGCCGCCGGAGCACCAGGCGAGCCCGAAGGAGGTGATGGAGGCGGGCCGACACGGTGCTGAAGTTGTCGTCTTCCCCGACGAGTTCGGACACGCACCGCTCCGCCTGGCCCAGCTTCACCAGGAGGCTGAGTCGCTCCGGATCGCCCAGCGCCCGGAAGAGCTCGGCTGTGCGCTCGATCTGCTCCCGGGAGGGGAGCGTCTCGTCGCCTGTCGCCGGAGTGTGCCCGCACGGCTGTGTCGTCTGCATCGCTCGCTCCATCATTCCATGGACTGATGGAATATCCACTCCGCCGCTCCCGTTGGCAAGAAGAAAAATCCTCCCCGAACCCCGCCCCGTCCCAGCCAACCCTCAGGGTGTTGTCTGCCCCTCCCAGACGTCGTGGCGCCAGAAGCGGGCCGGACGCTCGTTCCGCACCTCAAAGACCAGATGGTCTGTGGCGCTGGCCCCATGGCGGTCCGTACTGGTGACGGTGAGCACATGCACCCCCTCCGGGAGATCCTCGGGGAGCCGCGCCTTCCAGAGCCGCATGCTCCGGTCGGCCACTGCCGTCTGGGGCTGGGCAACCCCTTGAAAGGTGCGGCCCCGGTAGGCCTCATAGCCCTGGGCCCGGGCCTCGCCCTGCCGGCTCTGGAAGGCGAATCGACCCACCGTGAGCTGGCGCTGGGCGGCGAAGGGATCGGCGAAGTCGACCCCAATCCTGGGTGCCTCGCCCGCACCCTCCTGGGTCCGCCGCAACTCGAAGGAAGGGCCGTCGTTTATGCGCGCCTCTACCCGGGTCTCTACCGATCCAACCCAGACATTTGCCGCCACCTCCACCCCGGCCCGGAGATCCTCCGGGGTCAGCAACCGGGGGTCCGGCAGATCATGGACCGTGAGGGGAGGCACCGGATGTCGATCCCGGGCCGGTGTGCCCCGCCACGCCTGGAGCGTCTCGAACCACTCCCGGAACGCCGGGGTCTTGAGTTCCACCCACTGCGCCCGCTGGCCTCCCAGACGGGTGGCGTGATACCACTCCCGATAGTCGGAGCCCTGGAATTCAAGCATGAGAACTCCCTTCGGAGCCCCCATCCGCTGCAGCGACTGCACATCGCCATCGATGTTGAAGTCTCCCTGCCACCAGTTCCCCGACACCGCACCCACCACCATGTGACGGAAGGGGAGGGGTCCCACCCCCACATTCTCCTGCCACCCCTGGAAGTGCTGGCCCGGCGCATGGTTTTCCAGCGTGTGGGTATGCCCCGAGAGCGACAGCGCTTCCCGCCCTTCCACCAAGGCGTGGATCTCAGGCGCGTTGTCCGTCTGATGGATCGGGCTCGCCGCGTCCATGAACGACACGAAAGGCCCGTGGTGGAAGAATACGATGAGGCGGTCCTCCGGGGTCTGAGCCACCAGATTACGCAGCCACTGCATCTGGGTCTCAGCGACCCGCACATTGTACCTCGTTCCGTCGTCCTCCACGCAGAACTCCCGGCCCGGCAGCGCCAGATCCGCCTCACCGCAGGGGAAGACGATGTTGTTCAGGCCGATGAAGGTGACCTGGCCCTGTTCAAAGGCGTAGTAGGCCGGCCCCCATATCCTCCTCCACGTGTCGGCGGCGTTCTCCTCCAGGGTGGCATCCAGATCCAGGTCATGATTCCCGGGCACCGCCCACTGGGGCACACCCACCGCCGAACCCACTTCGAAGATCCGATCAAGCAGGGCCAGGTCGTCGCCCACCACGTCCCCCACATAGAGCAGACAGTCCTCGTAGTCCAGCCCCATCTCCACCAGATCCGTCACCGCACTGATCCGGAACTGTCCCACCTCGTCTCCAGAGTAGGCCTGCACATCCCCCAGCACACCGCAGGTGAACCGGTCCCCACCGTGACTCCGTCGGAGGGGGAAGTTCACCTCCGCCGGCGCCGGCCCGGTTGCCGGCAAACCACCGAACCGGAGAGACTCCGTGGTCCCATCGGGCTTGTGGGTGTAGGAGAACTGGGGAATCAGACGCTGGTCGGTGGGCACGCGCCATCCGGCGGGCTGCACCACGAAGAGGTCCATGTCGGGGCGGACCGGCACTTCGTAGCGGCCGTCCCCATCGGTGCGGACCACATCCAGCCCGTTGGAGACCAACACGCCGGGCACCCCCGGCTCCTGGGCGGAACGGAGGCCATCTCCATCCAGGTCCTCGAAGACCACACCCCGGATCATCCGCCCGTCGCCCCCAGGGACCACCTCAGGCCCGGCGATCCACGGTTCATCAGGCGTTGGGGCAACCGCAGGAAGCCAGACTGCCGAAGGCCCCCCCAGCGAGAAGGAGGCATACGCCGAGGAGGCGTCCACCCCGGCGGCCACCCCTGCCCCGCTCTGGGCTGAGACGCTTTCCGGCACTCCGAAAGCAAGGGGCGTGGAAGCCAGGAGGAAAAGAGCGGCCCGGAACGGACCAACGAAGGGGAATCCAGCGGTGTGGCGAGGCGACATGGCGACATTTGCGGAGGTGGAGCCAGGACTCGTTCCCCGGTGAGGGAACCGCGACTCTTCACCATCGCACCCCCAGGTCACATTGGGGGAAGGGCCCGGAAACGTCCCGGTAACGGAGTGGGATCAGCGGTCATCCAGCAGATTCTCTCCGCCGGACTCCCGGTACTCCCGGTCGATCTCCTCCTGGATCGTGGTGTCCGGCGAGAGGTCGTCCTGTTCGCGGCCAGAGGGCGCCTCAACCCTGCCGGCCCTGTCACCGGGGACCGGCCCGGACGATTTCCGGCCCCGCCCCGGCAGGTCCTGGCCCCGCTCCGACCCTTCAAGAGGCTGCCTCGGCACTTCCTGGCTCGGCCCCTGCCCTTCAAGGAGGCGCACCCCGAACTCAGGCGGCGGAGTCCGGACCCCTGCAGCCTCGAAGGCCTCCTTGACCGCCTGGATGGTCCGGCTCCGGACCTTTCCGAAATCGCTCTCGGTCTGATCGACCCAGGCGATGACCTGGATTGTCACGGACGAGTCACCCAACTCCTGCACCCTGACGGCTGGGGCTGGCTGGGCCAGGATGCCCCCCAAACCCACCAGCGTCTCCCGAGCCACGCCCAGGGCCACATCCAGGACCTCGTCCGACGCCACATCCACGGTGAAGACGAACCGCCGGCGAGGGTTCCGGGTCAGGTTCGTGATGACCGACTTGAAGACGGTGGCGTTGGGAACCTGCACATGGTTGCCGTCCAGCGTCATGAGGACGGTCTCCTTCCCGGTGAGCCGTACGATCCTGCCTTCCTCCCCGGCCAGGCGGACATGGTCCCGGACGGCAAAAGGCTGTCGGATGGAGAGGAGGATCCCGGCAAGGTAGTTCTCCACGATGTCCCGGAAGGCGAAACCCACTGCGATCCCCAGCACACCTGCGGCTCCCAGGACGGCGCCCACCAGCGCCGCGATCCCCATGAGGTCAAGCGCCAGGACCACCGCCAAAAGGAGGACCCCGGCCCGCACCGCCTGCCGTACCAGATTCTCCACAAAGGGATTCGGGTTTTCCCGACGGAACGGGAATCGACGCTGCGACAGCCACCCTCCGAGGACGGCCCCGGCAACCACCACCACCAGCCCGAGCAGGAGCGAGGGAAGGAAGCGGAGGAAGGCCATGCCCTTCTCCCGGGTCCGCTCCACCGCCGGCTGCAGGCGCCGCCGCAGATCCGTCTCCACCACCAGCGCCCGGGAATCCACGTACACGATGCCGGGAACCACCTCCCGGGCATACCGGATTGCGTCGTCCCGATCCTCCACGGAGAGAGCCCGCCCCCGCACCTCCAGGATCACCCCCTCCCGGTGAAGCTCCACATCCTGGAGCCCTGGAATGCGGGCATAGATTGCCCGGAGTTGATCCAGGGGGTCATCGGCAACCTGGAAATCCGGTGACCCCGGGAGGGGAAGGTCGGCTGTGGGGCCGACGCCGTCGGCGTCCGATATCAACGGCCACTCCGCAGCGGCGGGCGGCGACACGGCGCCGGCTGACAATGGGCCGGGGTGTAGCGCTACCGCCGACACCAGCGCCAGAGCGAGCGCCGGGCGGCACACCGGAAGTCCCGCCGGCCCGCTCAACCGTCCCCCCGCAGATGGGTCTCCAGGAATTCCACCTGGATCCCCGATACCCGTCCAAACCACGGCTCCACGTAGGGATCGAAGTGTCCCATGGGGAAGTCGTGGAGCTCCACGCCGGGGATCCGTCCTGCCACCTTCCGGGTCGCGCCAGGCGGGCAAATGGCATCCTCCATGGCCACCACCACCTGGGTGGAGACCCTGATGGCACCTGTCCGCCGCCCGGGATGGTAGCGGAGGATCTCCAGGAAAACCCGGGCCGGAACCCGCCCTGACCACCGGGCATCCTCGGGGATCATGGCGGTGTACCCCTTGTGGGAATCAGGTGAGGCCAGGAGCGCCAGTCCCTGGGGCGCCACCACCGGGACCGTCAGCGGGGAGATCCGGAGCAGGCCGCGGAGCCCATCCACGACCCCACGAAAGACGGCGGGGAGATGATACCGGAGGGGGTACGCCAGGGTGCTGGCCCACCCGCTCACGAAGGGGATCTGCGACACCACGGCTCGAACGCCCGGGGGGGCCTCCGCTGCCAGGGCCAGCACATGTCCCCCGGAGAACGAGGTGCCCCACAGGGCGATCCGCTCTCCGTCCAGGGCAGGGTCGGAACGGACGAAATCCAGGGCGGCTCGGTAATCCTGAAGCTGGCGGAACGGACTCACCAGACCGCGGGGGTCGCCAGGGCTCTCGCCCAGATGCCGGTAGTCGAAGACGAGAACGGCGAATCCCCGGGCTGCGAAGCGTCCGGCGAAGGCGTCGAGTCCGAAACGCCGTTCCGCGCCAATCCCGTGAGCCATGACCACGGTGGGCAGCCTGGAGGGAGCTACCCCGGCGCCGTCGGGGAGGTGCAGATCGCCGAAGCAGAGACCATCGCCACTGGGAAATTGAATCGACCGGATCACTCCACCCTCCATGGATCTTGCCCCTGATCGAGCCTTCTCGGCGGTGAACGCCCTGGTCCGACCGATGCCGGCGAACCGTAGGCTTGCGAAACAGCCACGCCTTGCACATCGCCCTGAGCGTTTCTAACCTCAGATCTCCGACGCACTGTCCGGTGATGCCTCACCTGACTCGGAAACCATGGGAATCCGGGCGGCGGTGTCCGCAGGCCTCGACACGCTCAGGATCCCGCAGGCCCTCTACTATACGACTATGAACTGGAGTCGCCACGTGAACCACCCCGACTGGGTACGGAATCAGGACCTCATCGACTGGGTCCAGGATGTTGCCGCGCTTACCAAACCGGCCTCCATCCACTGGGTCGATGGAAGCGAGCAGGAGAACGAGGATCTCTGCCAACTTCTGGTGGACGGAGGTACCTTCACCCGGCTCAACCCGGAGAAGCGCCCGAACAGCTATGCCGCCTTCTCCGACCCCAGCGACGTGGCCCGGGTGGAAGGCCGCACCTACATCTGCAGCCGACGCAAGGAGGATGCGGGCCCCACCAACAATTGGATGGACCCGGACGAGATGAAGGGCATCCTGAACGGGCTCATGGATGGGTGTATGAAGGGGCGCACCATGTACGTGATTCCCTTCAGCATGGGTCCCATCGGCTCGGACATCTCCGAGATCGGGGTGGAGATCACCGACTCGGCCTACGTGGTGGTGAACATGCGGATCATGACCCGCATGGGGAAGGAGGTCCTGGACGCCCTGGGCGATGACCCGGACTTCGTGCGCTGCCTCCACTCGGTGGGCGCACCGCTGGAAGAGGGACAGGAAGACGTGCCGTGGCCCTGCAACCCGGAGAAGTACATCACCCACTTCCCCGAGGAGCGGAGCATCATCTCCTACGGCAGCGGGTACGGCGGGAATGCCCTTCTGGGGAAGAAGTGCTTCGCCCTGCGCATCGCCTCCACCATGGCCCGGGATGAAGGGTGGCTCGCCGAACACATGCTGATCCTGGGGGTGGAGTCGCCCAAGGGAGAGAAGACCTACGTGGCCGCCGCCTTCCCCAGCGCCTGCGGAAAGACGAATTTCGCCATGCTGATCCCGCCGGAGGGCCTCCAGGACTGGAAGGTCACCACCATCGGCGACGACATCGCCTGGATCAAGAAGGACCCGGAGGGGCGCCTCCGGGCCATCAACCCCGAGTCCGGGTTCTTCGGCGTGGCACCGGGCACAAACGAGAAGTCGAACCCGAACGCCATGGCATCCCTCAATGCCAACTCGATCTTCACCAACTGCGCCCTGACCGACGACGGGGACGTGTGGTGGGAGGGGCTCACCAAGGAGCCGCCGGCGAACCTCACCGACTGGCAGGGCAACCCCTTCGATCCGTCCAGCGGGAAGACAGCGGCCCACCCCAATGCCCGCTTCACTGCGCCGGCGGGACAGTGCCCCTGCATCGACCCGGCGTGGGAAGACCCCACCGGAGTTCCCATCAGCGCCTTCATCTTCGGGGGGCGTCGCGGTGACACGGTGCCCCTGGTCTACCAGGCGGCGAACTGGAACTTTGGCGTCTACATGGCGGCCACCATGGGGTCGGAGATGACGGCGGCGGCGGCCGGGACGGTGGGTAAGGTCCGCCGAGACCCCTTCGCCATGCTGCCCTTCGCCGGCTACCACATGGCAGACTACATCAACCACTGGCTCGACTTCGGCCGGGACCTGCCTGATTCTCCGCGCATGTTCTGCGTGAACTGGTTCCGGGTCGACGAGGACGGGAACTTCATGTGGCCCGGCTTCGGCGAGAACATGCGGGTCCTGAAGTGGATCGTGGAGCGGGTGCGCGGCCGGGCTCGGGCAGTGGAGAGTCCCCTGGGGTGGATGCCCCGGTACAAGGACATCGACTGGACCGGAATGAATGGGTTCTCCGAGGAGGAGTTCCACCAGCTCATGCGGGTCGACCGGGAGAAATGGAAGGGTGAGGTTTTGGGTCACGATGAGTTCTTCGCCCGCCTCTACGACCGGCTCCCCAAGGAGTTCATCTTCATGAAGGAACTCCTCAGGTCCAGCCTCTGGCGTTCGCCGGAGCAGTGGTGGCTGGAGGCGGAGCGGTACTGATCGCTCCAGTTCCAGGTAGCGCTCTCCGGGAGTCGAGTTGAATCACTCCTGGCGAGCAGGGGCAGATTGACCCCCCGTCACCGGTCCGGTGGCGGGGGGTCACTGTTTATGCCGCCAGGGCTCCAGAAGACCGCAAGCCAGATGGTGTCTTCCCCGGGAGCAGTCCACGCCACCCGGTGACGCCGGTGGGCAGGGATGAAGAGGTGATCCCCGGGACCCAGGCGCCGATCCTCCTGGGGATCCTCAAGGGAAACAACTGCGGCACCGGTCAGGACCACCACCCACTCCGCCTCTTCCTGGTCGTACCAGAACCCGTCAGGCGAGGCATCCCCCCGGGAGACGATCCGTTCGATGCGCACGCCGGGGCGGATGAGGAGGTCATCCACCAGTTCCCCGGACCATTCAGGACCCGCGTCCACCTGGAAGAGATTCTTGGCGCCCATATGGATACTCCCCTAGCTTGAACTGATCGTTGACCGCGCAGCCTGCGCCGATCGTCCGCTTCCGAAGGCTGCGGTGAGCTTTCATCCCCGAAGGCTACGCTGATCGTTCCCCCTGAACAGGAGAAGTCCTTTGAACAGGAGAAGTCCTTCGATGCGTCGTCTCTCTCCCACGATTTCCACCCTCTCCGTCGCCACCCTGGTCGCTTTGACCCCTGTCCTGACGCCGGAATCCGCCGCCGCCCAAGACCTCCGTCCCCTGGAGGTGAACCGGGACCACCTGGTGGAGATGGCGGCGCTGGGCGAGATCCGGGCCCCCACCTTCCCGAATCCGCCCTACCGGATCGCTCCCGACGGCTCCATCCTCACCATCCCCGGCACCAGCAGCATCGTCTACAACTTCCGGGTGGGAGACACGGCCATCGACATGGCCGGTGACCACATTGAACCGGGGGTGAGCATGTCCCACCCATCGGACGCGGAGCGCCACGCCCTGAACGTCCTGGCCCAGATCGGCAATGAGGTCCGGATCGTCTCCGGCGAAGCCAGGGGAGCCGTAGGCACGGTCATCGGGAAGCATGGAGGCATCGACAATGTGATGGTGGAGTTCCCCGACGCGGTCTACGACGATCTGGTCATCGGCGACCGGATGCAGGTACGGGCCATCGGACTGGGGATGGAGGCCACCAATGTGGAGGGAGTGGCCATCCGGAACATGAGCCCGCGCCTCCTGGACGCCCTGAACGCCGCCGGGATGGGGGTGGATGGGGACGGGATGCTCCAGGTCCCGGTGACCCACCTCGTGCCGGCCAAGGTCATGGGGTCGGGGCTGGGCCGGAATCATGTGGCCTCCGGTGACTACGACATCCAGATGTTCGACGAGGGGGTGAATGAGCGCTACAACCTGAACAGCCTCCGGATGGGAGACATTGTGGCCATCATCGACGCCGACAACACCCACGGACGCATCTATCTGGAGGGGGCGGTCACCATCGGGGTCATTAGCCATGGGAAGAGCCGTGTGGCCGGCCATGGCCCGGGGGTCACGGCGCTCCTGACCTCCGCCGAGGGCCGGATCACTCCGGTCATGGACCCTGACGCCAATCTGGCGACCCTCCTGAACCTGCGCTGATTGCCGGACGGGAGGCGTAACGTCTCTGGGCCGGGTGCCGGCTGTCAGTAGAAGGCCAGCACCCGGTCCCAGAAGGCGTCTCCACCCTCCTCGCAGCGGGCGTGGGCGGTGCAGATCCAGGCGGGCTCCAGCCCCAGGTTCCGGAGCCGGGCCCGAAGGGTATGGAGGCTCTCCCGAGCCAGCGCCGCATCGTCCGAATAGAGTGCCAGGGCCGGCTGGGGGCCACCGGTGAGGGTATGGGCCACGGCATCGCCCACGAATAGCACCTCTCCCATGAGGTAGGCGGCGCTCCCGGCGGTATGCCCCGGGACCAGGAAGGTCCGCACCGTATCTGCCCCGAAGACCAGCATCGTGTCACCTGAGAACGCCTGAACCTCCACCTCACCGGGAGCGGGGCGCTCAGGCGGCAGCAGCCGGTCGGCAACCCTGGGGACCACCGCCTCCGGCTCGGCCACTCCGTGGAAGTGATCGACCTCGGCCCGAGCCATGTGGAAGACGGCGTGGCTCACCAGGGGCCAGGCCCGGATGTGGTCCCGGTGGGCGTGGGTCAGGAGCACATCCGTCACATCATCCAACCCCACCCCGAGCCGCGCCAGTTCCTCTTCCAGCGGCTCCTCAGCCCCCCACCATCCCAGATCCACAAGGATGACACCCGCACTGGTTCGGGTCGCATGGATCAAACTATTGCTGGGGCCGGCCGTGGTCACGGACACGGCCTCCGGGAGGTCATGAAGGGGGGCGGGAGCCCGAGCCGCGCAGGCACCGGAGACCATGAGGAGCATCGACACCAGCAGGAGGGTGAGCCACCGCAGAACGCCTCTGGGGGCCGGGAGGACGGTCACGGAACCGCATCTCCGGGGCGGAGCGCCACATCCTCCAGGAACTCCACATTCCGGATCAGGGCGTCGTAGAGGGCTCGGGTAAGAACTTCCGGTCCCGCATCGGCGCTCTCCCGGCCTGTTTCCTCCCGCGCCGGGTCAGAACCCTCCCAGCGCTCCGGAGGGGCGAAGGCCTCACCCGTCGTGTAGGCGTTGGCCGCAGCGGTGAGGAAGGCCCCCACCACCGCCGGACTTCTCCGGGCATCCCGAGGGCTCCCCTCGGCATAGCAGACAACGGCCATGGGGATCCCCTCGGCGTCCAGATGATGCTCGAGGGCGCCCACCAGCACTTCATCGGTGAAACGCCCCACCGCCTCCAGCGCCTCAGGCGCAAACCGGGAGAGAAGACGCGCCGTGCCCTCCCGCTCCCGATTCCAACTGAAGCCCCCGGTCAGGTCGTTCACGAAGACCCAGAGCGCCTCCACATCCACCTCATCCCGCTCTGGCGCGATCCCGTTCGGACCGAAGCGGAGGCGGCTGGGAAGACCCCAGGGACGGGTCAACTCCATAGTCGCCATGAGAATCCCGGTGCTCCGTTCCGCCATAATCCGGGCCCGCTCCCGATCCTCGTCATCCCCGAACACGTAGAGCATCTCCCAGATTGCCTTCTGGCCCCTCAGGAGGGCGCCCAACTCGGTGAGGTCCACGCGAACGTATCGCCTCGCGGTGCCGCCGCCTGGAGTGCCGTTGGCCCCAGGGAACCGGTACATCCCCACCTCCTCATCCCACGCCTCATCCAATTGGAGCGCCACCGCCCGGGAGATCCCCAGCAGTTCTTCCCTTCCCACCCCCAACGAAATCTCCAATCGATCCTCGGAGACCCTACCGTGGTCATCGTCGGACCCCGGCTTCTGCTCCCGGACCCAGGCGTAGATGTGACCGCGGAGGGCCGACATCCCGAAGGCCATGCTGCCAAGATCCGTTGATTCCGCCTCCGGGGTGGGGAAGAAGAGGCCGTTCCGGTGGTGATCCCGAAGCACCTGCAGGCCAGGCGCCACCATGAGGGGGGTGGGCGCGTAGGTCAGGATCGCCTCGAGCCCGTGGTCAGACCAGCGCCCGGCGCGATGATGGATAAGGTATGACGAGGCGCCGATGGCGAGATCCTCGAGGGTGGCCGACTCGGCGCGCCACACATCTGGAGTCTCCTCGGGAATCCGAAGGCGTCCGGCAACACGCTCGTCGATGATGAAGCTCTGCTGAAGCATCCCGGACAGCTCCAACCACGCCCTGCCCCGTTCCGCCATGGGCCCGCCGGAGAGTTCGTCACGGTAGTTGGCATGGCCCATCTCACTGGCCCGATGAATGGATCCCGCCGTCCCGATCCCGTTCATGACCTGACTTATGTCTCGGAAGCGCACCGCCCCGTCCTCGAACTCCGGCGCTCCCTCGTCCCCGATCCAGCGGGGGACGAGGTGGGAAGGGGGCTCCGCGCTTGCAACGCCTGCCGGTGAAGCGGACTCCTCTTCACCGGCAGGCGCCGGTGCCTCGCAGGCTGCCAGGGCCACCAGGAACAGACCAGCGAATGGTACGCTTCCACAGATGCAGATCGACCGACGTGTCATGCGGCTTCCTTGTAGGTAAAGGCCCGCCCTCCGGGCCACCATCGAATTCGATGGTGGTAGGTTGTACATTCCCCGAAGTTCCGCGGAAACCACGGCGCCGGCCACTGGACGCCCCGATTCGCCCCTCGACCCAACAGTCCCTCATGCCCCCTTCCCGCCGCACCTCCCACCCGGCGCTCACCGGCCTCCTCCTGGCCTTGGTTGTTTTGGGCACCGGGATCGGCTCCCCGCCTGTGGCTGGGCAGACGCCTCCTCCGGCAGCTCTGGAAGACCCCCTCTTCCATACCTT
>SL_3KL_010_SEDDRAFT_10000725_pt1 | contig 28365 bp, 23 predicted proteins | sample SodLakKL_010_SED_2_FD_10381 | JGI IMG/M metagenome (IMG submission 10381)
TAATCGCAGCCGTTAATGTCGTCTTGCCGTGGTCTACGTGTCCTATCGTACCTACGTTCACATGAGGCTTGGTACGTTCAAATGTCTCTTTTGCCATGGTTGTTAGTGTTTAAAAATTATCCTTGTTGTTCTATGATTTCTTTTGCTTTTGCATCTGGCACAGGTGTGTACTCCGCAAACTCCATAGAGTAGGATGCTCGCCCCTGTGTTATTGACCGAAGGTCGGTAGAATAACCGAACATTTCGGAAAGCGGAACTTTTGCCTTCACAACAGAACCTTCCGCACTATTTTCCATTTTTTGCATGATTCCTCTTCGGCCGTTGATATCACCAATCACATCTCCCATATATTCTTCGGGAGTAATAACTTCAACAGTCATAACCGGTTCCAGGATCTGAGGGCTTGCTTTGCTTGCCGAATTTCTGAATGCCAGTTTGGCACAGAGCTCAAAACTGAAGGCATCAGAGTCAACATCGTGATAAGAACCATCAAACAATCGTACACCAATATTTTGTGCAGGGTAGCTTGCCTGTATTCCATTCATCATTGCTTCCCGGAAGCCTTTCTCTACAGAGGGTACATATTCTCTCGGAATATTCCCTCCTACAATTTCATTAATAAATTTAAAGCCTTCGCTGACGGTTACCTTTTTGTCTTCGTCGTCATATTGAGCGAAATGATCAATTGGAGCAATTTCAAATGAAATATCTGCAAATTTACCGCGGCCACCGGTTTGTTTTTTGTAAACTTCACGGTGCTCATAGGGTATGGTGATAGTTTCCCTGTACGATACCTGGGGCTGACCAACATTGGCTTCAACTTTAAACTCCCGCTTGAGCCGGTCTACAATAATTTCAAGGTGAAGTTCACCCATCCCCGCAATTGTAGTCTGGCCGGTCTCCTGGTCTGTCTGCACTTTAAAAGTTGGATCTTCTTCCGCCAGTTTCACCAGGCCGGTTGTCAGTTTCTCGGCATCAGCCTTTGATTTTGGTTCCACGGCCAGTTTTATTACTGGCTCAGGGAACGTAATGTTTTCCAGAAGTATAGGACTTTCAACATCACAGAAAGTATCACCGGTGCTTACATTTTTTACACCAACGGCTGCGGCAATATCGCCCGCTCGTACAATGTCGATATCTTTCTTGTCGTTTGCATGCATTTCGAGCAAACGGCCAATTCGTTCTTTTGTGCCTGTGGCAGAGTTCAATATATATGAACCTTTTTCAAGTGTGCCTGAATAAACCCTGAAAAATGTGAGTTTTCCGACATACGGATCAGTCATAATCTTAAATGCCAATGCGGCAAATGGTGCATTTACATCGGCGCCACGAGTCATCTTCTTATCGGGATCGCTTGGATGAACTCCGTGAACATCAGCTACTTCCAACGGACTTGGCAGATATTCAATTACTTTGTCGAGCAAAATCTGAACACCTTTGTTTTTCAGGGCTGTACCGCAAAGAACAGGTGTAATATCTCTTGCAAGAGTTGCCTTTCGAATAGCAAGATTGACTTCCTCTTCGGTAATTTCCTCTTCCATGAGGTACTTTTCCATCAATTCATCATCATGGTCGGCAATTGCCTCGAGCATTATTTTTCTATAATCATCGGCCTTCTCCTTCAAATCATCAGGAATTTCAATCTCTTCATACTTGGCACCGAGAGACTCATCATCCCAAACAATTCCTTTCATGTTGATCAGGTCAACAATGCCTTTGAAGTTTTCCTCTGCTCCGATGGGAATCTGAATCGGAATGGGATTGGCTTTGAGCTTTTCAGCCATCTGCTCAATCACATTAAAGAAATCCGCTCCGGTTCTGTCCATCTTGTTGACAAAAGCCATTCGCGGAACCATATATTTATTGGCCTGCCTCCACACAGTTTCTGACTGAGGCTGAACCGCACCTACCGAGCAAAAAACGCCGATAGCGCCATCGAGAACCCGGAGAGAACGCTCTACTTCTACAGTAAAATCTACGTGGCCCGGTGTGTCGATTATATTAATTCTGTGATTTTTCCAGATACAGTGTGTAGCAGCAGATTGGATAGTAATTCCGCGCTCTTGCTCCTGCTCCATCCAGTCCATGGTAGCTGCACCGTCGTGCACTTCGCCCATTCTATGGCTGCGGCCGGTATAAAAAAGAATTCGCTCCGACACGGTGGTCTTACCGGCATCAATATGCGCCATAATCCCGATGTTGCGCGTGCGGCGCATTTTATCGAGAATTTTCGGATCTGTTTTTGTCGTTACTTCAGACATTGATTTATTACGTATTAACTAAATTTCTTTGTTGATTAAATGCTGAATTAGAACCTGAAATGGGCAAATGCTTTGTTGGCTTCTGCCATTCTGTGAGTTTCATCTTTTTTACGGACAGCACCACCTTCATTTTTTGATGCGTCAATCAATTCGCGGCCAAGTCTTGTTGCCATCGACTTGTCATTTCGTTGCCTGGATGCACGGATAACCCAGCGGATTCCCAGTGCTGTTCCTCTGTCCGGCCTCACTTCAACGGGCACTTGGTAAGTTGCACCGCCAACACGCCTGCTTCTTACTTCAACCACCGGTGTTGCGTTGCCAAGTGCAGTTCTGAAAACTTCCAAAGGCGGTTCGCCGGTTTTTTCTTCAATCATGGCAAATGCCTGATATAAAATCTTTCTTGCCGCTCCTTTTTTTCCATCTCTCATCAGATTGTTCACAAATCTTGTAACAAGCTTGTCGTTGAAAATCGGATCCGGCTGTAAATCTCTTTTTACTGCTTTTCGTCTACGCATAATTTATGAAGTTAAAAATCCAGTTTACCTTTTTGGTTTCTTAGTACCGTAGAGGCTTCTGCCCTGCTTTCTGTCGTCAACCCCGGCCGTATCAAGTGTACCGCGAACTATGTGATACCGCACACCGGGAAGGTCTTTCACACGCCCGCCCCTGATCAGAACAATACTGTGTTCCTGCAAATTATGCCCCTCTCCGGGAATGTAGGCAGTAACTTCAATTCCGTTGGTTAACCGGACTCTCGCAACTTTTCTGAGCGCCGAGTTCGGCTTTTTTGGTGTGGTAGTGTATACACGTGTGCAAACCCCTCGTTTTTGAGGGCAGTTCTGCAAAGCAGGAGCAGTTGTTTTACTGGTCTTGCTTTTTCTACCTTTTCGAATAAGCTGTTGTATTGTTGGCACGGATTTATCTTGTTTGAATTGTTAAAATCAATAGCTCTCAAAGATACATGATTTCTGATTTAGAATGCAAAAATTTTTCCCTTAATTTTTTCAAATATCTGCCATAATTCTGAATTTCTCCTTTTAATTCAAATTTAAGCAGTTTTTATATTGCTTTAATTTATACACTGATACAGTACAGTATATCAATATGAAACTAATTGACCTACACAATCTGAGCCAGAAACGGTTAAAAGCGTTACAGGCCTCAGGCATTCATCATCCACAGGATCTGCTATACTTTTTTCCAAGAAGATATATCGACAAATCTAACATTCAGCCCATCCGCTATCTTGCAGGTATCACAGACCCCGTCACGGTGGTTGGCAAAGTGGTGGCCAAAGATATAACCGGATACGGAAATAAAAAACGGCTCGAAGTCATCATTCAGGATAAAACTGCATCTCTTAAAGCCGTTTATTTTAAAGGATGGAAATATTTCATCAATCAGTTTCAAAAAGGATCATGGGTGGCGTTGTACGGAACTGCCAAAAAATACGGGCGCTACATGAGCATGGCTCATCCCGAAATTGATCAGCTTGGAAAGCCTGAAGAAGCCGGTAAACTGGACTCCCTCATTCCGATCTATCCATCAAACAAAAACTTTTCAAAAGCCTACATATCAAACAAATTGATTGAAGAGTGGGTCAGCCAAATTCTATCTGCTGAAAAGATTGAGGAATTTTTGCCTGAACAAATCTTAAAAAAACACAAATTCCCCGATCGTGAAACGGCCTTTCGGCTGATTCACAATCCGCCCGACAGAAAAAAGGCAAATGCTGCACTGGAGCGTTTTAAATTTGAGGAGTTTTTTCTATTTGAACTGAGCATGGCCAAAGTGAAACAGGAACGGTTTGAACGCTCGGCGGGCATAATGATGGAACCGGGAAATTTCACCAAATCTTTCTTTAATGATGTACTGCCGTTTAAGCTGACCCACGGGCAAAAAACTTCGCTAAGTGATATAAAAACCGACCTGAAATCCGGCTACCAGATGAACCGGCTGATACAGGGTGATGTGGGCGCCGGGAAAACCGTGGTGGCTATCGGGGCAATGCTGATGGCTTTAGACAGCGGGCACCAGGCTGCACTGATGGCGCCGACTGAAATTCTGGCTGAACAGCACTATCAAACCATCAAAGAGTACCTTGAGCCGCTGGGCATCCGGTACCGGCTGATTACGGGCGGACAATCCGCGAAACTGCGCCAGGACATCCTCACCGATATTGAGGGCGGAAACTGCCAGATTGCCGTTGGCACCCATGCTATTTTTCAGGAAACCGTAAAATTCAATAAACTCGGGCTTGTAGTGATCGACGAGCAGCACCGATTTGGAGTGAAGCAGAGAAATGAGATTCTGCTGAAAGGAGATCATCCGCACCTGCTGGTAATGTCGGCAACACCAATTCCCCGCTCCCTGGCCATGACTATTTACAGCGACCTGGATATTTCGGTGGTAAAAGATCTGCCTGCCGGACGTGTGCCGGTAAAAACCGCAGTCCGGTCCGACAAGGAGCGGGAAAACGTCTACAAATTCATTGAGGAGAGTGTTAAGAACGGCGACCAGGTTTACGTGATATTTCCGCTGATTGAAGAATCTGAAGTGATGGACCTGAAAGATGCCACGATGGGATTTGAAAAATTAAAACGGCGTTTTCCAGAAATTTCCATCGAGCTGTTGCACGGCCGGATGAAATCGGAAGAAAAGGAGGCCGTGATGAAACGTTTTGTTGAGGACAAAACCAAGATCCTGGTTTCTACCACTGTGATTGAAGTGGGAGTTGATGTGCCCAATGCGTCCATCATGATTATTGAACATGCCGAACGGTTTGGGCTTTCTCAGCTCCATCAGCTTCGGGGGCGAATCGGGCGTGGGAATAAACAGAGCTACTGCATTTTAATGCCCGGACAAAAGTTGAGCAGAACCGGGCGTTACCGGCTTAAAAAACTGGTGGAAACATCAGACGGTTTTGAAATTGCCGAAGCTGACCTGAAACTTCGCGGGCCGGGTGATTTTCTCGGAACCAAACAAAGCGGCCTTCCGGACTTTAATTATGCCGATATTATAGAAGACAGAATGCTGCTTGAACAGGCAAAAAACGATGCCTGGCAAATCATCAAAACCGACCCGGAACTATCATCGGCTGAGCATGAAAACCTGAAAAATACCTTTGAACCCTATTTCAAAGAAAAGGCAGAATTTTTTGGGGTTGGATGACGCTGATCTGAATTCTGACATCAGTACATTTAAGATTCAGCCCCTGCCAGTTCCAGGATTTTCTGATACTCTGATTCGGTCACCTCAGTTATTGACAGGCGGTTCCTTCTGAACAGGTGCATATCACTTAACCCGGCTTCTTTCAGCATATCACGGGTGACGGGAGTGTCGAATTTTTGAATGAACTTAACATCCACCAGGTGCCACCGCGGATCACTTTCACTGCTTTTTTCATCAAAGTATTTGCTGTCGGGGTTGAATTGCAGCGGATCTGGATAGGACTCTGTACAAACTTCCATTTCACCGACTATACAGGGTGGTTTAACGTTTGAATGATAGAAAAAGGCACGGTCGCCGACATTCATTTTGTCTCTCATAAAATTGCGTGCTTCATAATTTCGCACACCGCTCCAGCGTATCTGACCATCTCGTTTCAGGTCATCAATACTATATGCGTAGGGTTCGGATTTCATCAGCCAATATTGTCGTTTACTCATGATAATTTTTTGGTTTTTGATTCACGTATGCAGATGATTTGAATTTCTAAACATAAAAAAACTTTGATTGATCCCGACATTGTTATCTGTCCGGCTATCATTTATTCTCAAATTTATTCACAAACCAGAGAACGGTTTCCCGGAGTTTTTCCTCAAAGTTTTTGGTGGGTTGCCAATTAAGCTCATTTTTGATTTTTGATGCATCTACCGCGTATCTGAAATCGTGGCCGGGCCGGTCGGTTACAAAACTGATGAGGTTTTTATAATCGCCATCAGGTCCTTCTCCCTTCTCTTCATTCAGAATCTCACAAATCAGGTTCACCAACTCAATATTTTTCCATTCATTATCGCCGCCGATGTTATACTGTTCACCGGCACTGCCTTCGTAAAAAACAGTGGCAAGTGCACGGCAGTGGTCTTCCACAAAAAGCCAGTCCCGGACATTTTCGCCTTTGCCGTAAACCGGAATCGGCTCTCCGGCAAGGGCTTTTCTGATGACGGTGGGAATCAGTTTCTCTTCGTGCTGATGCGGCCCATAGTTGTTGGAACAGTTGGTGATGACTGTATTCATCCCAAAGGTATGATGGTAGGAACGAACCAAAAAATCACTCCCTGCTTTCGATGCCGAATAGGGTGAGTTGGGAGCGTAAGGTGTTGTTTCCGAAAAATAACCCGTTTCACCAAGCGTGCCATACACTTCATCGGTAGATATGTGCAAAAACCGCTGTGCAACACCTACAAAATTTTTATCCTGCCACAACAACCGGCATTCATCCAGCAGGTTAAACGTGCCCACCACATTGGAATGGATGAACGGTTCCGGACCTTTTATCGAATTATCCACATGAGATTCGGCAGCGAGATGTATAATTCCATCGGGCCGGAAATTTTGAATAATATCCTGCACAGCCCTGCGGTCAACAATATCCAGGCGCTTGAAATGGTAGCGTTTAGAATCTTTGATCGGTTTCAGATAGCTCGGGTCAGATGCGTAGGTAAGTTTGTCGATATTCAAAATTTCAACTTCAGGATAGTTCTCATACAGATAGAGAATCAGGTTAGACCCGATAAATCCCGCACCACCTGTTACAATAATTTTCATAGCTTTTTTGATTTTATTCTTGAGAATAATTTAAACATTAAAAAAGGTTTTCCTGCTGAATATCCTTCAGCAGAGGCAATGACTGATCTTTTTCTGACAAAATCGGCTCCTCAATTTGCCAGTCAATATCGATGGAAGGATCGTTCCATCGCAAGCCTCTTTCCGAGGCTTTATGATAATACTGATTGCACTTGTAAAATACAGTTGCATTTTCTGAGAGCACAGAAAAACCATGAGCAAACCCGGCAGGCACCAAAATCATCTTGCGGTTTTTATAATTCAATGTAGCAGAATAATACCGCCCGAATGTGGGAGATTCTTTACGAAGGTCAACGGCTACATCCAGAATTTCTCCTTCTATCGCCATCACCAGTTTTGCCTGAGACCACGGTGGTATTTGATAATGCAGCCCTCTCAAAGTGCCTTTCACCGAAGTCGAAATATTATCCTGTACAAAGTTAAACTCAAGTCCCTTTTGACGGAATATTTCCTGCCTGAATGCTTCCAGAAAGTGGCCGCGGCCATCTTCAAAAATTCTGGGTTCTATCAGCCAGACACCTTCAAGCGAGGTTTCTTTAAAATTCATAGATATTCTTTTAAGTATTTACAAAGTGCGTTTAAGATAATTTTATTTGTTGTAACAATCTTTTTAAAGCTTCCCTCCTGTCTGCCGGTTTCAATCCGGCTGATATAATTTTTTGATTTGAAAGCAGAGAAAAAGACGGGCGTTTTGCCGCTACGGGAAATTCGGAAGATGAAATATTTTGCACATCTGTAGTTTTACCTGAGAGTTCAAAAATTTCCCGTGCAAAATCTGCCCAGCTAATTTCTCCCCGGCTGCTGACATGAAAAATACCGGTGAGTTCTTTTTGCATAAGCTGAATTGTTTTTTCAACCACATCAAAAGTAAAAGAGGGGCTGCCGGTCTGATCAGAAACAACATCGATCCGATCTCTTGCTTCAGACAGCATCAGCATAGTTTTTACAAAGTTGCTGCCCGATGCCCCGCAAAGCCAGGACACGCGGATTAACAGCCAGTTTGCAGAGCTGTTTTCCAGCACAATTTCTCCGGCTCGTTTCGATTTTCCATAAATATTTATCGGATCACTCGGTGCATCTTCCGGGTAGCCGTCAGGGTATCTTTCCCGATCTTTTTTCGCCCCCGAAAAAACATAATCAGTGCTGTAATGAATCAAATTAATTCCTCTTTTGCTGCAAGCCTCAGCAAGATTTTTCACGCCTGTTTCATTCACCAGAAAGGCCTTATCCGGCTCGCTTTCTGCCTGGTCAACTTTCGTGTATGCAGCACAATTAATTACAACGTCCGGCTTGTCTTCATCTATAATCTGTTCTGCCGAATATTTGTCAGTGATGTCAAACTGAGCCGAATTGTACCCGGTAAACGGAATCTGGTTTTCCCTGAAATATCTGAGCCACTCACTGCCGAGCTGACCCGAGGCCCCGGTTACCAAATATTTCATGCCCGATTACAGTTTGTGTGCAAGGTTGTTGGCCACAATATACGAATCGGGTGTTCCGGCATCGGTCCACCACCCTTCCAGGATAGAATAGCGCATAGCTCCCTGTTTGATGTAATAATTATTCACATCCGTAATTTCCAGTTCTCCCCGGCTTGAGGGTTCCAGGTTTTTGATCAAATCAAATACGGTGGAATCGTACATGTAGATTCCCGTAACAGCATAATCGGATTTGGGTTTTTCAGGCTTTTCTTGAATCCCGATAATTTTATCACCCTCCAGCTCGGCAACGCCAAAACGCTCGGGATCTTCCACTTTTTTTATCATAATCTGTGCGCCGGTTCCGGGAAAATTTTCGATTGCTTTCGACAGGCCGGCCTCAAAAATATTATCACCCAAAATAACGGTCATCGGCTCATCGCCTGCAAAGTTTTCAGCCAGGCCAAGTGCCTGTGCAATTCCTCCTGCTTCGTCCTGAACTTTGTAGGTAAACCGGCATCCAAAATCTTTACCGGAACCCAGCAGGTTTACTACATCTCCCATGTGTTCGGTGCCGGTTACAATCAAAATTTCTTCTATCCCCACTTCGGTCAGTTTTTCAATCGGGTAATAGATCATCGGCTTGCTGCCTACGGGAAGAAGGTGTTTATTGGTAACTTTTGTTAGTGGATATAACCTGGATCCGGTGCCACCGGCCAATACAATTCCTTTCATCACTTATAGTTAGATTCTTTTTTTAATGAATGAGTACAGCATCAAGAATAAGGAAATTTTTCTGAATACTGAATTCAATCTCCTCTGTTCAGAGATTTTTCAAAAAAAATCAAAAAACTTCGATTCCAAGAAATTAAGTTCAAATTTTCAAACAGAGATATTTGTCTTTTCGGACCCACCCCTGACATTACCCATGTAAAACAGATTTTTGAATGTTTTTTAATTTAGCACAATACTTAAAAACGAAAGGCTATGTGTTGTTCATTTTGGCTTGATCCAAAACGAACCAAAAAATCAAGGCTGTGAATAAATTGGCGCGCTCATTGTAGCTGCGCTGAACATTTCGAATGGTCCATCACGGTTTGTCGCTGTAATCAAAAGACCTGGCCGGTAACGAATTGTTCTTTCGCGCATCTACAGATTCACTGTATCGCCAATTTATTCAAGGCCGGATTGTTTGCATAGTAAACATCATAGCCAGTACATAATTTTTTATGGGTAATGTCAGCACCAGCCCAACTCTATCTCACCAAAAAGCGGTGTGTCAAGGAGGGGGAATTCTCAAATAACCAATTAATAACTAAATTAAATATCACCAATATTAACTACGGAATTATATAACTAACTCTTAATTCTGGCTTAATTTTGCAGCCTTTCATACTCTGATGAGTGGGCGGGATCGACATCTCTGAGCAGATTGTAAGCTTCCAGCCGGGTTTCAACATCGGCATCACGGAACAGAGCCACAATTTCGGTGTATTTGGTGCTGAAAAAGATGTCGAAAAGGTAATTGTTGCTGGTTACTCTCTTATTTTCTCTCAGTAAATCCAGTGCGCTGAGCACCTGGTTCCGGGCAATTTCAGGATCGATGGTGAACTGGTCTAAACCAAGCCTGTGGTACCGGTAAATGGCTTTTCGGAGATCTTCATAAGCCGGATTCCGGAGGTCTGTGATAAGACCGTACCGATTTCTCTGCGCACCTATGGAGCGCCCCCAGCCCTGAACACCCGAATTTTGTCCCAATTCAAAAACATTTTCTGCGCTTCTGAAATGCTGGGATCCCCCAAGCTCCGCAAAGCTGTCGTAATCAAACCCGAGCATGATGTAAGCGTAAAAATCAAGGAAACTGGCCAGGTCATCGAACTGAAGATCATCATGGATCAGGTTTTTGTTTCTCGGGTAATGAAACCGCCAGTTGTTATCACTCAGCACAATTGTTAAAGACTGCTGATTGGTGTTATAGATGGGCCGCCTCATGGTAATCACCACTTCCGAGGTGTAATTAAAATTACTATCCACATTCGTCAGCACAATCTGCATATTGCATAAAATCCGTTCGTGGTCTTCATAGCGGTCATTTGTCCAGCGATAGTCATTTAGGTAATTCTCGATATCGCCTGAGAGCTCGGAAACATAATCGTACGACGATCCGCTGATTTGCCTGTCGTTAACATTAACCGAGCAATTAAACTCCTGTGCAGTTACTTTTCCTGCCATAAAGAATATCAAATAGCTAAAAAGTAAACTTTTTAACCAAATTATTTGAAGTTTAAATTTCATCTTCTGATACTGTAAGAAATTTTTTCCTGAATTTGTTTATATGATACAAAGGTTACAACTAATTTGCCTGCTGTCCATATTTATTGCTGCTGCCTATTTCCTGCCTGCCGGTGTCGTATTCGGCCAAAGCGTCATGGGTGCAAAATCCATTTCCATGGGCCAAACCGGGGTTGCCCTGCCATCCAGCTCCTGGTCTGCGTTCAGCAACGTGGCTATGATGCCAACGGATAGGAACAGCGTTTCATTTTATGGATTCCGATATGTTGGCATTGCCGAGATTACAGACATGGCGGCAACAGTTAACTATCAAACCGGCTGGGGAACACTTGGCGCAGGAGTTCACCGCTACGGATTTAACCTTTTCAACGAAAACCGCTTTCTGCTTGCTTACAAAAACAGCCTGGGTAATTTTCATTATGGCGGGTCTGTGTCCTACATACATGTGTTTCAGGGGGGAAATTATGGATCTGCAGGAGCTGTCGGGGTGGATATCGGCCTGGCCACAGAAGTTGCCGAAGGCCTCTGGTTCGGTGCACGGGCAACCAATCTCAATCAACCCTCGTACGGAGATACCGATGAAGATTTGCCGCGTGAACTTGCTGCGGGAATCAGCTATCAGCTAACCGGAGATGCCCTCATTACCACCGAAGTGGTGAAAGATGTGATGTTCCCCATATCGTTCCGGGCAGGCCTTCAGTTCGAAGTCATCAGCTCGCTTTTTGCACGGGCAGGCATCACCACAAAACCGGAAACCTACTCCTTCGGCTTTGGATACCTGGCGGAATCCTGGCAGATTAATTTTGGCTTGCAGCAACACAATCCGCTGGGGCTTAGTCCTGCACTCGATCTTGGTGTCCGATTCTAAAATATGCATCTGATTTACTCCTGTACATATCGAGACAAAACCGGAACTGTTTTTTTTCTGATCTTTTTTTTCGCTTTTTTGATTTTTCCGGCCGTTCAGCTTTTTGCCCAGGATCAGGATACGGTGCGTGTGCAGGTTGAACGCGACCTTGAACGCGCAATTGAAGAAATTGACCCTGAAGAATCGGAATTGGACCTCGAAGAACTCATCGAATTCCTGGAAAACCTGGCAGCCAATCCCATGAATATTAACAGAGCCGGGGTTGACGATCTTCTCCAGATTCCGGGGCTGAATTTCCGGCTTGCTCAAAATATAGTAGATCACAGAAGGCGTGAGGCGCCTTTTTCAAGTGTTGATGACCTTGTGAATGTGAGCGGAATCGGTCCGGTTACTTTGAGCCGCATCCGCCCCTACATTACCGTGGGCACTGGCAGGGAATTAAGCCGCGACTTGTACCTTAATCCGCGTTTCTGGACCAACAATGGCCGGTTCGAAGGTTTCTCAAGATTTCAACAAGTGCTGGAAGAGCAGGAAGGCTACACCCGGCCCGATACACTCGGCGGTTACATTGGAAGTCCTATTAAATATTATCAGCGTTTCCGGTTCACCAGCAACCATCTTTCCCTGAACCTTACCCAGGATAAAGATCCGGGTGAACCGCTCAGCGGCCCCACAGATTTTGATTTCAACTCGTGGCATATTGCCCTGCAGGATTTGGGCAGGCTGCGCACCCTTGTGGTGGGTGATTACAGTGTTGCCTTTGGCCAGGGACTGCTGCTCTGGAGCGGTGGGGCTTTTGGAAAAGGACGCGATGTGATCCGCAGCGTTTCAAAAAATGAGAGAGGTGTCCGGCCTTTTACATCCGCACAGGAAGCGATTGGTTTTCGCGGAGTGGCTGCCACCTATGGAAACCGGCTTCAGGTTACCGGTTTCTACTCAAACCGCCAAAGAACAGCCACAGTAATTGACGAAGAAACCGTGAACTTTCCCACCGAAAGCGGATTGCACCGCACACTGGCCGAACGCGACCGGAGAAACAACCTCGGACAGGAAACATTCGGCGGACGCATCCGTGCCGAACTTCCCTACGGATTTTTGGGAGTGAGTGCCTTCCACAACCGGTTCGACAAAACCATAGCTCGCGGCAGCCAGCCCTACCAGGCTCACAATTTTGCCGGACGAGAACTCTCAGGTTACGCTGCAGATTATCGCCTGTTGATTGGCACAACCATGCTTTTTGGTGAAGCTGCCTACACCGATAACGGTGGGTACGGTTTGCTGACGGGAGCAAACTTTGAAATCGGGCTTCAAACCGACCTGGTAATGGCATATAGAAATTACGACAAGGCACTGCAATCTATTTTTGGTTCAGGTTTTGGCGAACAATCCGGCCGGCCCAGAAACGAGCAGGGTTTTTACATCGGCCTGCAGCATGATCTGACTGAAGAAATTCGCCTGAGCACCTATTTTGACCAGTTCCATTTTCCGGCGCCAAGATTTCAAACCCGCCAGCCAACATCCGGTTTTGATTGGCTGGGATTAATCGAATACCGTCCCCGGCCTACACTCAATCTCTACGCTCTGTTCAGGTCAAAAATCAGGGATCAGGAGTACTCCTCAACCGACGAAATGGGCAGGGATATACGCCTGCTGGATGATAATATCAGGTCCAATGCCCGTTTCCAGGCCGAGTACCAGGTGCATCCAAGAGTAAGGCTGAGAACACGCTTCGATCTGGTTCGCGCCCGGGCAGCCAACAGCGATGAGAGCTGGGGATATCTCGTATTTCAGGATATCCGGTTTTTCCCGCATCACCGCCTCCGGGTAGACGCCCGTGTTACCATGTTTGATACCGATGATTTTGATTCCAGGGTTTTTCAATTCGAAAACGACCTGCTCTACGTTCTCTCCAACACCATGCTTTTCGACCAGGGCCAGAGAATGTATGTGGTGCTGAATTATCAGGCATCCGACTGGCTCGACTTCTGGTTTAAAGCAGGAACCACCGTTTACGAAAACCGGAATGTAATCGGGAGCGGTCTTGCTCAGATCAATGGAAATCGAAGAAGTGACATTGGTTTGCAGGCAAGAGTGAGGTTTTAGAAAACTGACAAGTCATTTTGTAATGATTTAAATTAGAATGCCAGCCCTTTTATATTTAAATTAATTATACAAAATTTCTTTTCTGATTAAATAAATTACTTAAAAGCGCTTCCAGAAAAAAATTAATTGCATTCAGAGCAATTTATGCCATTATTTATAGGCGTAAATCTCTTTTCCCAACAGCTCGAATTCTTCTTCAATATGAATAAACCAAATCAATTTACAGAAAAGTCATCCTGCGGGGTTGGCTTTATTGCCAGCAGAAAAAATCATTATTCCAACGAAACGCTTCAGTCGGCTATACATGCACTAAGCTGTGTAGAGCATCGTGGCGCATGCAATGCCGATCTTGTTTCCAGTGATGGCGCCGGCATTAAGACCGATATTCCGTTCGAGTTATTCGGGTATGAGAAAGGTGAAGTTGCTGTTGCCACGATTTTTGCACCTCACGACAGCCAGCGCCGGAGAAAAGCACTCAGGATTTTTGAAAACACATTCCAGTTTTATGGATTAAAAGTTCTTGAGTACCGAACAGTTCCTATCGACCCTACTGTATTGGGCGAAATTGCGAGAGAAAGCATGCCTTTTATTTTGCACGCCATCATTGAGAGACCCGATTATTGCCGGACAGACAGCTCTTTCGATAAGCTACTTTTTAACGCCAAGCAGATGACCCGAACAAAAGAAAAAGAAGAAGGTATTATACGTGAATTTTTCTTTACTTCGCTCTCTGCAAGAACCATTATTTATAAAGCACTTACCAAATCTGCTTCATTAAAAGATTTTTATCTCGACCTCCAAAATCCCGAATATAAAACGCGTTTCGCACTTTTCCACAGGCGTTTTTCAACCAACACCAAAACATCGTGGGATAAAATCCAGCCATTCCGCATCATTGCGCACAATGGCGAAATCAATACCATCACAGGAAACCGGTCATGGGCCATTTCGCGTGAGAAATATCTTGGAGTCCGTAAAGATGAACTTCTTACACGCGAGCAGATCAGTGATTCAGGAAGTTTGAATGAAATGGTTGAATCGCTGGTATATCGCAGCAGTATCCCGTTTGTTGAGGATATTCTCGCCATCATGATCCCGCCTGCAACGCATGGCAACAGTTTCTACAAATTTTGGAGCAGGGCGATGGAACCCTGGGACGGTCCAGCATTTATCTCTTATTCAAACGGCTCATCCATCGGGGGGCGTCTCGATCGAAACGGTTTTCGTCCCTGCCGATGGATGATAACCGGCGACCACCTATACCTGAGCTCTGAAGCAGGCTCATTTGTGGTTGATGAGAGCAAGGTTGAAGCCAAAGGAACCCTCCAGGCAGGAAACGGAATTAAACTGGATATGAACACGGGACGAGTGCATTTCAGGGATCCGAGCTACTCCCGCGAAAATTACGATGCTAAATTTGAACACCGGCTTGAAAAGCTTCTGCCCGAAGTTCTTGAGGAAACCGACCAGAGTTTTGCAAACCTGCATCTCTTCAAATATACCCGAGAGGATATCGAGAACCTGCTCGTACCGATGGTCGCCGAAGGCAAAGAGCCGATTGGTTCGATGGGTGATACGGCACGTCCCGCAATTTTTTCAGATCAGCCGAGGTCGTTTTTCGACTATTTTTATCAAAATTTTGCCCAGGTCACAAATCCACCACTCGACTACATCCGGGAAAAAATGGTGACCGACCTGAGCATGTACCTGGGCAAGCGTCCCAATATTTTTGCGCCCAAAGAACTGATACCCCAGTTCCCCGGTTTTGAAATTGAAAGCCCGATGCTTTCACTCGGCCAGATGAAAACTCTCAGAGGAATTAACGAATCTCCGTCGCGAATCAAAACAGCGGAGTTTGACATGATTTTTAACCGCGACCATGGTGATGTCGGGTTCAGATCCAGTATCCGCAACATCACACAAAAAGCCATTCAAGCGGTACAAAAAGGTGCAACCATTCTGATTATCAGCGACAGAAAAGCTACGTTCAGACAGCCACCTATCCCAAGCCTCCTGATGCTCCGCGCTCTTGTGAATGCACTGAATGATTCGGGGCTGAGGCTGAATGCATCCATCGTGGTGGATACTGCCGAGGTAAAAAATACCCACCATTTTGCCGCACTTATCGGTTTTGGCGCAACAGCCGTTTGTCCATACCGGGCACTCGAATTTGCGCGATATGATGAACACAGAAAAACCAAAAAGCTTTCACCCGACGTACGGGAAGAAAACCTGATTAAATCTTACAATTCTGGCCTGCTGAAAATTATGTCTAAGTCCGGGATTTCGGTGGCAAGAAGTTATCAAAGCTCTAAATTATTTACCGCTCTGGGCATTGGTCAGGAACTGCAGGATCTCTTTTTCCCCGGGGTTTTTTCACCGGTTGGCGGTATCGACATCAAAGAAGTGGTTCGGCAAATCATTGAGCATTCACGTGTTGCCGAAGAGATGAAGGCCGATGACAAACCGATTCACACCTATCAGTACAAGGAACACAATCGTGGCAAGGCTGGTGAAAAACACTCCATGACCAACACCCGCTCAAAAATTATTCATAAACTGGTTCGTAATAGTGAGTTCAACCTAAACGATCTCGAGTTGTACAGCGAGTATCTGAAATTGGGTGAAGAAAACGACCCCGTAAACCTGCGTCATCTTTTTACTTACAAGCCTGCCGGTGATGAGATCGACATAAATGAGGTTGAAGACAGGCGTGCTGTTACAAAACGATTCGGCTCGGGAGCTATGAGCTTCGGGGCTATCAGCGATGAATCGCAGCGGGATATTTTTCTGGCCATGAAAGAGATCGGGGGGCGAAGCAACAGCGGAGAGGGTGGCGAAAACCCGTTCTACTACACGCTTGGAATTACAGGATCGGTAAAGCAGGTGGCCAGCGGGCGTTTTGGAGTAACCGCAGAATATTTAGTGGCCGGGCAAGAAATACAGATCAAAATTGCACAGGGCGCCAAGCCGGGTGAAGGCGGTCAGCTAATGGGCGTAAAAGTAAACGAAGATATTGCTTTTGCACGCCACAGCGAACCGGGCTTCGACCTGATTTCACCACCGCCGCTTCACGATATTTACAGTATCGAAGATCTGAAACAGCTTATCTATGAACTTAAGCAGATCAAACCGGATGCCAAAGTTAACGTGAAACTCGTATCCGGTGCTAATATCGGAACCATTGCTGTTGGCGTTGCCAAGGCGGGCGCCGATGTAATCCACGTTTCTGGTGGAGACGGCGGTACCGGCGCGGCCACACTGACTTCCATGAAACATGCCGGCCTGCCGTGGGAAATCGGCCTGCTTGAGGTGCACCGAACACTTTGCGAACACGGTCTGCGTGAATTTGTTGAACTCCGTACCGACGGTGGCCTGCACACCGGTGAAGACATCATTAACGCGGCTCTTCTTGGAGCCGAAGGCTACGATTTCGGCAAATTGCTGCTGGTAGCCGAGGGCTGCGTAATGGCACGTATTTGTGAGAAAAACACCTGTCCGACCGGAATTGCAACGCACAATCCTAAATTTAAAGCCAAATATAAAGGCGAAAAAGAGCATGTCATCAGAATGATGGATATGCTTGCCGAAGATGTGAGAAGGTACCTTGCAAAACTGGGAGCTAAATCACTGAAGGATATTATCGGAAGAATTGATCTTTTAAAACTGAAAGATGCACACTATGATCTTGTTGACTCCCGCAAGATAGACCTGGCCTACTTTTCCGGTGAACCTCTGGATACCTACAATACCTCTCCCAACCTCTTCAATGAAGGTGTGAACGAGTTTAATCAGAAGCTGGTGGACCTGTCTGAAGAAGCTGTAGAAAAAGAAGGTAAATTCCAGTATTCAGATAAAATTACCACAAACGACCGCGCTGCACTGGCAACACTGAGCGGCAAAATTGCCCAGAAAATTTCCGGCAAACGCATGGCGGAGATCAAAGAAAAGGGCATTGCCGAATCCGATCATCACTTCTACGGAGATATTGACCTCTCGTTTGAAGGAAGCGCCGGACAGGGATTCTGTGTATTTCTGACTGAAGGCGTAAAAGTGAGCCTTCGGGGCGAAGCCAACGATTCTGTCTGCAAAACTATGTCGGGCGGATTTGTTGTGATCAATCCTCCGAAAAACTCAACATACAATCCCGCAGAAAATGCCATAATCGGCAACTGTGCGCTGTATGGAGCCACCGGAGGAAAACTTTATGTTCACGGAATGGCGGGCGATCGTTTCGCCGTACGTAACAGCGGCGCAGTGGCCGTGGTTGAAGGGACAGGGCTGCATCCCTGCGAATACATGACCAACGGAACCGTAGCCATTTTAGGGCCTGTTTCCAGAAATGTGGGCGCGGGTATGACGGGCGGTGTACTCTATCTGAGGGAAGATCAGATCCACCAGATTAACGAAGAGTATGTAACACCGCTCGAAATGGATGAAGAATCGGCAAATGAGCTGAAAGAAATGCTGACCGATTATCACAAATTCACCCAAAGCAAAACGGCAGAGCAATTTTTGGCAGACTGGGAAAATGAAAAACGACAATTCAGAAAACTGATGCCCAACGGCGTTTTAGACAAACAGCGGGAATTGGCTGCGGTTGAAAATGAGGCTAAACCAGAAAAGCCCAAAAAAGTTAGAAGCTAAGTATTTCCTCGGCGAAATAAGCCCTTTGGGAGAAGTTGACAAAAGGCAGTTGACAGTTGACAAATTTTGTCAACTGTCAACTCAATATCGACAAAATGTTGGTATTAACGGCGCTTTAAGCGCCTAAATTTCAGCAACATGGTACTAACACAAGCGGACGCTTGCGCCAGTTATGAGACAGGCGGACGCTCCTGATTTGAGCGACTCTGCCAGGAGCTGTCGCACTCTGGCAGGTCGCTAAATTTGTTATGATCTGAAGTGTTTACTTATCCGTAAGTGCAGCAACGCCTGGGAGCTCCTTGCCTTCCAGGTATTCAAGACTTGCCCCGCCACCTGTCGAGACGTGAGAAACTTTATCTTCAAGTCCGGCTTTCTTGATGGCCGATGACGAATCACCGCCTCCGATAATTGAGGTGGCTCCGTTTTCCGTTGCGGCTGCCAGTGCTTTGGCCACTTCAAACGTGCCTTCCGCAAAATTTGGCATTTCAAACACGCCCATCGGGCCGTTCCAGACAATCGTCTGCGCATTTTTGATCTGGTTGCCAAACGCCACAACCGACTGCGGGCCAATATCCAGCGCCATCCATCCATCTTCAATACCGTCTTCATCCACAACTTTGTGATCGGCATCGTTATTAAACTCTTTGGCCACAACCGAATCAATAGGCAGTAAAAAGCTTACTCCGGCCTCTTCAGCTTTTTTCATCAGTTCACCGGCAAGTTCAACTTTGTCTTCCTCAACCAGGGAATTTCCAATAGGCAGGCCTTTGGCTTTATAGAATGTGTAGGTCATGCCGCCTCCAATCAAAATGCTGTCTACTTTAGAAAGGAGATTGTCGATTACTCCAATTTTATCCGATACTTTCGCTCCGCCCAGAATGGCCACAAACGGGCGCCTGGGATTATTTACACTCTCTTCGAGATATTGAATTTCTTTTTCGAGCAGGAAACCCGAAACTGAAGGCTGCAGGTATTCGGTTACGCCGGCCACTGAAGAATGCGCACGATGGCTGCTGCCGAATGCATCATTCACAAAAAGATCGGCGCCTTTTGCCAGCTCTTTAGAAAATTCGGGATCATTTTTCTTCTCTCCGGGATGGAACCGCACATTTTCGAGCAGTACAATTTCACCTGCTTTTGCCTTGTTAACCACCGCATCACGCTTTTCTCCGATGCAGTCTTCGCCAAAGTGAACCGGCACATCCACCAGTGTTGCCAGGTGATCGGCCACCGGTTTTAGGCTGAATTGAGGGTCTGGTTCGTTTGCCGGCCTGCCGAGGTGGCTGGTCAAAATCAGTTTTGCCCCGGCATCAACCACAAATTTGATTGATTTCAGTGCCTGGACAATACGGTTATCGTCACTAATTACACCCTCTTTTATGGGAACATTAAAATCTACTCTCATTAAAACCGTTTTCCCTTCCAGTTCTATATCATTTAAAGTTAGTTTTGCCATTTTTTTTGATCTTTATTTAAATGTTATCAATCCCTTAAAAATACGGCGAAAGCATGGGTATTGGAAGAAAAAAGAGCTAAAAAGCTGAATAAATTTCGGAGATGGTTTCTGGATAAACCCAATGAGTTTCGCTGCTGTTTTTATCCGGCATTTTAAATATTTTGCACGCACACAAATTCAAACAACACATCAGGTAATGGATTCAGTTTATTTTGACAATGCAGCCACAACCGCCGTGGATGAACGGGTGATGGAAGAAATGCTTCCCTATTTTAACCGGCATTTTGGAAATGCAGATTCACCCCATCAGCTCGGGCGGGCTTCCAAAGTAGCCATCGAAGACGCCCGGGAGTTGATAGCCGAATTAATCGGTGCAGAACCTTCTGAAGTCATATTTACAAGCGGCGGTACTGAAAGTGATAATACAGCTTTGAAAGGTGTGGTTGCTGCAACCCGGAAAACCGAAGTCATCACATCCCCCGTCGAACATCACGCAGTTATCCATCCTGCCGAATCGCTGAAAATGCAGGGTGTCAAGGTCATCTATCTGGAGCCTGGACGAGACGGCATCATCCATCCGGAGCAGGTTGCAGAAGCCATTACTGAAGACACAGCCATCGTTTCGCTGATGCACGTAAACAACGAGCTTGGGTCCGTTAACCCGATCAAAGAAATCGCGGAAATTTGCCATGAGAGGCGTGTGCCCTTTCATTCCGATACGGTGCAGAGTGTGGGAAAAATCCCGGTAAATGTGAAAGAGCTGGGTATGGATGCACTGAGCATCAGCGGTCATAAAATTTACGGGCCGAAAGGTGTAGGTGTTTTATACGTGAAAAACGGCACTCCATGGATTCCCTGGCTGCAGGGCGGTTCCCAGGAACGCAGGCGGCGCGGCGGAACCTCAAATGTTACCGGAATAGTGGGCTTGGCCTCTGCACTCCGTTTTGCGGTGGATGAGATGAACGATCATCAAAAACATTTCGAAGTATTGCGCAAAGAAATGCTCGAAGGTTTAAGCCTGCATTTTGAAGGACGTTATCAGATCAACGGACCGAAAACCGGCGGTGTCCCGCACATTTTAAATATCGGGTTCATCACCCCCGACCAAAAGGGCCTGGATGGTGAAATGCTGCTGCTTAATCTCGATATCGATGGTATTTGTGTCTCCAACGGGTCTGCCTGCACATCGGGCGCCACAGAACCCTCACATGTTTTGAAGGGAATTGGCGTGCCTGATGAGATTGCCAATTCAAGTATCCGCATCAGTTTTGGAAAGCAGAACACGGTTGAAGAAGTACGGCTATTCGTCGATAAGCTGGAAAAAATTCTTGATAGAATGATGGCTGCTGCGATTTGATTTATCAGCAATCATGTTGACAACTTAGGTTCATTTCACTGATAAGGCATTTGTTGATAGGTGTAATTTCATACCCCTAATCTTCTTTTATTTCACTTTAAAAATACTATCTTTCCGAAACGGCCTTTATAAAAACTCTCACTTAACAGAATACATTTATGGGAAAGAAAATTGCTTTAGGATGCCTCGTAGCAGCCCTTGTAGTTGTTGTTGGCGGCGGATTTTTGGGATACACTTTTTTTGTAAAACCTTTGATGGGCGGCGTTTCTGCTCTTCAGGATATTCATGAAAAGAATGAACAAATCGTCAATCAGTCTTCATACACACCACCTGAGGAAGGCGAACTCAGTGAGGACCAGGTTGACCGATTTGTGAATGTGCAGCGTGAAATTCGTGCAGGCCTGGAAAATATACTCACCGAATTCCAGGAGAAGTATGAGGAGCTTGGCACCGAACTGGAAGATCGCGACCCTACCATCCGTGAGATGATGAATATTTACGGTGACCTCGTCGGCCTCTATTCCGATGCCAAACAGGTGCAGGTAGATGCCCTGAACAACCACGGATTTTCGCTCGAAGAGTACCGGTTTGTGCAGCAGTCGTTCTACCAGGCCCTGGGGGTTGAACTTTTCTCCTACAACATCGACATGATGGCCAAAGCCGCAAGCGAAGGAAATTACAACATCAATATTGAGGATTTTGAAACCAAACAGGCGGAGATGGAGCGAGTGCCCGAACGCAACAGGGAGCTTGTTGCGCCCTATACCGACGATATCGAAGACTGGGTAGTCTTTGCCTGGTGGGGCCTCTGATTCATATTCTGAGAATTCGTGGCACCACTTTTTAAAAGGTAACTTTTATTTTATATACATCTTCTTAGTGGTGCCACGAATAAGCAAACCTGCAAGAACCGCAATGCCGCTGTAAAAACTCTTCATCAAAAACTGAAAATTCATGAATATTTGTGTCTATTGCGGCTCTTCTGCAGGAAATGATCCCTCCATTATAGAACAGGCTGAAGTGTTTGGCAGACAGCTTGGATCCCGGGGTCACAGGCTTATTTACGGCGGGGCATCCATCGGAATTATGGGACGTCTGGCCGATGCAGTATTGTCAGCCGGCGGAGAGGTTATCGGTGTCATTCCAAAAGGCCTTTTCAGAAGAGAAGTGCCCCACCAGGGAATTACCGAGCTGATTGCCGTAAACGACATGCATCAGAGAAAATCGGAAATGGCCTCGCGGGCTGATGCTTTTGTTGCCCTGCCCGGCGGATTCGGCACCCTTGAAGAGCTACTCGAAATCATCACCTGGAACCAGATCGGCATACTAAAAAAACCGGTGGTAGTACTGAACCTGAACGGTTTTTTTGATCCACTTCTCTCCATGATCGATCACGCCATGGCAACCGGATTCATCAAACAAAAAAACGGAGATATCCTGAAAGTGGCCAATTCTGTTGATGAATGCCTGCAGCTCTGCGAAGGGCGGTGATTTGTTGTGATAAAAACTCTTTTGGTATTTTACAAATGGCTTTACTGAAAACTTTGCAGGTATTCTGTTCAAAGTAAATTAAATCCTCTCTTGAGAGACTGTGAGAAAATTCCGGTTCAAATAGTGATGACATTAAATTTTTTATGTATTGAATGGTTTTCAAGAGCTCCCCTCCTTGTCACACCGTTTTTTGGTGTGATAGGGAGCGGCCGGGGGTAGGTCCGAAAAGGCAGACACCGTATCAGGGCTCAAAACTTAAATTTTTATGCCTTGACGCTTGAAGGACTTCCGCTACGCTCCAGACGCTTCAAGGTCATTTTTTAGTATAAGACCTGACAGGTTTTGAGAAACCTGTCAGGTCTTTGTTCGACGAATGAAACATGACTGGTCACTCTCTCAACTCTTTTAAAACTTTTTCTTTCTTAATAGGTGCCCTCCATTTCCCGCGTGTAATATCAACAGTCATCAACTCAAACCAAGACTAAAAGAATGTACCGATTTCACATTTACCTTCTTCCATTGTTGTTGATATTGTTCATATCAGGATGCGATCTGTTCAGCTCTGCGGGCGGAACAGATAAAACCGAACGGGAGCTGCCCCGCGAATTCTCCGCACAGGAAAAACTGGTTGCAGAAGCGTCCAACGATTTTTCTTTCCGCCTACTCAATTTGCTTCATGAAAAAGAGGGAAACCAGCCATTTTTCGTTTCACCCCTCAGCATTTCCACCGCATTTGCAATGGCACTGAACGGTGCAGACGGTGATACCTACGAGCAGATGCGCGACTTTTTTGGCTACTCCGGCATGACCAACGAAGAGATCAACCGGGCGTATCGCGATCTGATTGAACTGCTGACCACACTCGATCCGAAAGTAGTGATGAACATCGCCAACTCGATATGGGTAAGAGAAGATTTTCAGGTACTCGAGGATTTCCTGGAACGAAACAGAACTTATTTCGATGCCGAGGTATCACGGCTCGATTTCAGCAAGCCCGAAGCGCCCGACATCATCAACGCCTGGATTGAGCAAAAGACGAAAGGGCTGATTGAAGAGATGATTAATGAGATCGACCCACTTGTGGTGATGTACCTGATTAACGCCATCTATTTTAACGGAGACTGGACTGTACAGTTTGATCCGGATGAGACTGAAGACCGCCGGTTTTACCGGGATGACGACACCACCATAGAAGTACCCACGATGACCGGCCGCCACGAATTCCGTTATTATCTGGGAGATGACTGGACGGCGCTGGATATGTGGTACGGCGATGCCGGTTTTTCGTTCACAGCTTTGATGCCGGCTGAAGACGCCGCTCTGCAAGAGCTGATCCCGGATTTAACGATAGCACGCTTTCAATCCATCACCAGCCGGCTTGAGCAGGATACCATCAATGTTTTCATGCCAAAGTTTGAGCTGGATTATGAGATTGACGATTTTCCTTTCGACCTGATGGAAATGGGTTTAACGCTTCCTTTTGATTCGTTTGAAGCAGATTTTTCCAGGATTACCGATATCCAGCAAATTTATATTTCTGATGTGATGCACCGTGCGGTTATCAAGCTGGATGAGGAGGGAAGTGAAGCGGCTGCAGTTACCGTCATCGAATTCAGAGAACTCAGTGCCGGAGGCGGTGGCAAACATTATCTGACCATCCGCCTCGACCGGCCGTTCCTCTTCTTTATCCGGGAAAACAGCTCCAATACCATTTTGTTTATGGGAGCTTATACGGGTTTTGAGTGAGGGGTGTTGTTAGGATTATTTTGCATCAATCCGTCTGACTTTTCGGACCCACCCCAACCCCTCCCTCCGGCGGAAAGCACGCCGCAAGGAGGGGCTTTTTTGTATGGCTGAAATTTCTGGAAAAAGACACCCCTTCCTTGTGGCGGTGCGTTGTTTTGCACCGACATAGGGAAGGGGCCGGGGGATGGGTTAGTTCCATCTCCTGTTTCAACAAAAAATTTTGCACTATCAAAGTTTAATTTCGATCATAAAACTCTTTTCACGCACAACAAAATTAATGAAGCAAATTTCGTAAATAAGACAAGTCCGTCTATGCGTACCAAAAAACCATGTTTCTTAAAATTTGTGGATAACTCTGTGGGAAAGTTGTGGATAAATCAGCGATTTTTTTATTGACAACCATTTGGAATTTGTATTAATTACAAGTGAGTACAGTCGTCATGAATGCTACGGCAGAATTGATGAAGAGCTGGAAATCCGCAGCTTATTTGTTCAATGATTCCTACAAGATGAACTGAATGAATGTACTCCGGTACTTTTTTTATGTCCGCCTGTTTTGTCCGATCTGCTTCAATTAAACTCCTTTTCTGATTACCAGCATTCTCTTAAAGCCACCATTCTTTAGTCGAATCTACGGAGCAAACATTTCTAGCAACACCTTGAGTACTTTCTCTTCGGCTGAACTGCTTATTGTACCAAGTTTTTTTATCAAACGGCTTTTATCTACTGTACGAATTTGATCTAAAACAATCTGCCCTTTTTTTCCTTGAAATGTAGTGGTGACCCGCGTTGGATAATTTTTGATTGTAGAAGTCATCGGCGCGATAATTACGGTTCTGATATACTTATTCATTTCATCAGGAGAAATGATTAAACAGGGACGTGTTTTCTTAATTTCAGACCCTTTTGTCGGATCAAGCGAAATCTGATGAACTTCAAACCTTCGGACCTGCTTACTTTCTACCATGTCCACTCAGCTTCATCCCACGCGGATGGTTTTTCAATTTCTTTTTGATCTAATAAGGCATCATCACCTTGTTCTGCCATCTTTTCGAAAGACGCCTCCCAATCTTTTCGGGCAGTTTCGGCAGACCGAAGGACAATTTCATTATCTCTGAGAATCATCTCAATTTCTTCGGTTAATCCACTTTCCTCAATCAGGGGTTTTGGAATTCGTACCCCCTGGGAGTTTCCAATACGAATTAATTTAGTTTTCATGGCTTCGGCGTTGTTTGAAATGATACTCAAATATAATTACAATGTACTTACAGTCCAACGAAAGGTGTAAAGTTTTATTGAACCACTTAACTTATTTCGAACTCACGTTAATTTGCAGAGTCCCCTAAACATATATTTGAGGCCTCTTGAAATCTGTTCAGATCAAAAAAAATCAGTCTCCACGCACAACAAATTTGAATGGATAAATTTTATGGAATGTACAAATCCACCAATAGGCTTCAGAAAGCGGTATTTCTCAAAATTTGTGGATAATTCTGTGCAAAAGTTGTGGGAAAGTTGTGGATAAGTCAGTGATTTTTTTATTGACAACCATTTGGAAATTGTGCTTATTATAACTGAGTACAGTCGTCATGAATGCTACGGCAGGATTGATGAAAAGCTGGAAATCCGCAGCTTATTTATTCGATGAATCCCACAAGATGAACTGAATGAATGTACTCCGGTACTTTTTTTATACTCGCCTGTTTTTTTAGTCCTGCCGCTTCTAATCTCCTTTACTGATTAGCCTTCGTAATTAAAGTCTTATGCCTGGTTTAACGGGCCTTGTAAACTAAGATAACAGCAACAGCTATCTCAGTAAACTGTGTTAATATTAATAGTCAACCCCAATGCTGAAAATGAAAGCTCGTTTTATTGCCACGGATTTACAGAACGTCACAGAATATTCCGTGCATTTCTGTGTTTCAGTGGCAATATTTCAATATCTCTTGTGGGGGGCTTTCCTTTTCTTCAGAATTATCAACCCACAAGAATTTCTGTATAACCACAAATAGTTTAGTGCCTCTTGATATCTGGTCAGGTCAAAAAATCAGCCTCCGCGCACAGCAAAATTGAAGGTTCAAATTATATGGAAAAGACAAATCCCTTAATATGCCCCACAGTGCGTGATTCTTCAAAAATTGTGGATAACTATGTGTAAAAGTTGTGGGAAAGTTGTGGATAAATCGATGATTTTTTTATTGACAACCATTTGGAATTTGTGCTAATTACAAGTGAGTACAGTTGTCATGAATGCTACGGCAGGATTGATGAAAAGCTGGAAATCCGCAGCTTATTTGTTCAATGATTCCTACAAGATGAAATGAGCAAATGTACTCCGGTACTTTTTTTATGCCCGCCTGTTTTTGTTTGTTATAAAATTCTTTAATTCTAACCAAGATAACCATCTTTTATTTCTCAACTTAACCTCGCGTCCCGGTCATGCAGGTTCAGATATTTTACCACTCGTGAACCATTTCTGTTTTAAAAAAATCGCAGGATAATTTTATGAACAGCGGAATGGACAAAAGTTACAAACAGTTCTTACGGATAATTGTTAATTACTCGTTTTAAAACTCTTGGCAATCTTTTTTCTTACAATATTTATGGGGTCAACACCATCGGATTTTCCGGACTCATCCGGGGTTAAATCCCCTTTCAGTCCATGTCCGGATACTCCAAATTGTGTCATTCACGCCGTTGAGTATGATCTGCCTGCGGCTCAGCTTTTTAATGTCACAAGAAAGGCAGTCCGGAATATGAATCCACATGAACTGCAAGTAGGTTCAGAATCCTTTCAGATTGATGCCGTGTACCGTATTCCTCTGTTCGGGTTCAAAGATGATGTCAAACTATTAGTTCAGCCGGATGGTGACGAACGGAGTATCCTGCATCTGAAAAGTGCCAGCCGTGTCGGGTACAGCGATCTTGGAGTGAACCGAAGAAGGGTAAACCGTATTTTGAAACGAATAAACACAGAAATTGAAAACCAGAAAAACTATAACTGATATGCCCAAACTTTCTATCAACATCGGAATTATTCTCATCATACTTGGCATGATAGCCTATATTGCCACAGCGGGAGCCAGTGTTACAGCACTGATACCGGCTTTTTTCGGAGTGGCTTTTGGAGGCCTGGGAATACTGGCCAAACGAAGCGAAAAAATGCGCAAACACGCCATGCACGGGGCACTGTTGCTGGCTATTCTTGGCCTTGGGGGATCTTTTGGCGGACTTACGGCCATGACAGGCTTTATTTTCGGCGGAGATGAGCCTGAAAGAATGTCTGCAGCAGTCAGCCAGTCCGTAATGGCTGTGCTCTGCATCTTTTTTCTGGCAGCGGGAATTAAATCGTTCATAGATGCCAGGAAGGCTGAGGCTGAATAATCTTTTTAGCTGAAGCATCACACTACTGCCGTGCCAACGCTAATATGGCGGGTTGGTGCCAGGGCTTCCGAAGTCTGTCGGGTTTTATAAATACATTGCTCATTTTTTCTCCCAAACCTTATGGTAGCTTTGATGAAGGCTTCGGATGTTTCTCATGCCTAACATTTTAAATGTGACATTACAATTCATCTATTTTATTGAATTGGGTAGTTTGATAAACTTACTCCGGACGGAAATTCTCCCATTTGATTCCGAGTTTGCGCATTCGTGCACGCAATGTATTCGGGTTGATATTCAGCATTTTGGCAACACCAAATGGCCCCTCAACCCGGCCTTTACAGAGTTTCAACCCTTTTTCGATGTGATTTTTCACTACTGCCTCCAAATCGGGAAAAATTTCAGGTGTGCTGTTATTAGATGCCGGTAAAGGCCCCTGGCCGGTGTTTGGCTGAATACCCAATGCTGTTTCAATATCCAACTCTGAACCTTTGCTGAGTATGGTAGCTCGTTCAATTACAGTAGCTAATTCCCTG
>SL_3KL_010_SEDDRAFT_10000726_pt1 | contig 28352 bp, 27 predicted proteins | sample SodLakKL_010_SED_2_FD_10381 | JGI IMG/M metagenome (IMG submission 10381)
TAGTTACCACTCTTTCATATAATCTAATATTGAAAGAAATATATCTCGATACCTGCAGAAGAAATAGTAAACCTTGAGTACTCCAGAAGCGGCATTACGGGGAAACAGAATATACCACGTAAATAATCTTGTAAAACAGGCTTGACAGTAAGGATTTACTGCAGATCAGGCCCGCGGATGGGTCTTATCATAGATTTCCCTGATCTTCCTCCTGGTAATCTGGGTATATATTTGAGTTGTAGATATATCAGAATGACCGAGCATCTCCTGAACAGACCGCAAATCTGCCCCGTTTTCCAGCAGGTGGGTGGCGAACGAGTGACGTAGTGTATGAGGGGTTACTTCCCCGTTTATGTTAGATTTACGGACATATTTTTTGAGTATCTTCCAAAAACCCTGCCTGGTCATCCTGCTGCCGTGATGATTGACAAAAAGGGCAGATTCACCGTTTTTCTTCAATAATTTTGCCCTGGAATTATCGAGATATTCGCTGACATGATTAATAGCCACCGAACCGATTGGTACAATCCGTTCTTTCATTCCTTTGCCCCGGCAGCGTAAAAAACCAACATGAGGATCAAAGTCGGTTATATCGAGAGCAACCAGTTCGGAAACCCTGATCCCGGATGCATACAATAGTTCAAGCATAGCTTTATCCCGCAAACCATTATGCTGCGACTTCCTGGGTTGGCTGAGCAATTTATCGATCTCTTTAGTCGATAAAACTCTCGGCAATTTTTTTTCTATTTTGGGCGATTCCAACTCAAGAGCGGGATTATTTTCGATAATCCCTTCCTGGAGCAGGAAGTTAAAAAAGGACCGAATTGAGGCAATACAGCGGGTTATAGTGGAAGTGGCAAACCCTTCCTTTTTAAGTGTGGCTATAAAGTGATTCAGAGCTTCCCGGTCAACTTGACCGGGAGCGGTTACCTCTTGTTTCCGCATAAAGGTTAAAAACTTTTTAAGATCACGTCGGTACGAATCCAGGGTATTCCTGGCTAAACCTTTTTCAACAGCCAGGTAATTTGTATAATTATCCATTTGTTTTTGCATGTTTATAACTATCCTCTTTCAACTTTGAGAAGTACCGAAGTAAAATATAATATTCAACATCGGCCGGGATAATCCCTTCTTAAAAAAGAATATTTGCAAAAAATATTAAATTTAATGGCAACTCAGCTTTTATGAATAACGGCACTCTGCAGGGCAATGATAGTCTTACCATCTTTTATCTGCCCGTTTGCGATCATAGCCCATGCTTCATTTAAAGACAGCTTGATAATATCAATTCTTTCTTCAGGATCACTGGTTGGCGAAACAGCTTCTCTTAAGTTATCGGCCTGAAATAAGTAGATAACTTCATCGCAAAATCCCGGTGAAGGGTAAAAGGTTAAAAGCTCCTGCCAATTTGATCCTTCCAAACCGGTTTCTTCTAACATTTCGCGGCGAGCACAATCAAGGGGGTCCTCATCGGGCTCAAGTTTTCCAGCCGGTATTTCCAACATAATCTCTCCTGCCGGCTGACGATGCTGCCTGACCAGAACCACCCGCTCTCTATCGTCGAAAGCCAGCACGGCTACTGCCCCGGGGTGCTCAACTACTTCACGAAAAGCAATTTGTTTGCCGGCCATTTCCACCCTATCCTGTCTAACGTTAATAATTTTACCCCTGTAAAGGTAACTGCTGGACAGAGTTTTTTCATGCAAATAATCGCTAATTTTTAACACCTCGCTTTCGCAGGTTAAGTAACCGGTACCGGCACTAGTTATTGTTTCCATATTTATTTTTAAATCTGCAAAACATTTCATGCCTTCAATCTGCTTCTAACCCGCTTTAAATTCTACCATTTATTATGTTATTGGCGATAACGAGACGCTGAATCTGGCTGGTGCCCTCGTATATCTGCATTATTTTTGCGTCACGCATATATTTTTCCAGGGGATACTCCCTGGTATAGCCATAGCCCCCAAGAACCTGAAGGGCATCAACCGTGACCCGCATGGCCATATCCCCGGCGTAGGCCTTGGCCATGGCCGAGTAAGCAGAAAGATTCTTTTCACCCTTGCCAATCTTTCCGGCAGTCCTAAGAACCAGGGAACGGGCAGCTTCAATTTCCATGGCCATATCCGCAAGCATAAATTGAATGGCCTGCTGTTGAATAATAGGCTTGCCGAACTGAACCCTTTCCCGGGCATACTTTGCCGCTGCCTCATAAGCAGCCCTGGCTAAACCTACCGCCAGCGAAGCGATCATCGGCCTGGAAATATCAAATGTTTCCATCGCCACCCTGAAACCACCGTTTGCTTTGCCGAGCATATTTTCTTCTGGAACCCTGACCTGATCAAATACTACCACCGCTGTATTGCTGGAACGTATTCCCATTTTTTTCTCTTTACGGCTGGCATCCAGCCCCTCTGCGCCTTTCTCCACAATAAAAGGTGTAAGTGACCTGGCTCCCCTTTTCGGATCGATTATGGCAAAAACCACGTAATAATCAGCATAAGTTCCATTGGTTATAAAACACTTGGTTCCATTAATTACATACTCAGACCCGTCTTTAACTGCATTTGTCGATATTGAGCTTACGTCAGAACCGGCGTTAGGTTCCGTAAGGCAAAAAGAAGCCAGCTTGCCATCACACAGTTCAACCAGGTACTTTTTCTTCTGTTCTTCGCTGCCGGCCAGTAGTATCGGCAGCATCGCCAGGGAGTTCGCTCCTATCCCGGTTGCAATACCGGCGCAGCCACGGCCAAGTTCTTCAGTAACCAGGCAAACCGTTACCTCATCCATCCCTGCTCCGCCGTACTCTTCCGGCAGGCTGACCGAAGAAAACCCTTCAGCAACCATTTTGCGGATAAAATCAACCGGCATTTCTTCTTTTTCATCATACTCTGCGGCTATCGGCGCAATTTCATTTTCAGCATAATCGCGGGCCATTTTTTGCATAGCCAGTTGTTCTGTAGTCAATTCAAAATCCATGTCACAACCTCCTTAGTTTTTACTGCCGCTATTATCCACCAAAAGATCACTTCATGCCAAGCCTGTTCATCTTCTGATAAAGCCATGAACGGCTCATGCCAAGAATCCGGGCAGCCTCGCTCTTGTTACCTTCCGACTGGAGCAGCGCTTTGGCCAGTGTCTCCCGCTCCTTTTCTTCCCTTTCCCACCGGTAGACAGGTGTTTTAGTTTTATATATTTCGCTTTGATCCTGCTGCCCACTTTCATCCGGCGCTTCTCTTTGCCCGGCCGGCACTTCTGCACTGTAACCCGATTTAAGGTGGGGAGGCAAATGGGCAACGCCAATTACTTCTTCTACCGAGAAATTCATTGCTCTCTCGATCACATTCTCCAGTTCGCGAATATTGCCGGGCCATGAATATGAACAGAGTGCCGCCAGCGCTTCCCGATCTATATCACTAACCTGCATACCGAAGATATTATTGTATTTGCTCAGAAATGAATAGACCAGTGGCTTAATATCTTCCACTTTTTCTCTCAACGGCGGGATCGGGATTGGAATAACATTGAGACGGTAAAACAAGTCTTTCCGAAAAGAGCCCTCCCTGACTTTAACTTCGAGATCCTGGTTAGTGGCCGCTATAAAACGAATATCAACCCTTATTGTTGCCGTATCGCCTACCCGCTCATAAGCCTGGTCCTGTAAAACTCTTAATAATTTCCCCTGCAGGGAAAGAGGCATATCTCCTATCTCGTCAAGAAACAGGGTTCCTCCGTCGGCCCGGTCAAGCAATCCTTCTTTGCCCTTCTTGCTGGCTCCAGTAAAAGCTCCTTCCGCATAACCGAAAAACTCGGATTCGAGCAGGTTTTCAGGTATTGCCGCACAATTAACTTTTACAAAAGGAGCATGGCTGCGGGGGCTGTCCTGATGGATAGCCTGGGCCATCAGCTCTTTACCCACACCACTTTCCCCGCTTATTAAAACTGTTGATAAACCCTGGGCAGCCTGCCTGGCCTCCCTGATCAATGACTGCATGGCCGGGTTGATTGTAACTATATCTTCAAAATGATAAGGCTGCTCTTTAAAACGTTCTTTTTTTAGTTCTTCCTGGAAATGGGTCAGGCGGCTGTTCATCGTTTCCAGCCGGGTAGCCAGCTCGCGCAGTTCATCAACACGACGAAAACTTATTTTCCCCACAGCGCCTATCACCTGTTGATCCCTTATAATGGGCAACCTGGAAACCACGTAAGGTTTGCCGTCGATAAATTGTATGTCATTAAGTTCAGGAATACCTGTCTTAACCACAACAGGAAGGCGGCTGTTTTGAAGCACTTCGCTGATCGGGCGAAACATTACGGCCTTTTCTTCAAGGCGGACAAAATCTAAAAAAGTGCGATTAACCAGGACAACCGAACCGCTTTCATCGACGACTACCAGGGCATCGTAACCAATATCGAGCACTGTCTGCAGGGTTTGGTTCAGCCTTTTAACCGTGCCCATTTCTTCAGCAATCGATTCAAGCTCTGTTATATCCTGAAAAATAGCAATCGCACCGACAACCCGCCCGTTATCAAGGAGCGGTGTTTTGTTAACAATGGTCGTCGTATCGCCAACAGTATACTCGGCTCCTATTTCAACCAGGTTTGTTTCAAGCACTTTCTGCATCCCCAAACCGGGCAGAATTTCATCGAGATGCTTTCCCTGCACCTGATCGTGATCGAACATAAAAAGCTGGCCCGCTGATCGATTTATGAAATTAATGCGGCCAACTTCATCAACTGAAACTATGGCATTGTGCATGGCCTGGCACATGGCATTGAGCCTGGTATTAAGCAGTCTCTCTTCCTTGAACAGGGAAGTGATCAGCTCGACCTTGGTAAAAAGCCCTACTACCCGGTCATGGTTATCGACTACCACTCCGGTTCCGACGGGAATGCGCCGGACAGCTTCAATTACCTCACCATAGGTAAGATCCTTCGATATTTTGACAACGTTGCGGTTATAATATTCAGTGATCGGCTGGTCGAGGGGGCAGTTTTTAAGCAGGGCGTCATACAAGTTGGTCTTGGTAAAAATACCAGCCAGGGAACCGTCTTTATTCAAGACCGGCAGACCGTCTCTTTTACTATTCCTCAGCAAGCTGACAGCGCTTTTCAGGCTGTCACCGGCTTCCAGGGTAGAATAATTTGACGTCATCATATCTTCAAGTCGCATTGCAAACCTCCGTAGAAAAGCTTCAGTTTGCCGTTTCTTCTTTAAAACGCTGAGCTCTTTCCAGCAGGTTGTCAACGTGCTGTAAACTGACCTGATCTATGCTGGCTCCGTCAAGCATGCGGGCTAACTCTTCTCTGATTTCTGATTCTTTCAAACCAACAGCCCGGGTTAATGTTCTATCCGCGGTTGTTTCTTTATAAAGACGAAAATGACAATCAGCCATGGAAGCAATTTGTGCGCTGTGAGTGACACACATAACCTGGTGGTGATGGGCTAAATGGGCCAGTTTTTCAGCGACTTTCTGCACCGTAGCACCGCCGACACCTGAATCCACCTCGTCAAAAATAAGAGTCGGCACCAGGTCCTGCCTGGCCAATATTGTTTTTAAAGCAAGCATTACCCGGGACACCTCGCCNCCGGAAATTATCCTGNCCAGGGGCTTAACATCTTCGCCGGGGTTAGCAGAGAAAAGAAATTCGACCTGGTCAAAGCCCCTTGCTGAAGGCACATCCTTTTCTGTCAACATCACTTTAAAACTGGCATTGTGCAGGGCTAGTTCTTCCAGGCATTCTTCAAGCAGCCCTTCCAGCCGGGCAGCGGTTTCCCGCCGCAACTTGCTTAATTCACTGCCTTTTTCAAAGAGATCTTTCTCCAGCTCGGCAATCTCTTTTTCCATCTGCTCAGCCAGGGCTTCGCTATTTTTCAAGCGCTCTATTTCTTCCTCCAGCCTGGCAGCAAAAGCCAGTGTTTCTTCAATAGTCCCCCCATACTTGCGTTTAAGGCTGTTTATCTGGTTCTGGCGATCCTGTATTGCAGCCAGTTCATCAGGTTCGAATTCCAGCTTTAACTGGTAATCGCGTAAAAAATGAGAAACCTCTTCCAGTTGAGCTGAAGCGGTTTCAAGGAGATCGAGAAGAGGAGAAAGGCTCTGATCAATACCTGCTGCTTCGGTTAAAAGCGTTGTTGAATGCTTCAGACGATCAACCAGCGCTTCAACCGGACTACCTTCTTCACCGGCATAAATATCGGCGTATGCCCGGGCAGTCAGCGTACATATTTTTTCAGCGTTAGCCAGAATTTTTTCCCTCCGGGACAGCTCCAGATCTTCGCCGGGATAGAGTTCCGCTTCCCTGATCTCTTTTAACTGGAAGGCCGAAATATCGATATTGCGTTCTCTTTCAGCGCTATTTTCACCCAGCCTGGCCAGCTCCTTTTTTTGAACCTGCCATTTATCATAGCACTCGGCCACCTTTTTCCTTGCTGATATAATTTCAACACCACCGAAAGAATCAAGCAGCTCTAAGTGCTGGTCAGGTCGCAGCAGAGACTGATGCTGGTGCTGTCCGTGCAAATCAACAATAAGCTGACCGATCTCTTTTAAAAACGATACCGGTACTGCCCGGCCGTTAACCCTGGCCACGCTGCGCCCNGTACGGAATATTTCGCGGGCAATAATTAGTTCATCATTACCTTTGATGCCGGCTTTTTCCAGTATTTTTTCTATTTCATCCTGCAGGGCAGGCTCGCAGCTTACCATGCCTTCAACGTAAGCAGCATCGTGTCCCTGGCGGATTTGGTCTACTGCAGCCCGCTCACCCAGAAGTANATTAATTGCGCCGATAACGATAGATTTACCTGCACCAGTTTCACCACTGAGAATGTTTAAACCGGAACTAAAGTTTAGAGTCAGGTCTTCGATTAGAGCATAGTTGACAACCCTCAACTGAAGAAGCATCCATGAACCTCCCGTTATTACGCTTTCAACTTCTGGTGAAGCATCCGGTAAAATGAATAATCGTGGAAACAAACCATACTTATCTTCTGCATGGAACGGCTGACTATAACCTGATCCCCATCTTCAAGAGCAAAACGAACCTGTCCATCGACAGTGAGGACAACCTGGACCTGGCGGGAATCTACCTTTAGCTTCATTATATCGTCGCTGTTAATTATCAGGGACCGGTTATAGAGACTGTGTGGACATATCGGGGTGACGACGAACAGTTCCATCGATGGATTGACGATCGGGCCGCCGGCTGAAAGCGAGTAACCTGTTGAACCTGTCGGGGTTGAAACAATAACCCCGTCACCGGAATAGCTTTCCATGTAATCTTCATTAACATAAGTTTCGATCTTGATGATCCGCGAAAATGGACCCCTCGAAATAACCAGATCATTTAAGGCAAGATAATTTCCCAGCTCTTTATCACCGCGCTGCAGCCGGGTTTCCATCATCATCCGTTCCTGAAAATCATACTGCCCGGTAGCGATATATTGCAAAAACCGCTCCATTTGCTCGACTTCAATTTCAGCCAGGAATCCTTTTTGACCCAAATTAATGCCAAGCACAGGAACATTCCAGCAGGCTAAATCCCTGGCAACCCGCAGGATGGTGCCGTCACCGCCTACAACGATAATTAGCTGCAGGTTGTCCTGCCAGGAGTTTAGCTGATCAGCCAGCGATACTTCACTGTAAAAATCGGCTATTTGCTTATCTGCAATCCGCAGCGACAGGTTGCGTTGTTTAAAAAAGCGGCTAATTTTATCGACAACCAGGGTTGAGTTTCTTTTGTGCCAGTTGGGAATTATCCCTATATCCTTCACTTAAATCCTCCTGAAAAGTGCTTTGTCTTACCTTAAATTCGGCACGGTTACTCAAGATCCTGCCCTGATCTTCACCGATTAGATCAAAAAATTCCACTGGCCCGATATAATGCCCGGCAATTAATCTTCTTTTGTTTTCAACTCCCGGTGGGCTTGATCGACGACATCTGCAGCTACCTCACCGATATTTGCCAGACAAATACAATCTTTATTATTTCTGTGCTCCAGGTAAATAAAATATTCCAGGTTGCCTTTAGGCCCCGGCCACCTGGAATATGTTAATCCCTTGCAGCAGTAACCTGCCTTACAGGCATAGGCTGCAGCTTCTTCAAGAACCCTTATGTGCAGCTCAGGATTCCTGATTACCCCTTTGCCCCTGTCGGCATCAGCACGCCCTGCTTCAAACTGTGGCTTTACCAGGGCCACAATGGCCGCAATACCAATTCTATTTAATACCGGTATAACTTTTGCAAGTGAGATAAACGATACATCAACTACAGCCAGGTCAGGCTTTATTTCCAGGTTTTCATTTGTCAGGTTGCGGACATTAAAACGCTCCATCACCATTACGCGGGAATCATTACGCAAATTAAAATCCAGCTGGCCATAGCCTACATCCAGGGCATAAACAAGTTTAGCCCCTTTTTTTAACAGGCAGTCCGTAAACCCGCCGGTTGAAGCGCCGACATCAAGGACGACCAAACCTTTGACATTGATAGAAAATACCTGCAGCGCTCCCTCCAGCTTCATGCCTCCGCGGCTGACATACGGGTTTTCCGCTCCGTGAAGCTTGATATCAACGCTGCTGTCGAGGATCGTACCCGGCTTATCAATCACCCTGCCGTTAACATAAACTCTGCCCGCCATAATTTCAGCCCGAATACGGTTACGGCTCAAATCAGGCCGACGTTCATTTAACAAGAGGTCCAGGCGTTTTTTTTGCTTTGTCGGTTTCAAGTCACACCTTTGGCCGTTTTCTTTCCGGAAAATTCAAGAGCCTGGTTAAAGATACCATCAGTGTCAAGACTGCAGCAAGAAAGCATCTCGGCCCTGGTTCCGTGCCCGATAAAACAGTCGCCTATTCCTAACCGCTTTACGGGAACATTTAGACCCTTATTCTCTATCAGTTCTAAAATACTGCTGCCAAAACCGCCTGCGATAATGTTTTCTTCAATGGTCATAACTTTTTGGCATTTTGTGGCCCAATTTATAATCAACTGTTCGTCCAGGGGCTTGACAAAACGGGCATTAATTACTGCCGCCTTAATCCCCTGCCAGAAAAGCTTTTCAGAAGCNTCCAGTGCCGCATTGACTACCGCACCGGCGGCAACTATAAGCAGGTCTTCACCCTGCCGGAGCAGCTCTCCTTTACCCCAGGGCAATGGTTGCGGTTCGGTAAGTTCAACACCTACACCTTTATCCCGCGGGTAACGTATAGCCACCGGGCCGTTCTTGTGCTCAAGAGCGGTTTTAAACATGTGCTGCAGTTCATCTTCATTTGCCGGTGCCATAATTGACATATTGGGCATAGTACGCAAATAGGTTAAATCAAAAAGCCCCTGGTGTGTTTCGCCGTCTTCGCCAATAATGCCGGCCCGATCAACGGCAAAAACAACCGGCAGGTTCTGCAGACAGGTGTCATGCAGGATCTGGTCGTAAGCCCGCTGTAAAAATGTGCTGTAAACAGCAATTACGGGCTGCATTTTACCGGCTGCAAGGGCCGCAGCAAGTGTCACACCGTGTTGTTCAGCAATACCGACATCGTAAAAGCGCTCGGGAAACTCTGCCGCAAACTTCTTCAACCCGGTTCCGGCAGTCATCGCAGCCGTTATGGCAACAATTTTTTCGTTAGCCCGGGCTTGTTCAAGCAGGGTATTGCCAAATACATCAGTATAGGTTGGATTCTGCTTTTTTTTCAGGGGAGTTCCGTTATTTAAATCGAAAGGTCCAATACCATGGAATATTTCCGGAGACTTTTCAGCATAATGGTAACCTTTGCCTTTTTCAGTTACAACGTGAACAAAAACGGGTCCGTTCATCTTGTTGGCCTGTTTCAAGGTGGACTTAAGAACAGCAATGTTGTGTCCGTCTACCGGACCAAAATAGGTGAAACCAAGTTCCTCGAATAACATGCCGGGCATAATCAGATATTTAAGACCGCCTTTTATTCTTTCGGCAGTATCGATCATCTTTTGCCCGATGACAGGAACTTTTTTAACAAAGGCCTCGAAATCTCTTTTTAACCGGGAGTACTTTGGATCAGACCGTATTCGCCCAAGATAGGACGACAGACTGCCTACATTAGAACTAATTGACATTTTATTATCATTTAGAATCACCAATAAGTTCGCTTTAATGTGCCCGGCATGGTTAAGGGCTTCAAAAGCCATGCCCCCGGTCAGGGCTCCATCACCGACCACGGCTATCACCTTGTGATCATCACCATTATGATCGCGTGCTTTGGCCAAACCGAGCGCTGCGGAAATAGAAGTGCTGCTGTGGCCGGTCAGAAAAGGATCATGTTCACTTTCCGAGGGTTTTGGGAACCCGCAAAGACCACCCATTCTGCGAAGAGTAGGAAACTGAGTCCATCGGCCTGTCAACAGCTTATGGGGGTAACTCTGGTGACCGACATCCCAGATAATACGGTCTTTTGGACTGTTATAAGTGCTGTGCAAAGCCACTGTTAACTCGACAACACCGAGGCTGGCCGATAAATGACCGCCATTATCGGCAACCGTCTGGATCATATATTCACGGACTTCTGAAGCAACTGTCTCGAGCTCGCTTAGATTTAGAGTTTTTAAATCTCCCGGAAGTTTTAAGGTGCTGATATAATCTCCCACCGACATCACCCCGAATTTTTACTGCGGCTTTTTCAGCCAGCCAAATGGTTTTTCCACCCTGGTTATAACTACACCGACTAAAAGGATTACTTCCGTTGAATAGTTAATGGCTACAATCTTACCCCAAGCCTTTCCACCAACTGTTAGTGCTGCTACAAAAGCTGTCAGCAAGATTCCCATATAAAATTCAGCCTGGTCCAAAGGTACAGTTACCACTATTCTAAAAACAAGTATGGCCGCCAGGGTTCCACTGACCACACCACTGATATCTCCGGCTACATCATTACAAAAATTGGCAACCTGTTCTGCATTCTTGACCAGGTAAACCCCTCGCCTGGCGCCATATTCCCGGCGGGCTGCCTTCGCGTTTAATGGCCCTATTTTAGCAGCTGCCGCTGCAGTGCCAATGAGGTCAAATATAACTCCCAGGGCAACTACTAACAGCAGCAAAGCAAATGCAGCGACAAGCGATTGGATCTCGTTTAGAAAATACTGGGTTATAAATCCGAAAACAATGGCGAGAAAAAATGTATAAATTGAAATGACAATGACCCAGCGCGCTCGTCGACGGCTTTTGCTTTTATTAGCCAACCTTCATCACCTTTGTACAAGGAAACATAAGTGGTAGTAAACCAGGTAAACTTTGCGGCTTAGGTCCAGCAGGATTTCCCGAATAGTCACCTGTCGTTGCCGAACAGGCAGTTCCCTTTTAAGACTACCCCCGCTGTGTCACCATCAGCAGAGCTGGATTACCACTTAGCTCACACTTTAATCCCTGGCTTACTTCTCTTTCGAGAGCAGTCTAGAAGATTTCCTCCCTGGCGCCTGTTCTCTCCTAGCCTCTTTTGCAGAATAGGTTTAAGAAACTTCAGGGTTTCCTCCACCTATTCCACTCAAGGCAGGCTACACTGCACCCAGCTTTGTACCGCATGCAGGTTCATACCCAGGCAGTAACATTTTTGCTGTTAACAATATGCTACCAACAATGGGTCTCCGCGAAGGCAGGGTCAACGCCTACATGCCATTGTAGATCGCCCCATCCTTCTTAACTCCCAGCAGCAACCCCCAACTGGGCGTCGGCAGCCACCACCAGGAACTTCATCGATGTGCCCTTAACGGATTTTTAGGCCCGTTTTCGGAGAGGGGCGCCAACTAGAATACTGCACCACTTATGTTTGTGTGCACGATATTATAGCATAAAAAGGACACCTTCTCAACTCATCCTATATGCTATTTCTAGCNTTAATTAAAGTAAATTGTTTTTAATTTTGCAAGCTCTCAGGGCATTTTTCATCAGCATCCGGTTGGTTACCGAACCCACACCCTTCGGAACAGGTGAGATGGCTTTGGTTTTAGCTTTAACAGCTTCAAAGGAAACATCACCAACTGTTTTGGTCTTCTGCTTGCCTTTATCATTTAATACGGGTTCACCCTTGTCATCAAAAACCTTGACCCTGTTGATACCAATATCGATAACAATAGCTCCTTCTTTAACCTGCTCCGGTCCGATCAAATCCGGCTTGCCTGCACCAACTAGCAGGATATCTGCACCTTTAGTGTGCTTCTCTAAATTACCTTTCATGCTGGTGAAAACGTGGGTCACAGTGGTTGTTGCATTGCGGTTAAGAGCAAGAAATGCTACCGGCTTTCCAACAATATTGGAGTGTCCGACAACAACTATCTCTGCGCCTTCGAAAAAATCTTTAGGATCTACTTTTTCTTCATCGCGGGCATAACGTTCAAGTATTTCTATACATGCTGCCGGGGTTGCCGGTGGGAATGAAGCTTCACCAAGAGCCAGTTTGCCCATATTAAATGGATGGAAGCAGTCAATATCCTTATTTACATCAATGGAGTTAATAACGACTGTATCGGATATTTGTTCCGGGAAAGGCCTCAGGGGCAAAATACCGCTCACGGCAGGATCATCATTTAGCTTTTTAACTATCTTGATTACATCTTCTTCAGTTGCATCTGCAGGCGGGTTTTCATTGACATAATTAAAACCTGCTTCTTCACAGAATTTCTCCACCTGTCCACGATACATCTTGGAACCAAAGTCATCTCCAACCAGGAGGGTAGCTATACCGGGTGTAATCCCCTTAGCTTTTAATTCTTCAGTTTCTTTTACAATCTCCTGCATAATCTCTTCACCAATTGCTACACAATCAATAACCTTTGACATCTTTACAATTCCCCTTTCCATTGCTTTATTTTATATTTGTTAGGCTGATTGACCCATAAATGATAGCGCTTCTAACATATTATATCAACTAATGGGTCTTGCTGTAACCTTTACTTGAACTTATCTACGACATTTTTCAGAGTTTCATCGGCAATTTTGCTGCCCTCTTCAACCAGGTGATCCATTTCTGCTACAGTTTCTTTAATGAATTGATCGTCTTTAATTGCTCCCAGGTTAATGAGGACATTTAATTGACCGCTAACCAGGGCTGCTTTCAGGAAAGCTACACCGCAACCGACATCTGAGATGGCCAGTTTAGTTCCGATCTGCCCCATTCTTTCATGAATCTTGATGCCGGCATAAGACTTGCGCATAATCTCCATGGGTACTGAGCAGGCCTCTTTGGAGCATTCTTCCAGCACTTTGGCTTTATGCGCCGCTTCTTCGGCAGTTTCCTTGGGCAGACCGTAAGCTTTGGAGAGGGGCTCAAATACCTCGGCATCTTTATCTACCAGCACTTTTAATTCCTCAATAATCGTGTAACCCTGGTCCAATAGCTCTTTTACTTCATCTTCCACATCGGCAAATTTCTTCTTACCAACAGTCAAATTGCCAACCATGTTTGATAGAGCCATCCCTATCGCGCCACCCATTGCCGCCGCTCCGCCGCCACCGGGTACCGGTGCCTTTGATGCCAGGACATCAAGGAAATAGCTGCAGCTTTTGTCTGCCATTGTCATAAAAATTAACCTCCTAATGAATTAAAGTCAAAAACCGAAAACCCTATATTCTGTAATTCTTCCGGGCTGTATAATTACCGGTTTTTGCATTGAAACTATTTGGTTTTTAATTAGTAACCGCCAATTTTAGATCCTAGCTTTTTCGTTCAATCATCTTTTTTGCGAGCTCTTCCAATATTTCCGTATCATATTTAAGCTCTTTTACTGCCATAATAGATCTTTCATAAAGTTCTATAGCTTTTTCTCTTGCCTTTGCCGTACCAAGTAAAGCCGGATAAGTGGCTTTTGCCTTTTCAAGGTCGGCGCCGGTGGGCTTGCCAAGTTCTTCCGTAGTTCCTTCACAGTCAAGTAAATCATCGATAATCTGAAATGCTGTGCCAATATTATCGGCATAAACTTTAAGCTTTCCCAGCTCTGATTCAGTTGCACCAGCCGCAATACCTCCGCAGATTACAGCCGCTCTCAACAGCGCACCGGTTTTTAACTCAGATATCCTCTCAATTTCTTGAACTGTTAAATCTTTTCCTTCAGCTTCCAGGTCCAGCACCTGTCCACCGATCATCCCGCTCATCCCTGCTGCTTCACTTAACTGGGTGCCAATATTTACTGCCTTCACTGCATTGCCTTCCATCTGACCATAATGAGCAACAGTTTCAAAGGCCAGGGTTAGCAGAGCATCTCCGGCCAGGATTGCCATTGCATCTCCGTAGACACAGTGACAGGTTGGCACTCCCCTTCTCAGACTGCTGTTATCCATTGCAGGCAGGTCATCATGGATCAGCGAATAGGTATGTATATATTCCAGGGCACAGGCAAGGTTAACTGTATTGTCGTCAATGTCACTAATTGTTTCGGCTGCAGCTAGTGTTAATATTGGTCTGAGCCTCTTCCCCCCCGCTTCAAGGCTGTAACGCATTGCCTCAGAAAGTGCCGGAGGGGCCTGATCAGGCAGTTGTTTTAAGAGGGCAACATTGATTATCTCCCTTTTTTCCTGCAGGTATTGATCAATGTTGACCATTAAATAGTTTCACTCCCGTCATCCTCCTGCAGCTTGTTTACTGCTTCACCATCAAAACTCTGTAAATTTTGCTGTTCTTCTTTTAACAGGTATTCAACCTTGTATTCTATTTCTGCCAGCTTTTCCCGACAATATCTTGACAGGGCTACCCCTTCCTGGAAAGAAGCAAGAGATTCTTCCAGGGGGATATCGGTATCCTCAAGGCGGCTAACAATATCTTCCAATCTTTTCACAGCTTCCTCATAAGTCATATTTTCAACTTTTTTCTTTTTAGCTGTCAAGAATATTGCCCTCCTCAATCTCTTCTGCCCTGCAGCGGGCAAGGCCATCAGTAAAATTCAAATTAAGCAGAGAGCCTGTTTTGATGTCATTTACGCTTCGAATAATTTTGTTTTCTTCATCTCTGCAAAAGCAATATCCGCGGCTCATTACCTGAAGCGGACTGTAGCTCTCCAGTTTATCCTGAAGGGCGCCTAGTTTCATTCCTTTATACTGTAAGAGACGTATCATTTCACGGTTCAAACCTGTGCCTAATTGCCGCAGGGTTTCCCTGGCATTTTTTACACGATTTTTTGGCAAGTTGAAAAAGCGTTCGCTGACAATATAGTCCAGGTTTTGCTTTTCTATTTGCATTCTCCTTTTTAAAGTCAGGGCAGCTCTTTCATTGAACTGTTTTAACTGGTGCTGTATTTCTTCATAATCAGGCACAGCCGCTGCTGCTGCCGCTGTCGGGGTTGCAGCCCGGTAATCAGCCACAAAATCGGCGATAGTATAATCAGTTTCATGTCCCACGGCTGATATAACCGGTTTTTTTGCTTCAAAAATTGCCCTCGCCACAATTTCTTCATTGAAGGGCCATAAATCCTCTATGGAACCGCCACCACGGGCGAGAATGATCAGGTCTAGATCATTTCGTCCATCAAGCAGGTTAATTGCGTTTACCAGGTCTTTTGCAGCCCCACTGCCCTGGACTAAACTTTCAACTACCAGGATCTCTACATGTGGGAACCTTTTTTTAAAAGTGGCCAGCATATCCTGCAAAGCAGCGCCGGTAGGAGAGGTTACCAGACCGATTTTTTTCGGTAAAAATGGAAGCGCTTTCTTGTGCTCCATACTAAAAAGGCCTTCTTCATCCAAACGCGCCTTCATCTGCTCGAAGGCAAGATAAAGCGAACCCATTCCTGCAGGTTCCATCTCAGAAACATAAAGCTGGTAAACACCACTCGGCTCATAAACAGAAATATTGCCATTTAATATAACTTCCATCCCATCAGAAGGTTTAAAAGCGCATCGGGCATTCTCCCGGCGGAAATATACACAGCGCAGGGCGGAATTGCCGTCTTTCAGGGTGAAATACATATGTCCTGAACGGTGGTGCTTAAAATTAGATAATTCCCCCGCAACCCAAACATCTCGCAGACGGGGATCTCCATGAATCAACCCCTTTATATAGCGGTTTAATTCCGAGACCTTTAAAATCGTAATGTTATTCTGCAATCAGTTCCTCCAACTCTTCGCGCACATTTTCCAGTGTTTGGTATTGCCATTTCGCTCCCAGCTTATTGGCTAAGTCGATGATTAAGCGCCAGTCTTCATTGATACCGCCTTCAGGCACCAGGGCAGCCTGGTTTAAACGAATGCGACCTATATAATCGGCAAACAAGCCTTCCTTGCTTTCAATAGGTTGAGCCGCAAATTTGAAACCATTTTGCGGAACAGCATTTTCATTATTACCTAACAGTACCAGGCATTCCAGTTGATCCGTATTAACCGCTTCAGGTGGGGCACCGAAAGAAAGCAGGGCTTTTATTTCTCCCTGTTCTACTGCTTTAGCCAGCCCTTCCCTGTTTACAGCTTTTGAACCGTTTAAAGTGTTAAGTCCCGGCCCATAATATGGGGTACCTCCTGCTACAAGTGAGCCTGCGGCATTGCTGAATGCTGAAAGCAGCATCATTTTGCTATATCCTTTACCACTGAGTTTAACTTCCTGAGCAAACTCAAGCAGTTTAGTAATCTTTTCGCTATCCGCCGCTGCGAAGTAATCCGGGCATACTACCATGTAACAATCCGGCATCTTTATTAATTCTTTTGTTTTTACCAGCTTATCTTGTTCCAGGCCGCTATCACCTGCCACCTGCTCGATATCTTCACCACGCATTACTCTTAATAGGCTTTCAATCAAAACTGTTTCTTCACCGGGGGCAAGGTTAAAATTAATTTCATTCCAGCTGGTATCATTTTCTTCTTTTTTGCCGGACCTGATGATAGCTGCATCCCCAAAACGACCGGCTCTCTTTATTGCCATGTCTGCCACAGGGTGGCTCTCAGAAAGTCCCGCCCCCAGGACAATCACACATCCGGCAGCAGCCAGGGCAGCAGGGTTCGGCCCCTCTAGTTCCAGCCCGGTTTGTTCAAGCATGCCTGTATAAGCCCTTATCCAGGCTTCTTCAGCTCCCAGATCAAGGTTAACAGTACCGATAATTTCCCTGGCCATTTTCTGCAGTAAATAGTTCTCCTCAATGCTCAGTTGACCAGCGGCAGTAATCGCAATTTTTTCTGAGCCATNCTTATCTTTTACCTTTTTGATTGCTTCTGCTGCTTTTTCAATGTTATCTTCCGGTACTTGTTGAATTGCTTCGTGTTCAAAGTAACCAAACTTACCCTTACGACAGAGCCAGCCAGCTTTATCTCCCTCAACAGGAACCGTTACCTTGATTAATTTATCATCGTATACTTTTCGCTCCAGGAAACAGCCCAGGGAGCAATCTATGCAGAAACCGGGATAAGTATCCAGTTCCCATTCCCGGCCGCCTTCTTCCCGCCCGTTTTCAGTTAAAGCAGCNACCGGACATACATCTACGCACTGGCCGCAAAATATACAGCCGGCTTCTTCCATGCTAACCTCGCGCCCGTCACGATAAGGAACGACCCTGGTGTTAACCCCTTTTCCGATCATTTCATAGACAAAACAACCGGGTCCGGTTCGGCAGATCTGAATACANCGTCCACAGAGTATACACTTCTCTTCATCCCTTACGATATAGGAACTGCTGCTATCTTTTTCTGCCGGAATATCGCGGTCCAGCTGATCAGGCAGTGACACCTGGTAACTATAAGCATTATCCTGCAGTTCACATGTTCCCGTCCTGACGCAGGTCAGGCAATCTTTATAAGGGTGAGTGCCCAGGGCCAGCTCCAGGGTTGCGCTGCGCATTGCTTCAATTTCCGGGGTGCTGGTTGTAACCACCATTCCATCGGTAACCGGATTATCACAGGCCGTTACAGGCCTTTCCAAACCCTGCACTTCAACTATACATAACCGGCAGTGCCCGAGCGGTTCCAGCCGGGGATGAAAACAGAGGGTAGGTATATTGATACCATTCTGTCTTGCAGCTTCTAAAATAGTAACACCATGCTCTGCGAATATTTTCTTTCCATCAATTTGCAAACTAATTGTTTTACTCATCAGCTTCCCTCCCCGCTGCGACGACTGCCATTCCCAGGCGCAGGCACTTAACACACCGTCCGGCTTCTTCAACCGCAATCTCAGGGCACTTAAAGCCGAGTTCAGCTTCATCAAAGCCATACATTCTTTTTTCCACCGGCATAACTTCCTCTTCCTGCCGCTCTCTATCACCGATCATTTCAGGTACTGTTTTTTCTTCATATACGCCAGTTTGCTCTATGTGCTTTTCCAGCCTGGTGTTTTTACTGACATAACTTTTTCCTTCACTTAAATACTTATCGATTGCTTCTGCAGCACGGTTAGCCGAAGCAATCGCCTCGATAACTGTACTTGCCCCGAGCACGGCATCACCACCGGCAAAAATACCCGGAGTATCTGAAGCCATGTTTTCTTCATTTACCACCAGGGTGCCCCACTTTGTAACATCCATACCGCAATCGTCATTTAAAAAACAAAAATCTGCAACCTGGCCAATAGCCGGTATTACGGTATCAGCACTTAAAATAAACTCGGAACCGTCCATGGGGATAGGACGTCTTCGCCCGCTCTCATCAGGTTCACCCAACTCCATCTTAACGCATTCCATGCCGCTTACTGTCCCTCCATCTTCGAGAATACAGGTCGGGTTGGCTAAAAGATGAAATTTGATCCCTTCTTCCTCTGCCGCATCAATTTCAGCTTTATTGGCCGGCATCTCATTTCTGCTGCGGCGGTAGATCAGGTGCACTTCCTTGACGCCAAGGCGAACGGCTGAGCGGGCACAGTCCATGGCAACGTTTCCGCCACCGATAATGGCAACGCTATCACCAAGGTTAACCTGCTCACCAAGGTTGATTTTCCGCAGATATTCAACCCCGGGCATATAGCCCATGTAGCATTGATCTTCACCTTCACAGCCAAGGGACGCGCTGTCATGAAGGCCGCTGGCAATAAATATTGCCTTAAACCCTTTTTCCCAGATCTGATCAATGGTAATATCTTCACCAACCTTGGTGTTATATATAATTTCCACTCCAAGGCTTGTAACCAGGTCCACTTCTGCGTTTAAAATTTCTCTCGGCAGCCTGTAACTGGGAATACCTACAACAAGCATACCACCAGCTACCGGCAGGGCTTCGTATATTGTCACCCCGTAACCCTTCTGGGCCAGTTTATAAGCAGCATTTAGCCCGGCCGGACCGGCACCGACGATAGCGACCTTATCGTTTTTAGGCGCTTCTTTTTTGATTGGATTTTTGCGGTCGTAATCATTTCTGGCGCCAAAGTCAGCGGCATAGCGCTTAAGGAGCCTGATTGACAGGGATTGATCATAAGGTTGACGGTTACAGTTTGATTCACAGGGGTGCACGCAAACCCGGCCCAGTGTTCCGACCAGGGGGGTTTTATCCCTGTTTATAGCAAGGGCCCCTTCATAATCTCCCTCTTTTATACATTCAATGTAACCGGGAATATTAATATGTGCAGGGCAACCGTTACGGCAGGGAGCCGTTAATATAGAGTGGTATGAATATTTGCCATTAATTGGCTTTTTGTCTCCATTTTCAATTAACGCTTTAAATTCTTCGGGGAAATATTCCAGGGCATCAAGCAGGGGAACCGGCGAGGAAATACCAAGTTCGCAGAGCGAACCTTTTCTAATTAAGTCAGACATTTCCCTGAGAAACGAAATGTCATTTTCGCTGCCCTTTCCCCCGAGTAAATGCTCGAGGCGGTCAGCAATAATTTTACTTCCCGCCCGGCAGGGGATACAGCGCCCGCAGGACTCTTCTTGCATGCTTTTATAATATTCCGCAAGCGATTCTACGATATTAAGATCCGGATCGGCTATAATTAGCCCCGCCCAGCCTATCATTGCCTTTATGTCTCGTTGGTCATACTGGATAGGGATATCCAGATCCTTTAAATCAATTCGTTCTGCATCTTCTTTTTTCCGCTCATCGACAATTTTTCCATTCCAGCTGCTGAAAAGTACCTTGGCCATTTATCCCTCTCTCTCCCTACTCTAGTCAAATTGCTTGTCTCTATTGCCAAGTTATTTCTTCGTCATCTTTTAATAAATTCCTTTTATTCTTTTTCAATCAATTGTTCTTCTTTGAGTATCCGTGAAGCCTGAACGGCAATGCCTACCGCGTTATCTGATGCATATCTTGGTTCTGCATTGTAAAACATCCAGCCAGGTAGTCCATTTTTTATACGTTCCCTTATATAACTGTTGGCTGTTACACCTCCAACAGTAATAAGTCCATCGTATGCATCATTCTCCAAGGCAAGGTTTTTGACGGCCTGACATAAAGAATCAGCAATACACTTTTCAACAGCCCGGGCAAGTTCTTGCTTTTCGCAGCTATTTTGCAGCATCCTTTCTGCCTGGCTGGCCGGACCGGAAAAGCTAATATCTCTGCCCTTTACCGCAACTGGCAATTCAAAGTGATCATTTGCAGATTTTTTCGCTAATTCTTCCAGTTCCGGTCCTGCTGGAAATGGCAAGCCCATCATCCGGCCGATCCGATCTATGAACTGACCTGCATTCAAATCAGAACTGCCTGCCAGTAATTTGAGCTTTAGATGTCCCGCTTTCCATTCTTCGGAAGATATAATCTCTGTGGTTCCTCCTGACAAATGCAGCACCAGGTATTTCCCTTCAGGCACTGCCGCCGACCACAAACCTGCCATGATATGGCCTTCCTGGTGGGTTGTATTAAAATAAAAAAGGCCCATGGTTCGGGCCATTAAAGAACCAAAGGCTTCGCTAACTTTAAAGACAGGCATGTATGAATCTTCAACGGGACGTGGTTTGGTTGCAGCCGCTATTGCTTTTAATGCCTTGTGATCAATTTTGTCCTGGCAATGCTCCAGCAGTTGAGGCAGGTTATTAAGGTGGGCAAATACTGCCTCCGATTGGCGCAGCCCAAGACTGCCTTCTTTAACCGGAAGCGCCTTACGCTGATCTATAACCAGATTTTCATCCTGGTCAACAATGGCCAGTGAAGTAGTATAAGCTGATGTATCAATACCTAGAGCGAGGAATTTATCATGTTTTGTTTTCAAGAGCCTCTCCCACTGCCCGGTCCAGCACTCCGTTAATAAAACCAACAGCCTCTCCGCTGCTGCCATACTTCTTTGCCAGTTCAAGTGCTTCGTTAATTGATACGGCGTGAGGTATATCCGGCCTGTAAATGATCTCATAGAGGGCAAGCCTGAGCAGGTTGCGATCTACAGCTGAAAGGCGATCAATTTCCCACTTTACAAGGTACTTTTTAATAATTTCATCCAGTACAGACCTATTATTTTCAGCACCTTCAACCAGTTGATGAACAAAATTTTGCTCAGGCTGTTCCAGGTTAAAATCTTCAAGTGAGTGCCGCAAAGCCAATTCAGCCCGGCATTTACCCACATCAACCTGGAATAGGGCCCTGAATGCTATTTCTCTGGCTAGTCGACGGGACAATTAATTCATACCTCCATAATATTGAACGAAATAATACAAAGAAAACAGGCTAAAGGGAAAGCTAAAGCTCTGAATTTATCTTCAATCCCTTGATAGCCTGTATGTTTTTACTGATCGTCTCTGGGAGCAAAAATACGGTTTAAATAAAGGCCGACATTTTTGCTAACCTCCAGCCTCCAGCCGATCAATAAACCGATTCCGACACATACGTAAACAAAAACGCTCCACCAGAACCCAATTATAATCACTAAAATAGCGAATATCAGGCCGAGCAGGCCGCCTAGTATTTTACCCCAGTGTTCTTTTGCTACTTGCCACCAGTTTTGTTCGGACAAAGCATGCTCCTCCTTTTTGAATTGCACTCATTAACTTTTTGAAGCAGACTGTTCTGTATTAATATTTTCTACGTTCACTTTAACTTCCAAAACTTTTATACCGGTGATCTCTTCAATATATTCCTTGGTTCTTGCCTGCAGATCGTTGATCAGCTCGGGCAGGGCAACATCCGGCTTAACACCAACCTTAATGTTTATGATGAACCCTTCATTTGTAAATACTGCTTTTCTGCTTATATCTTTGATGCCATTAATCTGCTGGACAATTCTTAGAACCATGTTTTCCACCGCAGCTATTGATATGACAACTTCTCCGTATTCACTGCCTTTTAATACTGCATCAGCTGTTTTTCTGGCCGGTCGAAAACTTAAAGCCAGTAATATAAGTGCGACCAATGCAAATATTGCAATGCCGGCAATCAATACATTTTCTCCAGCCCAGGCAGGCAGAAAAATCATATCATCCAGACCGGGAATTAAATTAAAGTTTATCACAGCCAGGAATAAAGCTCCACCAATGAGCACCAGTGCGATAAATACCATCAATATACGGGCTAATGTTCTCATTACTACTTCCCCCTTGCTTGCTTTCAGGATCACTTTATTGCTCTTTAACTTCTACGTCTTCTCCTTCAACCACTTCAGCTTCTAAAGCTTCCTCAGCTTCTTCCTCTTCATCTTTGGGGAAGTGAACACCCTGGACATGAATATTAACGTGTACAACTCTTAAACCGGTCATAGTTTCAACCGCTTTTTTTACTGCTTCCTGGATATCCCACGCTACATCAGGAATGCGCACACCATAGTTCACCATGATAAAGATCTCTATTTTTGTTTCTTCTTCACCGACTTCGACTTTAACTCCCTTGGAGAATTGACGCCGACCGAGAACTTCAGCAATACCACCGCCAATACCACCGCTCATTGAAGCAACGCCTTCAATATCTGTAGCAGCAAGGCCGGCAATTATTGAAACCACTTCATCGGCTATTTTTACAACGCCCAATTCTGTAGGTAACATACGGCTTTCTTCCTGAGCCATTCGAATAACCTCCTTTTTCGTTATAAACTTAATTACCTATCTTGTTGATAGTTTAATTATAACAGACTGCTACAATTCATTCAATTTAGGCTATTCTTCCTTATCAACCTCTTCGGGCATTTCTTCAATGTCCATATCCCATTCTTCATCATCTACCAGGACTACTTCACCGCAACCGGGACAGGTAACTTCGATAGCATCATCATGATCAAGGATACTTTCGTCAACTACAACAATTTCCCTGCAGTTAGGACATTCCATTGAAAAACCATCAGCAAATTCTTCCGCAATGTCGTCGTCAAAATATTCGTCATCTTCTTCGTCTTCTTCATAGAAGTCGTCTTCGAGTTCAGTCAAGTCATCATCAATCGCTTCCGTATACTCAAAAAGATCTTCATAGTCAACGCTGAGCTGCTCAATCTCATCGGTCATATCTTCGAGCAGGTCGATAACTCGCTGCAACACCTTCTGCTCCTTGCTCTCTTCACCTAATTCCAGTCCCTCGGTAAATCCGCGTAAGTATGATACTCTTGCTTTCAGATCTTCAGTCATGGATAATCTCTCCCTTTTTTTAATATTAATTTAAGCTCTTTCCAGGTAAGAGCCGGTTCGTGTATCAATTTTGATACTATCTCCACTGTTAACAAACAGCGGGACCTGGACAACCAGACCAGTTTCCATTGTAGCAGGTTTGGTTGCACCTGAAGCAGTATCTCCCTTTATACCCGGTTCAGTATCGGCTACTTCTAAGACAACGGTAATCGGCACCTCTACGCCGACAATTTCCTCACCAAGCATAACAACAGTCAGGCGGTCATTTTCTTTAAGGTATTTGCTGCCTTCTCCCAGTGTTTCAGCGGGAAGGGCCAGCTGTTCAAAAGTTTCAGAATCCATCAGGTAAAAGGTGTCATCGTCGCGATAAAGGTATTCCATTTCCTTGCGCTCCAGGTGAGCCCGGGCCACTTTTTCACCGGCCCTGAAAGTGTGATCCACAGTTGACCCGGAGCGTAGATTCTTCAACTTGGTTCTGACAAAGGCCGCCCCTTTTCCAGGCTTTACATGTTGAAATTCGAGAACACTGTAAATTTCATCATCCATCTCAATGGTTATACCTGTTTTGAATTCATTTGTTGAAATCATAGCTACTCCTGCCCTTCAAATATTTCTTACCTATAGATTGATTAGTTCCCGCGGACTTTTCGTCAGAGATTCCGCACCTTTTTCAGTTACTACAACCATATCTTCGATCCGGACCCCTCCCTGGCCGGGAAGGTATATTCCGGGTTCTATAGTTACAACCATTCCGGGTTCGAGTTCAGTTGTTTTTAAATGGTTCAAAGTTGGCTGTTCGTGAACTTCCAGGCCAACCCCGTGCCCCAGGCCATGCCCGAAATATTCACCGTAACCAGCATCCTTAATAATATTTCTGGCTACAGCATCCACTTCATTAACAGGCAATCCCGGTTTAACAGCAGCAGATGCTTCATGCTGTGCTTTATAAACAATATCATAAATTTCCTTCTGCTGCTCACTAATTTTCCCCAATGCAATTGTTCTGGTCATATCGGTAGCATATCCGTCAAATATACCGCCGAAATCAATTGTTACCAGCTCACCGTCTTTCATTTCCTTTTCCGTTGCCATCCCGTGAGGCATAGCGCCGCGCTGCCCGGAAGCTACAATAAAGCGGAAAGATTTTTCTTCGGCCCCCTCTTTAAGTAAAAACATTTCCAACTCCAGGGCCAGTTCCCTTTCAGTAATCCCGGGTTTTGCTGTATTAATGATCATTGTAAAGGCCCGGTCCAAAACTCCTGCCCCTATTTGCATAATGGAAACTTCATCAACATCCTTGATTATGCGGAGTTTTTCGGCAGTCTCTTTTACCGGAACCATCTCGGCAGGCAGCTTTTCTTTCATTTCTTCCAATGCAGTGTAGACAACCTGCCCCGCCTCAAAGCCTAATTTTNCCCAGCCATTTTCTTCGACCAGGGGGGCAATACTTTTATAAAGATCATCATGCCAGCGAATTACCTCAAAGTGGGGAGCCTGTTCTTCTGCCTGGTTGACATAGCGGAAATCTGTTACCAGGAGCGCCTTTTCTGCGCTTACTAAAAGAACTCCTGCTGTGCCCCGGAAACCGCTTAAATAGCGGCGGTTATTGATACTTGATATAACCAGGGCATCAATACTTTCTTCTTCGATCAGCTTCCGAATTTTATCCAGCCGTTCTGCTAAGTATTTCTTCTGGTCCAATCTTCAAATACCACCTGACTTTAGTTTTTAATTATATTTACCAGCGCTTCAAGTCCCAGCATATAACTTTCGGGACCAAAACCACAGATTACTCCGCTGGCAACGGGAGAAATAACCGAATAATGCCTGAATGATTCTCGTGAGAAAATGTTGCTGAGGTGAACTTCCACCAGGGGCAAACCGGATCCGACCAGGGCATCGCGCAGGGCGTAGCTGTAGTGGGTAAGGGCCCCGGGATTTATTAAAATGCCGCTGCAATCCTCTTCCGCAGCCTGTATTTTGTCAATCAAACCGCCTTCATGGTTGGACTGGTAAAATTCCAGTTCTGCCTGTAGTGACTCGCAGCGCTTTTCCAGAGACAGGTTGATCTGATCAAGGGTGACTGTGGTGCCGTATATATCAGGTTCCCTGCTGCCCAGCATATTAAGGTTAGGGCCGTTCAGGACAAGTATTTTCATCTCAGCCATTATCAGGCCGCCTCCTTCTTCAACTCTGCCTTGTTAATTTCCCCCGGCAGTTAGAAATTCCTGCCTTTTAGGAAAAAAACATCTAACCTCTTTGCAGTTTTTTTATAATTTCTTCCGCCAGTTCTTTAACACTTTTATTCTCTGTATTAATACAAATGTCATTACAGCTGTAATAGGGCTCGCGCTCCTCAAGGATAGCCCTGACTGCCATCTCAGGGTCTTCAACATCAAGCAGGGGTCGCCCGCCTTCCTTCAGCGCTCTTTTCACAATTTCTTCAGGGCTTGTTTTTAAATAAACCAGCAATCCGGCCCGGGCCATATTGAACCTGTTCTCTTCGCGTATTACTGCACCTCCACCGGTAGCAACGATAAAGCTGCCCCGGGGATAGTCTATTAAGCCGGCAATAATTTCACTTTCATAATCCCTGAAACAGTCTTCTCCTTGGTTTTTAAATATTTCGGCTATGGTCATACCGGTTTTTTGTTCGATTAGCAGATCCGTGTCAAGATAAGTCCTGTCCAGCTTAACTGCCAGCTCTTTCCCGACAGCGCTTTTGCCGGTTGCCATCATGCCGATCAGGATAATATTTTTGCCTAAATAATTACTCATATTTGCCTCCGCTATTACCAGTGTGCCGGCGGTTGGTCATCAACCCTGACTCGCCCCGTAGCCGGGGTAACTATAATATAAAGGACATCCCCGGAACTGTTGGTCAAAGCAACTGTTCCACCGCTGTTTGGCGCGCCGCTGCGGCCAAAAGACAAAACACGGTAGCCGTCTTTCAGGGGAAAATTATTTGAACGGTAGCTAATGCCCGTTGGCAGCGTTACTACCTGATGTTCACTTGTTTTACCGTCTTTAATAAGGTAGTCATCAGCGTAAATACGCATTTCGATTATCTGGCTCCAGCCGGTAGTAATGGCTTTTTGCCGGGTCTTTCGCATGTCGATAGCCATGGCCCGGGCTGCCAGGTCGAGGTTTCTTTTTTGACCGAAATCGGCCAGGGCCGGGGTAGCGATCATTACTATAACCCCGAGCAGCATAACTATACAGAGCAATTCTACCAGGGTAAAGCCTTTTTCACTTCTCAATATCAATTATACTATCTCCTCGAAACAGTTTATAGAGCAATGTGACGTGATGATTCAAGTTTTATCTCTGAAAAGCCGGGCCAGCACTGAAGCGTTATTGTCGCATCCCGGCGCTGCAGTGTCGCTTATACTGCTAAAAGTTGTTCTAACGATTTCATCAATTGTGGTAGATCCGCTTTCAACAGCGCGTAAACCGTCACGAACCAGGGGGACCATACCCTGCTCAATTGCTTTCTGCTGTAAAACTTTTGCAGTTACTCCTTGCAATATATACTCCTGCAGCTGTTGATTAAGGACCATTACCTCCTGGATGGAAGTTCGGCCCCTGTAGCCGGTATTATTGCAATGTCTGCACCTGGTGCCCCTGGTTAATTTCTGCGGTGGTTCTTTTCTGAAATAATGCCTGTAAAAATACTTTTCATCATCGCTTAACCTGTATTCTTTTTTGCAGTGGCTGCAAATTTTCCGGACCAGGCGCTGGGCAATAACGCCAACCAGGGATGCTGTAGCCAGGTAATTTTCAAGGCCCATATCAATCAGGCGGGTTACTGCGCCGGCTGCATTATTTGTATGCAGCGTGCTTAATACCAGGTGGCCGGTAAAGGCAGCCTGGGTTGTAATTTTAGCAGTTTCGAGATCCCTGATCTCGCCAACCATCACAATATCGGGATCCTGGCGCAGGATTGATCGGAGTGCATTGGCAAAGGTACGGTTAATTCTCTGGTTTACCTGGACCTGATTAATTCCTTTTAAACGGTACTCTACAGGATCCTCTACCGTAATTATATTGTCTTCCGGCCTATTCAGGTAGTGCAGCGCTGAATAGAGTGTTGTGGTTTTCCCGCAGCCGGTAGGACCGGTAACAAGCAGCAGTCCGGCATGATTCATCAACAGCTCCAACAAGGCGTTGTAGTTTTCCCGGGAAAAACCCAGTTCTTCCAGGGGAAGAACAATCTTATCTTTATTAAGCAGTCGAATTACAACTTTTTCGCCCAGGATCGTAGGAAGAGTTGAGACACGCAGGCTAACCCCTCCGCCATTACTTTGCCACTCAATATTGCCATCCTGGGGCAGCCTTCTCTCTGCTATATCAAGATTGGCCATAATTTTCACCCTGGAAACAATTCTGGCCCGGACATGACCGGGAATTGCCGTTAAATCATGAAGGATACCGTCCAGGCGCATCCTTACCCGCAAGCTGTCCTCATCCGGTTCAAGGTGTATATCACTGGCTTCTTCATCAATTGCTTTTTCAATCAGGGAATTAACCATCCTGATAACAGGAGCTTCATCAGTTTGTGGATCGCTATCACTTTCTATAATTATTTTACCATCACCGGCATCTTCAATACTGTAAAACTGGGTAATCAGGTAATTGATACTGCTTTCCCTTGCCGTAACAGGATTGATGTCAAGTCCGGTTAGCCGGGATAAATCATCGAGGCAATTCAAATCAAGGGGGTCAAGCATGGCAACAGTCAGCTGTCCGTTATTGTGAGCCAGCGGCATAACCCTGAGCCTTTTTGCCGTTTCCGCCGGAATCAGGGCAGCAATTTCTGAAGTGATGTTAAATTGCCCCGGCTCAACCCTGGGAATATTAAAGTACTCTTCCAGGATATTTATAAACTGCTCTTCTGTTATAATATCTTTCTCAATCAGATATTTGCTTAAACGCTTACCCTG
>SL_3KL_010_SEDDRAFT_10000727_pt1 | contig 28343 bp, 24 predicted proteins | sample SodLakKL_010_SED_2_FD_10381 | JGI IMG/M metagenome (IMG submission 10381)
GGTGAAGAGGTGAAGAGGTGAAGAGGTTAAGGGGTCGGTTTCCGGTTTCCGGGAAAGGATCAAGGGTTCAGGGTTCAGGGTTCAGGGTTCAGGGTTCAGGGTTCAGGGTTCAGGGGTCAGCCTACGGGTCTGGGATCGTTGCGGATTTCGGACTACTGACTACTGACCACCGACCACCGACCTCTGTCTTCCGTCTACCGTCTTCCGTCTTCCGTCTTCCGCCTACCGAAAACCTTCCTCCAACAAAAACCGATCGGCGAAGATTGTGTCGTCAAGTTCGAGCGCGCCGGGCAGGACGACCAGGTGCTGGGGCAGGTCGTTGCTGCTGACCGTCTGGTTCTGATCGACGTCGATGAACAGCGAGGCGTAGACATCGTAGGGGCCTTGGGCGGCATCGGTCGGGATGTCGAAGCTGCGTGAGACAGTTGAATGACCCGGGGGGAGGCTGATCGGCTGGTCGTTGGGTGGATCGTCGATGAAGGGTCCGGGGGGCTGGCGCAGACTGGCGCCGATCAGGACATACTCGTGGGTTTCGGCGGCCAGGTTGCGGACATCGAGTTCCAGGGTGAGGGTCTCGCCCGGGCCGACCTGGTCCGGAAAGACCCGGACCTCATCGATGACCAGCACCTGCGAGATGAAAGCATTGCGCAGGTTGGTCCCATCGCCGTGGGCGTTGTAGTAGTGGTTCAACTGCCATTTCCAGTTCCTAGGCGGTGTTTCCTGGGTCCAGTAGTGATTGCCCCACTGGCTCATGCCGCGGCCGTGACCGAAGCACGCCTGTCCCGCACCGGGTGGGTCATCCAGGCACGGCCATCCGGTCGATGGCGACCCGGCCTGACCGTCATTGCAAGCGCAGGTACCGGCCTTGACGTCGCAGTCCTGGTTGGTACAGCTTGATGCACCCACCAGGTTGTTGTTCTGAGCCGAGTACTCGGAGCGAAAGACATCGCCGGCGAGAGTCAGCATCAGACCCGCCGTGGCCGCCACGGCCTGGTTGGTGGAAGCCACCGTGCCCGGCGCGTTGACCTGGCAACAGGCCGAGGAACACAAGTCATAGGCGCCGTGGGCCGGTGGGTTGAACACATGCCAGGCCCCATAGCTGCGATAGGCCACGGCACCGGCCGCCAGCGCATCGTGGCCCCAGGAAGCAATCCATTCCTTGGGCAGGCCACGGCGGGTGTATTCCTCCAGGCTGAACTTGCAGGCATGCGGACACGAACCGGTGCAGCAGGGTTCAGTGCACCCGGCATCGGCAAACCCCACCGTGATGGTAGCCGGCGGCTGACTGCCCGGCTCACCGCGAGGCGCAATCGATTGGCGCAGGCCCGGATCAGCTTCGGGCCAGACCGGGTCATGTCCGAGCTGGCGATGAACGGGTTGCTCCCGGGAGGGACCACCCAGTTGCACCTGCACCTGCACACCACCGGAAGCCGCCAGGACGTCACGATAAGTCCAGGCCGGGTATCCTCGTGCGGTCACTTCGATCTGCAAGACTTCGGGCAGGTCATCGACCACCGGCAAGGCCGCCACGTCCATTTCGAAATAACCGTCCGGTCCACTGACGGCTTGCGCGCCGTCATGCGCCACGGTGATCCGGGCATCGGCGACGGGTTCGAGACGATGGTGATCAGACACCCAGCCGCTGATCCGCAAGCGGTCCGGCTCCGGAGCCACTGGAATCGCCACGGGTTCGACCGGGTCCAGCATCAGGGTCCAGCCACGATTATCAGGCGCAGGGCGCAACACGGTATGCAAGGTCTGATAGCCCGGGGCCTCGACGCGCATCACCGCCGGCTGATCGATCTCCAGCAACAGGGGGCCATCGACATCAAAGGAATGAACCGACTCTCCCACCAGCAAGGTATCGACCAGCGCGGCCACCGGCGCCACCACCTCGTCGACCCCACGCATGCTGACCACCCCACTCACCCCCTTACCGGTGCGCGCGTCACGAAGCTGCAAGTTGGCCGGCTCGACTGCGGTCAGCAGAGATGAAAACTGCAACGTGATGATTAACAGAATGAGTCGCATTGTAGGGGATTGTACGGTCTTTCCGATTCATTCGGACTCAGACCGTCGGGCACGTAGGCCCGACCTACAACTGCCCTTAATCCTTTCACCTTTTACCTTTCACCTTTTCCTTCAAAACATCCCCGTCTCCAACCGCGCCGCTTCGCTCATCATCGATTGATTCCACGGCGGATCAAACGTCAGGGCCACATTGACCTGGTCGATGGTCGGGATCAGCTTGACACGGTCGCGCACATCGGCCACCAGTACCTCCCCCATGCCGCAGCCGGGCGCGGTCAGGGTCATGGCAATGTCGACATTGCGCTGACCATCCTCGCCTCGGCTGAGCTTGCACTCGTAGACCAGGCCCAGTTCGACGATATTGATGGGAATCTCGGGATCGTAGACGGTCTTGAGCTGGGCCCAGATCAGGTCCTCGACATCCTGGTCGGTGGCATCCTCCGGCAGGTCCGGCCGGGGTGGGGGCTCGCGACCGATCGCGTCGGCATCATCACCGGCCAGTCGAAACAACCGTCCGTCCACATACACGGTGAAGCTGCCGCCCAGCGACTGGGTGATGTAGCCCACCGCGCCAGCCGGCAACTCCACCTCGGCCCCTTCGGGCACCATGATGGCGTTGCAATCGCGTTCGAACTTGACCGGTGTATAGCTGTTGCTGAACATCGTCGCGGGAAAACAGGATTGAATTGGTCCTTGATTATATCGGGATGGAAGGGGGGTGTTCAATTCTCGGTCATGGCGGGACGGTTTCCGGTTTCCGGGAAAGGCTCAAGGCTCAAGGTTCAAGGCGCAAGGGGGCAGGGGGCAGGGGTCAGTCTACGGGTTCGGTGCTGATTTCGGACTACCGACTACCGACTACCGACTACCGACTACCGACTACCGACTTCCGACTTCCGACCTCCGACCTCCGTCTCCCTATTCTTCACTCAACCCCAGCGCCCGCTCGGCGGCCTGGCGGGTCAGTGGGTGGTAGCCGGGGCGGGCACGTTCGTAGACTTCGACGGCCCAGTCACGGCCCCAGTCGCTCTCAGCCAGGCTGGCGTAAAGCGGGCGGGTGAACTTGTTGCGGCCGACTTCGAGCAGGAATTGCTCAAGGCGCTCGATGCCCGGTTCGTACTCAGCCTCAATGGCGCGCATCAACCACAGGAACAGGATCTCGTAGTTCTGCTGCTCGACCAGGGCGAACTCATTGTCCATGGCCATCATGGTCTCGGCATCCAGTTTGTTTTCCAGTCCGATCAGGAAATGCCGCCACTGGTGAACCGACCAGTCCTCGACCGGCAGCTCATCCAGTTCAATGTCGCCGGCCAGCCAGCGTTCGCCCCAGTCATCGACCTGTTCGAAGGCATCCGATTCCGGGGCAATGGCAAATTCGGGCATGCCGGGCTCATAGAGCCACTCATCGATCTCGTCCATGCTGACCCGGCCGGGATGGGCCTCGACCAGGTGTTCGCGGGCGTAATCGCGAAAGTCCTCGCTGGTGATGGACTCAAAGGCAAAGTGATCGAAGTACTCGCGCAGGAAAGCATCGAAGGTCTCGCGCCCGAAGCGGTCCTCCAGCCAGTCCAGGAAAAACCGGCCCATGTCGTAGGGCACGCGCATGAAGGCCTGCTCGGGGTCGCGATCGGACAGGTCACGCACCAGTTGCCGGTCGCGCGGGTCGGCCTGGGCCAGGGTGTCCTGCAGGCCATCCCAGGCCAGCTTGGCCAGTTGGTCGCGGATCTCGGCGCCATAAAGGGCCTCCATGATGCGCGCCTCGAAATAGACGGTAAACCCCTCGTTCAGCCACAGATCGCGCCAGGCGGCATTGGTCACCAGGTTGCCCGACCACGAATGGGCCAACTCGTGGGCCACCAGCGCCAGCAAGCTGCCATCGCCGGCAATGATGGTGGGGGTGACGTAACTCAGGCGCGGGTTTTCCATGCCGCCGAAGGGGAAGCTGGGCGGCAGGACCAGCAGATCGTAGCGACCCCAGCGGTAGGGGCCGTAGAGGTTCTCGCCGATATCGATCATTTCTTCCAGAACATCGAACTCTTCGGCCGCCGGGCCAATCCATTGCGGTTCGGCATACACGCCCGAACGCGGCCCGATCTCGGCAAATTCCAGGTCTCCAATGGCGATCGCCATCAGGTAGGAGGGGATGGGCTCAGGCATGTGAAAGTGGTATTCGCCGGTGGCATTAAGTTCAAACAGATTGCCGTCTGCGCCCATGACCACCATCAGATCGCGCGGGCCACGCACGGTGGCGTCAAAGGTGTAGCGCACCGCCGGCGTGTCCTGCAGCGGCACCCAGGTGCGGGCATAGTGCGGCTGCGACTGCGAGAACATGAACGGGCGACCCGAGGAGGTCTGCTCGGCATCCAGCCACTGCAACCCGAAGGCTTCGGGACGGCTGGAGTAATCGATGCGCACCTGGCTGATGCCTTGCGGCAGCACGATCACCAGCGGGCGTCCGAGGTGACCATGGTCCTTGCCCAGGTGCCAGGAGACCGGCAGGAAGTCACCGTCGGGATCGATGGCGTTGACATCATGGATGTCCAGATCGCGGGTATCGAGCACCAGGCGCTGAAAACCGGGTTCGGGCCGTTCCAGGTCGAGGACCACATGACCGGACAGCGTTCTGCGGCTCATGTCGGCATCCAGGTCCAGGGTCATGTGACTGATCTGGACCTTCTCGTACTCGGCGAAACTGTGCGGGTCGGTGCCGACCTCGACCTTCATGTCGGGCGCGGGCTTGAGCGGTTGCGGGGCTTCATCGGTCTGACAGGCAGCCAGCAGCAGGATGGTCGCGAACACGGTGATTGACTTGACGAACAGAACTTTCATGATTGCAGGGATGTCATCTGGTAGGCTCAACATCGTCGCATATTTCAAGGAGCGCCTGCACGATGATCCCGCGTACGTTTGTCATGCTTTTTCTTGCCTCACTGTTGGCCATGGCCTCGCATGCCCATGCCGATGACTGGCTGGTCGATGCCGATGAAGACACCCGGGCCGAGCGCCTGAGCAGCTACCTGGGCGGGTTCAGCTCGGCCATGTGGGAAGTCGGCTACCGTTACGAGCACATGCTCCAGGCCATCGAGGACGACAACTTCGAACTGGCCACCTATCACTGGGACAAGATCGGCGGCGCCATTCGTGGTGGTTACATGAAACGTCCCGGTCGCCAGGCCAACTCGGATGCACTGTTTCTGGATGCAATCTGGCCGATCTACCTGGAGACCCTGAAAGCCGGCGATGGCGACACCATCCGCTCACAACTTCCCCAGGCCCGCGATGCCTGCATGGCATGCCACGTGGCCGAGGATGTGGAGTTCATGAACAACCAGCCGATGTTTACCCGCACGTTACCGGGTGAAGGGGACGCGAATGCCTCTGAATAGTTTTCCTGGGAAAACCCGGAAATTCACCACAGAGGTATCTGTCCCGGTTTGGGGCTCGCTCTCGCGGTGCAAACAGGAGCGAAATGACGTGTCGGGGAAAGTGCGCAATGTCGATTTTAGTCACGTGAACCCGGCCATGTCGATGGATTCATTCTCGACCGTCGGGGACGTAGCCCCGACCTACAATCATGACTGGACGCTCGCGATTGCCACACTTGTAGGTCGGGGTTACATCCCCGACGGACACCGTCGAATCCTTCTCCGTCGCATCGTTCGCGTGCCCTAACTCCGATAGAAACCCCCATGAATCCTTTATCGGTTCAGAAAAAAGCCCTTCAGAAAAAACAACCACTTGGAAATCTGTTTGGTGAGAGGCTTAGAGCGCGTCGTCGCCCTCCTCGCCGGTGCGGATGCGGACGGCCCGCTCAACACTGGTGACGAAGATCTTGCCGTCGCCGATACGACCCGAAGCCGCCGTTTCCATGATGGTTTCGACCACCCGCTCGGCATCGGAATCGGGCACGGCGATTTCGAGCTTGAGCTTGGGCAGAAAGTCGACCACGTATTCCGCACCCCGATAGAGCTCGGTGTGGCCCTTCTGGCGACCGAACCCCTTGACCTCGGTCACCGTCATGCCGGTCACCCCGGCCTCACCCAGGGCATCGCGAACGTCGTCGAGTTTGAACGGTTTGATAATGGCGGTAATCAGTTTCATTTGAACAGCCCGAAGATTTCTCAACAGAGAGATTATCGCAAATCACCACGACGCTACGTGCATAATTCCTAAGAGCTTCCAGGAGATCCGTTCCATGCGCCCAGACTTCCAGACACTTGATGACATCACCCGCCGGCTGGCCGAGGCCGTTCCGGCCGAGCTGAAAACCGCCCGCGCCGAACTCGAGGCCCAGTTCCGCGCCATTCTCGAGGCGACCTTCAATCGCATGGACCTGGTCACCCGGGAAGAATTTGAAATCCAGAAAAAGGTCCTGGCCCGGACCCGCGAAAAACTCGAAGCCCTTGAAGCACAACTGGATTCCGGCGAAGCCGAAGATACCCGGCGCTGAAGATTCTCTGAACAAGCTCCGGAATTCACCACGGAGGCACAGAGGGCACAGAGAAAAGATCTTTACCTTTTGTCTTTCTCTGTGCCCTCTGTGTCTCTGTGGTCTGCTCTTCCTGCTCCTATCGCTACAACGGAATTGGATAAGAACTCGGGCACAATTGTAGAAATCTTCCTGACTAAACCCCGGTCCGGGTGGTCCGCCCTGCCAGCCAGACGGCGAGAAAGATGATCAGCCCGCCGAGCAGCAGCCGGGGCCAGTCCACATCACGGCTCCAGAAGATGAAATTGACCAGGATGCCGGCCGGGATCAGCATGTTGTTCATGACCGCAAGCTGACCGGTATTGACCCGCTTGGCGCCCAGGTTCCAACCCAGGTAGCCCAAGCCCGATGCCCCCAGCCCCAACCACAGCAGAATGCCCCATTGCAGGCCGGTCCGGGGCATGCTCGAGAAGTCGGCGAACAACAACATGGCCAGTCCGCTGACGATCACCGCCCCGGCAAAGAAGAATCCGAAGGCCTGGACCTGGTCAACGGTCCGGCCCAGCTCCAGACGCTTGTAGGCCACCTGCCCGGCGGCAAAGCACAGGTTGGCGCCCTGGATCAGCAGGAAACCGGCCAGGACCTCGCTTCCGATCTCACCGAAACGGATCACTCCTGCTCCGGCAACGGCCAGGGCAGCCGCCAGCCACCACATCCAGGGCAAGTGTCGGCGCCCGATCAGCACCTCGTCGATCAGGGTCACGTACAGCGGCGTGAAGATGGTAAACAGCAACAGCTCCGGCACGCTCAACCAGGCATAGGCATGAAACAACAGCAGATACATCAGACCGATCTGTACCGCACCGATGGCCATCAGGGCCAGCAGTCGCTCCAGCGGCAGCCGTGTCCGAAACAAGAGTGGCAGAAACATCAACAGGGCCAGCGCCACCCGGATAAAAACCGAGACGTAATCGTCGACCTGACCGGACAGGTAAACGCCGATCAGGGAAAAACTGAACGCCCAGCCGAGCGTGACCAGCCAGAGCAATGTCAATGGAGAATCCATCCATGTTGTTGAAAGCTGGGGTAGGATAAGCTCTGAGGCTCCAAACATGCCAGGGGAGAGCATGAGTATCCAGGCCCGTTTCTGGACCGTCATTGCCACTTTCTTGCTTGCCCTTCCTGGCATGGCCAATGCCCATGGCGAGCGCATCGTGGCGGCCGGAGACCACGACTTCCCCCCTTACGAATTCATTGACCGGGACGGCAATCCGGCCGGCCTGAATGTCGACCTGCTCTCGGCGATCGGCCAGGAAGCAGGCTTCGAAGTCGAGTTTCGACTCGGCCCCTGGGAGGTCGGCCGCGAAGCCATCATCAGTGGCGAAATCGATGTACTGCCAATGTATATCGCCGATTTCCGTGAACCGGAGATCGCCTTCGCCACCCCGCACGTCATCATCTACCACGAGATCTTCATTCGGCAAAGCACACCGGCGTTGCGAGAGTTCGCCGACCTTGAGGGCAGGAGCGTGATTGTTCAGAAAGATGCCTGGGTGCATGAATCACTGGTCGATATGGGACTGAATGTCAACCTGGTGCTTGTCGAATCCGAGCGCGAAGCGCTGCAGTTGCTCTCAGAGAGTCTTTACGATGCAGCACTGGTCAGCGAAGTCGTCGGCCGACGCATACTTCGTGAGCACGAACTTGACATGCTGACTACCAGTGGCCCACCCCTGTTCCCAGTCGAGTATGCGCTGGCCGTGCGCAGCGACAACACCGAATTGCTTGCCAGGCTCAACGAAGGCCTGGAATCGATCAAGGCCAGTGGTCAGTTCAATCGCATCCATGAGCGCTGGCTGGGACGCACCTCCGAATTGGCGCCGGCGCCAGCGCATCGATCGATCTGGCCTTTCATGATTGCGGCCCTGATGATGATTGTGCTGCTGTTCTGGTGGTTGCGCAGACGCGATGCCCATCGCTCCGGAGCGACCCGCATGGAACATGATTTCCTGCATGATGCCATGACCGGACTGCCCAACCGATTGGGTCTGGAAAAGCGACTGGCCGAGCAACTCGAACCCGACCGCGGGAGCTCGGACTGTTGTGCCCTGATCCACCTGGACATCGACCAGTTCAAGCTGGTCAACGAATCGGCCGACTACCAGAGCGGCGATGAATTGATCAACGAAATTTCCGAATTACTGAAGACCCGTTTCGGCAGTGAGGGTTTTCTGGCCCGACCCGGTAGCGACGAGTTCTGCCTGCTGTTAGACAGTAGCGATGAGATGCGGGCCGCTGAGCAAGCGGAATCGGTACGCCGGGCCCTGGAACAACATGAATTCCGCATCGATGGCGAGATCGTGAGCCTGACCGCCAGTGTCGGCGTGGCGGTCATCGACGATCACATCGCCTCGATCGGCGAAATGCTCAAGCGGGCCGAAGCGGCCTGTCATGCCGCCAAGGAAGCCGGACGCAACCGCGTCCACCTCTACCACCCCGATGACGAGGCCGTGGCCCAGCGACATGGTCAGATGCGCTGGGTGCGCGAAGTCGTCCTGGCCCTCAAGGAAGATCGCCTGGAGTTGCACTTCCAGCGTATCGAACCGGCCAGGCCCGATCCGGAGGCCGGACTGATCATCGAGATCCTGTTGCGCATGCGCATGAACGATGGCCAGGTGGTCGCGGCCGGGGAGTTCGTGCCGGCGGCCGAAAAGTACTTCATTGCCCACCGGGTCGATCGCTGGGTGCTGCGCAGCACATTGAACTGGCTGGAGCAACACCGCAAGGGCATCTCCGGACTGGAGCGGGTCTTCATCAATATCTCGGCGCGCAGCCTGGGCGATGACCGTTTCCTGCCCTTCGTCCTGGAACAGTTCGAGCACCACGATGTGCCGCCGGATCTGATCGGATTCGAACTGACCGAAACGGCCATGATGACGCACCTTCAAACCGGCCTGCGAACCATCGGGCGGCTGCAGCGCATGGGCTGCCAGTTCGCCCTGGATGACTTCGGGGTGGGCACTTCCTCCATGGCTTACCTCAAACAACTGCCAGTCGATGTGCTCAAGATCGACGGCAGCTTTTCGCGCGGCGCCATGTCCAACCAGCGCGAGCGCACCCTGCTGACCGAAATCAACGGCCTGGGCCACGTGCTTGGCAAGATCACGGTGGCCGAACACGTCGAAACCGAAGACATCCGCAAGCTGATGGCCGAAATCGGTATCGACCGCGTCCAGGGCTGGGCGATTGGCCGACCCGAACCGCTGGATGAGTTGCTGCTTGGCTGAATTGATCTAGTCCCGACGGCCGACTGGCACAAATCACTTTCCCGTTCCGAATGATCGTTTGAGAGTGCGTAATCCGGCAGCCTGCCTGGACCGGAACGACCGCATGCCGACGACGGAGAGAAAGTGATGCGTACCGCTACAGTGTTTGCGTTTCTGGTTTTGACCCTGGCCGTGAGCTTTTCCCACGCCCAATCCACGAGTTTTTCCTATCAGGGACAACTCAGGCTGGCCGAACAGCCACACACCGGGTTGGTCGACCTGGAATTTCAACTTTATGACGCCGCCGAGAATGGCGAGGCCATCGGATCGGAGATTGTCCATCTCGACGTCCCGGTCTCCGATGGCCTGTTCATGGTGGATCTCGACTTCGGGCCGGAGGCATTTTCGAATGAGGCTCGGTACCTGGAAGTCCGGGTGGGCGAGCAGATACTTTCACCACGACAGCAGATTCGACCCGCGCCGATGGCCCTGTTTGCACTCTCCGGTAATGAGGGACCACAAGGACCGGCAGGACCGCAGGGTGAGCCCGGACCACAGGGGGATCCGGGAGATCAGGGGCTACAGGGACCACCGGGGGACACCGGACCGCAGGGACCTCCCGGGGACACCGGACCGCAAGGACCACCGGGACCTCAGGGAGAACAGGGACCTCAGGGAGAACAGGGACCTCAGGGAGAACAGGGACCCCCCGGAATCATTGAAGCAGGCAGTGTCGGTTTTTCGGAGCTGGTCAGTCCGTATCAGGCTGAAAGGATAGCGCTGGAAGAATTGACCACCACCGGCCCTTCCTTCCTCGACGAGGTCTTGCCGATCTTTACCCAGGAAGGTATCGACTTCACCCCGGAATTCAGCGCCATTCCCATCCTGACGACCGGCTTGCAGATCAGTGATCCTGCCAATCTTGGCTCGGCCTCGGTCAGCGTGCTCCACACGACGACCAGCGATGGACTACTTCAGATCGGCCTGCCGCGGGTTCATCAGCAAACGGGAATCGTGGTTCAATCCGACAGTTTTGCCCTGGCCGACGGCCATCCCGCGTTGGCCGGAGTTGCCGGCGGCAACGTTGTTTTCGCACGCGCAGAGGATGCCGCCGGAATGACCTGGGGCAATGTTCAAACCGTGGCAAGCACTTCGACGGTCTCTCATCTGGTCATGAACGAAATCAACGGACATCCAGCCATTGCTTGGGCATCGGGCTCGGGAGGTAGCCCGGGGCTGTTCTACGTTCGGGCCACTGACCCTCAAGGGACAAGCTGGGGCAGCGTCCAGACCCTGTTATCCGAACCGGCCCGGCACGTAAGCCTGCAAGAAGTCAATGGGCGACCCGCCGTGGCCTATGAAACCAACCTGTTCACTCTAGGTGACTTCTCCGGAGAATACCTCTATCTGACCATGTATATCGTCGCCCAGGACTCGACCGGAACCAGTTGGGAATCTCCGGTTGAAATCGAGAGACTTGAAGAATTCTCGAATTTCCCACCCTGGCGAATGTTGCCGCGGCTGATGATCGCCGATACCTTGCCCGCCATCGTTTCGGTGCGCGGCTTTCCCGAAGATCCTTTTCCCACCCTTGTATTCAGGCGTGCCACCAACGCTTTCGGCACTTCATGGGACACCCGCCGTACGATCACTTCGATGGACTATCCCTTGAATACCGAAATCGTGACATTCGATGTCGCGACAGTGGACTCGCGTCCTGCGGTGCTCTATCTCGATGTTAGAGGAAGCTTTGGCGATCCCAATCCGGTACTGGAGTTCAAGCGGGCAAATGACGCTGCCGGCAACAGTTGGCCCGTTCCGGCGGTCCTTGTGCCCGGGCCCATCGATCCCTCGGCGCGGATTTCCATGGCCATCAGTGGCACCGGCGCTCCGGTCGCTGCGGTCCTTGAACCCGAGGGGCTGTTCTACAGGCGGTCATGGAGTACGACCGGAAGCGGTTGGTACGCAATCGGACCCGACCTCTCCAACCCGGCCATCGGAACGTCCGGACAGGTCAGCCTGCTGTTCGCGGATGGGGAACCGGCAATTGCATACGGCAGCCGCTACCTCAGATCCGGCCAGCTTCCAATCGGCTCGGTCAACTGGTTTGCCGTGCAGCCGTAGGGTACCTCTGGAATCCGTGTAGCCAATCGCGATCCAACTTCCCTGCAGCAAACAGATGGGAAATTTCCTAGGCCGATTCGGGCCAGTCTCCCATCGCCTGTGGCGGCCGAATCGTCAGACAATCCATGCCTGACTTGAACTTGCAAGGAGCTTTCGGCCAATCATGGGTCTGGCAACGGTATTTTCGCGCGCCCAGGTGGGCATTCATGCGCCACTGATTCGAGTGGAGGTGCATCTCGGACCGGGGCTGCCCGGGTTCGGGATCGTCGGGCTACCGGAGACCGCGGTGCGCGAGAGCAAGGACCGGGTGCGCGCAGCGCTGGATAATGCCGGCTACAAGCGCCCATCGTGGAAGATCACCACGTCGCTGGCCCCGGCCGATCTGCCCAAGGAGGGTGCGCGCTTCGACTTGCCGATCGCAATTGGAGTGCTGGCCTCCAACGGGCATGTCGAATGCGAACATCTGCACGAGTGGGAGCTGATCGGTGAGCTGTCGCTTGACGGTGAACTCCGACCGGTCAATGGTTGCCTGCCGGCGGTGATCGAGGCGCGCCGGTCGGGTCGAAAGCTGGTGGTGCCGGCGGCCAATGCCGCCGAGGCCGGGCTGGTCGACGGCGCCGAGGTGTATCTGGCCGAGCACGTGTGCGACGTGATTGCCGCGCTCAACGGTCAGCGCGAACTGCAACGAGCCGAGAAAGTGGCCGGCGATGAGGGGTTTCGCGGCCCGGATCTGTCCGACGTGATCGGCCAGCACCGGGCGCGACGGGCGCTGGAGGTGTGCGCGGCCGGTGGTCATAATCTTCTTTTCGTCGGGCCGCCGGGCACCGGCAAGACCCTGCTGGCCTCGCGCCTGCCCGGCATTCTGCCGCCCATGAACGAGAACGAGGCGCTGGAAGCGGCGGCCATCGCCTCGGTGGCCGGGATGGGTCTGGACCCGGCCAACTGGCGGCAGCGCCGATTCCGATGCCCGCATCACACCGCCTCGGGCGTGGCCCTGGTCGGTGGTGGCTCGAAACCGCGTCCTGGAGAAATTTCCCTGGCCCATGCCGGAGTTCTCTTTCTGGATGAACTACCCGAATACAGCCGGCATGTACTGGAAGTCCTTCGCGAACCCTTGGAATCGGGCCGCATTGTGATATCACGCGCGGCCCTGCAGGCGGAATTCCCGGCACGATTCCAGTTGATCGCTGCAATGAATCCGTGTCCCTGCGGCTACCAGGGCGATCCTTCCGGTCGCTGCACCTGCACGCCCGACCAGATTCGGCGTTATCGCGACCGCATCTCCGGGCCGCTTCTCGATCGCATCGACCTGCAGGTCGAAGTGCCGCGCCAGTCGCTCAACGGCCAGGAACCCGGAGAGCCCTCATCGCCGGTGCGCGAGCGGGTCATGGCCGCGCGCCGGATCCAGACCGAACGAGGCCAGTTCAATGCCCACCTCGATGTCAGCGGTATCCGGGAGCATTGCTGCCTGGGCGCCAAGCAGGCGCAGCTTCTGGAAACGGCCTGCGATCGACTGAATCTGTCGGCCCGGGCGCATCACCGAATACTCAGAGTCGCCCGGACCATTGCCGACCTTGATAACAGCGGCGATATCGAACTGGCGCATCTGACCGAGGCGATCGGTTATCGACAACTTGATCGCAATGCGCAATGAGCGCCCGGACTTGCAACCAACCTGGTCGTGATCAACCAGGTGCGGGAATGATAAGATATGGGTATATGGGTTAATCAATATGGCTGGATATATGAAAACCACGGTCGAGATTGCAGATCCGGTGCTCGAAGCGGCTCGAAACATTGCCCGTCAAGAAGGCACCACGGTCAAGGCGCTGATCGAGAAGGGCCTGCGTCAAGTCATCGATGAGTATGAAAGCGAGCCCGGCTTTCAATTGCGCAAGGCCAGTTTTCGAGGCCAGGGCCTGCAACCTGATGTAGACGGCCTGTCCTGGCAGGACATTCGAAACCGGTCCTATGAGGGTCGCGGGTCTTGATTGCCGTCGATACCAATATCCTGGTGTATGCCCATCGCGAAGACAGCCCTTTGCACGAGTCCGCCAGTGCGGCCATCGAAGATCTGGCTGTTTCCCGAACGGACTGGGCCATTCCCTGGCCCTGTGTGCACGAATTTCTGGCCATCGTGACCCACCCGAAGATATTCAACCCACCCACACCGCTGGACCTGGCCATCGACCAGGTCAATGCCTGGCTGGAGTCACCCTCGCTGGTCCTGTTGCGGGAATCGGTGCATCACTGGGAAGTGGTATCCGATTTGCTGGAAGGCGGCAGGATCATCGGGCCCCAGGTCCATGATGCGCGAATTGCCGCACTGTGCATCCAGCATGGGGTGCGTGGGCTCTGGTCGGCGGATCGTGATTTCAGCCGAACACCCGGGTTGACCGTCACCAATCCCTGCGTGGGTTAAGCATCCATTCACGACATGGCAGAAGTTAGCGGTTAGCATAGACGTTTGGTTGCGTGCAGCAGAAATTCTCTCTTGGCTCGATTCCTGATCCTGTTATTCCTTCCGATTCTGGCCGTGACCGGCCGGGCCGATACCGTGGTGACCGAAATCTCAGGTGTGGATGGCTCCATGCTGGCCAATGTGCGTGCCCACCTGTCGCTGATCAGGGCCGAACGGCTGGAGGAAGTTTCAGTCTGGCGCTTGCGGCAGATGTCGGAAGACGCCCGCGGAGAAGTCCGCGAGGCCCTGAGGCCTTTCGGCTATTACCGCCCGCGCATCGAGGTGCGCCTGGACGAACCCAGCGCCGCCGGTCGTCCCTGGCGAGCGCGCATCAATATCTCACCGGGCGAGCCGGTCCGGATCGACCAGGTCGAAATCGAGTTTTCCGGAGAGGGCGCCGACGATGCTGCCTTGCTGGCCTGGCGCGATGACTGGCCCTTGAGAGAGGGTCGGCGGCTCGAGCATGCCGTCTATGAGGACGCCTGGCGCGAACTCGACAGCCTGGCCCGCACCCGTGGATATTTCGACGCCAGCTTTCGTGAACGACGGGTCATCGTCGACCCGGATCGCAACAGCGCCCGGGTTCGCATCCGCTTCGATACCGGACGTCGCTACCTTTTCGGTGGTTACCGGGCTCCGGAAGTCGAGTTTTCCGAACGCCTGATGAATCGTCTGACCATCATCGAACCGGGCGAGCCCTACCACAACAGCCGCCTGGACGCCCAGCGCGAGGCGCTGGTGCGGTCACGACTGTTTGAGCGGGTGATCGTGGAGGAAGAACGCGACCGCGACGATGCCCGTGTCGATCTGACCTATCGCCTGGAGACCCGGCCCCCGAACTCCTACCGGATCACCGCCGGTTTCGGCACCGACACCGGGGCGCGCATCCAGCTTGGCTGGATTCGTCATTACCTGTCCTCGCGTGGCAATCGACTGGATTCCGGCTTCGGCGCCCAGCAGCGCAACAACGAGTTCGTGCTGCGTAGCGAGTATCAGCATCCACGTGGCAGCAAGCCCGGAGATTTCTGGAGCGTTGGCGCCGTGCTTCGCCGCGAGCAGGACAATTTCCGCTTCAATGATGAGAGTCGTCGCGAGGCCATTTTCGATTCCTTCAGCGGCCGCCGTGAACAGGCCGAGCTGACCCTTGGTCGACTGGAGGAACGTCGCCCGTTCGGTGGTGACTTCGGGCCGCTGGAAGAACGCATATTCATTGCAGCACTCAACGAATCCTTCAATGCCTTTCGCGAAGCCAGCTTCAGCGAGGAAAACGAGGCGCTGCTGGACGCTCATCCGGAACTGACTGATTTTCTGGAAACCGAAACCAACACCGTCGCGCTGGGCGCACGCTGGCGTCTGCCCCGGATTCGCGGTTCGGGCTTTTTCGCCGAAGGCCAGATTATGGAAGCCCGGCTGCTGGGCGCCAGCGCCTCGGCCGGCTCGGATGTCAGCTTCGCCCAGGCCTGGATCAGCGGGCGCTGGCATCAGATTTTCGGAGATCGACACAAGATGCTGTTGCGCGGCGAAATCGGCTACACCGAGGCCAAGACGCGGACGGTGAACCTGACCCTGGATGAGCGCGAACTTGAACTCAACATCACCGAGTTGCCCGAACGCTATCGCTTCAAGACCGGGGGCGATCGCACCATTCGCGGTTACGGCTTCGAAACCCTGAGCACCAATCGCAACGGCGCCAATCATATTCTCGCCGCCACCGCCGAGTATGAGTACAGGGTCGGCAATGACTGGTCCCTGGCCGCGTTTTTCGATATCGGCAATGCCTTCAATGACTTCACCGACCCCAAGCTCAAGCGCGGTGTCGGGGTTGGCTTTCGCTGGTACACGGTGATCGGCCCCATCCAGGTCGACGTGGCCCAGGCGCTCGATGACATCGACCGGCCCTGGCGTTTGCACTTCACCATCGGTACTCGGCTGCTATGAAGAAGCTGATGATCATCACCGGCATTGTCCTGGTCCTGCTGGCAGGCGCCGTGGCCGGCGCCTGGTGGTGGCTGACCAGCACCCAGTCCGGTGCGAACTGGGCGCTTGATCGCGCCGCCGGCGTGGTCCCCTCCCTGCAGTGGCAGTCCCTGAGCGGTGGGCTGCGCCGTGGATTGACACTGGAATCGGTCGCCCTGGACGAAGCCGATACCGAGATCCGGATCGGTCGGCTGGAACTGTCGGCCCATGTTCGCCTGCTGCCGTCGCCGGCCGTCGATGTTCAGTGGCTGCGCGCCGATGATGTCGAGATTCATCTGGCCGAAGGCGAGCCCCCCGACCCCGAGGCCAAACCTTTCGAGATGCCCGACATCAGCGCCCCGATCCCGATCCGCATCCATGAATTGCGGGTGGCGGACTTGCAGATCCACACCGGTCCGGATCATGACGAGCCGGTCCGGATCGATCGCATCGCACTCAGTGGCCAGTATCACGAACAACTGGATCTGGAGTCTCTGGCCGTCGACCTGCCCGACTCGCAACTACGCGCCAGCGGATACTGGCAGCTCAAGGCCCCGTTCGGCGGACGCCTGGATATCAGTGCGACCCATGACATTGACCCGGACACCCGCCAGCAAATCGACCTGGTCGTCGACGGACGCCTGGCGTTGCTCGAAATCGAACTGACAACCGCCGGACCGGCCGAGCTTGAAGGGCAGGTCAAAGTGCGCGGACTACCATCGGATATCGACGCATCGGTCGATCTGAAGGGTCGCTTTGGCGACTGGCCTGATCTGGACCTGGTCGTCAAGGACCTGACCCTGAGCGCCAGCGGGGGTCCGGATGCCTGGCAGGCCCGCGTGGGTGCGCAGGTCGAAGGCATGGATTTGCCCCAAAACCGACTGCGTGCTGAATTGTCCGGATCGACGCGCCGAATCGAGATCGAGGAATTGATTGCCGAGGTCTTCGACGGTGAAATCACCGCCGGCGGGCAACTGGACCTGGATCCCGAACTCAACGCGAGACTCGATATCGACCTGAGTCGACTGGACCTGACCACGGTTTACCCGGACTGGCCCGAGCAGGCACGCCTGGATGGCCGCATGCGGGTGCACGCCGATGCCCGGACGGTCGAACTTGAGGAGCTTGCTTTGAGCGCGCCGCCAACACGACTGAATGTCGAGGGTTCCGGGCGCCTGGACCCTGAAAACGACCAGGTCTCGCTGGATCTCAACTGGCGCAATCTCGACTGGCCACCGATCACCGATGACAGCAGGCCCCTGTTTTCCAGTCAATCCGGCCGGGTCCGCCTGGATGGGGCATTGAGCGACTGGCAACTGGAAGTCGACGCCATGTTCGAGGCGCTGGAACAACCGACCACCAGCGTCGAACTTCGAGCACACGGTGATGACCGCCAGGCCTGGATCGATGGTCTGCGCGTTCAGGCCGGTCGCGCCGGCAGCCTGAACATCGACGGACAACTGGCCTGGCAGCCCGAACCCGCCGGTCGGTTGGCCATTGAATTGATCGAGACCGATCCGGGCCAGTTCATCCCTGAATTGCCGGGCCAGGTTTCCGGACGAGTTCAGTTGGAGTTTGATTCACTGGAAAGCATGGAATTGGAACTGGTCGCGATCGACGGCCAGTTGCGGGGCCAACCCCTGGATGGCAGCGGACGGCTGCGCATCAGTGAAGAACTGCCCGAGGCCGGTGAGCTCGACCTGGCTCTGGGTGACAATCGCATGTCGCTTTCCAGCAGTGACGGGCGTGCCTGGCGCTGGCAGCTTGAGGCGCGAGCCCTTGATCAGCTCTGGCCCGAGATCGATGGGTATCTGGATCTTGAAGGCCAGATTCACCCTTTTGCCGGCACTTTCAAAGCCCGCGGCCGTTTCAACTCCCTGTTCTGGAACGATATCGCGTTGACCGAAGGTGAGCTCGAGACCTCATTGAGCTGGCAGGATCCGGTCGAATTCGATTTCGACCTGAAGCTTCGCGATCTCGATCTCAACCCCTGGGAGCGCCTGGATACTGTTGAACTGAACTTGTCCGGCGATTGCGACAGTCACCGCTTCGGCCTCGTCACGCAAGGACGGCGTGCGCACCTGGAGCTGAGTGGAAATGGCGCCCTGCCGAAATGCCTGCAGGATGTCCGATCATGGCAAGGGGCGATGGAGCAACTGTACCTGGCCAATACCCTGGCCGGAGACTGGGAACTGAACCAGCCTCTGGCCATCCAGGTCAGTGCGGAACAGATTCAGGCCGAAGGCGCCTGCCTGGTGGAATCCGCCACTCGCCAGGGCCGACTCTGCCTGCGTACATTGACCATTGATGGCGACAGTCGCGCCGAAGTGGGGATCGAGAACGTCCCCATGGATCTGCTGCTGGTGCCCATCGATCCGACCTTTCACCTGACGACGCCGCTTTCCGGTGAGTTGAGCGTGGCCTGGTCACCCCAGGGCCTCGAGGACCTGGCCGGATTCCTTCAGCTCGATGCCGGCGCCATTACGCCACTCGATAACGACCGGGAGTTGCTGCGCATCGAATCGGTGCGGCTGGATCTGAACCCGGCAACCAACCGCCTGGTACTGGACTTCGAAGCGTTGCTGGAAGGCGACAGTCAACTGACCGGGCAAGCCCGATTCGTGGACCTCAAGGATCCGGGTTCAGCCGAGATCGATGCCTTGGCGCGTCTGAATCTGCCCGACATCGGCGTCTTCAACCGCCTGGTACCGGAACTCGATCAGCTCGGTGGTCGCCTGGAAGGGGATCTACTCATTCGCGGGCCGCTGCTTGGGCCCAGCTTTCAGGGTCAGGCGCGGCTGCAAGAGGGCTTGATCGTGCACGCGCCGCTGGGATTGAAAATTTCCGATATCGACATTGCCCTGGACGGTGAGAACGACGAAGGCCGCCTCACCGGCCGGATGCTGTCCGGGGATGGTCATCTCAACATCAATGGTCGCATCGATCAGCGTGAGGACGAAACCTGGCGATTCGAAATCAGCGCCGATGGAGAGCGATTCGCCTTTGCCGATATCGACTGGTTGCGACTGTACGCCAGTCCGCAGGTCCGCTTGACCGGCAGCGGCGAAGCCGTGGAAATCGACGGCGACATCCGAATTGACCACCTCCGTGGCGGCATGCCTCCCGGAGTCGAGGAACGCGTCAATGTCTCCGAGGATGTCCGCGTGCTCGGAGAAACCGAAGAGGAAGAGGAACTCATCGACCAGCGCCTGACCGGCCGGCTCGGCATTCACGTGGGCGATGACGCCAGGCTGGCGGCCATGGGCATGCAGACTCAACTGGCCGGCGAACTGGAACTGATCTGGGAGCCTCAAAGCCCGATTCCACGCGGCCGGGGGCTGATTCGTCTGCCGCAGGGCTCGTATCGGGCATACGGACAGAATCTGGAGATTCGTGATGGGGAGATTTTGTTCACCGGCCACTCACTGGACAATCCACGCCTGGACATTCGCGCCATTCGTGACATCTTCGGCGACCCCCAGGTTGAAGAAGCCGGGGTTCACATTCGCGGCAATGCACAAAACCCCGTCATCGAGCTGTTCACCAGTCCACCGACCAGTGAGGAAAAGGCACTGGCCTACGTGATCACCGGCGCCGATTTCGATCATGCCGGGGGCCAGGGCGCGATCAATGTTGGTTTCTACCTGCTGCCGCGTTTGTTCGTCAGTTACGGCATCGGCCTGTTCGAAGCCGGCAACGTGTTATCCGGCCGCTACGAACTCTCGCAGCGCTGGGGCGTACGGGTGGTTTCAGGCGAGCGCGACACCGGTGTCGATCTGAGTTTTGCCATTGACCGATAAGAATTTCGTGAATCAAGCTCAGGGAACGACCGCCAGGATTCACCACGGAGGCACAGAGGACACAGAGAAAAGAAAAAGAAAACGCCCACCGAAAGGTGGGCGTTTGGGCTGTCTGAGCCCGGAGCAGCCAAGGCTTCCAGGGCGGGTGAATTGCGCAGACCTTTCACCCTAGGTGGGTTCCCCTTCCCAAAAAATCTCTTCTCAGGTGCAACTCGGGAGTTGGCCGATGTCGATGTCTATGAGCAAGCGTACAGAGCCCGTGAATCGTCACTGTCGCTTTCCAGGCTCTGCAGCCAATCCATGACCATCTCGTCAGACATCAGGCTTTCAAGCTTCTGGTCTTCGGATGCAACGATCAGTTCGGCGTCGGCGTTGTCATTAACGATGAGTGTGAATTCGGCCATTGTTCTGTTCCATGACTTGAGTTGATTCTGGTAATGAATATGCAATATCCATACCAACTGCTCTGGTGCGCCTTTTTGCGAGAAATGCGTCACAACCTGGAGCCCTGTGCCGACAAAAAATGGCAATTTCCGACAGCCAACGGACCTTTCACGTCCATTCGGAAAAGCTGCTGGACCGGATCAAGGTATCCTTGAGCGTCAACACAGATCGATCAGCCAGGAACTCGTCATGAGTAAAGCAAAGTGTCTGCAGGAAACCTATGCCCCAGGCAACGCCTGCTTTGGTTGCGGGCCGGCCAACGAAAACGGACTTCGGATTCGCTCATTCGTGGACGGTGACAAGGTCGTGGCCGACTGGACACCTGAAAAACATCACGAGGCCTTTCCCGGCGTGCTCAATGGCGGCATCATCGGTTCCCTGCTGGATTGCCATTGCAACTGGACGGCCGCCTGGCACTTGATGGAATCTGGCGGCCTGGATCATCCACCCTGTACCGTGACCATGGAATACGCCATCAAGCTGCGCCGCCCCACTCCCACCGACGGCCCGCTACACCTGGAAGCCCGGGTGGTCGAGTCCGACGGCAAGGTGGTCACGGTCGAGGGCGAGTTGTACGCCGGTGACAAGCTGTGCGATCAGTGTGTCGGGAAGTTCGTGGCGGTCGAGCCGGGACATCCGGCTTATCACAGGTGGTAGGGCCGGGAGACGGGAGACGGGAGACGAGATGATCCCGCTTCAGCGCCCTCCGTCTCCCGTCTTACGTCTCCCGTCTTCCGTAACCAACTCCTTCCACCGAAAACACTCCACCAGATGATCATTGACCATCCCCGTGGCCTGCATGTGTGCATACACAATGGTCGGGCCGACGAACTTGAATCCTCGCTGCTTGAGGTCGCGGCTGATCCGCTCCGACAAGGGGGTGCTGGCCGGTACCTCACTCATTGACTGGAACTGGTTGATGATGGGACGGCCATCGACAAAATCCCAGATGTAGTGATCGAAACTCCCGAACTCATCCTGAATGTCGAGAAAGGCGCGCGCATTGGTCAGCGCACTTTCGATCTTGAGGCGATTGCGCACGATGCCGCGATCAGCGAGCAGTCGATCGACATCGGACTGATCGAACCGCGCAACCTGCTCGGGGTCAAAGCCGGCGAAGGCCCGGCGATAGGCCGGTCGTTTCTTCAGGATGGTGATCCAGGACAGCCCGGCCTGGGCGCCTTCCAGGATGATGAACTCGAACAATTTGTGATCATCGTGGACCGGCACACCCCACTCTTCGTCATGATAGAGACGGTAGTCGGGGTCGGCGCCGCACCAGGGACAGCGGTACTTTTCCATCACAGGAACTTGAATGGCAGACTGTATGAATCAGCACACTAACACGAGGACACCATGTACAAATTGTTGACCAGCCTGGCGCTGGCTGTAGCCCTGATCACACTCAGCGCCTGTGATCGCGGCTCGCCACCCGACCAGCCCGAGCCTGACCCACCTGATGTCACAGAGGATGTCATGAGCAGCGACGAACCCACCACCCTGCAGGCCGCAATCGCCTCGGCACGCGCCGACCTGGCCGGACGCCTGGACATTGACGAAGGCGACATCGAAGTCAGCGACGCCCGTGAAGTCACCTGGCGTGATGGTGCAATGGGATGTCCGGAGCCGGACATGATGTATACCCAGGCGCTGGTTTCCGGCTACTACATCAAACTGCGCGTTGGTGATGACGCCTATGCCTACCATTCCGGACGCGACGGCCAGCCCTTTCTGTGTCCGGCCGAGCGCAGCCAGCCTCCCGTTGATGACCAGAAACCATTGATGTGATGGTTGCGTGGTTCCGGCTTGAACGAGTTCGTCACCTGGCTGATCTAGACTCGACGGCATGAAGTCATTCTTTCGGATGCTGGCTCTGGTCTCGCTGGCCGTCGTGGTGGCGGGTTGCGGAGTCCGGCTGGCCTACAACAACATCGATTGGCTGATCATGCGCTGGGTTGACCGCCAGGTCACCCTGGAGCCTGAACAGGATCGGGCATTCCGCCAAATGCTTGACCAACGGATGGAATGGCATTGCGCCAGTGAATTACCCGACTATGTAGAGTTTCTGCGCGCTGTCGAGTCCGACATTCGACAAAACGACATTTCCGTCGAACGCCTGATGGTCCATGGCGAAGAGCTCAGGGTCCTGGGTGAGCGCCTGATGGAAGGCTTGCAGCCGGCGGTCATTGACTTGCTGGCCAGCCTGAACGACGACCAGGTCGCCGAGATTCTCGAAGGCATTGACGAACGCAACGAGGAACTGCGTGAACAAGCATTCGAGACCAGTGAGGAGCAGCTCAGACAGGACCGGGTCGAAAGCATGAATCGCGTACTGAGAAGAATTTTCGGCCAGGTCACTGATCGACAGAATCAGCGACTCATCCAGTGGGCGGCTGAACTCGAACCCACGGAAGAACTGGCGTTGAGCCAACGGCTGGCCTGGCGCGATCGCTTTGCCCGTGCGCTAGACCATCGGGATGACCCGGAAGTGTTCGCCGAACTGATGAGCCCCCTGCTTGAGCCGACCAACGACTGGTCCGATGAATACCAGGCAATCATGGAATTCAATCGTGAGCGCACGCTGGAGGCCATGGTTGACATTCACCACATGGCCAACAATCGACAACTGGGCAGGGTTCGATCACGCCTGAACTCCCTGGCCAGAAGTTTCAATCGCTTGAGCTGTGTCTGATCAGGGATCGGCTCCCTCATCCTTGTTCAGCAAGGCTTCCAGGCGTTCCACTCGAGACTCCAGTTCCGCAATTCGCTCTTCCAGCGCTGGGTCGTTTCCCGACTGGACGGCAGCCCCGGACTCATCGCCGGAGTCGGCCGGCGCCTGGGCCTTGATGTCGCCGGCCAGGCGATGCATGTAGCGATCCTCACGCTGTCCCGGAGCACGTCCCACACAAACCACCATGGGTGGATCCCGGTGCGATAAACGTTCCAGGTTGTAGCGCACGTCATCAAGATCGTCAAAGCGATGCATTCGCTCGCTGCGTGTATACAGCTCGGCCACGGTTTGCGGGCCGCGCAGCAGCAGCAATCCGACCAGGGCGCGCTGACCCGGCGTCAACTCCAGCCCACTATCGGCCCGATGCGCGTAGCGGGTGGCGCGTGCGCCGAAATCACTCTTGACCAGGCCGCGCTGCTCAAGTTGGCGCAAGGTCTGGCCCACGCGGCCCGGGTCCAGCTTCATGACCGGATGGCGGCTGGTCTTCTGATTGCAGGCCGTGGTGGTGGCATTCTGAGTCAGCGGATAGCTTTCCGGTGTGGTTGACTCCTTTTCAATCAGCACGCCAAAAACACGCGCTTCCTCGGCGCTCAGCGGCGGGTCCAGCGGCAGTTCATGGTCAGGCTTTTCGTTTTCAGTCATGGGGTCGGGTTTTAATGTCATTGCGAAGTGACATTTTTACCATGAGCACAGGCTGCATGGCGTGTTTTCCGGTCAAGCCCACTCGTCGCTTGACGGTTGAGAGTTGGTTGATGGCGGAGCCAGATCGAAGCCTCCATTGGACTTTCAAGCTTCTCTTACCTGTCGCATTGGGTGGTATTTGATCGGTCAGGGCTCCAAATTCGGATGTGCCAAAGAGATATCGCTATCCAAAAAACAAAAAAGCCCCGCAAGAGCGAGGCTTTTCCGGTTTCTTTGAAACCTCGGTCTTCAGACAGCCTGCACGTTGGCAGCCTGCGGGCCCTTGGGACCATCCTGAATATCGAAGGACACCTTCTGTCCTTCGGCCAGGGTCTTGAAACCACTGCCCTGAATGGCGCTGAAGTGGACGAATACGTCCTTGCCGCCATCATCCTGACTGATGAAACCGAACCCCTTCGCCTCGTTAAACCACTTGACGGAACCTGTTGCCATGTTACTTACTACCTTTACTGAAAAAAAAGAAAAAAGCGCTTGCAGCTTTTGAAAGTTGGGGTTTTCGGAGGTCTTTCTATGGAGGGATCAACTACCTAAACTCACACTGCCATCCACTACAGGCTAGAGTAGTGTAACGTGACCGGGACCACATTTCCATAACAATTAGATTTCATTTCCGCGCCCCAGCGCTTCGACAAGCTCCTGAACAGCCGATTCGCGTCCAGGATCAGCAGCATTCTCGCGATTGAGGGTCGACCATTCCGGATGATGACGCGCCCGGCGCAGGGGCGCCGGCAGACGCTTGTGCTTCCAGGCCTCCTCGACAGCCGGCCGTAGCGGGTCCATGCTGGCATGTCCCCGCCGGACCAGTTCAGCCAGCAGGCACAATTGTCGCCAGGCCAGCAGACGCAAAGCCGGGTCATCGACGCCCAGCCGTCCGGTGCCGCGCATTTTCTCCACCAGTCGTTTTCCGGCCGTTCCGGCCAGGCCGGCCCCGGCGCCGGCCAGGGTACCCACCAGTGTTCCAGCCCCCAGTGACAGACCGGCGGTGGAAATATCGAAGATCAGGCCGGCCCCGGCGCCGGCTCCAGCATACTTGCCGGCACGAATACCGAAATGGGCCAGGGTCTGCGGATCGAACAAGTCATCGGGCCAGCGCCCGTCGGTCAGGGGGAGATCCTGGTCCTGGTAATCCTCGCTTCCGAATCGATACAGATCCAGCAGAATATCGACGCACACCTGTTCGCGCCGGCGAACCACCCGTCGAATCTCCTCGAGTCTGGCCTGGCGCTCCTGCTCGATTTCGAGCGAATAATGCCGGCGACAGGCGGCCACATCGATCAATAGATCGGCAATGGCCGCCAGCGCCGCACGCTGACGCCGATGATCCTCGCGCTCACGTTCGGCCATCCACGCCTCCAGAGACGGGGCGAAGTCATCGAGCAAACCCTTGAGCTTCTCGAACAGGCGATGTTCGGTGGCCGGGTCGCGGATCACGGCATCGAAGGCCAGTACGCTGTGCAGGCTCAGCCTGGCCAGCGCCTGGCGCCATTCATCTTCGCGACTGTCATCGGCTGCCGTGAAGTTGAGCACCATCACCAGAGGCCGGGCGCATCGGCCCAGCACGGCCAGTTCGTCAAGGTACTTCTCAAGAACCGGTTCACGCGCATCAATCACGTACAGACCCACATCGACCTCGCCCATCAGTTCCAGCACCCGGCATTCCTGATCAAACCGGCGACGCGCCTGGCCATCGCGCAACAATCGTTCGATACGATCCGGACCGTCATGGCGCTCACCCGGGAGTTCATCGAGCCACTCAATCAATTCGGGCGCATTCTCCAGCCCCGGGGTGTCGTTGAGCTCGATCAGCGCCTGACCCTCCACCTCAAGCAATACCGAAGTGATCTGTCGGGTCGTTCCCCCGCGATCCCGAACCTCGCCGAACTGGCGATCATGGGTCAGAGTGCGCACCAGCGAGGTCTTGCCGGTGTTGGTGTGCCCGACCACGGCGATCTTCAGCACAGGCAAATCCATCAATGCTTCTCCATGCCGCCGACCCGTTGATGCAACTCAGCGATTCCGGCCGCCGAGGGTTGCTCGGCATCCAGTTCCACCGCCACGCCTCCGGCCTGCTTGGCCAATGCTCGCCAGTCAGCCAGGCGTGCAGCCCGATCCCCGCCGCGCGAGCGCAATCGAGTGCTGTCTTCGACAACCACGATCAGCTCGGTATTGGCAGCATCGGCCAGTGATTCCAGCAGCCGCCGGGTACCGGCATCCGGCGTGCGCAGCATCGAACACAAGGCGATCAGCGCGGGCGGGGGCGATTTCAAGGCCTTGAGCGCATCAATCAGCGGCTGGCGCTGGGATCGGGTCTCGATTCGGCCCAGCACTGTGACCTCCAGGCCCGGAAAAGCCGGCGGCCACTGCTCGCTGGCGCGCTCCAGCTCGATGCCCACCACGACCGGTAACCCGGATGCATTCCTCGGTCGCTTGCGTTTCGGAACTGCCGAAATTTCCGGCGGGCTTCCATGAACCACGGGCTCTGCCGGTGACTCGCTCAACAACGGCAACAAGCGTTGATAGCCGGGCTTGTCGAGATCCAAACGCAATCTTCGGGTTGCACGCCAGGTCAGCACGTAACAAAGTAATCCCAGCAATAATCGGGGCCCGGCGCCATAGGCGCACACCATGGCCAGCAGAAAATGTGCCCAGACGGCTCGCTCCAGTCCGGCAAGCTCTCCGGCCCGACCGGCGGCGATCCACGACGGATCCGGCGGGGCCATCAGCCCCAGCCAGACCGGCACGACCGCCAGCCAGCCGACCAGTGTCACGATGGTCTGCTCGGAAAGAATCGTGGTTCCCCAGCTCAGGTCGTATTGCGCCACGCTGAACAGCAATGTCAGAGTTAGCAGTGCACCGGTCACGTAGGCCAGCCAGAACAAGTGCGACATCATGCTCAGATACCAGCGCCCGACCGGACCACGCAGCAATCCGACCATGGCCTCGGCCAGTTCACGGGCCAGGTCGCTCTGGAGCACCTTCGGGGCCATCCGGGCCAAACTGCTCAACAACAGCTTGCCGATCAGGCTTCCGGAACCTCCGCTACGCCGTGTGACAATCAATAGCACCACCCACAGCGCCAGCATCAGGGTCGGCAGGCCCAGCAGGGTGACCAGACTGAGCAGAATGTCGATTTCACGGGCGCTGGTGCTGGCTCGCGCCGCCAGCCATCCAGCCGCCAGGCCAATCACGATCAACCCCACTAAAAGCTTGCGCAACAGCCCTCGCGCCCGTTCGACATCGGTGCGAACCTTGTCGCTCCCTGGCAGGGCACGGGCGCGCGCCGCCAGTCGCTCGTCGGCGTCACCACCTGCCAGACGGGCCACCGTCATGGCCGCTTCGTCGTCATCCCGACGGCCGTGGTGCTCCTCGTGGATACGCACCGCCTCGGTCACCAGCCAGTCACTCGTCGATATCAATGCTGCTCGCTTGTGGTTTCAAGAGTGATCCAAACGTCATGATAGCCGCTCACTCGGTTTGGTCGTGAGTAGTCGAATTCCTGTGGAATCTTTACGGATTAGGCTGGAGTTTATGGTGGCAGGGCGCCGAGTCGCCTTGCCCGGGGTTTTGGGGGCTGGGCGCCGAGTCGCCTTGCCCGGGTGCGATGGCGGGCACCAGGCTTATCCCAGACCATCCATGCCACCTATCGTTGGGTAAAAGTCACTCCCCTGGCAGTCGGCAACTCGCAGACCTTACCGACCCCAAGGCCACCAGACAGGAAAACATCGACTCAGGCGTTCACCTGGTCAGTCCGTGATCGGTCGGATACCACCCGATGCTTCTCCACCCCCTCCCTGTTTGCGGCGCGACAGCAGGCCCGACATTAAGACAACCACCAAAACCCGGCTCCGGGCAAAAAGATTGATCTCGATCAATTTGAAGGGTAGGCTCGAACGCGGATAATTGCGCCCGGAACCCTCCGGCCTCCTGACAGGAATTCTTTTTCATGAGTGAAGCCACAACCTATAACGACAAGGTCATCCGGCAGTTTGCCCTGATGACCGCGGTCTGGGGACTGATCGGCATGCTGGTCGGCGTGCTGATCGCCGCCCAGCTGATCTGGCCCGGGATGACCCTGGACATTTCATGGCTCAGCTACGGTCGCCTGCGGCCGCTGCATACCAATGCCGTGATCTTCGCCTTCGGCGGCTCGGCGCTGTTCGCCACCAGTTACTACTGCGTGCAACGGACCTGCCATGCCCGTCTGTTCTCCGACAAGCTGGCCGCGTTTACCTTCTGGGGCTGGCAGGCGGTGATCGTCGGCGCGGTGATCACCCTGCCCATGGGACTGACCATGGGCAAGGAATACGCCGAGCTGATCTGGCCGCTGGCCATTCTGGTTGCTCTGGTCTGGGTCGCCTATGCGGTCGTGTTCTTCGGCACCATCGTCAAGCGCAAGGTCAAG
>SL_3KL_010_SEDDRAFT_10000728_pt1 | contig 28314 bp, 31 predicted proteins | sample SodLakKL_010_SED_2_FD_10381 | JGI IMG/M metagenome (IMG submission 10381)
TTAAATAGCACCCACCAGGTAATCGGAGCTTTTGCGGGTGAACCTGAAGCAGCCCACAATAAAGGGTGCGAATATGTTGAGAGTCTTACCAGGGTAAAATCCCCTCGGGCAGAAATTGTAATAACAACAAACGGGGGCTATCCCCTCGATCAAAACATCTACCAGGGGGTTAAGGGAATGACTGCCGCGGAAGCAGCCTGCCAAAAAGGCGGTACAATTATTGCCATATCCCGCTGCAGCGACGGGCACGGAAGCGATGATTTTTATCAAGAAATGACCGGGATGGCTTCCCCGGAAAAAATCTGGGAAGAAATAAACAAAAGGTCCCGGAAGGAAACCCGGCCCGACCAGTGGCAGGCCCAGATTCTGGCCCGGATTTTGTCCAGGTTCAGGGTGATTATGGTTACCGGGGCTCCCCGGAACATGGTGGAAAACATGCACCTGGAATGGGCTCCTTCAGTTGGGGAGGCTTTAAAAATGATTGATTCGGGGGGAAAGATTACCGTTATTCCCGACGGGGTTGGGGTGATAGTTGATGCTGATAGTTAGCGCCTGTTTGATTGGAGTTAACTGCAAATATGACGGAGGCAATAATTTGTTCCCGGAACTCGTAGAGTTTTACCGGAAAGGGGAAGTAATTCCAGTCTGTCCTGAACAACTGGGGGGACTCCAAACTCCCCGCCCACCTGCCGAGATCAGGGGTGGTGATGGAGGGGCTGTATTGGATGGGAAGGCCCGCTTAATAACTCCCCACGGGGAAGATGTTGGGGAGGCCTTCATCAGGGGAGCTAAGGAAGCCCTAAACCTGGCCCGCCTGGTTGGTGTGGAAAGGGCAATATTAAAGGAAAAAAGCCCATCCTGCGGCCCTTATTTCATTTATGACGGAACTTTCTGCGGCCGGATTGTAGCAGGAAGAGGAGTGACAGCAGAATTATTTAACCGGGAAGGGATCAGCGTAACTTCAGAAAACGAATTCAAAAGGAAAGGATGAAATGTTTTGGTTGAAAAAGAAATAACTATTAAAAACGAAACCGGCTTACACGCCCGTCCGGCAAATATCTTTGTAAAAAAAGCAAGTTCTTTTAACTCTGATATTAAAATAACCAAAGACGATAAAACGGTAAACGCCAAGAGTATAATGGGAGTGATGAGCCTGGGGGCCAGCAAGGGCAGTACTGTCAAACTGCAGGTTGAAGGAGATGACGAGAAGGAGGCTATCAAAGCCCTGACCGAACTTATTGACCAGGGATTAACCGAACAGGAGGGTTGATAATGCGAGGAATTGCAGCATCACCTGGAATTGCCATTGGTACGGCGGTTAAAAAAAAGGACCAGGCGTTGCAGGCAGATCAGCGGGAAATCAGCTCCGAAGAAGTTGAAGATGAACTGCAGAGGCTGCAGGAGGGCCTGGAAAAAGCAGTGGAAGAACTGAAAAAGCTCCAGGAAGAAACCAAAGAAAAACTGGGGCCCAAAGAAGCTGAAATATTTGAAGCCCATCAGATGCTGGTTCAGGACCCGGAAATGGTTAAGACAGTTGAAGAGGGAATAAAAAACCAGCAAAAGAATGCGGAAAAAGCCCTGGAAGAAGCAATTGAACAGTACGCTTCTCTAATGGCAGGTCTTGAGGATGAATACATGCAGGCCCGGGAAGCGGATATCCGGGATGTTGGAGCCCGGGTCCTGAGGATTCTTAAAGGAGAAAGCGATGAAGAAGCAGATCTGTCTCCAGATTCAATAATAATTGCCCGGGATCTGACACCTTCGGATACCGCCCGGCTGGATAAGGATAAGGTGGTGGCTTTTGTTACCGCCGATGGCTCAAGAACCTCTCATTCTGCAATAATGGCCCGTTCTCTTGGGATTCCGGCTGTTGTTGGCCTGGGCCGGGATTTCCTGGAGGAAGTAGAGGACGGGATGCAGGTAATTGTTGACGGTAATCAGGGGGAAATATTTTTTAATCCGGAGGAGAAAAAACTTGATGAGTACCGGGAAAAACTGGCCGAGTACCAAAAGGAAAAAGAACGCCTGGCCAGGTTCAAGGATGTTAAGGCGGTTACTAAAGATGGAGAAGAAATTGAGGTTGTTGGAAATATAGGCAATACTGAAGATGTAAAACCCCTTCTCGAGCAGGGCGGAGAGGGAATTGGGCTTTTCCGAACCGAGTTTCTTTACATGGACCGGGACGAACTACCCGGAGAAGAAGAACAGTTTAAAGCTTATCGGGAAGTAGTTCAGGCCATGGGGGATTACCCCGTAATCATCAGGACACTTGATATTGGTGGAGATAAGGACCTGCCCTACCTTGAACAGCCCGAGGAGTTGAACCCTTTTTTGGGTTACCGGGCCATCAGGCTCTGTCTGGACCAACCGGAAATCTTTAAACCACAACTCAGGGCTATCCTGAGGGCCAGCCATTACGGCAATGTTAAAATCATGTATCCCATGATTGCTACCCTGGAAGAAGTTTTAGCAGCCAACAGGCTGCTTAAAGAAAGCCAGGGGGAACTAAAAGCAGAGGGAGTTCCTTTTGACCCGAACATGGAAAAAGGTATAATGATCGAGGTTCCCGGGGCGGTAATGATAGCAGATGCCCTTGCTCGGGAGCTGGATTTCTTTAGCATCGGGACCAATGACCTGATCCAGTACACAATGGCTGTAGACAGGGGTAATGAAAAGATTGCCTACCTCCATTCTCCCTACCACCCGGGAGTGCTGCGGTTGATCAAAGAAACTATCGCTGCAGGGCAACGCAACAATATCTGGGTTGGGATGTGCGGGGAAGCTGCAGGAGACGAACTCTTAATGCCTTTCCTGCTGGGAGCAGGGCTCGATGAATTCAGCATGAGCGCAGGATCTATTTTGCGGATAAAAGAACTTCTCGGCTTCTGGACAAGGGAAGAGGCCAGAGAAATCGCCGAAAAAGCCCTGGAATTAAAAACTGAAGCAGAGGTTAAAAAATTATTACAGGATAACAAAAGGACTGCACTCTGAGCAGAGTGCAGTCCTAATTTTTTTACCTGTTTCCATACAAGGGACTTGCCCCTTCAAATCCCTCGAAGTAGATTACCATCTGGAAATAATCCAGGGTGGTTCCTCCTGAAGCACCTTCCTCCAGGAAGAATAAATCTCTGGCAAATGGAGAAGCCTCTCCCTGTAGGTCGAATAAAACCAGGTCTCCTGGTGCTGCTTCTTTTAGCAGGTCCATGTGCTGGAAATCCGAAGAGTAGGGGAGAGAGCCCTCTGGGGAGTAGGGTTCAAGTAAACTGCAATCTTCTTCCAGCAGGTGATAGACTGCAATAATCTGTCGGAAGGTTCCGGTTATATCAAAGCCAATGATTTCAATTCTTTCCCCTGGTTCCAGGGTCAGGTTGCATTCCCGCAGTTTCCTGTAGAATTCATACATCTCGTAATTCCGTTGCCAGTAGGGAAGAACCAGGTCCAAATATTCTTCATTTCCGGTCTGGAGATATCTGTTTAAATAATAGGCCAAACTATAAGGTGCTTCGGGAACTTAATAGCGGACGTTCGTATTCTGATGCAGGTATTTTAATAAAGCCAGTCTTAATTCCTCATTGGGGAGGATGGTATGGGTTTCTCCGGCCAAAAAGAACTCATTTGCCTCGAGGTAGGGGTCGAGGAGAGAAAAAGCTTCTTCCGGGTTATCGAGGTCAACCTGTTTTTGGTTTTCCTTTAAAAAATCCAAGGTGTCTTTCGCAATTACCTGTTCTGTTTGCAGGGGACTCCCGGGAAATACGAGCAAAAATCCCAGGAGGATCAAACCAACAAGGGCGATTTTTTTCATAATTAAGCCCCTCCTTTTCGGGATTTTCTTCCCTAATTTCTCGGGTTAAGAAAAAATGCCTGCATAAAAGGAAATTAATTCCATAATTTTATCCCCGAAAGAAAGTTTCTTATTGCAACTATTTGTTTTTTTTGATATTATAATGAGACAAAGGAGCTGGGGATATGCAGAAAGAATCGCTCGGAAAATACATCGCAATTATCTCTAAATACTGGGGAACGAAGATCAATAATGAGGTTTCCAGGTTTAATATTAACAAAACCCAGGTGGAAATGCTGGGGGTTCTTTTTTATTTTAGGGGGCTTTCCCAGAATGAACTGGGAGAGAAACTTTTCCTTGACAAAATTACTGTAACAAAAAATCTACAGGGGTTGATCAGTGAGGGTTACGTGGAAAAAAAGAGATCCCAAAAAGACAGAAGGGTCAAGCGGCTGTACCTTACTCCAAAAATTGAGGAAATAGGTGGGGAGATAGAAAAAATAATTTTTGGTGCTGTTTCAACACTGACCCGGGGCTTTTCTCCAGAAGAAGAAAAAATGTTAATTCAGTTAATGGAGAAGATGACCCAGAACATTTTTTCGGAGGTATTTGAAGAAGAGAAGTGCTCTCAGCTGCGAGAAAATCCCATTTAAGTTTCCTAAGGGGGAAAATTGGGGAAATACAAAAAAAGGAGTGTATTGTTTTGATCAATTTGGGAAAAAAAGTGGGTTTTTTATTAGTTATCTTTGTTTTTTTTAGCTTTAGTACTTTTGCTCAGGAAGTGGGAATAAGAGAGGCCATCGACCTTTCCTGGGAAAACAGTATTGACCTGCAGATTGCAACAATCAACCTGGAGAATTCCCGCATAAATTATAAAAAAACCGAAGCGGACATAATGCGGACGGGCTCCCGATATGCTCAGCTGCAGAATGAACTTGGTCTAATCCAGGCGGAAAATAGTTTTCTCCAGTCAGAGAACCGGCTGGTTCGGGATACGGTAAGCCAGTATTTCAGCCTGATTCTTACTGAAATGGAACTGGAAAGAAAAGAAACCAGCCTGGAACTGGAAAAAAGACGCCTGGAGGAAGTTGAAAAGCAGGTCCAAACCGGTCATCGCAGCCAGCTGGATTTGATTCAACAGCAGAGCAGCTATAATAGCACTGTTTTTGAGCTGGAAGCAGCCCGCCAGGATTTAATCCAGGACGGGGAGGAATTCAGGTATAAACTGGGCCTGGAGGAAATTCCGTATACAAAAAATGATATCCTGCTGGAAGTGGAACCCGTAGCAATTGACCAGGAGAATTTTCTTAGAAAAGCCCTGGCCTCGGCTACCGAGATCACAGTCAGGGAAAGGCAGCTGGAACTGGCTGAAATAGACCTGAATAGAGCCCGGGAGGTTTCAACCCCTGCTCTGGATTTGGAGCAGAAGGAAAATAATCTGGAAATAGCCAGGCTGAATATCACCAAAACCGAACAGGATGCAAAACACCGTTTCCAGCAGATTTACAACGGCTTCGCCCGGGCCAAAAATAGCCTGCAGCTGGCGGGGGAGAGGCTGGAAGAGGCGGAAAAAAACCACGAAATAATTGTTCGGCAGGAAGAATTGGGGCTGAGAACAATCAATGACCTACTGGTCTCCAGGATTTCTCTTATGGGAGCAAAGCAGAGCTTTTCCCAGGCGGTTAACAGTTATTACCTGGTCCTTTTCGATATTTACGAGGCAATGGGTCATAACCTGAAGGAGGTCGCCGATGAGATTCTGCAGAATTAAAATTCTTTTAATCTTAACAGGATGTTTTTTGCTTTTAAGTTCTTTCCCCGGCCAGGCAGAACCCCTTGACCTGGAACAAATAGTGCAATGGGGACTGGAAAATGCTCCTGCCCAGGAGGAAATGCTTGCTGAACTGGAAAAGGTCCAGAGAGAAATAGAAAAAACACTGGCCGGTGCAGGCTGGCAGCTTGATTTGAGGGGGGTAAGCAACTTTAATGTTAAAGAAAGGGAGTTTCCGCGCCAGTTTGCAAGTCTTGATTTGAACAGACGTTTTGTTCCCGGCCTAGCCCTGCAGGGAAATCTCTCCTACGGCAAGGGTTCTGGGGGGTTGGGTGGAGGTGAGTATGAACCTGACCTGGGAATTTCGTTAGCCTACCAGGTTTTTCCTCGAACGCCTTCTCCTACCCAGAGGGAATTGATGTCCCGCCAGATCTCCCTGGAAAGACTGCAGAATAATATTCCCCAAAAACAGGCCCAGAATATTCTGGCCTGGGTTGATGATTATCTGGGCCTGGCCCGTCAGGAAGAGAATCTGGTTGCTGCCAGGCAGAACCTGGCCCGGGTCGAAGAGGAGCTGGAGGAGATTCTTCGGCGCAAAGAAATAGAGGAAGCCGGAGAAATACAGGTTATCGATTCCCGGGTGGCTTTTCTGCGGGCAGAAAATTCTGTCCAGAACCACAAGCAGGCCCTGGAAAGAAACCGGGAAGAGTTTTACAGAACCATTGGTTTGCCCGGGGATAGGGAAATTGAGCTTGATTTAAATACCGGCTTGATTGATGAACTGGACGCCTGGGTTGCCAGCCTGGGCCTGGCAGAAATGGAAGAAGAGGAAAAAATAGAAGCGGCTTTTTCCGCCAATCCAGAATTAAAGAACCTCCAGCTGGAAATTGATTATTTTGCTCAACAGATAGCCTGGTTTGAACAGGAACAAAAACCCAGGGTGGACGTGAGCGGGAGTATTGATGGGTGGCATGACGACTGGGGAGCAGGAATAGGAATCGAGGTAAGATATAACCTGTTTGATAGCGGGAAAGCTGAGCTCCAGGAAGAAGATTTTGAGGGCCAGCAAGAAGAGCTGGAAAATAAAAAGGACGCTTTAAAAACAAGCATCAAAAACCAGTTGAGTTCAATGGAGAATGCTATCCAGAATTCTCTGAGTCAGGTTGAAGAAAAAGAACTCCTTTTGCGCAGGGCTGAACTGGAAGCCGAAATAAAAGAAGAGAACTACCAGAAGGGGCTTGCTACTACCCGGGATTACAATCAATCCCTTCAGGATCTGGAAAAAGCCCGGCTTGACTACAGTGCAGCCCGGGATGACCTTTTAATTGTCCGCCTTCAAATCGCTTATTTTTTGGGTTATTCTTTTGATTGGGAACAGGGAGTGAATTGATGAAAAAGAAAATTTTAATTTTGACTCTTGTTTTTTTAATTACCCTGGGGGGGGTTATTGCCTGGCGGATGCTAACTCCAACTTCTGCTGAATTTTCCCTGGAAAATATCCAGCTTGAAGAGAGGATGCTGACCCGGGTGGAAAGGGGTACTGTCCGGGAGACCATTCAGCTTACCGGTAATCTTTCTCCCATCCGGGAGAAGGATCTTTCCTTTCCTTTTACCAGTGAAATAATAGAAATCCTGGTGGCCGAAGGTGACCGGGTGGAAGAAGGCCAGGTTCTGGCCCGAACGGACAAAACACGGCAGGAGCTGGATTATCTCCGGGCCAGGAATAATTATGAAAGAGCCCTGATTAATGGCACTCCCAGCGAAGTCCGTGAACAGGAATTGAATCTGAAAGCTGCTGAAAGCGACCTCAAAGAAACAGAAATGACCGCAACGTTTTCAGGACTGATCAGTGAGGTGTTTCTGGAAGAAGGAGACCGGGTTTCAGCAGGTCAGAGTGTAATCAACCTGATTGAAACGGACCAATTTAAAGTTGAAGTTGAAATCGACGAAATTGAAATGAACCTGGTGGAAATAGGGCAGGAAGCAATAGTCCGAATTGATGCTATCCCCGGAACTGATTTCCCGGGAGTTATCGACCGGATTGCCTTTCGAGCACGGGATAATAACGGTGTAATTACACTGCCCGTTACTATTTTGATTACGGAAAACCATCCCGGATTTAGACCCAATTTAACTGCAGAACTGGAGATAATAATTGCTGAAATCAGCGATAACCTGATGGTTCCCATCAGTGCAGTCTATACCAGTGATAACACTGACTTTGTGATCAGGGTTGAAGAAGGGAAACCAGTTCAGACGCCAGTGCAAACGGGAATTGATGATGGGGCAAGGATAATAATCCAGGAAGGTCTCCAGGAGGGAGATACTGTTTTAATTAACGCTTATATCCTGGCTCAAATCGGGACTGGATTGGACACGGGAGTTTTTGGAAGCAGAATGCCCGGGATGCCGGGGGGGAGATTTTGATGATCGAAGTAAAGGACCTGCATAAAACCTATTTCATGGGCAAGATTAAAGTTCCGGCTTTACGGGGAGTTTCTTTTTCAGTTAAGGATGGTGAATTTCTGGCAATTATGGGTCCTTCGGGATCGGGGAAATCGACCCTGATGCACCTGATGGGTTGTCTTGATTACCCGACTGCTGGGGAATACTGGATTGATGGAAAAGAAATCAGCAGTATTTCCGATGATCGACTGGCAGAAATTCGCAATCAAAAGATCGGATTTGTTTTTCAGCAGTTCAACCTGCTTTCCCGGACTACTATTCTGCAGAATGTGGAAATTCCTTTAATTTATCGGGGGGTAAGTTTAAGAAAGAGAAGGCAATTAGCCCGGGAGGCCCTGGAAAAAGTAGGACTGGGGCACAGGCTAACTCACAAACCCAATGAAATTTCGGGGGGACAAAAACAAAGAGTCGCTATTGCCCGGGCCCTGGTCAACAATCCGGCCATTCTCCTGGCAGATGAACCGACGGGAAACCTGGATTCTAAAACCGGGCAGGAAATCCTGGAGATTTTTAACGATCTTAACCGGCAGGGACATACAATCGTCCTGGTAACTCACGAAAAAGAAATAGCGGAATATTCCAGGAGGATTATTGAACTGCGGGACGGGATAATTTTAAAAGATGAGGTGGTAGTATGATCCTGGAAACCCTGCGGATTGCCCTGCGCAGCATGGCCAGCAATAAGCTCCGGACTTTTTTATCCATGCTGGGGATAATAATAGGGGTTGCCGCGGTTATTGCTATCGTCTCTATTGGGACAGGAGCCCGGGGAGAGGTTACAAGCCAGATTGCCAACCTTGGATCCAACACAATAAATATCAACCCTGGAACACAAAGGGGGGAGGGAGGCCGGATCAGCCGCCCTTATACCGATATTTTTACCCTTGAACTGGGGGAAAATATCCAGAATTTCAGTCCTGCGGTGCAGGCTATTGTTCCTGTTGGACAGGGAACAGCCCTTTTAATCAGCGGGAGTTCCAATATTCGAGCCACAGTGGTGGGAACAGCTCCGGATTATCAGGCAATTAACGATTATTTCCCGGAGCGGGGAAGGTTTCTGCTTGTTGAAGATCTCGATGTGAAAAGCAATGTAATAATTCTGGGCTCAGAGGTTGCTGGGGATTTATTCGGTGAAGAGGATCCTCTGGGGAAAAAGGTAAGGATGAACTTTGGCAATAGGACCCATATTTTTACTGTTGCCGGGGTGATGCAGGAAAAAAGCATAGGTCTCGCAGGGAATTTTAATACCCAGGTTTATATCCCCATTACTACCTATATGCAGAAAGTGGCCAATACCCGCTACGTTGATTCCTACATTGCCCAGGCCGGTTCTTCGACCGATGCCAAAATAGCTGTGGGGCAGATTGAGTATTTCTTAACCAGGAGCCTGGGGAGTTCTGATAAGTTTCGGTTAACCAGCCAGGATCAGATCCTGGAGGTAATTGACCAGGTCACCAATACCTTAAATATAATGCTGGGTGGAATAGCGGGAATTTCCCTCCTGGTAGGCGGTATTGGAATCATGAATATTATGCTGGTTTCGGTAACAGAGAGAACTAGAGAAATTGGAATAAGGAAAGCCCTGGGAGCAAAACGCCGGCACATTATGCGGCAGTTTTTGATTGAAGCCCTGAGTTTGGGGGGTATTGGCGGAGTGGTAGGGATAGGTTTCGGCCGGTTGGGAGCAGGAGTAATAGCCCATTTTGGTGGCTGGGCCCTGGTTATATCGACAGTTTCAGTTTTGCTCGCCTTTGGTTTTTCTCTCCTGGTGGGTCTATTCTTTGGAATTTATCCTGCCTACAAGGCATCCCGCCTGGATCCGGTTAAAGCCCTGAGCTATGAATAGATAAAGAAAAAGGAGAAGTTATAAAAAACTCCATAATTTTGGTTAAAAAGAAATTTTCGGGCGCACTGCGCCCTTTTTCTATTGCTGTATTCAGTTAGCGAGGTGCGCAGGTAATCCCTTGAAAGAATATGTTATAATATTAGTACGCTTAAAGAATGGAAAAAATGTCAAGAGGAGGAATGTGCAATGGGTGATGCTTTTTATTACTTACAAAAACCCCAGAATGAACCGGTACAACATTACCCTCCTGGAAGCCCTGATCGAGAAGTAGTAAAAAACGAACTAGAGAAGATGCAGCAGCAGGAGATAGAAATCCCCCTAATAATTGGGGGTAAGGAGGTAAAAACTGGTGAACTGGGCGAGGTGGTGATGCCTCACCGGCACGGGCATGTCCTGGCCCGCTATCACAAGGCGGGTCCCAAAGAAGTTGAAATGGCCATTGAGTCTGCCCTGCAGGCCCAGAAAGATTGGGCGGGCTGGGCCTGGGAAGAACGGCTGGTAATTTTCCGCAAGCTCGCGGATATGCTTACCGGGTCCTACCGGGCGACAATTAATGCAGCAACAATGCTTGGCCAGGGAAAAACCGTTCATCAGGCGGAAATTGAAGCTGCCTGCGAACTGGCGGATTTTCTCCGTTTTAACAGCTATTTCCTTACCGAGATCTATAGGGATCAACCCTATTCCCCGGACGGGGTCTGGAACCGATTGGATTACAGGCCCCTGGAGGGTTTTGTCCTGGCTGTTACTCCCTTTAACTTTACGGCAATTGCGGGCAACCTGCCCACTGCTCCGGCTATGGCCGGCAATGTAGCCCTCTGGAAGCCGGCTTCAACTGCAGTATATTCCGCTCACTATTTCATGCAGATGTTAATAGAAGCAGGCCTGCCTGATGGAGTTATTAACTTTATTCCCGGTCCGGGTTCTGTAATTGGTGATACCGCTTTACCTCATCCCGAGCTGGCGGGAGTCCACTTTACCGGATCTACGGGGACTTTCCAGCATATGTGGAAAAAGATAGGCGAAAACATTGAAAACTATCAATATTACCCCAGGATTGTTGGAGAGACCGGGGGCAAGGACTTTGTTGTCGCTCATAAAACCGCGGACCCCGCCGAATTGGTTACTGCCCTGATCAGGGGAGCTTTTGAATACCAGGGGCAGAAATGTTCGGCAGCCTCCCGCGCCTATATCCCGAGATCTTTATGGGATGAAATCAAGGGTTTTCTGGTAAAGTCTGTTGAAGAGATTAAAGTAGGAGATATTACAGATTTCCGCAACTTCATGGGTGCGGTTATTGACAAAAAGGCCTTTGATAAAATTACCGGGTATATTGACCGGGCCAGAGCAGCAAATAAGGCAGAAATAATCGCTGGAGGAAGCTACGACGATAGCGTGGGATATTTCATTGACCCAACGGTGATATTAACCACGGATCCATTTTATGAGTCCATGGTCGAGGAAATATTCGGCCCTGTCCTCACGGTTTATTTATATCCCGACGATAAGTTTGAGGAAACTCTCTACCTCTGCAATGAAACATCCCCATTCGGTCTAACCGGAAGCATTATTGCCCGGGACCGGGGGGCCATTAAAAAGGCTGACCGTATCCTGAGGCAGGCTGCAGGAAATTTCTATATCAATGACAAACCCACGGCCGCGATTGTTAACCAGCAGCCTTTTGGTGGAGCAAGGGCTTCGGGAACGAACGATAAAGCGGGAAGCAAGATCAATATGTACCGCTGGATCTCAGTCCGAGCCATCAAGGAAAATTTTGTACCCGCAAGAGATTACCGCTATCCCTACATGGAAGAAGAATAAACCAGGAAAAGGGCAGTTAAATAAAAGGGCTCCTGCCGAACCGGCAGGAGCCTTCATTTTGCTTATTCTTTTTCTTCCCCTTCAGGTTGTTCTTCTTTTCCAGGTTCCTTTTTGGGAGTAAGGCCTCCCCAGAGATGTTTAAGTTCCATGGGTAAGGGGAAGGCAAGTATTGAACCAGGTTGGCCCGTGATTTCCGGAATTGTCCGCAGCAGCCTAACAAACATACCGCCTTCTTCTGAAGCCAGGATTTTGGCAGCCTGGGAAAGGCGTTTTGCTGCCTGCTTTTCTCCCTCGGCCTGGATAACTACCGCCCGGCGCTCTCTTTCTGCAGCGGCCTGGCGGGCGATAGCTTTCTGCAGTCCTTGGGGGATTACGACGTCTTTGATTTCAACGGCTGTAACCTTAATTCCCCAGGGGTCAGTAGCTTCATCGAGGACCTGCTGGATTTTCTGGTTAAGTTTATCCCGTTCTGCGAGGAGCTCGTCCAGCTCGGCCTGCCCGGCGACACTCCGCAGGGTTGTCTGGGCCAGTTGGGCTGTGGCCATCCGGAAATCTTCAACATTGACAACGGCCCGGTTGGGATCGACCACCCGGTAATAAATAACGGCATTAACGCTGCAGGTAACGTTATCCCTTGTGATAACTTCCTGGGTGGGAACGTCCAGGGTAACAATCCGCAGGGATATACGGACGGCCCGGTCAATTATGGGTATAATGATTACCAGCCCGGGGCCTCTTTCCGCTATTAAGTGACCCAGGCGAAAAATAACCAGCCGTTCGTATTCCTTGGCAATTCTAATGGCATAAACCAGGACCAGGATCAAAATAGCGGCAACAATACCAAGAACCTGTATCGGCATTTAATTTTACCCCCTCTTTAGCTTTGGTTTTCCTTTTTAACCAGGAGTTCCAAACCCTCCTGTCCAATTACCTTGACCTGTTCACCTTCCTGCACTGTATTCCCGTTAACCTCTCGGGCGTTCCAGAGTTCCCCCTGGGCTTTAACCGTCCCCCTGGGATTGAGGGCCCGGGTAACCCGGCCTGTTTTGGGAGTCATGAAGGGGCCCCTCTGTTTGCGCCGGAGGCGGGAACTGATTACCCGTTGAATTACTATCAAAAGAAGGATGGAGACTGCAATACCAACACCCAGAACCGTAGTCCGGAAAGCCTGGTACCATTCAGGGTCCATCAGGGGCTCGTGGGGAAGAAGAATTGCTCCAAACACCAGGGATACCGCTCCCGAAATTCCCAGGATTCCGAAGCCCGCTGTAAAAGCTTCGGCGATCATTAAGCCAATTCCGATAACCAGGAGAATAATTCCGGTAACATTTGTTGAGAAGAGCCCCAGTCCATAAATGGCAAGGACCAGGGCCAGGGAACCTAGAATTTCAGGGACAAAAGTTCCGGGAGCGCTGAGCCCCAGATAGACTCCCAGTCCACCAAGCATCAGCAGTAAAAAGGCGATCTGGGGATTGCTGACAAAATTCTGGACCTGCTCCCGTAGGTTCATTTCACTTTCAATAATTACCGGGTTCTGGGTACTTAAGGTAAAAATTTGTCCGCCTTTTTCCAGGGTGTACCCGTCGAGCAGACCGAGCATTTCCTCTGTGTTTGAGGCCATTAAGTCGATAACTTCTTTTTCCAGAGCCTCCCAGGCATCAAGGGTAAGGTTCTCTGTTACGAAACGCTCCGCGATGTCTGCCGGGCGGTTATTTTCCCGGGCCAGGCTGCGGAGGTGGGAAGCCATGAACTGGACTGTTTTATCGTCGGCGGGCTCGGTTCCAGCGGGAGTCATGGTTATGGGCTGGGCTGCTCCAATTGTGGTTCCCGGGGCCATAACAGCAATGTCTGCTCCCAGAACCAGAAAAGATCCCGCGGAAGCAGCCATGGCACCCGTAGGAGCAACCAGGACGATAATAGGTCGGGGGTGGGTCCGGAAAAGCCGGTTAATTTTTAAGGTTGCATCAACCAGGCCTCCCGGGGTATCGAGAAGGATAATAGTGGCCTGGACTTCTTCGGCCTCTGCCAGCTGGAGATTCCTTTCAATAAAGGAAGCACTACCCGAAGTTATAATTTCCTGGATGGGGATCAGATAAAATGAGTTTTCATTATCCCGGGCCAAAGGGGTTGGGGAACAAAGAAAAAAAGAAAGAGCTATCAATATCAGAACAGTGGAAATTTTTTTGCCCATAACCCGTCCACCTCCCTCAAATATTGCCACTTTCTATATTTTCAGAATAACATAAAGATTTTAATAAAGCAAAAGATTTTTCCTTTTCTTTGAAAGACCATACAGAACCTGGCAGGTTTTTTTCTTTTCCTGTCGAAATTAGAATTTTCAAAGGGAAAAAAGTTGAAACCTTTTAACAAGGAGGAACACCGGCGTGGTTAAACGGGGCCTCATTTTTATATTATCCCTGATAGTAATATTCTCCCTGGCCGCCTGCCAGGAAGAGGAAACCGACCCGGTCAAAATTGGTTTTGTTGGTTCTTTGAGCGGAAGGGTTTCCGACCTCAGTGTTTCCGGCCGGGATGGTGTTGTCCTGGCAGTTGAACAGTTTAATGCCCGTGGAGGTCTTGACGGGAGGCCGGTTCAGCTTTTAACCCGGGATGATGGACATGACCGGGATCAGGCCCGGGATGTAGTTAAGGACCTGATTGAAGAAGAAGTTGTGGGGATAATCGGGCACATGACCAGTTCCATGAGCCGGGCCACGGTGCACCTGATCAACCAGGAAAGGGTTTTAATGATAAGTCCAACAACAAGTACCAGTTTTTTAGAAGGCCGGCATGATTTTTTCCTCCGGGTTTTCCCCGGGCACCGGGCGGAGACCAGGGCTCTTGCGGAGTATATATATAACGACAGAGGAATTGAAAGGGTTGGAGTGGCTTACGATTTATCCAACCATGAATATACAATTGACTGGTATTCTCACTTCCGCCGAGAATTTACTGCCCGGGGAGGGGAGATATCCTCTTCAGTTCCTTTCTCTTCAGGGAAGGATTTCAGCTACAATGCTGTTGTGGAGAGGGTTTTGTTTTATGAGCCCGAAGGGATTGTTCTGATTTCAGGAGGAGTTGACGCCGGACGGTTTGTCCAGCAATTCCGGAATGCAAATTTTCAAAAGCCCCTTTTCGGTGCGGCCTGGGCCAAAACCTATGAATTAATCCACCACGGAGGCCGGGCGGTTGAAGATTTTAGCCTCGTTCATTATTTTGATCCCGGAGCCCGAAATGAGATACCTTGCTTTTTATGAGGAATACCGGGACCGGTTTGGCCGGGACCCTGAATTTGGGGCCTTTTTTGGTTATGAAGCGGCCCGGGTTCTGCTCTGGGCTTTGGAAAATACCTCTGACTGGAGTGCTGAAAGCCTGCGAGAAGTAATAATAAACAGGGGAAATTTCCCCGGCCTGCAGGGAGAATTTTTCATTGATCGTTTTGGTGACAGCATCATTGAAGAAAAAATATTCCAGGTTAAAGATGGGGTTTTTCAAAGGGTGGATAATCAATGAAGAAAAAAGGGAGAAGTATAAAAACTATTTTAATAACCACCTGTGTTGCTGTTGCAGTTCTGCCTCTCCTGGCTGTTGCTTTTTCGGCAATGGGAATTGTAACCAGTTCGCTGGAAGAGGAAATTACGACCAAGAATATGCAGCTGGCCCGGTCCCTGGCCGGAGAAGTGGAAAAATTCCTGGAAGAACCGGAAAATATCCTGGGGCAGGTCGGCAGCCTGTTTCAGGCTGATGTACTGAACCCGGAGCAGTTTGACGAGTACCTGCAGACAGTGACGGAAAATTTTATTTTCTTCGAGATGATCCAGGTCCTTGATCTCCAGGGGAGGGTAGTCCACCTTTCTCCTCCCGATCCCGAGCTGGTCGGTTTTGATATGAGCCGCCAGCCTTTTTATGAAAAAAGCCTGGAGCGGGAAGGAGTTTTCTGGTCCGGTACCTTCATTTCTCCTCAGACAGGAGACCCAACTTTAACTGTAAGCCAGCGTGTGGGGCAAAATATGGTGGTTGGTTATCTGAATCTGGCCGAACTGAACAATATTATTGCCCGCAGAGTTGAGGTTCCGGACTTCTTTTTTGTTGGTATTACTGATAGCCGGGGCACTTTTATCGGCCATACCGATTCCTCCCTGCCCATGCAGAGAGTTAACGCCTCGGACCTGCAGGTTGTCCAGCGGGGCCTTGGCGGAATAGAAGGGAATTACAGGGGGCCCTTTCAAAACCAGGATATCCTGGCGAGTGTTGCAATAACCTCCCAGACCGGCTGGCCCGTTGTGGTGACCAGGTTTACCGAAGAAGCTTTTGCCCCGGGGGGGGTTTTCTGGTTCTGGGGTTTTGTCGGCTTTGGCCTGGCCATTATCCTGGCTATCTTAAACCTGCGCCAGTTTATGGTTTCCTTTAATACACTGGCTCAGAAAGTAAAAAAGGTAGCGGGAGGAGATTACCAGTTTGAGCTCGTCCAGGGAAGCTACCGGGAATTTAACGACCTGGCGGGCAATATTAAGGTTATGTCGGAATCTATTAGAGCCAGGGAAAGGGCCCTGCGGGAGAGCCAGGACTGGTTGGGTACAACCCTGAACAGTATCGGAGATGCGGTAATTGCCTGCGATGTCGGCGGCTATATTAAGCTGATGAATCCCGTAGCGGAAAAACTAACGGGCTGGTCAAATCAGGAAGCTAAAAATCAACCCATGGAAAAAGTTTTTAATATTATTAATGAAAAAACTGGAGAAAAGATAGAAAACCCCATAAAAAGGGTTCTTTCTACCCAAAAAATAGTGGGGATTGACCGGCTTACCATGCTTATTACCAAAGAGGGGCGCAGAATTCCCATTGATGACAGTGCTGCTCCGATAAAGGATGAGCAGGGAAATATTGAAGGTGCTGTCCTTGTTTTCCGGGATGTAACCGAGCAGAAGGAAATGGAAGAAGCTCTGATGGAGAGTAAGAGCAAGATTGAGAAACTGCATGATGTGGCCATAAAAATGGAGCGAAGTCAGGAAGAAAAAGAGGTTTACCACCTGACCGTGGAAGCCGCAGAGGAAATTCTAAACTTCAATATCTGCACCCTGGATATTGTTGAAGATGGCTTTTTTGTTCCCAAGGCTACTTCTTCAGGAGTTCCCGTTGATGGTTCGGCAACCATGCCCTGTGACAGGGGACTGGGAGGCCAGACCTATATGGAAGGGAAAACAATCATGGTTGATGATATCCAGAAAGCTCCTGGGGCGACTCCCGTAAAATCAAAATACCGCTCTGCTATCAGTCTGCCCATTGGCGACCTGGGTATATTCCAGGTTATATCTGAAGAAGTGGCTGCTTTTGGCCAGGAGGACAAGGATCTTGCGGAACTTTTGATCTCGCACACGACAGAGGCCTTGAAAAGGATTAAATCTGAAAAAAAGATCCGCTATATCAGTTTTCACGATAACCTGACCAATCTCTATAACCGGGCTTATTTCGAAGAAGAGTTAAAGCGCCTCGATACCCAAAGACAGATGCCTCTGAGCATTGTTATCGGTGATGCTAACGGGTTGAAGCTTACCAACGATGTCTTTGGCCATCAGCAGGGGGATCGATTGCTGCAGGCCATTGCAAAGATTCTCAAGGAAACCTGCCGCAATGAGGATATAATTGCCCGCTGGGGGGGGGATGAATTTGCGATACTCCTTCCGGGAACTGATAACGAGGAGGCTAAGAATATCTGTAGCAGGATCAAGCGGGCCTGCTGGGAAAGCGACCATTCTCCTATTCAACCGAGCATTTCTCTGGGCGTTGCCAGTAAAGAAGATATAAGAGAAGAAGTGGGCGAGGTTTTGAATAGGGCGGAGAACGAGATGTATGCCAACAAATTGACTGAAAGCCGGGATATCCGCAACTCCATTATTGCTTCGCTACAAAGAGCCCTGGCCCACCATACCTACGAAGACGAAAAGCACGTTTCCCGGATAAGGGAACTGGTCCTTGCGATGGGACAGGAGTTAGATCTGGAAAAAGGAGAACTGGAAAAACTGGAACTCCTGGCGGACATCCACGATATTGGGAAAATTGCCATTCCCGAGGATATTTTAAAGAAAACCACGGAACTAACCCGCAAAGAATGGGAGACAGTAAAAAGGCACCCGGAAATCGGCTTCCGGATTGCTGAATCTTCCCAGGAGTTTTCGGCCATTGCTGACCTGATTTTAACTCACCACGAGTGCTGGAACGGCGGGGGGTACCCCCAGGGGCTCCAGGGTGAGGATATTCCTCTTCTCTCAAGGATACTGGCTATTGTTGAGGCCTACGAAGTAATGACCTGTGGCCGACCCCATAAAGAAGAAATGAGTTGTGAAGAGGCCCTGGCTGAATTGGAGAAAAACGCTGGTAGCCAGTTTGATCCAGAACTGGTGGAGATTTTCTGCGGGATAATAAGAAAGAGAAATGATAATAACTAAAAACCCGGGTCAAGAGAAAGGAGCATTTTTGTGGCTCGAATTAAAATGGTGGAAGCGGAAGAAGCCCGGGGAGAACTTTCCCGGATATATGAAAAATTTGGCGGGAAACTCCCCAACATTTTAAAAATCCATTCCCTGCATCCCCGGTCTTTAATAGCCCACCTGGATTATTACCGGGCAATTATGTTTGGAAGTTCTCCTCTTTCCAGAAAACTCCGGGAGATGATTGCCACAGTTGTTTCGGCAGAAAATTCCTGCCATTACTGAGTGGAACACCACGGAGCGGCGCTCCAAAAGCTGGTAGACGATAGCCAACTGGTGGAAAAAATTAAAAAAGATTATCGGGTTGCTGAACTTTCGGAAAAAACCCGGGAAGTTCTTGATTTTTCCTGTAAACTTACCCATCAGCCAGCGGAAGTTAAGGACGGGGATATTGCCCGGTTAAAGGAGCTCGGTTTTTCCGACCGGGAAATACTCGATATTTGTCAGGTGACAGCCTACTTTAATTTTGTGAACCGGATGGCCGATGCGCTGGGAATTGAATTGGAAGAATAAAACCCTTGTTTTCTACAGAATTAATGGTATAATAAAAACAAGGAAAATTGAATATGGTAGTCTTCGGGGCCAGGTGAGAGGTTAATCCTCAATTCCTGACCGGCGGTGATTTTAAAAGCCCGCGAGCTCCTGCTTGGAGTTGATCTGGTGCAAATCCAGAGCCGACAGTATAGTCTGGAAGGGAGAAGACAATTCTTTATTCAGCACTGCTGGATAAATGGTGAGTTTAAACTTTTGAGCCCCGAATTTATTCGGGGTTTTCTTTTTGGAAAAAACACACTGGAGGTGGATATAATCGAAATATATATGCAGAGGGCACTTGAGCTGGCCCGAAGAGGAAAGGGAGCTGTTGCTCCAAATCCCCTGGTTGGAGCGGTGATGGTAAAAGATGGGAAAATTTTAGCAGAGGGATGGCACGGGAAATACGGGGGGGCTCATGCTGAAGTTGAAGCCATAAATAAGGCAGGGGAATGTGACGGAGCTACTTTATATGTCAACCTGGAACCCTGTTCTCATTACGGAAAAACCCCTCCCTGTACCGAAAAAATTATAACAGCGGGCATCAAAAAGGTTGTCTGTGCCATGGTGGATCCCAATCCCAAGGTGGCCGGCAGGGGTATTGCTCGTCTCCGGGCTAAAGGGATTGAGGTCGAAGTGGGGCTGATGGAAAAAGAGGCCCGCCAGCTGAATGAAGTTTTCTGCAAGTATATTGAAGAGGGCCAACCCTTTGTCGCTCTTAAACTTGCTTTAAGCCTTGATGGTAAAATAGCTGCCGCCGATGGCTCGGCCAGCTGGATTACCGGGGAGAAGGCAAGAGAAAAAGTCCATAAACTCCGGGAAAACTATCAGGCGATTATGGCTGGAAGCGGAACAATTCTTGCAGATGATCCCCGTTTAAACTGCAGGCTTGATAACTGCACTTACCAGCCAATAAAAATAATTCTCGACCGAAGGGGCCGGGTGCCCGGGGAAAGAAAAATCTGGGAACAGGGGGAAACCTGGCTTGTTTCGCAGGGGGAGGGTTTTCGCCCGGAAAAACCCCACCGCCTGGTTGAAGTGGATCAAAACGCAGGTCCAGAAGAGATTCTTAATCACCTGGGCGAACTGGGCATAAGCGGCATCCTCCTGGAAGGAGGAGCCCGGCTTGCGGCAGAGTTTATTTCCCGGGGGCTGGTGGACAAATACTTTTTGTTTTTTGCTCCCAAGCTTCTCGGAGGCAGGGGTAAGGGTTTTACAGAAAATCTGGCGCTGGATACAATAAACGATGCCCTGGTTTTAAATCTATCTGAAGTTCAGGTTTTTGGAGAAGATTTACTGGGGGTTTACTACCCCGAGGAGGGTTAAAATGTTTACAGGGATTATTGAGGAAACGGGAATATTGAGAGATATCAAAAAGAAAGAGGATTACCTCCGCCTGAAAATTCAGGCGGAGAGGGTGCTGGAGGAAACGAAAATTGGCGACAGCATTGCTCTTAATGGTGTTTGTTTAACAGTTACCGATCTGGAAGAGAATGCATTTTTTGCAGACGTAATGCCCGCGACCTTTAACCGAACAAACCTTTCCCGGTTAAACCGGGGAGAAAAATTAAACCTGGAGAGGGCATTAAGTTTAAAATCCCGCCTGGGCGGCCATATTGTCCAGGGACATGTTGATGAGGTAGGAATAGTAAAAAAAGTTGAGAGAAAAGGGAATGCCTGGGAAATTCATATTGGTTGTTCCTGGGAATTTTTAACCAATACTGTTGAGCGGGGCTCTGTTGCTGTTGACGGGATCAGCCTGACCGTTGCGGAACTGGGGGAAAATTATTTTATGGTAGGTATAATTCCCCATACCCTGGCCAGCACAACTCTCAACGGAGTCCGTTCCGGCCAACGGGTTAACCTGGAGGGCGATATTCTTGCCCGTTACGTGCAGCGGTTTTTGGAAAGGACAGAAAATAAAGATCTGCAGCTGGAAGACCTTATAGAACAGGATTTTTAAAGGAGGGAAATGATAGATGCTGGTAAGTATAGAAGAAGGTATCGAAGAAATCAAAAAAGGTAAGATGCTGGTTGTTATTGACGATGAAGACCGGGAGAATGAAGGAGACCTGGTCATGGCGGGGGATATGGTAACCCCTGCAACCATAAATTTTATGGCAACCTACGGCAGGGGAATGATCTGTGCTCCCCTGACTTCGGACCGGGCCCGGGAGCTAAACCTGGAATTGATGACGGCCCAGAACACGGAAAACATGAATACTGCCTTTACGGTGACAGTTGATGCCCGGGAGGGAACGACAACCGGAATTTCCGCCTACGACAGGGCTAAAACAATAAAGACCCTGGTTAACCCGGACACCGTTCCCGGGGACCTGGCCCGCCCCGGCCATATTTTTCCCCTGATTGCTAAAGAAGGAGGGGTGCTGAAAAGGGCCGGGCACACGGAAGCTGCTGTGGACCTGGCCAGGCTCGCTGAAAGAGCTCCTGTAGGTGTTATCTGTGAGATAATGAACCCTGATGGAACCATGGCCCGCTTGCCCCAGCTGGAAGAATTCTGTGCTGAACACAGCTTAAAAATGATAACAATTGCCGGCCTGATTGAATATCTCAGGCGGCGGAAAAAGCTGGTGGAAAAAGAAGCGGAAGCCAAATTACCAACAGCTTTTGGAGAATTCAGGGCAATAGCTTACCGGGAGATTTATAGCGAACAAACTCACCTGGCCCTGGTTTACGGGGATATAGAGGAGGAGATGCTGGTCCGGGTTCATTCGGAGTGTTTGACCGGCGATGTGTTTACCTCCCAGCGCTGTGATTGTCAGAACCAGCTGCATAAAGCCCTGGAAATGATAGCCGATGCCGGAGCAGGAATCTTACTTTACATGCGCCAGGAAGGACGGGGGATCGGCCTGGCCAACAAAATTAAGGCCTATAACCTCCAGGATCAGGGACTGGATACCGTTGAGGCCAATATAAAGCTGGGGTTTAAACCAGACCTCCGGGATTATGGTGCTGGAGCCCAGATCTTAAAAGATCTGGGAGTGGAAAAACTAAAACTGATAACCAATAATCCCAAGAAAATTGTAGGATTGAAAGGTTATGGCCTCTCCATTACGGAAAGGGTTCCCATTGCAATTGCACCTGGCAAAAATAATCTTTGCTACCTGGAAACCAAGGCTCAAAAAATGGGCCACCTATTACAGGGATTAACAGGAGGGAAAACTAATGAAAATTTATGAAGGACATTTAAAAGGCGAGGGCCTAAAGGTAGGGATAGTGGTCAGCAGGTTTAACGAGTTTTTTTCCAGCAAGCTTTTAAGTGGTGCCCTTGATTCTCTGAAAAGACACGGAGTCGAAGAAGAAAATATCCAGGTCTGCTGGGTTCCCGGGGGATTTGAAATTCCCCTGGCGGCTCAAACCATGGCGGCTAAAAAAGAAATCCAGGGGGTTATCTGCCTGGGAGCAATTATCAGGGGAAATACTCCCCACTTTGAATATGTAAGCAACGAGGTTGCCAAGGGAGTTGCCCGGGTTGGCCTTGATTCGGGCAAACCGGTTATCTTCGGGGTTATTACAACGGATTCCATTGAGCAGGCAATCGAAAGATCCGGCAGTAAAGCCGGAAATAAAGGCTGGGAGGCCGCAGTTACCGCCCTGGAAATGATTAATTTAAAAAAGGAATTTTAACCAATAGTCCTCCGCATAAAGCGGGGGGTTTTTTTTTATAGACCCAACGAGAAAATATTTTTATCCGGAAACTAGAATTTGGAAGGATTTTTTACTCGATTGGTTAAGTTTTTAAGTAATTATACTGGAGGTGATCATGTGGGCCTGGAAAACTTGGCAGATGTTCAGTTAAGGATTGGCAGTCTTTACGATTCCTTGAAACCTGCAGAAAAAAAGGTAGCCGATTTTATCCTTAAAAACGCTTCCCAGGTAATTCGTTTTTCGATAACCCGGGTTGCAGAAGAGGCAGGGGTAAGTGAAGCCACCGTAGTAAAATTCTGTCAGCGCCTGGGCTATTCGGGCTACCAGGAATTAAAAATAACCCTGGCTCAGAACCGGAATGAAGCCGAGGTTGAAGAAATTTACGATGAAATAGGGCAGGAAGATGATTCCCGGACGATAATTAATAAAATTTTCCAGCTTTATGAAGGTTCTTTTGCTGATACTAAAAAGCTTTTTACAGGGGCCGACCTGGAAAAATGCGCCCAGCTTATAAAAAAAGCCCGCCGGATTTATTTTTTCGGTTTTGGAGCTTCGGGAATTGTGGCCCTCGATGCGGAGCAGAAATTTAATAGGATAAATTTCTTTTCCCGGGCCCTCGTGGAAAGCCATTCTCAACAGACTACTGCAGCCCTTCTTGGTCCGCAGGACCTGGTGGTGGCCTTCTCCCATTCGGGCCGGACCAGGGATTTAATTAAGTCCCTGGAAATTGTCCGGGACAATGGGACTCCCATAATTGCAATTACCTCTAACCTGAGGACACCCGTAGCGGAGATGGCAGACGAGGTTATTCTTTTTGCTTCCCGGGAAACCCCTTTCCGGGGCAGTGCAATGACCTCCAGGATGGCTCAACTTGCTGCAGTTGATATCCTGTTTCTGGCTGTAGCGACTTCGGATTTTGAAAAAACAACATCTTCCCTGCATAAAACCCGGGTGGTTATGAGCAGGACCAAGACTTAAAGGAGGTTGACTATGAGTAAAGAAAACAGGGATATTCCTACAACTGAAAACCGCAATCCCCACAGCCTGAATCTGGACCAGATGGAAACAAGGGAAATTGTGGACCTGATAAATAGAGAGAATTCCCGGGTCCCTTCGGCCGTAGCCGGGGAAGCTGAAAAAATTGCCCGGGCCGTGGACCTGATTTACGAAAGGATGCTCAGGGAGGGAAGACTTTTTTATGTTGGAGCGGGCACCAGTGGCAGACTGGGTGTTCTGGATGCAGTTGAATGCATTCCGACTTTCAACATTGAAGAGGGACGCCTTGTGGCAATCATTGCGGGAGGCCCGGAAGCCATGTTTGTTTCACAGGAGAACGTGGAGGATAACCGGGAACTAGGCAAAAGTGAACTGGAAAAATACGCTTTAACAGAAGTAGATTCTGTGCTGGGTATTGCCGCTTCCGGAAGAACTCCTTTTGTCCTGGGAGCCCTGGAATACGCCCGGGAAATAGGTTCTCTGACCATTGGCCTGGCCTGTAATAAAGGAGTGCCTATCGAAGAGGAAGTTGAACTGGCCATAACTCCCCTGGTTGGGCCTGAAGTTTTAACCGGTTCCACCCGGATGAAGGCCGGAACAGCCCAGAAGCTTGTTTTAAATACCATTTCGACAACCCTGATGGTCCGGCTCGGGAAGGCTTACTCCAACCTGATGGTGGATTTAAAGCCCAGCAACGAAAAACTCCGGGAAAGGGCTTTCCGGATTTTTATAGAAATAACCGGGACCGAGGAACAAAAAGCAAGGGAAACCCTGGAAAAAGCGGACTATCACCTGAAAGAAGCGATAGTAATGCTGGAAAAAGATGTGGATTCCACCGAGGCAAAAAGACTCCTTGCCGAGAAAAAAGGAATTTTGCGGGAAGTAATAGGATAGGAGAGGTTAAATTGAAGGAAATGTTTAAGCCGGGGTTGGAGATATTCCTGGAAAAATACTTACACCTGGTTCAGGGCAGGAAAGTGGGTTTGCTTACCAACCAGACTGGACTTAATAGGGAGTTGGTTTCCAATATAGATCTTTTCTGGGAGCATCCAGAGATTGACCTGGCCGCCCTTTTTGCTCCCGAACACGGGATGCGGGGAAATATTGGTGCGGGAGAGAAAGTTTCTGCTGAAATTGAAACCCGAACCGGGCTCCGGGTAAATTCTCTCTACGGGGACTGTAAACACCCCCCTGGAGAGGTCCTGGAGGAAATTGATGTTCTTGTTTTTGACCTGCAGGATGTTGGAGTTCGCTATTATACATACCTGAGCACGCTGCTTTATTGTTTAAAAGCCTGCGGGGAAAAGGACCTGACCTTTATCGTCCTGGACAGGCCGAATCCCCTGGGCAGAAAAGAAGAAGGAAATATCCTCCGGGAAGAATTTAAATCCTTTGTGGGTCCCGCGCCCATCCTGCTCCGGCACGGGATGACCCTGGGTGAACTGGCAGGGTTGTTTAATGCTTCCCTGGAGAAGCCGACTCCGCTGGAAGTGATTCCCTGTCAGGGGTGGCAGGGAGACCTGTTTCGGGGAGATAAGGGCAGGTGGGTTCCTCCTTCCCCGGGACTGCCCCACTTTGGCAGCGTCCTGGCCTATCCCGGAACCTGTCTTTTTGAGGGAACCAACCTCAGCGAAGGCCGGGGAACCACAAATCCTCTCGAATTCGCTGGGGCTCCCTGGATTGATCCTTTGCGGTGGCGGGAAAACTCCTGGACGAGAAACTGCCTGGAGTGGACTTCCGACCCAACTTTTTTTATCCAGAGTATTCCAAGCACCGGCAGAAGGAATGCGGTGGGCTTCAGGTATATATAACCGATCCGGATAGGGTGGATACAGTTCTAATGGGACTGGTTATGTTGTATTCCTGCAGAAAACTTTACCCGGAGGAAACCAGTTTCGTTTCAATGGGGGGGAACTATTTTCTTGATTTGCTTTTGGGAGATGACCAGCCCCGCCTGATGTTAGAAAAAGGCGTTCATCCTGGAGAAATTACCCGGGATTGGGCGGGGGAAAGAGCCCGCTTTGCGGAAATGAAAAAAGAATTTTTCCTTTATGATAACCCGGAGGAGGCAATTTAATGCGGGTTCAAAAAGTCCTGGAGAAGATGAGTTTAGAAGAAAAAGCAGGGCAGCTTTTCCAGGTGGGTTTTTCGGGAAAGGAACCCACTCCCTAGATTGAAAGTATGATTCTGGAATATAATGTTGGGGGAGTTATTCTTTTCAGCCGCAATATAAAAGAGCCTGAACAACTTGCTGCCCTGACCCGAAGCTTACAAAAACCTGCAGATCAACCCCTCCTTATTTCCACGGACCAGGAAGGAGGCCTGGTAAACCGCATCCAGGGACTAACTCATTTCCCCTCAAATATGGTCCTGGGGGCCGGTGGAGATGCGAACCTGGCCCGACTCCAGGGCCAGGCAATGGGCCGGGAACTCAGGGTCTGCGGGATAAATATGAACCTGGCCCCGGTCCTGGATCTGAATAATAACCAGGCCAATCCGGTAATTGGAGTTCGCTCCTATGGAGAAGATCCGGAGCTTGCGCTCGCCTGGGCTGTGCTGTTATTGCCGGCCTGCAGGAAGAAGGGGTAGCCGCCTGCGGTAAGCATTTCCCCGGACACGGAGACACGGATATTGATTCCCATCTGGCTCTCCCCGTTATAGAGCATGAGCTTGAAAGGCTGGAAAGGATAGAATTTTTCCCTTTCCGCAGGGCAATTGCCGCAGGCCTGGAGAGTATCATGACTGCCCACATATTTTTTCCGGCTATCGCAGAAAAAGAAGACCTTCCCGCAACCCTTTCCTGGCATGTTCTGACGGGGCTTCTCCGGGAAGAAATGGGTTTTACCGGTTTAATTATTACTGATTGCATGGAAATGAAAGCCATAGTAGACAATTTTGGAACAACCCGGGGTCCAGTTCAGGCCATCGCAGCAGGNNCAGATATGTTGTTGATTTCTCACGATTACAAATTACAGGTTGCTGCTATCAGGGTTGTTATTGAAGCTGTGAGAGCAGGCATTATCAACGAGGAAAGGATTAATTCTGCCGTGGGGAGAATTTTATCCCTGAAGAAAAAGATCACCCCAGGAAATGGTATTAAAAAACATAACCCCGGAGCAGGTGGGGAAATTGCCCGAGAAATTGCAGCCCGGGGAATAACTGTGGTGGAAGACCCCAATCACCTCATTCCTTTCTCGGGAGAAAAACTTGTTATTATGGAATATCTCCCTTCTCCCGGGGATAAGCGAGATTCAAAACAAACACCTGCTGAAAAAATGGCGGCTACCCTGGGAGAATATAAATTTTCGATTTTTTTGCAGTCCATTTCCTCTGCAGAAGACATCAAGGAATTTTCTGGAGCTGAGCAGGTTCTTTTCTGCAGTTACAGCGCCTGGAAGGATCCTGCTCAGATAAATTTAATCCAAATAATTGCCTGGAAAAACCCGAATTTTGCCGTAGCAGCATTTTCAAGCTCTTATGATGCCAGGATAATTCCCTCGGGCAACAGTTTTATCACGTCCTTTGATACCTCGCCCTACAGTTTGCAAGCTCTGGCCGAAGTTTTAGCCGGGAGATTAAATGCCGCCGGCCGACTTCTCATTAAATACAGAAAGGATGGGAAAAATTCATGAATACAGGGACAAAGAAAGGGAAAAAAAAGACAGATAGTTTTAGAATAATCGGGATTATGTCTGGAACTTCCCTGGACGCAGTGGACCTGGCCCTGGTAGAAATTGAAGAAGGAAAAATAAAGGAATATGTCCTCAGATCTTTTCGCTCCTTCCCCATTAATCCCGACCTCCGGGAAAAAACTCTCCAGGCCAGCATCCCTGAATCCGGAGATGTTTCCCTGATCTGCGAACTCAATTTTGCCCTGGGGCATCTCTATGCTGAAGGGGTTCTTAACCTTTTATATGAAGAAGGTTTAAAAGGAGAAGATATTGATTTAATTGGCTGCCACGGGCAGACCATTTACCACAAACCCCGGGCCAGAGTGCCTTCAACACTGCAGATCGGGGAAGCAGGAGTAATAGCAGAGCGGACGGGTATAACCACCATCAGCAATTTTCGCAGTCGCGATATCGCTGCCGGTGGAGAGGGAGCACCCATTGTTCCCTATGTCGACTATCTCCTTTTCGGCCGGAGCGGCCTGAATATTGTATTGCAGAATATAGGGGGGATTGGTAATTTTACTTACCTGCCGGCCAGTGGAGACCTCAACGAGGTTATTGCTTCGGATTCGGGCCCGGGAAATTTGTTGATTGACACTGCGATATCGATATTAACAGAGGGAAAACAAACTTATGATATAGATGGGAAGTTGGCGGAAAGTGGTAAAATAAACCGAAAACTTTTAAGCGAAATGATGGAGCATCCGTTTTTTGAGCGAAGCGTACCCAAGTCTACAGGCCGGGAAGAATTTGGTCGTCCCCTGGTGGAAAGGTACCTTGCTCGTAGCAGGGAAATGGGGCTCTCTCAAAAGGATTTTCTGGCGACCCTAACCGCATTTACTGCTCGGTCCATAGGACAAACCTGCGGGGAATTTCTGGTTGATAAAGGCCTGGAGATTGATGAATTTATTGTCAGCGGTGGGGGCAGCTTTAATCCTACTCTGATGGCGATGCTGCAGGAGAAACTGGGTGAAATACCCTGCAGGAGGTACCAGGACCTGGGACATAACAGCGAGGCCAAGGAAGCAGTAGCTATGGCTATTCTCGCCTACTGTACTTTTAACAGGCAGGCAAACAATCTGCCCGGGGCAACGGGGGCCAGGCAAAGGGTAATAATGGGAGATATCACTCCAGGCAGGCTCTGGCCCTGAAAAAGAAGGTTTAATCGTATTGGATAGCAAAAAGAGGATTAGGGATTGTTCTGGAGAAATTTTCAGATAAAGGTTTTTTGGTGCAGAGTGAAAAATAACGCAAAAAAGGGGAAGGAAAGGGGGGGG
>SL_3KL_010_SEDDRAFT_10000729_pt1 | contig 28312 bp, 25 predicted proteins | sample SodLakKL_010_SED_2_FD_10381 | JGI IMG/M metagenome (IMG submission 10381)
CCTGGCGGCTCCACCTCCCGGTTGGTGGCCGACGATTTCGACCGTCGCTCGAGGACGTCATCGAGTTCGCGATCGCTGAGTTCAACATCGACAAGAAGGATGGCTACGCCCAGCGCATAGAAGAGGGACGCAAGCGGTGGCGTCGCCTCCAAACCAAGGCCGCCATACGCGACGTCATCAGGGATGACCCACGAACGGGACCCGGCGATCTCAGAGAGGCCATAGAGCTCGCAGCCGAAGCCGTCGAGGGCGGCCTCGGCGAGTAGCCCATGGCCGTGACTTCGGGCGAGACGCTGGACGAGACCTGGGCCGCATAACAAGCAGTCGACGTCCATCCCCGTCTATGCCTCGCCAGCGCCTCGCAACGGCCAGGCCCGTACTCTTCAGGAATCCAGGCGCCCTTGCGGGAGAAGTACATGAAGCTCGACGCTCAGGTCGTCGGCAACGCGGGCCTCTACTACGCGTCCTACCGGCTGTCCCTCCTCGGATGGAACGCCATGCCCACATCACGAAATGCACGGGGCATCGACGTCATCGCCTACAGCCGCGATGGAACCCGGTACATCGGCCTCCAAGTGAAGACGTTGAGTAAGCGAAACTCTGTGCTCCTCGGCAAATCTGTCGAGGGGCTGATGGGCGACTTCTGGGTCATCGTCAACGATGTGACAGCTGCCCATCCCCAGACGTACGTCATGCTGCCTGACGAGGTACAGCGCCTCGCGACCCAAGGTGGGAAGGGTGGGGGAACACACTGGCTTCGCGTGAGCGCTTACGACAGCGATGAGTTCCATGAATCATGGGATCGAATCGGTCGAGGCGACTAGGCGCGGTGGCGGTTGTCGGGTCTGCGTGCCGTCGACTGAGCGAGAAGCGTGGCCGCGGGCGAGATGTCCGCGTAGGGTCTCCGAGAGGGAGAGGAGCGGCCATGAGCGAGGCCACAGCCGGAGAGTCGACCACCCTCGAAGGGCGGCGCACAAACCTGCGTGTATTGGTTGAGAACATCATCGATCCCGCGGAGCCGTCAAGTCGAGCCCCTGACGAGGGCAACCGGCTCGTCGCCGTCGAGTTGCTGATCGAGAACGTTGGTGAGGGCGTGTACGAGGGCCATCCGTTTGGCGGCGCACTTCTGATCGATGTTGACAGTCGTCAGCATCGGGCTGGCCCCGCAAACACGCCATCCTGTGAGGGGTTCGATGGCCGGGTCACCCTCGTGGCCGGTGACACGCGACGTGGCTGTGTCCAGCACCAGCTCGCTGAAGGCGTTGCCCTGCGGTCTTTCCAGTTCAAGCATGAGCGGTCGGTTGGCGTGTGGAGACTCGAGGGCTAGTTGCCGACTAGCAGGTCAACGAGCGTCTCGAGATCGCCGCGGCTCAGGGTCAGCACGAACCACGCTGTCAGCTCTTCCGCGAGGGCATCGCCGAGGGCGTGAGTCTTGGACCGGAGGAGGCTCCCACGCGCCGAGGTATGACACCGAAGACGATACGTAGCTATCTATGCGCGGGTTCAGTCTCGGTGCCGAGTTCGCGGCGGCACACAGAACGGGGACTGCCGAGCGTCCCATGAGGCGTTTCGAACCGCTGCATAACGCCCGGTGTCCCTATTCGTTCGGGACGGTGAACGCGGGCGCTCCCCCCTCAGCGCGCAGTCGCACACAAGCGCTCGAGTGCTGTGGGTCGGAGGCAGAGGAGGTTGCCGGACTCGTCGGAGCCACCCCTCCGAAGCTGTTGACTGCACCGTCGAGTGGAGACGGGTCGATGCTGGTGGCGGCGGGTCAGGCCGGACGCTGCGCTGGCAAGAAGAACTCGGTAAGTGCCTCGGCCAGCACCTCGGGATGGGTCAGGGGGGCGGCGTGCCCGGCACCGGGGATCTCTTGTATCCGTGCGTCGGGAACGTGGGTGGCCACGTGCTGTGCGGCGGCGAGGTCGTGCGGTTTGGCGTCTGATCCGGGCAGCACCAGTACCGGAGCTGTGATCGCGGCGAGCACGGCTGGCTTCTCAGGGGTGGGACCGTCGTACGCCATCGCTTGCTGTTGGACGTTGAGCAGGTTCGGGACGTAGGGCCCGGCGGCCTCGAAGTAGCCGGCGTCCTCGGCCACCGCGACGTCGTGGTCGTTGAAGGGGGACTCCGCGAATGTGCGGATGGCATCGGTCAACCTACCTTCGGTAGCCAGCTCGCCCATGCGGTTGACAGCGTCACCGAGAGCCGCTCGTTCGTGCTCGTCCATCAGCCATGGCATGTTGGGTCCAACCAGGGCCACCGCGTCCACCAGGTCGGGCTGCGCGCCCGTGGCGGCGAGTGCCAGGTTGGCGCCGGCGGACCACCCCACCAGTCCGGTCGGTTCAGAGATGCTGTCGACGTAGGCGCGGACGTCATCGACCAGCCGACCGAAGCTTCGGTCGGGGTGATCGCCGCTGAGGCCACGGCCCCGCCAGCTCGGCAGATGGCAGGTGAACCGACCGGTCACATGCGGCAGCAGCGCTCGCCAGTCGAGGTCGCCGTCACCCATGATCCCCTGCAAGAACACCAGCGGCGGTCCTTGACCATGCACCGTTCCGCCGACGGTGGCACCGTCGGCGCAGGTCACGAAGTGGGTGTGTTGGTTGCGCATGGCCCTGCCCTACGTCGTGTGCGGTCATGCCAGCAACGATGACACATGGTCGCACCGATCGCGCGCACCGATCCTCCGAGACCCCGCCGCGCCATGCTTGACACCGATCATCACCGTGCCTTCGCGCGGTCGTCGCGAGCACTGCATGACCGGGAGATCGGGGCATCCCATGGAGCGCATCGAACCGATGCGCAACGCCCGTTGCTGCCCGCCCGCTTCGGGCCTATCTCATCACCACCCGCTGCCGAACTGGTCTGACGCTGACCTCGATGGTCCCATGAGCCGGATCAGTCTCCCTCCTCAGGCTGGCCGTCGACCTCCGCGGCCAGCGTCGAGGCCGTCCCAGGAACCTCCCACCCAGGCGCGTGCCGATCCCAGGGCACCATCGACCCGAGCAGTGCCGCCACGGCCAGGACGAGGTCCTCGCGTCCCTGCGCCGCCACGATCTGGACGGACAACGGACGTCCTCCGTCCTGCCACAGGGGCACCACCGCAGCAGGCAGATCCGCGAGGTTCCACGCAGAGACGAAGGGGTAGGCCGACAGGTTGGCCGCGACGTTGGCCACCCAGGTCTTGGTGTGCCACTCCGAAGCGGCGAGCTGGGTCCGCGCGAACGTCGGGGTGATGAGCACGTCGTGCTCGGCGAGGAAGGGCGCGATCCGGGTGCGCCAGTTGATCGCATCCTCCTCGTCGACGGGGCGGACGCGGGCGAACTGCTCACCTCGCGCGAGGTGCGAGCGGGTCCGCGGCTGAAGTTCGTCGCGATCGAGGTCGAGCAGTTCAACGTCGCGGGCCGCCCCCTGCGTCCAGCGCGAGATGATGGCCTGGACGCTCGACGGGTCGTAGGGGGGATCCTCGCGATGCACGTCGTGCCCGGCGTGGTTGAGCAGACGCCCCGCCTCCAGCGCGGCCTCTCGCCAGGCGGAGTTGACGACCACCCCCGGCGTCGGCGGCCTGAACGAGACCGCAACCCGCAGCATCCCCGGGATCGGCGCCAGCTCACGCAGGTGATCGGTCCCCGCGATGATGTCCAGCGCGAGGGCGGTGTCCTCGATGGTGGTCGCGATCGGACCGAAGCGCGTCATCCCGTACCAGCGCGGTTCGCCCTTGATCGTGACCGGGGCGAGCCCTGCACCGGGACGGATCCCGACCACCCCGTTGGCCGCCGCCGGGACCCGCAAGGACCCGAGCCCGTCGGTACCGAGCGCGAGCGGCACGACCCCGGCACCGACGGCGGCGCCGGAACCACCCGACGAACCGCCGGCCGAGCGGGTCGGATCCCAGGGGCTGACCGTCATGCCTTGCGGCTCATCGGTGGCCCCCCACAGGTTCAGCTCCGGGCAACGCGTCTTGCCGATCACGATCGCACCCGCCGCACGCAGGCGAACCACCACCTCGTCGTCCTGCCGGGCGGGCTCGTCGGAGGTGGCCAGCGACCCGTGACGGGTGGGTTCGCCGGCGACGTCGACATCGTCCTTGATCGCGATGGGGACACCCGCCAGGGGCAGGCCGGCACGGTCCTCGCGGGCGTCGACCGCCTCAGCATCCTCGAGGGCCGCGCGTCGCCGTACCGACACGAAGGCGCCGAGCCGATGTTCCACCGCGGCGAGGTGGTCGAGGTGCGCGCGGACGACCTCCACCGCGGTCACCTCACCGTCCCTCACCGCTCGGGCCAGCGTCGTCGCTGACTGCCCAACAAGCTGCATCCGGCCTTCTCCATCTCGCCAGGCGGTTCGACCCCGGAGATGGCACCCTAGGAGCCCACAGCGCCGCGCCGCTACCGCCACGTCTCGCCGTCCGGCCGTCCCCAACGGTGGCGTACCCTGGCATCCGGCATGACGTGGCACGGGCACTCCGCCCAGCCCCGTCAACCTCAGCTCGTCCGGATCGCGTCCGCGCGTCCTCCACCACCCTGATCGAGGCCCCTGTGCGTGTGCCCGAGAACCGCCCCGAGGTCCACCTTCGTGTGCTCGTCCCCGATGACGCCGAGTGGGTCGTCGCCGTCGACGAGGAGACCGCGACGCCCCTGGCCCGCACCCACGGATGGGAGGTGGGCAAGCTCGCGGCAGAGCTCGACGAGGGCATCTGGGCCTCCGAGTACCGGTGGGGCTGGGCGGTGATCGTCGACGGCGAGCCGGCGGGCTTCGTGCTGGTCGACGGGCTCGCCACCGGCGACGCACGCCTGTCGATCAGGCTCAGCTCCGCGGTCCGTGGCCGTGGTGCCGGGCGCGAGGTCCTGCGTGAGCTCGCCGACCACCACTTCTCCGAAACGCCCCACCTCAACCGGCTGACCGGACGAGCCCACGAGCACAACATCCCGATGCAGCGTGCCTTCAACGCCGCTGGCTTCCGCATGGAAGCGCGCTACCGTGACTCGTTCCAGCAGGCCGACGGCCGCTACGCGGCCGAGTGGGGCTACGCCCTCACCCGCGGCGACTGGGAAGCGGGACGCCACCGGTCGGGTGCCTCCGGCTACGACCTGCACGGGCTGGTGTTCGAGCTCGACAACGAAGCGCACGAGGACACCCCGGAGGGCCTGACCTTCCGGTTCCTCCAGGAGGGTCGTCGCGCGCTCGCCAGGTACGACGCGCCGAACCTCGTCGACGGTGAGCTCGCCGGCGTCCTCGTCGACGACCTGTTCGAGTACCGCTTCGTGCACCTCGAGGAGCGACGTGACGGCGCCGCACAACGCACCGGACGGGGCCGCGCGCAGGTGCAGCGTCGTGAGGACGGCCGGCTGGAGCTGATCGACACGTGGTCGGCCGACTCCGGCGCCCACGGCCGTCGTCTGCTCGTGGAGCGCCGCGACAGCTGACCCGACCGCGGCGCTGCCCCTACGCCTCGCGCGGGACGGCGACCTGCAGGGCCGCGGCGACGGCGAAGGTCACCCCGTCCTCGTCGACCAGCGCCGAGCGGGCACGGAGCTTGCGGCCGTCGGCGTCGTCGAAGCGCGCCACCGTCCGCAACGGCTCCATCACCGGCGCGTCCCGGTAGAAGCGCAGGTGGAAGCCGGCGAGCAGCGGACCGGCCATCTCCAGGGCCTCGACCTGATGCATGCAGGCCCAGGTGGTCGGACAGTCGAGGACCGCCGCGACGATGACCGGATCGACGACCCCACGATCGGTGCCCAGCTCGTCGTCGGCCACCCACGGCTGGGACACCTCGCCCTCGCGGTGCAGGCGGGGATGGATCCGCTGCCCGTGGGGGTGGGAGGGCTCCGGTCCGCAGACCCAGCACGTCGGGAAGATGTACTGCGGCTGAGCTTCGGGCAGCGGGACGGTGGCCAGCTCGAGCAGGTCGAAGGCGCGCGCGGCGGGCTCGTGGCCGGCGAGCTCCACCTCGGCGCTGACGAGCAGGCGACCGGCGTCACGGGACTCGACCTCGTAGCGGGCGGCCTGCTCGGTCGGGCGGACCCGTACCTGCAGGGTGCGGCCGAGCGGCGTCGGCGCGTGCAGACGTGCCTCCAGCGAGGTGACCGGCGCGTCGAACCGATCCGCGAGTCGTGCCGCAGCCATCGTGACCGCCGCCGAGAACCCACCCTGGAGGACGTCGGGCGGGCCGTCGAGCCCTGGTGGTGCGACGAACTCGCGCTCCAGCCAGCCGTCGGTGACGCTCGCATCGGCGCTGAGTTCGAAGCCCAGCGCTTCCGGTCCGGCGTAGAGGATCGGTGAGGTCATGCCCGCACCGTAGCCGCCAGCCGACGCCGAGCTGCCCCAAGGCTGCCCGCCTGGTCGTCTCCCTCGGGGGGCGGTTGGGGGCGGTTGGAGACGGTTGGGGACGGTTGGGGACGGCTCGCAGACGTCTGGCGGATCGCTGGTAGGTGGGCGCCTACCTCGACGTGGCATCCTCGGACGCTGGTGCTCGTCAGGCGTGCTCGCGACCCCTAGCGTTGCGAGCTCCCCACGCCAAGGAGCGTCCGACGTGCGGTGTCCCACGTGCGGGGCGGATGACGACCGGGTGGTCGACTCACGGCCCAGCCAGGACGGCGCGACGATCCGTCGACGTCGGGAGTGTCGGCGCTGCGGGGCCCGCTTCACCACCTTCGAGCGCATCGAGCTGCCCGAGCTGCGGGTCCGCAAGCGTTCGGGCGACGTGCTGCCGTTCTCTCGAGCGAAGGTCCTGGACGGCATGTCCCGCTCCGCCAAGGGCCGCATCCCGAGCGACGCGCTGGAACGTGCGGCCAGCGAGGTCGAAGCCGCCCTGCGCGACACGGGGCAGGAGGAGGTCACCTCGGAACAGGTCGGGCTGCAGGTGCTCAGCCAGCTGCGCGAGCTCGATCCCGTCGCCTACGTCCGGTTCGCCTCGGTCTACAAGGACTTCCAGGGGCCGGAGGACTTCGAGAAGGAGCTCTCCAGCCTACGCAAGGAAGCACCTCCGAAGGGCCGCTGAGCCGGTACGGCGGACGTGGTCGGTCAACGGGCCGGGAGCAGCACCACCGTCCACGCGTCAACGTCGGCACCCCCGAACCCGTTGAGCTCCCGGATCGAGGCCAGCTGCGCACGGGGATCGACACCGTCCGGCGCGGTCGCGACCGCGACGTCCCAGAGGGTCTCGCCGGGCTCGATCACGACGTGTCCCGAGACCCGGTCCTCGAGGTCAGCGGAGGCGCCGACCTGGCCGACCGCGGCAGCGAGGAGCAGCAACAGCGTCAACACGAGGACCACCGCCACCGCGCGCCGCCGCCAGGTCGAAGCGCGGGTGGGCGGCGGTGTCACCAGGCGCAGGTGGCGCCGTGGACCGCCGTGGTCGTCGCCGCCCGACCCCGGCGCCAGCCGTGTCGGCGGCGCGGGACGGGCGGCCGGGGAAGCCTGCAGGGCGGCGGTGCTCACGGGCGGGGCTCCTGCTCGGGGTCGGGCATGGGATCGGGCGGTGTTCCGGGGCGGTGTTCCGGGGCGGTGCTCCGGGGCGGTGTTCCGGGGCGGTACTCCGGGGCGGTGCTCCGGGGTTGCTCCCGGCGCCGCTTCAGGGCGCTGACCGACGGCGGCCGGTCGTGCGCTACATCGGGGTCGACGCTACGACGAGGGTGTGACATCGCATCCTCACGCATCCTCCTCAGATCGAACGCTCACGTATCGAACATCCGTTCCCCAGTGAAGCGAACGCGCGTTCGGACGTCAAGGGCTGGAACGAACGGATGTTCCCACGAACGGATGTTCGCATCGACGGCGGGTCCGTGCTACCGTCGGCTCGAACGCGGGTTCGGAGACCGTGGCGCCGACGAGGCGACGCACCCGGCCGCGTCGCTGTCCTGGCAACGAGCCGCGGAGGTAGTCACCGTGACCCCGATCGAGCCGACCCCCGCAGGTGCGCAGGCCGCAGCGGGCGAGGACCCCGCGGCCAGCGCCGCCGACCTGACCCCACGCCAACGGGCGATCCTCGAGGTGATCCACGGCCACGTGGACGAACACGGCTACCCGCCGTCGGTGCGTGAGATCGGCGACGCCGTCGGCCTGCGTTCGCCGTCCTCGGTGCACGCCCAGCTCGAGAGCCTGGAGGCCAAGGGCTACCTGCGTCGTGACCCCACCAAGCCCCGGGCCCTGGAGATGGGACGCGACCCGGAGACCTCTCTGCAGATGCGCCCGGGCAGTTCACGCAACGTCCCGCTCGTCGGTGAGATCGCCGCGGGTGGCCCGATCCTGGCCGAGGAGCGCGTCGAGTCGGTGTACGCCCTGCCCAAGGAGCTGGTGGGCGAGGGAGCGCTGTTCATGCTCAAGGTCCGCGGCGAATCGATGATCGAGGCGGGCGTGATGGCGGGCGACCTCGTCGTCGTGCGCGAGCAGCCGAGCGTCGAGCAGGGCGAGATGTGTGCCGCGCTGATCGACGGTGAGGCCACCGTGAAGTTCTTCCGGCGCACCAAGGCCGGCGAGGTGTTCCTCGACCCGGCCAACGAGCGTTTCGAGCCGATCCCGGTCGCTTCCGATCAGGACGCCACGATCATGGGCAAGGTCGTCACGGTGCTCCGCTCGGTGCGCTGAGCGGCCGCTCCGGCGACCGTGGGCGGTGAGCGCCACAGACGGGCCGCTGCGTATCCTGCCGCTGAAGTCCGCCCGCGACCCGGTCGATAGACCGGAACGTCGGCTGTGAGGTTGGGTGTGTCCTTCGATCGGATCCTGGCGTACGCGGTCGGTGCGTTGAGCGCCGTCCTCGTCGTCGCGTTGCTGATGACCCAGGCGGCGCCGAAGGAGGTCGGCGTGGACCGGGCGGCCGCCGCCTACATGCTCGACCTGGTCAACGACGTGCGCGTCACCGAGGGGCTCCAGCCCCTGGAACCGGCCGAGGACATCGCCGAGGTCGCCGAGCGATGGTCCGCGGAGATGGCCGCCGACCAACGGATGCGGCACAACCCCAGCTTCGCCGACGAGATCTGCTGCTGGCAGCTCACCACCGAGAACGTGGCGTGGAGCGAGCCGCACCGGATCTGGCGTCCCGGTGATCCGGTGCGGCTGATCACCGACGAGCTGCACGAGGCGCTGTTGCAGTCCCCCGGCCACCGCGCGAACCTGCTCGACGCGTCGGTGGATCAGGTGGGGATCGGTATCCACGTCGACGCCGACGGCAACGTGTGGATCACCCAGAACTTCCGACGTTCGCGGTCGGACTAGCGCTCGACGCTCGGTGAGGTGTCGATGACCGGGCCGCTCGATCCTCGTCGCCGTCGGCCCCCCCATCGGGATCGGCACCGGTGACCGCGAGCTCGATCAGCACGCGCAGCACGGACGCGAGGCCCCGCATCGACACGCTCAGCGCATCGCCGCAGACCGCGACGAGCCAGGCGTCCGAGCCCACCGGCCGGCCGGCCCCGGCCAGTTCGGTGCAGCCGCTGGCGGCCAGAAGGGCCCGCTCGGCGCTATCGCCTGAGGTCAGCGTCGCGTGGAGCTCACCGCCTGCGAGCGCCGTCCGGGTCGCGGGGTACGCATCGATGTCGAAGGCGACACTGGGCTCGTAGCCAAGCGGGTCGTCGCGGGCATCCGGATCACCGGTGCGGACGCGGTCGACGTTACGCACGATGACCACCGGCCCACCGTCGTGGCTGTGCAAGAGCGCCCAGGCGCCGGCGTTGGTCGCCTCGGCGATGCCCACGGCGACCGCCACCAGCCGCTCCACCAGGTCGCCACCGGCCTCAGCGAGCCCGGCGAGCGCACGTTGCACCGCCTCCGCCGTGATGGGGCGGACCGACGCCTCGTCGTCGGCCCACGCCGACGACCGGGACCGGACCTCGCCACCCCTGCGCTTCACCCGGTACTGCGCGGCATCCGCCAGGCGGAGGAGCGCCTTGGCCGCCGCCGTCGAGGTGCGAGCGTCCCCCGGACGGCGATCCGCGACCGCGACGCCACAGGACAGGCCCCTGCCGAGTTCGAGCGTGTCCGCTCGCTCGGTCAGGCGCCCGGCGATCGCCTCCAGCTGCTCCTCGGAGCCATCCTCGACGACGAGGCAGAACTCGTCACCGCCGAGGCGTGCGGCGACGGCTCCCGGATGCCGTCCCGCCTCGGCCGAGAGCACCCGTGCGACCTCACGGAGGAGGGCGTCCCCCGCGTGGTGGCCATGGACGTCGTTGACCACCTTCAGGCCGTTGACGTCGCACAGTACGACGCCCACCGGAGCGGCCGGTGGGTCGGACGCGAACAGCTGATCGAGCCGGTCGTCGACGGCGCGCCGGTTGGCGAGCCCGGTGAGCGGGTCCCGGAAGGCGAGAGCCCGCAGCTCGCTGCGCTCCTCCATGCGTGCCAGCGCCGCACCGACCATGCCTCCCAGGGCTTCCCCAGCGGCGAGGTCCTCGGCGTCGAACCGCGGCCGGTCGGCGCCTCGGACGACGGCGATCATCCCCCAGACCGTCCTGTCGACGACCAGTGGCACGGTCAGCATCGACCGCTTACCCATCGCTTCGAGCAGCTCGCGTTCCGGGTCACGCAGGTGCGCATCGTCGACCGAGCCGTACCAGGCCGTCGCACGCTCCGGTGGCAGGTCCAGCCACGGGAAGTCACCCAGCGGGTAGACCTCGTCGTCGGGCTGCTCCTCCTCCCAGTCGGCGAGGTCGCCCCGGTTGCGCAGGACCCTGATCAGTCCCCGCGCGGCATCGATGCGCCCGACCGACGCGCTGTCGCCTCGGAGCAGCTCCAGGCTGCAACGCGCGACGACGTCGACCGCCTCATCGAGGGAGCCGACGGCAGCGAGCTGGTGCCCGGCGTGCGCCAACGCGGCGAGCCGTCGATAGCTGCTCTGCTCCGTCACCTCGGCGATCCTCGGCCCCTGCCCTCGGCGACATCGTCCGATGCCCGAACCTGCCCCCGCACCCCATCAACCAACCTGCCCCCGTACCCCATCATCGGCACACAGCGGCCACCGCTTCAGTCGTCGGGGGTCTCCCAGTCCTCGGGTTCGGGCTCGAGCGGGTCGTCGTCGAGGTACTCGCGCAGGGCGAGCACGACATCCTGGTCGAGTTCGGCGACGAGCCGGGTCCCGGTCGCACCGTGCTCCTCGTCCAGGACCTGGCCCCGCCGATGCGCGAGCGCGACGAGGTCCTGGCGCTCGTAGGGCACCTGCGCGGTCACCCGGAACCGTTCCGCGGGGAGCCGGTTGCCGATCCGTTCCACCAGGGCATCGAGGCCCTCACCCGTCCGCGCGGAGATCAGCACCGGATCGTCGTGATGGTCCCGCTTGACCTGGCGTACCAGCCCGTCGAGCAGGTCGGGGTCGGCCTGATCGATCTTGTTGAAGACCAGCTGCTGAGGGACCTGGTCGGCACCGATCTCCTCGAGGACCTCCTGCACGGCCAGGATCTGCGCCTCGGCCTCCTCGTGGGAGGCATCGACGATGTGCAGCAGGAGCTCGGCTTCGGCCGACTGCTCGAGCGTCGAGGTGAACGCCTCCACCAGCCCGTGCGGCAGCTTGCGCACGAACCCGACCGTGTCGGTCAGCACCACGTTGCGGCCATCCTCGAGCGGGAGGCGACGGACCGTGGCATCCAACGTGGCGAACAGCTTGTCCTCGACGAGCACGTCGGCGCCGGTGAGCCGGTTGAGTACCGAGGACTTGCCCGCGTTGGTGTAGCCGACCAGCGCGACCGTCTGTGCGCGGTGACGTTCGCGCTCAGCGGATTTGGTGACACGGATGCGCCGGAACTCGGCCAGGTCACGCTTGAGCTTCTGGACCCGACGCATGATGCGGCGTCGATCCACCTCCAGCTGGGTCTCCCCCGGCCCACGACCGCCGATCCCCACCCCGCCGGCGGCGCGGCCACCGGCCTGCCGGGACAGGGCCTCACCCCAGCCCCGGAGGCGCGGCAGCAGGTAGGTCAGCTGCGCGAGCTCCACCTGGGCCTTGCCTTCCCGGGAGGTGGCGTGCTGCGCGAAGATGTCCAGGATGACGATCGTGCGGTCGAGCACCTTCTGCCGGACGATCTCCTCCAGCGTGCGCTGCTGTGCCGGGGCGAGCTCGTCGTCGAAGACGACGGCGTCGGCGCCGTGGGCGGCGGTGAGCTCACGCAGCTCCTCGACCTTGCCGCGTCCCAGGTAGGTCGCCGCATCCGGGGCGTCACGCCGCTGGATCACCCGATCGACGACCTCGCCGCCAGCGGTCTCCAGCAGGCTGGTGAGCTCGTCCAGGGAGGCTTCGACCTCCGCGGTGCTGCGCCCAGGCAGCTGCACCCCGACGATCACCGCTGCCTCGACGCGGCGGATGATGTCGACACCCTCGCGGGGGGCACCCTCCTCGATGATCTCGCGCTCGCGTCGGCGCTGTGCGGCACGGCTCAGCTGCTCGTCGGTCAGGCCGGCGGTCAGGTCGGTGCTGGTGGAGCGTGAGCGGTCCAGGGGATCACCTCGTCGCGGAAGGGGTCGGCGTGCCGGTGATGGCGGCCAGCCAGTGGGGGTCGAGCCGGCCGGACGCGATCTCGACCGCGGGCCCGCTCATCATCACCGTCCCGCCGGTGACGTGAGCGATCCGCAGCGTGCCGCCGGGCAGGTCGACCACCACCTCGTCGTCGAGCAGTCCCCGACGCTGGAGCGCGACCACGGCGGCACATGCGCCGGTGCCGCAGGCCGCGGTCTCGCCGACCCCACGCTCCCACACGCGAAGCCGGATCCTGCTGTGATCGACCAGCTCGGCGAACCCGATGTTGGCCTTCGCGGGGAACCGGCGGTGGGTCTCGAGGCGCGGGCCGAGGTCCTCGACGGAGGCGGTGGCGACGTCGTCGACGGTCAGCACCCCATGGGGGTTGCCCATCGACACGACCGACAGCGTGACCGTGGTCCCGTCGAGCTCGACCTCGTGCAGGAGGGCATCGGGATCGTCCGCCTCGAAGGGCACCTCGGCCGGGGCGAGGACCGGTGGCCCCATGTCGACCGCCACCTCCTGCACCAGCCCGTCGGGCCCACGGTGGACGGTGACGGGCTTGATGCCACCGCGCGTCCCGATCAGCAGGACGCCACGCTCATCGAGCGGTGCGAGGTCGCGATCGACGAGGTACTTGGCCACGACGCGGACCCCGTTGCCGCACATCTCCGCGGTCGACCCGTCGGCGTTGCGGTGGTCCATGAACACCCGGGACCCGCCGTCGCCGGGCCCGAGCCGCAGGACGCCGTCCGCACCCAGGCCACGCCGACGATCGCAGAGCGCACGCGCGAGCTCGGCCGACAGCGGCTGCCGGTCGTCGAGGTCGGCGAGCACCACGAAGTCGTTCGCGGTGCCGTGCGCGAGGGTGTAGTCCATCCCGGCCAGGGTACGTGCCGGACGGTGCCACGTCGTCCGGGACGGTGGACCCGCCAGCGCGATGGAGTAGCGTCCGCCATCGCGTCCACGGCACGGTGCAGGGAGGTCCTGGTGCGATGGGTGAAGCGAGGTCTGATCGGGCTGGCTGCGGTCCTGGTCGTCGCGCTCGTGGTGACCGCGATCGGGGGCACGTGGACGACCCGCCGGTCCTTCCCGACCACCTCGGGTGAGCGGGAGCTGCCGGGGCTGTCCTCCCAGGTGCAGGTCCTGCGCGACCGCTTCGGCGTCCCGACGATCGTCGCTTCCTCGACCGAGGACCTGTTCCGCGCGCAAGGGTTCGTCCACGCCCAGGACCGCTTCTGGGAGATGGACATGCGCCGCCACGTCACGGCGGGGCGGGTGGCGGAGCTGTTCGGCTCCGACCAGGTCGACACCGACCGGTTCGTGCGCACGCTCGGCTGGCGGCGCACCGCCGAGGCCGAGGTGGAGCTGCTCGACGAGCACACCATGGAGATCCTGGAGGCGTACGCGGACGGCGTGAACGTCTGGATGGAGGGGCGCACGGGCTCGCAGCTCTCGCTGGAGCACGCCCTGCTGCGGGTCACCGGGGCCGGGAGCTACGAACCCGAGCCCTGGACCCCGACGGACTCCGTCGCGTGGTTGAAGGCTATGGCGTGGGACCTCCGCGCCAACCTCGAGGACGAGCTCACCCGGGCCCGGCTGCTCGACGTCGACCTCGGCGACGACCGCGAGCTGCAGGACCTGTATCCCCCCTTCCCGGAGGACCGTCACCCGGTCATCCTCCCCGAGGGCGGCGCGGTCGAGGACGGCAGGTTCGTGCCCGGCACCGGCGCAGCCGATCCCGAAGCTGCGGACCTGCGAGCGGCGTCCGTCGACCTGACCGAGCCGGGGGTGTCCTCGTCACTGGCCGACGCCAGCGACGCGCTCCAGGCTGCGCCGCAGCTGCTCGGGGACGGCGGCAGCGACGGGATCGGTTCCAACTCGTGGGTCGTCGCTCCCGAGCGCTCCACCACCGGCAGCGCGGTGCTCGCCAACGACCCGCACCTCGGGCCGTCACAGCCGTCCCTGTGGTACCAGGTCGGCCTGCGCTGCGAGCCCGTCGGTCCCGACTGCCCCTACCAGGTGGCCGGGTTCTCCTTCTCGGGCGTGCCCGGCATCGTGATCGGCCACAACGCGCGGGTGGCGTGGGGTTTCACCAACCTCGGCGCGGACGTCACCGACCTCGTGGTCGAGCGCATCGACGAGGACCACTACCTCACCGAGGACGGGTGGGAGCCACTGGAGGTGCGCGAGGAGACGATCCGCGTCGCCGGGGATGAGGACGTCACGATCACGATCCGCGAGACCCGTAACGGCCCCCTGTTCTCCGACGTCTCAGACGCGGGGACCGAGGTCGCGGAGAGCTCGCTCGGGGCAGGGGGCGCCGACGAGGACGCCGACGACACCGGCGACGAGTACGCGGTCGCCCTGCGGTGGGTCGCGCTCGACCCGACCACCACGATGGACGCCGTCCCCGCGCTCATGCGCGCCGAGGACTGGGCCAGCTTCCGCGAGGCCGCCCGCCTCTTCGAGGTCCCATCGCAGAACCTCGTCTACGCCGACGTGGACGGCAACATCGGCTACCAGGCGCCTGGACGGATCCCCGTGCGCCGGACCGGCGACGGCACCATGCCGCTGCCCGGGTGGACCGGCGAGGCCGGCTGGGAACGCTTCCTCGACTTCGAGGAGCTGCCCTGGACCGTCAACCCCGACGCCGGCTACCTCGCGACCGCGAACCAGGCGATCCTGCCCCCGGGTCAGGGGCCGTTCCTCGCCGTCGACGTCAACCGCGGGCATCGGGGTGCGCGCATCGTCGAGCTGCTGGAGGCACAGAGCCAGCACTCCCCCGACGAGATGCTGGCGATGCAGATGGACACGCACAACGCCAACGCTGCGACGCTCGCGCCGGTGTTGACCGACCTGGACGACCGCGGGGACGAGCGTGTCGCCACGGTCCAGTCGGTGCTGGCTGGATGGGACCTGCAGGACGATGCGGACGCGGCAGGAGCCGCCGCCTTCAACGTCACGTGGCGCCACCTGCTCGCCCTGACGTTCCACGACGTGCTCCCCGAGTGGGCCTGGCCCGACGGCAGCGGGCGCTGGTGGGAGGTGGTCCGCGGGCTGCTCGACGCACCCGGGTCAGCCTGGTGGGACGACGTCGAGGCAGCGGGAACCCGGTCCCGCGACGACGTGCTGCACGCCGCGATGGCCGCCGCCCACGACGAGCTGGTCGAGACCTTCTCCGAGGACCCCGACGACTGGCGGTGGGGTGAGCTCCACACCCTCACCCTGACCCACGGCACCTTCGGCGCCTCGGGGATCGGCCCCATCGAGCGGCTGTTCAACCGTGGGCCGCTGGAGACCTCNGGCGGTTCGGACATCCTCAACGCCACGGGGTGGCTCGCCTNCCGGGGCTACGAGGTCGTCTGGGTCCCGTCGATGCGGATGGTCGTGGACATGGGCGATCTCGATGCCGGCCGATGGATCCACCTCACCGGCCAGTCCGGCCGACCGTTCCACCGTCACTACGCCGATCAGGCTGAGCTGTGGCGTGACGGTCACACGATCCCGATCACCTTCTCCCTGCGGGCATCGGAGGCCGTCGCCGTCGACGAGCTCACCCTCGTCCCCTGACCTCCGTGGGACCCTGCGGCCGTACGGCCGGTCGACGGTCGCGTCGTCGGTCGGGCCGCGTGGTGCGTCGCCACCTCGAGGGCAGCAGCCGGGGCCTGCTCGGTCACGGGGTGTCGTCCTCCCCTGCGGCGAGGAGGCTGCGTATGGCGGTGTCGGGTCCACTCGGCACACAGCGGGGATCCGCGCGGAACCAGCCGCGCTGCCGCTTCGCGTACCGCCACGTGCGCGACGCGATCGCCTCGGCCAGGTGCGCGGAGGGCATCTGGCCGTCCAGCACGGCGAAGGCCTCGGCGTAGCCGATCGCCTGGACCGCGGTGCGGGACAACCCCCGGTGTCGCGCCCGCAGTGCTGCGGCTTCGTCGACGAGCCCAGCCTCGACCATCCGTCGCGCCCGTCGGTGGATCCGCCCTCGCAGTGTCTCGGCGTCCGGTTCGAGGTAGGCCACCTCGAGGTCGCGGTAGCGGCTGTCGTAGCGGTCCCAGGCATCGCCGAAGGCGGAGAACCGTTCGCCGGTGAGCTCGATCACCTCCAGGGCACGCACGGTCCGTCGCAGGTTCGCGGGATCGATGCGTTGCGCAGCGGCGGGGTCCACCTCGGCCAGGTGGGCGTGCGCCGCGCGGGGGTCGTCGCTCCAGCGTGCCTCGATGCCGTGTCGGGTTGCTGGATCCGTCGGCGGGAACCGCAGGTCGTCCACCACCGCACGCCAGTACAGACCTGAGCCGCCGACGAGCAGCGGCGTCACCCCCCGCGCCCGGACCTCGTCGATGACAGCTCGTGCGCGCGTCTGGAACCCGGCGACCGTCAGTTCCTCGGTGGGCTCCAGGATGTCGACGAGGTGGTGGGTGACCTCCCTCCGGTCGGTCGACGTGGGCTTCGCCGTCCCGATGTCCATGCCCCGGTAGACGGTGAAGGCATCGACGGCGACGATCTCGACCGAGTGACCGGCGGTGGTGAGTCGGCGGGCGAGTTCGAGGGCGACGGCGGATTTGCCTGACGCGGTCGGGCCCACGATCGCCAGGGTGACCATGTCGCTCAGTGCGCGGTGAGCTGGCCGACACCGCACGGCGCGGCGTACGTGACCCGCTCGAGCGCGATCCCGGCCGCGGCGGCGAGCAGGAGCGCGACGGTCACGGGGGCCCAGCCACGCGCGACGACGCGGGCCGCCGCAGCGGGTCCGAGCGCGCCCACCGCAGCGGCATCCTGCGCACGCACGGCCGCCACCACCTCGGCGTCCCAGCCTGTGGCGCCATCGACGAGGTAACCGGGGCTGCTGGTGCTGAGGGTCGCGGCGAGATCACCGGCCGCGACGACGGAGACGGGATGATCGACCGTGGCGATCGCCGCCTCCAGCCCGACGGCGATGTCGCCGAGCCCCACGGCACTGGCGCCAGCGGGGATCGTGACCGGGGCGATCGCCAGGCCGGGTCGTGCTCCGGCGAGGAGCAGCGCCAGCACGGACGTATCCCCGTCGAGGCGGTCGCTGCGCGATCGTGGGGCCTGGCCGCGAGCCGAGACGGCCGTCAACAGCTCGGCGTCGATCGTCACCTTCGCCTGCACGTGCGGCATCCCGTAGCCGGTCAGGGAGGCGAACTCGGCGTGGTGGACCAGCGCCTCGGCGCCGGAGTCGAGCAGCAGGGCCGTCCCCTCCTCCGGCAGCGAACCCACGGCGTCACCGACGTCGCGGCGAAGCTCGGCGACCCCAGCGGCTACCCCGTCCGGCTGACCGGGCGAGGCCGCGGGCAGCAGCAGCGGCGCCGACGGGACGATCGCGACGCGGGCGATGGGCACGTTCCGGTCCTTCCGACCGCGCTGATGTCAGCCGGACAACACCGGGAGCGAGCGGGCGCCAGGGCTGACGGGCGCGGTGTCGGGCAGGCTCCAGCCGTCGCCACGAGCGATCGCAGCCGCAGCAGCACGTCCCGCCCGCGTGCGCCGCACGGAGGCGGCGTCGTCGGCGATCGCGTAGTTGGCCGCGGCGTCGATCACCGTGGCCTCGACGAGGTCGCCGGGCGCGAAGCGCGGTGGCTCACCGTGACCGACGGCCGGAGCGGGCAGGTGCACGAGGTGGTTGCCCCGGGTCCGCCCGGACCAGCGCGACGGGTCGCTCTTGGACGGGGACTCGATCAGCAGTTCCTGGACGGTGCCGACGAGCCGCTGGTGTGCCTCGTGGGAGTGCCGACGGACCAGCGCTTCGAGCCGCTGGTAGCGGTCGGCCATGATCTCGCTCGGGAGGAGATCGTCGACCATCTCGGCTGCCGGGGTCCCGGGTCGCGGCGAGTACTGGAAGGTGAACGCCTGGTCGAACCTGACCTCTTCGACGACGTCGAGGGTCGCCTGGAAGTCCTCCTCGGTCTCACCCGGGAAGCCGACGATGATGTCGGTGGTCAGCGACGGATCCTGGAGCAGCTCGCGGGTGCGGTCCACGAGGGAGAGGAAGCGGCGCTGCCGGTAGGAGCGCCGCATGTGCCGCAGGATGCGATCGGACCCCGACTGCAGCGGCAGGTGCAGGTGCGGGCACACGTTGGGCGTCTCGGCCATCGCCTGCAGCACGTCCTCGGTGAAGTCGCGGGGATGCGGCGAGGTGAAACGGACCCGTTCGAGCCCGTCGACGTCGCCGAGCTCGCGCAACAGGTCGGCGAACTGGCTGGCACCGGCGAGGTCGCGACCGTAGGAGTTGACGTTCTGGCCGAGCAGGGTCACCTCGACGACGTCGTCGGCGACCAGGGACTCCACCTCCTCGAGGATCTCACCGATACGCCGGGACCGCTCGCGGCCACGCAGCGAGGGCACGATGCAGAAGGTGCAGGTGTTGTTGCAGCCGACCGAGATCGACACCCAGGCGTGGTGACGGACGGTGCGCTTGGCGGGGAGCGCCGAAGGGAAGGTCTCGAGCTGTTCGATCAGCTCGACGACGGGCACCTCGGCGGAGTCCGCCTCGGTCAGCAGCGCAGGCAGGTTGGGCAGGTTGTGCGTGCCGTAGACCACGTCCACCCAGGGGGCACGGTCGGCGACGGTGCCGCCGTCCTTCTGGGCGAGACAGCCGCCCACGACGATCGTGAGATCCTCGCCATCGGCCTGGCGTCGGTCCTTGACGCTCTTGAGGTGTCCGAGGGTGCCGTAGAGGCGGTTGTCGGCGTTCTCACGCACGGCACAGGTGTTGAGCAGGACGAGGTCGGCGTCCTGCTCCGAGGTGGCCCGGCGGTAGCCGAGGGTCTCGAGCATGCCAGCGGCACGACCCGAGTCGTGCTCGTTCATCTGACAGCCGAAGGTGCGGATGAAGTAGCGTCGGCCGACGTGTGGGACCGCGTCGGTCATGTCTGCACGCGCGTGTACTTGTCGCGTTCCTGGTGGTGCTCACGGTAGGCGCGGTCGCTGTTGGTGCCCCGACCGTTCGCGACGAAGATGACCGCGAGCGTCCCGATCAGGGCGGCCGAGACGCCGCCGCCCGGCGTGAAGACGAACAGCACGATCAAGGCAGCGAGGACCGCGTAGCCCAGCCAGGCCCGGACGACGGACCTACCGACGAACAGCGCAGCGGCGATGCACAGCCCCGGAACGCCGACCATCAGCCAGGTCTGCAGTACGTCCATCGAACACCCTCCGGTCGTCCCCCGAAGGCTACCGGTTCGCCCCCGCGAGATGCCCACGACCCGCTACTCCCCAGGTGGCTGGCACCACCTGACGGCCCGTCCCGGGTGGGCGCTGCAGCGCTCGGAGAGCCCGGTGTCGGCCGGCTCAGTGACCCGCGGTCCGCTCCGCATCGCGGGAGGCGAAGACGGCCTCGCGGGCGACCTTGCGGGCGAGGCCCTCCGGGTAGCCGCGTCGTGCGACGTACGCGGCGACACGGCGGAACGCGGTGTCGGTGGCGACCCCGGAGAGGCTCTCGGCCTTCTCCTTCGCCAGTGCGAACGCGGCAGCTTCGGGGTCCTCCGCTTCCGCGGAGGCGAGGAGCGCGTCGAGTAGGTCGTCGCCGAACCCTCGGGCGCGCAGGTCCCGACGGATCCGCGACGGCGCGTGCCCCTTGGCACGACGCTCCTCGACCAGTGCGGCGGCCATGGCGTCGTCGTCGACCAGACCTTCGCGACGGGCGCGCTCCAGGGTCTGGTCGACGACCGCAGCCGGCCAGCCCCGACCCTGGAGCTTGTCGCGCAGCCGCCCTTCGGACTGCGGCGCGGATGCGGTGGAACGTCGCACGTAGCCGACCGCCTCGGCGACGTCGTCCTCGAGACGCCGCGTCGACGGATCGGCCTGACTGGCGTCCTCGGCTTGCACGAGAGCTGCGTCGGCCGCGGCTTGATCCGCGAGCCGCTCGGCTTCGCGGGCTGAGACGTCGGGAGCTCCCGGCTGCTGCGGACCGCCCTCGCCACGCTCCTGGAGGCCACCTCGCGCAGCGTCCGGCTCTTCGTCGGTCATCGCTGCAGGCGGTGCCTCCGGCGGCGCGGGATCGACACGGATCGGGTCCCGTTCGATCCCGCGCTCAGCGAGCCAGGCTTCGGCATCGCGCGGCACGGCTCAGGCCTCCCCGTCCGCGTCGTCCTCGGGGTCCTCCTCGAGGTCCTCTGCCGCGATCGGGTTGACGCCGAGCTTGTCCTTGATCTTCTTCTCGATCTCGGCGGCGACGTCGACGTTCTCCTTGAGGAAGTTGCGGGAGTTCTCCTTGCCCTGGCCGAGCTGCTCGCCGTCGTAGGTGTACCAAGCACCGGCCTTGCGGATGATCCCCTCGTCGACGCCGACGTCGATGAGCGAGCCCTCCTTGGAGATCCCCTCGCCGTACACGATGTCGAACTCGGCCTGACGGAAGGGCGGTGCAACCTTGTTCTTCACCACCTTGACGCGGACGCGGTTCCCGACCGCGTCGGCGCCGTCCTTCAGCGTCTCGATGCGCCGGACGTCCAACCGCACCGACGAGTAGAACTTCAACGCCCGCCCACCCGGGGTGGTCTCCGGCGAGTTGTGCACCACCACCCCGTCCGCCAGGTAGGTATGCGTGCCTTCCACCTCGAGGTCGAACCGGTGGGTGTGCCGTCCGTTCGGTGGCCCGGCGACGATGTTGGTGATGGGCATCGGTGTGGCGACCTCGCGTGGGTCGTCGAACTGCGGCTCGACCTTGAACCGTCCGCGGAAGCGCGGCAGGAGCTTGTAGTCCATCGACGGGTGGACGTACGGCGCCACCAACTCGTGCAGCTTGGCTGTCTCGGCGGTGGAGAACTGCAGGACCGACTTCCCGGCCCGCTCGATGAGCTTCGCTTCCATCCCCCAGGTGTCGGCCAAGTGGTCGCGGAGACGCTGACGCGATGTCGTCTCCATCGCCTCGACGCAGATCTCACTACGCCCGGACCCGCCGGCCGTACGCTCCTGGACCCCCTTGGAGCGCAGGGCGAACGTGCCGTCGTCCTGGTACCACACTGCGATCGCCAGCGGCGTGAGCGCCTTGAGGTAGTCCCAGTTCAGCACCTTCTTGCCTGCCAGGTAGACGGCGTCACGCACCCCAGCGAGTTCCACCAGTGGCTGCACGTCGTGGAAGACCGCACCCTTGTCGTTCGTCGAACGCGACACACCAAGGTTGCTGAACAACGACGCCTTGAAATCTGCGTACTCGGCCTGCTTGGCACCGTGGCCGATACGGAACCGTGCACCGTGGCCACTGCGCGTCGGTGACAGTGCCCCATCACCCATGAGCGACCCGAGGATCACCTGCCACTGCTGCTCGGAGAGCCGGTGGGTCACCCGCTGCAGGACGGTGTCACCGACCTGCAGCTCACCGGCGTGCGCCCATCCCTGCGGTGTGGAGATGAGGTGGTTGGCCGTGACGGAGAACTGCGAGCGACCGTTGCCACCGCCCCTGGCGACCGTGAACCGAAGGAACTCCTCCGTCGGCCCGTTGTCGAACCAGTTGACGACCTTGCGCGGAACGAACCGGTCGTTGGCGACGTCGTAGGACAGCACCTCCACGGGCAGCTTCTGGTTGACGATCTTGCCGATCTTGTCCTGACTACCGTCCGCGAGCGTGACCCGTGTGTTGTAGGAGAGACAGCCAAACATCACCCCTACCTTCTCGCGGAGCTGGTTGATGAACACCGCGCAGGTCTTGGAGCGGCTGATCGACCCCGACAGTTTCCGCAACGCCTGGCTCATCAGACGGGCCTGCAGGCCGACGTGGCTGTCGCCCATCTCGCCTTCGATCTCTGCCCGTGGCGTGAGGGCCGCGACCGAGTCGATCACGACGATGTCGACCGCGTTCGAGCGGATCAGCATGTCCGCGATCTCGAGCGCCTGCTCGCCGGTGTCTGGCTGGGAGACGAGCAGCTCGTTGATGTCGACGCCGAGCGCCTTGGCGTACATCGGATCGAGCGCGTGCTCGGCGTCGATGAAGGCCGCGATCCCGCCGGTCTTCTGCGCCTCGGCGATGACGTGCAACGCCACGGTCGTGTTGTGCGACAGCACGCCGTTCGCGAGGAAGCTGTGGGTATCGGGGACCATCACATCGAAGGTCGGGACCGGGCCCAACGCCTCGATCGCGACGACCCGTTCATAGGTCAGGGGCCGGGACGCGAGCTCGCGCAACTGCGTGACGAGAGGCGCGGCAGTTCGCGGTACGTGCTGCTCGTCGATCCACTCCAGAACACCGATGAGCCGTCGGGGAGTGCAGCGGAGCATCTCACCGTCGCCGACGAGGTCGGTCCGTCGCAGATCGTGGATCAGGCCGTCTAGCTGGCGATCCCCACCGAGGGCGTCACGCAGATCGACCAGGAGTTCCACGAGGTTCGGCAGGTGCTCCCCAGGGCACGCCAGCTCGCCGTTGACCGGCTCGGGCATCAGGCGGGCCACCTGTTCCTGGCGACGTGCGGAGCGGAACCCGATCTGCTGGAGGAACCGGGGCACACCGGCCGCCGGGATCGCAACCCGGTGGTACTCGCGGTCGAGTTCGTCATGGTGGCGCGTTCGCAGCGTCGCCGGGATGCCGAACGCGTAGAGCAGGTGCTGGACCTGCTCAGCAAGCGTGCGTGATGCGGACGTCAGGCAGACGCTCGGTCCTGACTCGATCCACCCGTCACCCTCGAACAACGCCGAGAGGAAGGCCCGCTGGATCTTCGGTCCGCCGGTGCGCACGACGTGCGGGATGGCCTTACCGGCGGACCCGACGTAGTCGAGCCCGTACTGCTCGGCGAGCCGGCGACGCACCGCCGTGTCGTAGACACGGTGGTCCTTGTCCTCGTAGGTGCGGACGCGGTCCGGCTCGATCCCCAGGACGTTCCCCAAGAGCTTGACGTACTCCTCCAAGACATCGGGATCGTGAGCGTTGGTGAACGTCACCGCATGACGGTTGCTCTCCCCGAGCGTTCCTTCCGCGACGAGGTAGCCGAGCAGGACGGCCTCGTCCTCGGAGAGGTCGCTGTTCCCGGTGGCGGTCTCCGCACCGAACAGTGCCGAAACCAGCACGTCCCCTTCCTGCAACTGGCCAACCTTGCGCCAGACGATCCGGCCCCGCTCGTTGAGTACACGGAGCGGGTGGTTGGCGGTGGCCTCAACGTGCCGTCCCGATTCCAGGGTGACGCGCCACGCAGGTCGCCGGTTGTTGTGCGTCACCGCGGCGAGACGCTCGAGCTCGTCCTCCTCGTTCACCAGACGGACGTCATGGTCGGTGACATCCGTGACACGAGAGGTGCAGGACGTGGTCTGCCCGACCCTGGCGAAGACCTCCGTGAGGGTCTCCAGGCCGTGGTCGGTCCAGACGTAGGTGTCGGCGGTGAGACACTTGCCCGAGGACTCGGGGCCGTAGATCTCCACGACGCGACCGCGAGGGAGCCCGCCGATACCGAGGGCGAGGTCCAGCGACAGTGCCCCCGAGGGGATCGCGGCGACCTTGACCGCCGCGGCGTCGCCGAGCCGCATCAGCGACCCCTTGCCGAACTGCTTCTCGATGTTGGCCAGTGCCAGGTCGAGGGACTTGTCGCGATCCACGGCGTCCTCCGGGTGGGTGCGATCCTGCTACGGATGGTGGGTCGTGTGGTGGGTCGTGGTGGGTCGGAGCGTCGGTGGCACCGTACGTCCTCGGTGTGACGTAGCGGCGAAGGAGCTCGCGCAACCTGTGGACGAGGACGCTATCCGAACGCGCGTTCGAACGCGAACACCTCACCCGTCTGCCGGCGCGGATCGTTCGACGAGACGCGGACAGGATCCGTCCGCGCTGGGGCGTAGGGTCGGGGCTCGGTCGAACCGGGCTATCCCCCGATCGACCGAGCCCAGCAGGACCGAGACCCAGGAAGGGGATCCCGATGCCCATCGCCCATCAGATCACGTTCGATGCCGCCGACCCGTACGCACAGGCGGCGTTCTGGGCAGCGGCCATGGACCTCGAGGTGGAGGACCACCACGACCTCGTCCTCCAGATGGTCGAGGCGGGCTACGCGACCGAGGACGACTACGAGGAGGTCGACGGCCGCTACCGCTGGCCCGATGCCGCCTGCCGCAGCGAGGACGGCCGCACCCGGCTGCTGTTCCAACGGGTGCCCGAGGCGAAGACCGTCAAGAACCGGGTCCACCTCGACCTGCACGTCGGCGCGGATCGCAGGGACGCCGAGGTGGCCCGGCTGATCGAGCTCGGTGCGACCCGGCTGTGGGAGGCCGACCAGGGGCCCGTGCACTGGGTCACCCTGGCCGACCCCGAAGGCAACGAGTTCTGCGTCGTGTGAGCGCGGTTGCCGACCCCGTGATGTGACCGGCACCAGAGCAGGCGGGTGGTCGGGGTGGAGCCAGCTTGACGGGCTGTGGACGCCGACGGCAGGCAGCACAGCCAGCCAGTAGGTTCCGGGCCGACGATCAGCGTTCGGAGCGCCATGTCCGTGTCCACGTCCGACCCGCCGGAGCCGTCCGAGGAGGACCACGCCCGAGCAGGGACCGCACCGCTCCTGCCGGTCCCGACCCGGTTCGTGTTCGTGGACACAGAGGCCACCGGTCTCGATCATCAGCGCCACGAGCTCACCGAGGTCGCGTGGATCGTCCGCTACGAGGACGGGCGTGAGGTCGAGCGGCGGTACTTCCCGGAGCACACGACCGACGGTGCGGACGACAAGGCGCTGGAGCTCACCCACTACGACGAGCGCATCGCCCCGCAGGACAAGACCCCCGCCAAGGTCTGGCTGACGAGGTTCCTCGAGGATGCTGACGGGGCCGTGCTCGTGGGTGCGGTGCCGGACTTCGACGCGCGCCACCTGGAACGGGTCTGCCGCAAGCTCGGACTCGAGCCGACCTGGGACCACCACCTGCTCGACGTCGAGACCCTCGCCCTGCCGTTCATCGCCCCCGGACCCGAGACGCCACGCAGCCTGGCCAAGACCTGCGACGCGCTCGGGGTCGCCCACGACCGCGATCAGGCACATGGCGCCCTGTACGACGCGAGGCAGGCCATGCGCGTGTTCGACGCGGTCTGGGAGCTCGTCGCCGAGCTGCGCCGCACCAGTGGCCCTCTACCGGCGCCGATCCCGCGCGACAACGGCGATAACGGCGACAACGGCAACGGGCAGGAGGCGCGCGCCGCCGAGGTCGCGGAGGACGTCACTGCCGAGAGGCAGGCCGCCGAACGCGGTGAGGAGGCGACCTCCGCTGCCGGTGGCGGCGAGGAGGTTCGCCCCGCNGAGTGACCGGGGTCGCGCGCGGCTACAGGGCGTCGCGGATCCTCGCCGCGGTGGCGTCGAGGTCCTCGCGTTCCGGCGGTGGCGGGTAGTCGACGGCGATCCGCATGGGATCGCCTGCGCAGCGCGCCACCACGTGGAGGTGGGCGTGGAAGACCTCCTGACCCGCCACCTCGCCGTCGGCGAGGAACAGGTTGACGCCTTCGGCGAGCCCCAGGTCACGCTGCGCCTGCGCGATGCGGCGGCCGAGGTGGAACATCTCGGCACCCTCGTCGTCCCCCACGTCAGCGAGTGCCGGAGCATGCCGCTTCGGGATCACCAGGGCGTGGCCCTCGCCGACGGGCCGGACGTCGAGGAAGGCGACGGCTCGTTCGGTTGTCGCCAGGATCGACGCGTCTGCGGTACCGGCCACGATGTGGCAGAAGATGCAGGGGTCCATGGCCGCGGAGCCTACCGGCCAACGTCGCTCACCCAACGGGTTCACCGTCCGGCACCGGCCGTTCTCGCTGCGCCGTCGGTGTCGGTGTCCGTCGCCCCAGCGCCTTCGACCAGCCGCCGGCGCAGCAGGTCGATCGCGGCGCTGCCGAGGCGTGCGATGACCTGGCCGCGATCGCCGGGGATGCGGCGGCTGTGGACCTCGACGTGACCGTCGGGATGGGCGAGGGCCCAGAAGCAGGTCCCGACGGGCAGGTCACCCACCGTGCTCGGCCCCGCGACGCCGGTGACCCCGATCCCCCAGTCGGCCCCGGTACGCACCCGCGCGGCGGACGCCAGGGCCTCGGTCACCTCGGCGCTCACCTCGCCGTGCTGTGCGACCAGCTCGGCGCGGTCGCCGAGCAGCTCGCGCTTGGCCGGGAAGGTGTAGACGACCAAGCCGCCGACGAGGCTCGCGGAGGCGCCGGGTACCCGCGCGAGACGGGCGGAGATGTCGCCGCCGGTGGCTGACTCGGCGGTGGCCACGGTCTGCCCGGCTGCCTGCAGCCGCTGGAGGACCACGTCCTCGAGCCGGTCGTCGTCCACCCCGACCGCGGCAACCCCGATCCTCGCGACCACCTCGTCGACCAACGGTTGCGACGCGGCGCGGGCCGCCTCCGGGGATCCGGCTGACACCGTCAACCGGACCTGGATCTCCGACGAGCGGGCGAGGAAGGACAGGGTCGTGTCCTCACGGCCCTCCAGCAGGGGCTCGACCATGGCCGCGACGTCGGACTCGCCGACACCGATGACGTGGACGACGCGGGTCACCGTGGCACGTTGCCCGGCGAGTTGGCGGACCTCGTCCGCGACGTAGCGGGAGAACAGCTCCCGCAGCTCCCAAGGCACACCGGGCAGCGCGACGACCCGCGTCGCTGTCGGCTCGGGCATCGTCAGGCCGAAGCCCGGCGCGGTACCGACGGGCGGGTAGGCGGTCGCCCCCTGCGGGATGCGGGCCTGCTTGAGGTTCTGCGGGGCCATCCGCCGTCCGGCCGCGGCGAAGCGGCGCTCGATCCGCTCCTCGAGGTCCGCCCGCGCCTCCAGCGGGACGCCCGCGGTGGCGGCGACGGCTTCTCGGGTCAGATCGTCGACCGTCGGGCCGAGCCCGCCACCGACGATCACGAGGTGGACCCGTTCGGTGAGCCAGCGCAGCGCCGAGACGAACTCGTCGAGGTCGTCGCGCACCGCGACGTGGTGGAGCACCTCCACCCCCATCTCCCGGAGGCGCTGGCTGAGCCAGGTCGCGTTCGTGTCGGTCAGATCGCCGAGCAGGAGTTCGCTGCCCACGGAGAGCACCGCGGCACGCACCGGCTCATCCGGTTCGCGGATCACGATGCCATCGAGGATCCCGGACGTCACCTGCCACCTCCGAACACGGGAGCCACAGGCGTCACGCCTCGACCCCGTTGCGGGCCGCGCGGCTCAGTCGTCCCGCGCGGAAGGCGTACTCCAGCCCGGACCAGATCGTGAGCAGCACCGCCAGGTAGAGCAGGATGAGCGCGACCACCTCGGGCATGCCGGGCAGCAGGAACGCCGCGACCGCGATCACCTGCGAGGTGGTCTTGGCCTTGCCCCAGGCGGAGGCCGGCATGACCTGATCGATCCGCCGGACGAGGCCGACACGCAGCACCGTCACCGCGGCCTCGCGTGCCACGATCACGATCACGGCCCAGACCGGGAGGTCGCCGACGTAGGCCAGGCTCGCCAGCGACCCGATGATCAGCAGCTTGTCCGCGATCGGATCGGCGAGCTGCCCCCAGGTCGTCACGCCGTGCCACCGCCGGGCCACCCAGCCATCGATCGAGTCGGTCGCCGCCGCGAACAGGAAGATGCCGAAGGCCCACCACCGCGCGGCCTCGCCGTCCATGGTGAGCAGCAGCAGGATCACCGGGACCAGCGCGGCACGGAGGAAGGTCAACAGGTTCGGGACGTTGAACCAGTGCGGTTCCTCGTCCCGCAGGTCGTCGAGCGGGACGCTGGGCTCGGGGGCCACGTCCTCCAACGGCGCAGCCTCGTGCCCGTCGGGCGCATCGTCGGGCCGTGGATCCACGCGTGCATCCGTCGAGGTCGTCGGGGCGTGTTCGGGGTTCAGAGCGTCGGTCCCGCGGTCCGCGCATCCACCTCGGCGACCAGGTCGACCCCGATCGCGTCGACGACGGTCGCGGTGACCGTGCGTCCCACCGGCAGGTCCGCGGGG
>SL_3KL_010_SEDDRAFT_10000730_pt1 | contig 28302 bp, 31 predicted proteins | sample SodLakKL_010_SED_2_FD_10381 | JGI IMG/M metagenome (IMG submission 10381)
GTTGTACCGAACTCTGCGAGGTCCTTGCGAATTCTTGAGGGTTCTTATTGATCCCGCTCTTCAAAAAATGTACGAAGCCGGGCCAGTTCTTCATCACTCCAGCCTCCCGGTTCGGTGAGGGCAAGCCAGGAATCGAAATAATGTTTGGCTGCATATTCGTGTCCATATCCGGGAGGTGATTCGCCGGTAGCCATATCGGCGGCGAGCTGCAGCATGGTAACAATCGGAAACCATCGCAAATCGGGTGACACATCCGGGCCGCGGGGTTCACGAATCCAGTCCGGTTCGCTTCTGAAGGAATTCGGATCAAAAAAAGTGATGGGGTCACTTGCGTATTGCAGATAGGCAATCCGGAAGGATCCCCATTCTGCATCTCCTGCTTCCAGCCCTCCGTTTTGGTTGGCGAAGCGAATTACAGATCCATCGCGAAAACGGGGAAGCCAGGCCGGAGTGTCCGGATTTCGTTCTATCGTGGCCGTTCTCCAGGTGCTTTTCCGGAACGGCGGCCCGCTCCACAAAGCTCCGTGAAACGGATCGTTGATGATATCAAAAAGATCAAAAGAACGGTCGGAGTTCAGCGCGCCCAGGCTCAACCCGTGCAGGTATAATTTCGGACGGTCATCATGCGGAAGTTCGGTCCAGTAATTGTACACTGTGCGGAAGAGGGCACGTGCCATGTCAGCACCAAACTCCTCTTCAGCAAGCAGCGACAACGGGCTTGGTAAATAGGAGTACTGAGCGGCCACACTGGCAATATCACCCCGGTGCAGATATTCGAGGGGGTCAATTGCTGCTGGATCAACCCAACCTGTTCCGGTTGGGGTAATGATGACCAGCACCGAGCGATCGAAAGCATTTACACGTTTTAATTCCTCGAGAGCCAGTGACGCACGCTCATCAAACGATTCGGATACGTGCATTCCCACATAAACGCGAATTGGCTCTTTTACTTCATGAGTGGTAAACTGCCGGATGTCATCAGACGAGGGGCCGGTGGATAGAAAACGGCGTCCGGTTCTGCCCATCTCATCCCATGAAAGTAACGATGCCACGCTACCGGTTTTCATTGGATCGTCGGGCTGATCAAATTCGGGCTCTATGAGGGTATCGATCTGCTGGTAGGTTGAATCAGCAAATCGGAGCAGTGAACTAAAAAGAAGGCCGTTTGCAATAAACCAAAAGAGAATGAATGTGGTAATCAGTCCAACTACATAAGAAACCCGGCGGGGTATATATTTTTCAAGTTTTCTTGCGAGATTTTCTTTAACAATCAAAAATAGCCGGGCGACCAGCAAAACACCGAGAAATACTGCAATGGCAATCGACCCGATCAAAAATGGATTTACAGAAGCGCTCTCTTCGAGGCCCATTAATTGACGAAGAGAATTTTGCCAGCCGCTTGCATGCCATAAAAAGAAACCTGCAATCAACAGAAAAATAACACCGGCAATAATCTGAACTAAAGCCTGGTTTTTAGATTTTGGTTTTGGCAGTTCGAAATATGACCAAAGCCATATAAAAAATACACCTACTCCATAACCCGAGGCCAGGGCCAGTCCGGAAATTACACCCTGGGTGATTTCTGACCGTGGAAGCAACGTGGGTGTCATGGAAAGGGCAAAAAAGAGGGTGCCCACCAGCAAACCTGTTGTTGAAAAGTACCGATTTAACTGCATCTAAAAAGAATGAAAAAGTTTATAAGCCGGAACAGCACATTGCCTGAATGAAAGTTATAACGAAAAGAATCTGTCCGGGTTATCTAAAGATACCATTGAATAAGATTATTTTAAGTATGTTTTTTACAGATAATGTTTTGAAATGGCATTGATTTGATTTTTGAAAATTCCAGCCTTTAAGCAATAAGAAGGAAAATACCGCAAACCGGAGTAGAACGGTTGTCATTGTCATAAAGAAACACAACCAAATTTTTATTTCTCCGAAGGATCCTGAGGATTTTATACGATCACTGAACAGTACAAGATTAGCTACAAAATCTGAAGTAATTATCTGATAAGAAGAGGGAAGCAGATTAAATCACCAACTCTAAGTGATTGAGGTGCTACATCTGTCACGTTAAAAATCTCAGTTTAATTAATAATTTAAAACTTGAATTCGTCATGCCTTCGCGTAAGCAGGCATCTCTATACCTTGATAAAGTCAGGAGATTTCAGTTTAGCGAATTGACAACAAAATTTTCATCGTATTTATTTGATGTTTTGAGCTATCGACTCAGATCAAAAAGTTTTTAGAAATCATCTCATATTTGGATCCGGCCCGTCTCCGCTCTCTTTGCGTGCCGAAGAAATCACATCTTTGATGGCGCCGGTTACTGCCTGTATGTTCTCCTTCAGTCCGTGTTCTGTTATTTCAATATCCAAAAACCGGCTTAGCTCGCGAAGTGCTTTTGGTGTGGACCCACTCATAAAACCAGCTATTCTTCCCTGCTTGGTTTTCTTTCCCAATAAAATGCGGTCGCCATTTTCAAACTCAAGAAGATATTCAAAAACGGTTTTTGTCCTTGATTTTCCGTTATTACTGCTTCTGCTTCGCTGAAGATAGCTCGAAACCAGGATTCCCTTTACCTGCTGCAGCGGGCAATGTTCGTTTTGGGTTCCGGTGATTTTTTTATACTGGTAAGAAAACTGATTGTTTGCCTTATCAAATTCAAAAGTTTTAACATGAGGAGCTAAAATTCCAACCAAAACGGCTCCTATCAACATGGCGGCACCCGCACCGGCCATAAACATATCTTCGCCGGTTGTTGTCCAATCACCCGAAAGTCCCTGCTGGAGTAATATCACACCAAAAACTAAAAGAAATATCGTGATGATGACCGGCCCTATTATGGAGTAACTTTTTAGTTCAAAAACCCGATCACCCTGTTTTTTATATCTTAACATATCAAAATTTTTAGGTTAATAAACACACTCAATGAGTATATTATTCCTGTCACGGATTTACAAATTCATTTTTGTACTGAATATTCAGGCATATTTAAATATAGGTTAAACCCTTATATAAAACCTCTCTCAAAGTAAGTAAATTACTATTGGAAGCAGCTTAAAAAAGAATTTTATCAATTAAAATTTGGGTTTAACAGGTAAAAATTATGGTAAAAAAAATTCAACAGATTGTAGATGAGCAATTTCATACATGGAGTCATACCCATTCGCTTGCAGGCGCCAGAGCCCGAAAGAAAAAAACGAATCCTGTCATCACCATATCAAGAGAATTTGGAGCAAGAGGAGCGGAATTGGCTCACAAATTGGAGCAGAGAATAGAGTTCAAGGTTTGGGATAAAGCATTTATTCAGGCAATTGCAAAAGAAATAGGAAGCGGCGAAAGAGCTGTGGAATCACTGGATGAACGCCGTCAGCAAGTGATGAAAGATACTGTTACCGGATTTTTAATGAACATTCCAACCAACGTGAAATACCTTCGATCTTTGATAAAGATAGTTAAGGCAATCGAAGAACATGGCAATAGTATTATCGTTGGCCGGGGTTCAAGTTTTATTGTACAAAATCCAAAATCTCTTCATATTCGGGTTGTTTGTCCTTTGAATGTCCGCATTGCTAATTATGCAAAAAAAGAGAATATCAAACAGCATGACGCGCGGTTGATTGTTGAACAAAAAGACCGGGAACGTGAGGAATTTATCAAACAAAATTTCAACAGAAATGTATCTAATGCGGCTGATTATGATTTGATCATCAATTCTGACTCCTACACTATGGACCAAATGACTGACATGGTAATCCTGGCTTACGAGAAAAAAACAGGAATAAAACTTAAAATCGCTGAAATGTAAATATCAGTAAAATTTTAAGCTGAAATAAACCACAGTAAGCCACTACATTGTGTAATATTTTCTTTTATGGCACTCAGATTGTATCTTTATAAAAGAATTTTATACATTTTTATCTATTAATTAAAATGAATTGGAGAGGACCCATGAAAAAACAAAAAGCAATCTTTTCGATTTTTCTTTGCATAATATTTGTCTTTTCTGCATCTAATCTGTTTGCAAACCCGGATAAAACATCGGAAAAAGAGCTGGAAGGCAAGCAGGTTGCATTCCTGATCACCGAAGGCTTTCACGATGCTGAAACGATGTTTCCGTTAGGGTTTCTGCAGAATAAAGGTGCTACCATTACTGTGATTGGTGTAGAACCCGGCGTTTATACTGCTTATAACAGTGACATTTCCGCAGTAGTAGAATTTTCTGTAACTGAAGTGGATCCTGCTCAGTTTGATGCATTGATCATTCCCGGCGGACATTCACCGGCAAATTTACGCGAACACGGTGAAGTTGTGAATTTTGTCCGGGATTTTATCCAAAGCAATAGGCCGGTAGCTTCTATCTGCCACGGCCCGCAGGTTGTGGTTGCTACGGGAATTGTTGAAGGACGCACACTGACTGCTGTAAGCGGAATAGAGGATGAAATTACTGAAGCCGGTGCAATCTATGTGGATGAGGAAGTGATGATTGACGGCAATCTGATAACATCCCGCACCCCTCCTGATCTTGCTGCATTTGCAGTGGCCATTATGGAATCTCTTAAGTAAATATCATCGTTCGGACAGATCTCCGGTTTTCCAATTAAATTGGTCCGGAGATCTGTTCATTTATGATGATAAAGCTCAAATCTTCCAGCCCTTAAGATTCCTATAAAAAAGTGAATTTACTATATCGAGATAGAACCATCTTAGAATTCGTCTGATTACAAATTTATGTCCCAAAATTGGGAATTGGCAATGTCAAATTTGCCGGTGGCTAAATAATGTGTAATGATTAATTTTTTTGATTACATAACCGGCAATAGATTCTCTTTCCTGATACTTTTTTAAAAATAGTCTTTCTAACTGCGAAAATTATCCCTCCTTACTTTTTTGGCATTTTAGGAAGCTTTTAAGCATGTGATTTAAAATTTCTCTATATAAATCCCGAACTCTGCGAGGAGCTATCGGACTCTCGCATATTCTTAAAAATGTTGTTCCTTTAGCTTTTAAAAATCAAAAAATGATGCTTTAAGCCTAACTTATTTTATATTGTCTGAAATACCACGGATTAATCAATTTTCACTTTAAGAGTCGAAGGTGTTATTTTCACGGGGACTTAAATAAAAACTTAAAAGAACAGTATTGTATATGTCTGAAGAAAAAGGATATGGACTATTAAAAGGCAAAAAAGGAATTATTTTTGGTGCGCTCGATGATCGAAGTATTGCCTGGCGAATCGCACTTGCCTGCCATCGCGAAGGCGGCCAATTTGTACTCTCAAATGCACCCATTGCGCTGCGCCTGGGTGCCCTGAATGCTTTGTCTGAAAAAACAGGTGCTCCCGTTTTTCCCTGCGATGTGAGCAGTGAGGAAGATGTTGAGAAGCTGATGAACCAAACTAAAGAAGAGCTTGGCGGCGTGGATTTTATTCTGCACGCAATCGGCATGTCTCCAAATATCCGCAAAAAGAAAGAATATAAAGGCCTGAACTACAAATGGTTTCAGCAAACGCTCGATATTTCGGCTATATCGCTGCATAAGATTTTGCATTATGCAGAAAATACCGGGTTGTTGAATGACGGCGCCAGTGTGATTGCCCTGTCTTACATCGGGGCACAGAGAGTATTCTCAAAATATTCTGATATGAACGATGCCAAAGCTCTTCTGGAAAGTATAGCCAGAAATTATGGAAGCCGTCTTGCCGATCGGGGAATCAGGGTAAACACCATTTCACAAGCACCCACGAGAACTTCGGCGGGAACCGGAATTAAAGGTTTTGACGGGATGTACACCTTTGCCGAAAAAATTGCACCGCTCGGAAACCCCACAGCCGATGAATGCGCCGATTACTGTGTAACACTTTTCTCAGACCTGACCCGAAAAGTGACCATGCAAAACCTCTATCACGATGGCGGATTTGTTTCATCCGGTGTTTCTGAAGAGATGGTGATAGGTTTGCAGAAGTTATACGGTGACGAAGATTTTGAATTGTAATGATGAACATCGAATTACAGAACTGAACGTACATTCTGGATTGAGTGATTGGTGTTCAACTATTAGATAAAATGGGAAAAAAAATTCTCGGTATCGATCCGGGTTCGCGCACAACCGGATACGCCATTCTGGTTGAGGAGAACACCTCGTACAGCGCTGAAGTTTGTGATGTGCTGAGAATGGAAAAGATGGATGAGCATACCGGGAGGCTGCAGGAGATTTTTGATGAAATCACACGGCTCATAAATAAACACAAGCCCGACGAATGCGCCATTGAAACCCCGGTTTATGGTGTTGACCCCCTCGCCATGCTGAAGCTGGGCCGGGCACAGGCAGCGGCCATTCTTGCCATTACGAACCAGGGCCTGCCTGTGGCAGAATATTATCCGAAGGCCGTAAAAAAAGCAATCACCGGAAATGGAAATTCCAGCAAACAGCAGGTGGCCTTTATGCTGGAAAAACTGATTAAGCTCCCTGAAAAAAAATTACCGGCTGATGCCACCGATGCACTTGCCGTAGCCTGGTGCCACTTAACACAATCCGGTGTGCAATCAAATCAAAAAAGTACAGGCCGCCTGCATCAGAATAATCGTAAATCGAGCTGGGCGAAATTTGTTGAAGAAAACCCCGAAAGAACCAAAAAGCATTGAGGATAAATCGAAGCCGCTGCAAAACAGTTGAGTAAAAAATGATTGCATATCTGAACGGAACACTGGCAACAAAAAAAGAACAGGAGTGCATTATTGATGTATCCGGAGTTGGTTACCGGGTTGAAATTTCTACCCAGACACTGGAAACGCTGCCGGATACAGGCAAAGAAGCCCGCCTTCTGGTGTATCATCATTTCACCGAAAGCGAGCAGCGGCTTTTTGGTTTTGCATCACAAAAAGAGAAAAACCTGTTTGAACGGCTCATTACCGTAAAGGGAATAGGCCCAAAACTGGCACTTACCATTTTATCGGGAATGCAGGCATCCGTGCTGATGGAAGCCATTGTGATGCAAGACACATCCACCCTCTCCGGAATTTCAGGCATTGGCAAAAAAACAGCTCAGCGAATGGTTCTCGAGCTGAAAGATAAACTGTTTGATGAGTCGCAGCCATCGGTTGTTACCGGTGATGATTCAACAAGAAGCAAAAGAGAAGAGGCTGTCTCGGCACTGGAAGCACTGGGCTTCAGCAAGCGCGAATCAGGACAGATGGTCAACCAGATTGCGGGGAAAAATCCGAAAGCAACGGTATCCGAGATTGTGAAACAGGCGCTGGCCCAATCAAAAAGATAATATTGGGTTAACATATAAACGTTATTATGGTATTGCACAGAGCCGTTAGAAAGTAAATCAATACACATAAAACAGAGAACCATTGGCAAATCAAACTATTCTCATCGTTGATGATGAACAGGACCTCCTGGACATGATTGAATACAATTTAAAACAGCAGGATTATGACGTACTGACTGCGGATAACGGGCAGCTTGGCATACAGATTGCGAGAGACACAAAACCCGACCTGGTACTGCTCGATGTTATGATGCCCGGCATGGACGGAATTGAAGTTTGCGACAGGATGAAAGAAGATCCCGCCCTGAAGCAGATTCCCGTGATTTTTTTGACAGCCCGGAGTGATGAAAAAACGGAGATTGAAGGCCTGAACAAAGGCGCCGACGATTATATCACAAAACCAATTTCCACATCTAAACTTTTTTCCCGGATTAAAGCAGTACTCAGGCGATATTCTGACACGACTGATGAACAGCAGCGTTTAATTGTCCACGATCTTGAAATAGACAAAGACCGCTACATCGTACTTAAAAACGGTAAAGAACACCACTTACCACGGAAAGAGTTTGAGCTGTTTTACTATCTTGCCAGTAAAAAGGGAAAAGTGCGCGACCGGCAAACTCTGCTGAATAAAGTTTGGGGTGATAACGTTTATGTTGTTGACCGGACTGTGGACGTGCACGTAAGAAAAATCAGAGAAAAATTGGGAGATCATTATATTGAGACTGTAAAAGGCGTCGGTTACAGATTCAAAGAATGAACATATCTGATCTATCAAATCGAAAAGTTTTCTCCACAGCTCTCAGAACAGCCTTCCCCTCGGCATTGATTATTTCCGTAGTTGGTGCATCTTTCCTTAATTTAGTTTCCGTGCTCACATTCTGGAACAGCCTTGTCTTCGGCCTGTTCATACTCATCTCATCTTTTTTGATTGTGTACCTGATAATGGTGCGCCAGCATAGAAAAAGAATCATTCAGATCTATGAAATCGTAAATGAAATTTCGAACAAGGAGTTTTCGGACTACAGAAAAATCAACCCGAAAGAAATTCAGGACGAGCTTGACCTGATTCTGAACCGTGTGATACGGGCAAGCGAAACCGTAAGCAAAGAAATGGAAAGGCTCAACAAAATTGAAAATTACAGGAAAGAATTTATCGGGGATATTTCGCATGAACTGAAAACACCCATTTTTGCCATCCAGGGATTTGTTGAAACACTTCTGAACGGGGCGATACACGACAAAAATGTGAATGAACTGTTTTTGCAGAAAACAATGCGAAATGTAAACCGCCTCATTTTTCTGACAAAAGACCTGATGGAGATTTCAAAACTGGAAACAGGCGAGCTGAAATCGAACATCCGGGAAATGTATTTGCGGGATGTAGTTTTTGATGTGGTTGAAAGCCTTCAGTACAAAGCACAGAAAGAAGATGTGGAACTACGCATAAAAGATTTCGACAGGCACATTCAGGTGCGTGCAGACCGAAACCAGGTAAAACAGATTCTCTACAACCTGATTGAAAACGGCATGAAATACAACAGGCCGGGCGGGTATGTTGAAGTGGGAGTTGCCAATCACAAAAAAGATCGCTCCAAACTTCTTCTTTATGTGAAAGACACCGGTGTGGGTATTGACAAAAAAGATATCCCCAGGGTAACAGAGCGATTTTTCAGGATTGATAAATCGCGCTCCAGGGAAAAAGGCGGAACCGGGCTGGGCCTGGCCATTGTAAAGCACATTGTGGAAGCCCATGGTGAAGAACTGATTATTGAGAGTGAACCTGAACTGGGTTCAACATTCAGTATTACATTATCTGTTGCATAACCCGTTTTAGTTTGATTGTGATTTGCATACCTTTCCTAAATACACATAAATAGAAAAGGATGTTATGACTTACGCATTAATAATGGCCGGCGGTGCCGGAACACGCTTCTGGCCCAAGAGCAGAATTTCAAATCCCAAGCAATTCATAAGGCTTTTTGGGGATGATACTATGCTGCAAAAAACAGTAAAAAGATTGAGTGGTTTTTTACCCCATCAGCGCATGATGGTAATTACCAACGAGGAATATGTTAGCATAGTAAAAGAACAGGCTCCTCAACTGAGCCCCTCTTTCATCATAGGTGAACCTGTGGCTAAAAACACAGCTCCCTGCGTGGCCGCCGGCGCTTCTCTGCTTTATAAAAAAGACCCTAACGGAATTATGGTGGTTTTGCCGGCCGACCATCTGATTGGAAATAATGAAGAGTTCTATTCGGTGCTTGAAACGGCCGTAAATGTTGCCAGTAAAGAAAATTCACTCGTAACCATTGGTATTGAGCCAAACAGGTCCGAAACCGGGTATGGTTACATCCGGAAACAACCTTATGCCGATATTTTTGAAAGCGGCCATCCTGTATTTGAAGTGCGGAATTTTACCGAAAAGCCGGATTTTGAAACAGCGTTAAGATTTCTTGAGTCAGGCGAATATTTATGGAACAGCGGTATTTTTGTATGGAAAGTTTCTACCATTACCAAAGCGTTCCAGGAATATCTGCCGGAAGTATATTTCAGCATGGAAACCCTGATGGAATCGGACAAAAAACAGGAAGATATCGCTGAATTTTACCACGCCTGCCCTTCCGTATCAATAGATTACGGCATCATGGAGAAAGCTGACAAAGTGCATGTGGTGCCCGGAAATTTTGAATGGAACGACGTGGGAAGCTGGAAAGCCGTACACGAGCTCACGGGAAAAGATGAAAACGGAAACGCTGCTGAAGGCTCAAAAACCATTTTTGTTAACGCAAAATCAAACCTTGTTCACTCCGAAACCGGCAAGCTGATTGCTGTGGCAGGAGTAGAGAACATTGCCGTGGTGGAAACTGAAGATTCCATCCTGGTTGTGGATCTCGACAGCTCTCAGGATGTTAAAGAGATACACGAACGGTTAAGCAAAAACAAAGATTCCAGGAAATATATCTGACGAGGTAACCTCAAACGGTAATCTCAAGCAGATCGTAGGCAAGCCGTACATTTTTGGGCAAGCGTTTATTGCTCTCTTCATGATCCACATAAGAGTTCATGTGAATCAGGTACGTTTTTGGAATATCAAGCTCGCCGGCAACTTCGACCGCCTCGGGGATGGTTAAATGTGTAGGGTGCTCAGGCCCCCATCGCAGACCGCTCAGAACAAGTGCCTTACTGCCCCTCACCTTCTCTTTAGTTGATTCGGGGATAAATTTTACATCCGTCATGTACGAAAAATCATTCACCCTATAGCCCATCACATCCACATCGCCATGTTTGTAAGGCAGCGGCGTAATGTGCATATCGTGAAATTGCAGGGGTTCCCTAATCAGGCGTAAGTCGAGTTCGGTAGAGCCGGGATACCTGTTTTCGCCGAACATATAATCAAACCGTGAAAGAATGGAGTCGATCCCTTTTTGTGTGGATAACACTGGTATTGGCGAACTTTGCATATAATTGTAGGATCTCAGGTCGTCCAGCCCGGCAATATGATCCATATGTTCGTGGGTGATGAGCACAAGGTCGATACGCTGAATGTTGGAGCGGATGGATTGCAGGCGAAATTCCGGGCCTACATCTATAACTACGGAAGTGTCTTTGGTTTGCAGCCAAACAGAGCACCTGTAACGCTGGTTTCTCGGGTCTTTATTGATGTTTTCACTCCCGAATCCCCCGGCTACCGGAACGCCCATTGATGTGCCGGTACCTAAAAAAGTGCATTTCATGTCAGCGAATTATCTTCGAATTGTTTGTCTGCCTCTTCAAACTTTTCCATCCGTTTCCAGATAGCCTGCAGTTCTTTTCGAACGGCCGGTTTGATAAACATGTCATCCGGGCTGATTTGCCAGATCACTTTTGCAAGAATAGCTGCCTGGGTTTCTGGCGGTCGGTTTTTGTTGATTACGATGAGCCTGTCTCCCTCAAAAATACAAGAATCGCCGCGAAAGGAGCCTCGTTCTTTGCGGACAGTGTATCCCTCCTTTTCACAAATCGATTCAAGTTCAAGCAACAGCTTTTCAATTTTCATGTTAAAATGTGATGCCTAATGTTATGGAATGCGAGATATAATCATAATCATAAAGATCAACATCAATTCTGTAACGACTGTAATCAAAATGGTAGCCCAACACCAGGGATTTTTCTCCTATAACTTCGTGAATAAATAGCAGCGTTTTTCCATCAATCCGGAACAGGCTGCCCCCAAAAAGGTTGCCCTGCGAAAAACTGAACCCATAGTTTGGCGTTGCTTGCAAGTTCAGGCTCACTCGCTCTCCAAAATTCATATCAGCACTCAGTCCGCTTCCGAAAACAAGAGAGCTTTGGTTAAATTCGGCATCTGTCCGGTTCAGCCGCACTTGTGTGAATTCTGTAGTTAACTGAACAGGAAGTGTCAGAAGGAAAGAATCACTACGGGTCAGGCCAACACGGTTAAACAGACGGCCTTCTACATTGATGTAAGAATTATCGTTCATGCCCGTAAATGAACCGCCAAAACCGAGGCTGATGTTGATTCCCGGACTTTCCAGCCGAAGCCTGAATATACTATCATTAAAATCGACTCTGTCGTCTGCTTCAGCAACATCGCCCTGGTAAGAAAAATCTGCCATTTCCCAGCTTGCACCAAGAACGGTGTAAACACCAAGAGTTCTTTCGGTACGTCCATCCGGTTCATCAATTGAAAACATCTGGGCAAATAGCATTGCAGGATGTAAAGTTGCGAGCAGGGTTACAATAAAAAAGACTGAGATAAATTTATAAATATTGAGCATCTTTGGAATGATATAGTAGTAAAAAAGATTCTGCACTAAAAATATACGGTAACTGATATGAAAATAATATTCTTCACAATTACATTACTTTTTTTAATGATTTCTAAGAGTGAACGTACAGACAGCATCTATCAATATGAATTAAATCTAATTAATGGAGAAATCGTTTCTCTTGAGGAGTTTAAAGGTGATGTTTTGCTGATTGTTAACACGGCCTCTGAGTGTGGTTTTACCTCTCAGTATGAAGGGCTTCAAAAACTGTATGAAACCTACTCAGACCAGGGCTTTAAAGTGCTCGGATTTCCTGCTAATGATTTTGGGGGTCAGGAACCGGGAACGGACGAGGAGATTGCACAGTTTTGTGAGATGAACTTCGGAGTTACATTTCCGTTATTTTCAAGGCTTTCAGTCCGCGGCGATGAGCAACACCCGCTGTTTGAAATGCTGGTAAACAAGGAAAATCCAGACTTTACCGGAGAAATTTCCTGGAATTTTGAAAAATTTTTGATAGATCGGAACGGAAATCTGTTAAGAAGGTTTCAAAGTAATGTAAGTCCTGATAGCAATGATATGATAAGTTCCATTGAAAAGGCCTTATAAATAAAAAAGAACTTCTATTACTTACATCCCATCACCATCCCGATAAAGGGCTTCGGTTGAAACCGGAGCCCTTATTTTTTTGTTTTGAATATTGCCCGAAAAACTATTGACATAGAAACCAAAAGGTCTGTATATTTAAGTCTATTAGATTTTTGGTCTGTATCAGAAAAAACATCTGCATTCGTTATTACTTTTGATATCTGATCCAGTATTTTTTTGAAATTATGGTCCGGTAGTTCAGTTGGTTAGAACGCCTGCCTGTCACGCAGGAGGTCGCGAGTTCGAGTCTCGTCCGGATCGCATTTTAAAAGCCCTTGATTAGCAATTACTTATGCTGGTTAAGGGCTTTTTTGTTTTGGCCGATAATCAACTCAATAAGTATTCAGGGGTAACATAGGGGCAACAGAATACTTTTACTACTGATCTCCACTCTCAAAATTTTTGTGTTCCAAGGGAGTTTTCAGCGCGTAGATTTGGTATTTCGATGTGCTATAACCAATGCATCAAGAGAGAAAAGAGATAAGAAAAAGTTCTTATAAGCTTAAAAGCTCAGGCGTCGAACTACTATTCATCGTATCAGGCATCACGGCCGGCCGGTTGTACGCTTTGACGGCAAGCTGGTACATGCGGTCAACATTCTCATTCATATTCTTAAACCGAACCTGAGAACGCTGCCTTGCAAGCATAGAGTAGAGCTGTACCATGAACGATCTGGACGCAAATTCAATGCCACTGAAATCAAGCGTATTTTCGTTATTCTCTTTATTCGATATTTTTTCGAATAGGTCTTTGGCCATTGAGCGGGTGCTCAGGTGTGTAGTATTATATGTGTAGCGTAAGTTGATCATATTTTAACCCGTTCAGTGAATATAGTTGAAAATATCGAATGTTTCCTGGGGTTCTTTAATGCGTATATTTATTAACGTTCCCTGCACAGTTAATGTTCCTAACTCTACCCATTTGCAAAAATCATTTGAGCAACTGTAACCAAAATTCCCAGTTAATAAAGTAAACGAACTTTGTAATTCTTTGTTACTGACAATCCGAATCGTATTTGCCAATCCTGTCCCGGGTAGCGATTCTTTGTCGCTAATTCTGGCTGATAGTTGCCGTTGAATAACTTCTCTGACGGCTCTTTCATCTGTTGTAATTTGAGGGTGAATTTTAGATAAAGACCCTTTAAGTCCAATCCCATCATCCATCAAACAGAGTTCAAATTCCTTAAGAGCAGGCCAGTATTGGGCAAAAATATAGAAGTTATTCGCATCGGAATGGTCTTTTGCGTTCTCAATTAGTTCTGATAAGAAAAACGCAATAGCATTGCTCAATTTATCCTTAATATTTCTGAAACAATTGAAGATGAGTTCACGATATTGATCTTCTATATGCTTATATGACGATTCTCTCTGTTTCCCAAGACTCTCTGTTCCAGAAATCCGCGCAATGGGTAAGTAGTTTCCACTCGCACCTGGTTTAGCGACTATCGCTGATACTCCGTCAGGAAATCGTATTGTTTTTAAATACTGACCAAGATCAGAGTTCTTCTTTGTGAGAGAAAAAGTGAGATTTTTGTTGTTGATTGCAGAAGCAACCGGAATAACATGAAAAGGAGTCGCAAATCCTCTTGAATTCATTTCAACCATATCGCCCTCAGGTAGTTTCTGAAGAGCACTCAGCATCCTTATTAAATGGCTCAGATTTTGCCAGTGAGAGCTGTTATTAAAGCTAATTTGAGTCATGGTTTAAGGCTACTATCCCAAAAAGTGCGAAGGAATAAGTTTATTGTTAGGTTTAATCAAAAGAATTAATCCTCGAAAGGATAGGGTGTAAAGCGAATCATCTCGTAAACGGCCTCAACGGGCAGAATCGAGCTATCAAAGGGATTCAGCCAGCCGTCCACCCCGATTCCGGGCCAGAGATTGACCATAATCTTCATGGCATGCGAAGGAAGGGGACCGTTGTCATCCGTTTCCTTATGCACAAGCTCACCATTCACATACCATTTAATTCTGTCGGGCAGCCATTCGAAGGCGTAATCGTTGAAATCATCGGCGGCATCAAAACTAAGATCAATCATTACTTCATTTCCGCCAACTCCATCGGTGTAGTAGTTGATTTGCATCTTCTCAGTGTCCTTACCCAGAAATTCAATATCGATCTCATCCCATGGATTGTCTTCGGACGGTCCGGTGTAGAGAAAGAATGAAGAAACAAGGCCGTCTCCGCGGGCCGCTTTAATCCTCACTTCAAAGCGTCCGTAACCGTAATTCTCATTACTTCTGTACTCTCCTGATTTGTGGTCGTAATCGAGATCCTGGTTATCAAAATCCAGGGTCAGGGTCATTCGTCTGCCGTGTTCCGGATCAAAGGTTACCTGGGATTCACGCCAAATACAGTCAAAGGGATCTCCATTGCTCCAGCCATTGGCCATGTGGAACATCTCGGCATCATGAGCCCCCAACTGAGTTTCGAAAGCATCATGCTGAGGGTGTTCTACCTGATTTGGAGCCTCCTGATTGGGCTCTTCATCATCGTCAACGATATCCGTATTTCCGTCCGACACGCATGAGGCTATTCCAACGATTAGTACTGCCAAAAACATAAAAAATCCCAGTTTTTCTAAAATTCTTCTTCTCAACATAAACTCTTCTTATTCAAATTTCTCCGGAATCGCTCACAGCGGCCGGTATTAGTTTTGATACCTAAAATGGTATCCTTTTTTCTTTTCTGTATTAATTACGATAAAAAGCAACCCGGCCGCCTTCAGCCTATCCTTTGAAATGCAAAACCTTACTCAAAATAGATTTGTCAACTTCAGTAAAGCCGCTGTTTAATGATATGTCGCCATTATTATTCTCGTGATTCATTATAAATATAGCAACATTTAATGGGTTTATTAATATGAAATGCCTGACATTCAAGAGGCCGTTAAAGCAGAATAGAGGCCATTCATTAGCTGCAAAGAGTAGGGCTTCCTGATATCTTTTTGATTGCAGTATTCTCATCCTATAACTGCCCAATCACTGATTCAAAAAACAAAGAAATAATCTCCTCATAAATCTGTTTTTATAGCAGAGGCTAAACTATTATTTTAATGACTGCGGGGTGCTGCTGAACAGCGGCTGAGATCATACCCAACGAACCTGATCCGGATAATGCCGGCGAAGGGAATTGCTCTTGATTTTGATTTCCCGTTCTGAAAGAGCTTTTTCCTGCCAGCTTATCTCCCTTTCAATGGCAGTAAAATTTTTTCTGATTTATGAGCAAAATCCAAAAAAAGCAGTTCGACCAGGTAACCAAAAAGATCGACAACTGGCAGGACCGTAAAGAGTGGTTTTTTAATCGTGAATATACCGACAAATACGAAGACTACTATGAAGGCCCCTACAAACGTGCCGAGATCTGGCAAAAGAAAACACTTGCAAAACTGATTCAAAAAGATGAGCGTGTAAAAACCCTTCTTGAGTTTGGATGCGGAACCACCCGGTTTACCCGCTGGTGGAATGAGATCGGGATTGAAGCGATGGGGGCCGATATTTCCCCGTTTATGCTGGCGCACGGAATCCGCCTGTTTGATGGGGATTTGGTGCTGGCAGATTCTCACCACATGCCATTTAAAGACAACAGTTTTGATGCGCTCGCTTTCATTGCAACGTTTGCTTATTACGAAGATCCCGTAAAAGTCATTCACGAAGCTCTGCGGGTGGGCCGGTACGGAATGTTATTTGGCATCATGAACCGCAATTCTACCAAAGTTGTGAGGCGAAGGGTTCAGCAGGCATTTGGGAAAAACAAATATTACGAAACCGCCAACTTCTACACTCCAAAAAAACTGATTGAAAAAATTCATGAAGCCCTGGAGGGCAGGCTTTACACAATTGAGTGGACATCCACCGGGCTGCCGAAATGGTTTCCGGTGCAGCAGTGGGGCCTTCCTGTGGGCGATTTCTTTGGATTGTATGTAAAATTAACCGATGTGGAATGAGTACATTTGATAACGGAACAGGCAAAATCAGTGCGTCCGATTTTTCGGAACTGATACTTCCCAAACAGGGAAAAACAAGAAATGAGGTCAAAACCGGCCCGGCATTTGGTGTGGATACGGCAGTGATTGATTTGGGCAATAATCAGGGGCTGGCCGTTTCCAGCGACCCTCTCTCGCTGATCCCCACCCTGGGATTAAAAGAATCGGCCTGGCTGTCGGTGCAGTTGCTGGTCAACGATATGGCAACCACTGGCTTCGCTCCCATGTATGGGCAGTTTGTGCTGAATCTGCCTCCTGATCTTACAAAATCCGATTTCGAAGAGTACTGGCACTATATTCACCATTTCTGCAGGGAAGCCGGGGTATCAATTACCGGCGGACACACCTGCCAAATCGAAGGGCAAAATTCAACCATTTCAGGCGGCGGAACCATGTTCCTGACAGCACCCCTCGATCAAATAATCACCAGTGACGGCGCTGAGCCAGGTGATAAAATTTTGATGACGAAAGAGTCTGCACTGATCTCCACCTCCATTCTTGCACAGAGTTTTCCAAACACGGTAAAAAAAGAACTTGGCGAACCGGTGTATGAAACCGCCTGTAAAAATTTTTACAGAACCTCTGTTTTGAAAGATGCATTGATTGCAGCCGACTGCCTCCGCCCAAAAAAAGAACTGAAAGCCATGCACGATGTAACCGAAGGCGGAATTCTCGGGGCTATTTCTGAGATGGCTGAAGCTTCAAAGTGTGGTTTCCGTGTTCAGTCTGATCGGATTTCGGCGGGTAATGCACAGAAAAAAGTTGCAAAACTTTTTAAACTTGACCACAAACAGATTGTAGGTGCCGGATCCATGATCATGGTCGTGAAAGCCGGAACGGAAAAAAATTTGATTACACGCCTTGAAGATGAAGGAATTGCCGCAGCCGTTGTGGGTGAGTTTACCGAACCGGATAGCGGCTTCACTCTATTAGAAAATGGGGATGAAAAGAATTATCAGTTTGATGGAAACGACCCGTACTGGGGCGCATTTTTTAAAGCATTCAAAGCAGGATGGGATTAATGAAGAAGAAGGCTGAAATAAAATCAAAAAAAGTGCTCGGTGGTATTTACCTGGTGCTCGATCCGGCAATGGAAACATCCATTCTGATGGATCGCCTGAAACGGAGCCTGGAAAGCGGTATTGACCTGCTCCAGATCTGGAATCACTGGACGGAAGAATTCTCTGAAGATGATAAAATCACACTGGCCGATGAAATTGCTGAATTGGCCGGACATTACAGTGTACCGGTTTTAATCAATGATGATTGGAAACTGTTGAATTCAACCCGCCTGAATGGCGTCCATTTTGATGAGATTCCTCCCTATTTTGAAAAAGTTCGTTCGCATCTGGATGAAAATGCCCTGGTCGGGATCACCTGTTCAAACAGCCTGGATGTTGTGAAATGGGCCGTAGAACAGAACGTAGACTATATCTCTTTCTGCGCAATGTTTCCATCTGTATCTGCCGGCACATGCGAAATTGTGCAGCCTGAAACCGTTCAAAAAGCAAAGGAGCTCTGTTCGCTGCCAATTTTTGTGTCCGGAGGCATCACACCAAAAAACCTGGGTGAACTTTTGCCTCTCGGAATAGATGGTGTTGCCGTTATTTCCGGAATCCTAAGCTCAGATTCTCCCGGAAAAGCAATTTCTGAATACAAAAAAATTTTACAGAAAAAATAAGAATCCATGAAAACCTCACTTGCCGAAAAACTCTGCTGCCCCATCGATAAACATGATTTGGAGATGCAAATCATCACTGAAAATGATGAGGGTGAAATTATTGAAGCACTGCTCACCTGCCCGGAGTGCCAGCGATATTTTCCGGTCATTTATGGCGTGCCCATCATGACACCGGATGAATACAGGGATAAAGAAATCGAAACTCCAACACTCAAACGCTGGTCAAAATTTTTAGATAAGCCTGATTCGGAAATTATTGAGAATAAAGAGGGAGAAAAACCGGACTGAATCAAATCATTGTACATACGCTCTAATAATGATATCGGGAATTTCTTACATCTTTGTACTCTATTTTACATGAGCTCGATATTAGTTCGTTGAATTTGGTGCATAAAGGCGTTGTTGTTCAAAAAAGGGCGCCATCCCGCACTTATTTTTCACCAACCGACACCTCAAATCGTCATCCCGTGCCCAGACACGGGATCTCCACCCTTTGCACAGAAATACTCATAAACAACGTTTGGAGATTCCTGATCAAGTCAGGAATGACGATATTGATTATGTTTTTGGAATTTCACTCCCTTTTTGAATAGCCTCAGATTCATGTTCCAAATTATTATGTCGCCCCGCGAGGGATCCCTTGGGGAAACTCACTTTATTTATTAGCGCTGTTTGCAGCCATTTTCATTGTTCCGGTAAACTGATCAAAATCCACTTCATGCAGGTCGATGTAACGCCATTCGGCAAACCTGCCTGAAAAATAGAAATTGTGGCTACTTAAGAAATCTGTTAATTCATTTTTCTCATTTACACCGTAAACATCCAGCGGATAACAGCCGGGAAATGTTTTGGTGTCGATGTGAAACAATCCTCCCTCAAGATTTAAAAGATTCCGGAGTTCACTCCCAACCATTTTTGGTTTAACACCCCAGCTTTTCCTGGATAATTGAACTACAATCATATTTTTATGAGGAACAAAAGCTCTGTATATGTTTGATTGAATGTTGCAGCAATACCACAAATGGTTTTCAGGAAGGGTTTTGCTTGAAAAGAATATCAAAAACTTTGCATCACCTGATACCAGTTCAAATGATTTTTTCAACCGGGTTACATCAAAAAGATGATGCAAAGGCATTGTGTAAATCAGATTGTTATATCGAACTGTGCTGGTTTTTGTGTGAAGTGCTTTATTCGGATAATCAATAAATTGAACCGGTTCATTTATAACCGGGTACGGCTCACGGATTTTTAAATACCGGTAGTAAGGAGACAGCCCATTTACAAAACCCGCTTTCATAAATTTTGGCCTTCCCGAGTTATAATTTCTGTTGAGTTTTTTCTGAAGTTCAAATAGCTGATGTTCAAAAATCAGATCTCCAAACTGCTTATAGCTGAGTATATACGGGACATTTGAATTTTGTTGATTCTGAAGCAGGTAATTATAATAGCAATTTTGAATTTTTGGCTGCTGCCTGCCGGCTCCATTCAGATTTAACTTTTGAAGAGTTAAGGGGTTTTCACTGATCTCCTCTTCATTCAGTTTTCTCCACAATTCCGACTCGATAACCGGAAAGATTGGAAGCAGGTTAACCTGTTTGCCAATTTCGGAATAAACCACCGGCTTCAGATGCCCATACAAATCAGGCCCAACTAATAAAACATCCCTGCCCATTTTCTTTAAATGTAAATAATGCATTAGCGCAGAAGGCCCTGTCCCCGCAATCAAGTAATCAGCTCTCAAAGTCATGATAAAATATTTACCTCAACACCTAATCTGAAATATTTTTAAGTTAAAATATTAGATATTATTAATATTTATATAATGGCTAAATTCCAATATTGTTTCAAACAAAAATATCACAATATTTATAAATTTCAACTCAATTTTACCACGATAATTTCAGAATTTTTATGAAAGAACCCCTGGTAAGCATAGTCACTCCGGTCTATAACTCAGAAAATTTTTTGGGTGAATGTATTGAAAGTGTTTTGAACCAAACCTATCAAAACTGGGAGTATATTATTGCGGATGATCGAAGTACGGATCAGACTGTGGAAATAGCCAAACATTATGCCGAAAAGAACAGCAAAATAATATTACACCTGAATCCGGAGAATCTCGGACATTTTAAAAACGGAAATTTTGTTTTTTCACTGATGTCTGAAGAGAGTAAATACTGCAAAGTGATACATGCCGATGACTGGATGTTTCCCGAATGTATTGAGAGAATGATTGAAGTTGCTGAACGCTATCCTGAAATTGGCATTGTCAGCGCTTACCGGCTTGATGGAAACAGGGTGAGCCTGAGCGGGCTTCCATACCCAAGCCACCATACACCCGGCAGTAAAATTGCACGAGACTATTTGTTAAAAGGCGCCTACTATTTTGGTTCGCCCAGCAGTTTGCTGATCCGATCTGACCTTTTGAGAAAACGGGATAAACTTTACAACGAAAACCATTTACATTCCGATGGTGCAGCCTGCCTGGATCTTCTCACAGAATCTGATTTTGGATTTGTTCACCAGGTACTTACTTACACCAGGCGACATGAGGAATCTGTTTCATCACGAATTGCCCACAAACTGCGGTCGCATCGTCTCGGATATTTACAACACCTGGTAGATTACGGCCCTCACTTTTTAAGTGATGTTGAATATAAAATCCGTTTAAAAGAAGTAGTTCATGAAAATCACCGGGCTTTGGGCAGAGATCTGGTCAGTATCAGATCAAGAGAACAGTACATGTATCATTATAACAGGCTCAAAGAAATGGGTATTAAAATCAAACCTTTCAAACTGTTTACATCAATGCTGATCCATATTTACAATTATGTTCACGCAAAATTGCAGATACGGTAAAATATCAATCAGTTTTTATCTACAAATTCAAGAAGCTCCTCAGGCACATCAACTTCCATTCTCAACAGCGTTGATGCATGCGTTTTTCCCTGGGCATCCAGTTTAAGGGAAACGGTGCCACCGCCGCCAAGGCTTTCATTCAATATAAAATTGAGTGCCCCGATGTTTGGCAGTTCATAGCGTTCCACACTTCCCCGGCAGATGTGCTTCATATGCTCTTTCACTTTTGACTCCGTGAGCACTTCCCGCAAGAATGGATAGATTTTCGGGTGGCGTGCGATAATGCCAACATTGCTGCCATTTCCTTTATCACCGCTGCGTCCATGTGCAATTTCAATGAGTTTTACTCTTCTCATATTTCCTGTCTTATTTTTCGTTTAGAACCCACTTTCAAGTGGATAAAAAATAGTCAAACTCAGGGATAATCAATAATCAGGATTTGTTTCAATAATTAATATTCTGGTTGAATTATGACCACTAAAACCTGATTTTAATAAAACTAACCTGCTTTTAAGCTGACTATAATTTAATCCGGGACTATTAAAAAATGAGCTACAACAAACCGTTTGTATTTTCCATAACGCTTGTGGCTACGCTTGGAGGGCTTCTTTTTGGTTACGATACAGCCGTTATTTCGGGTGCCGAACGCTCCGTTCAAATCTACCTGATAGAAAGCCAGGGGCTTAGTAAACTCATTCACGGACTCACTATTTCGAGTGCTCTTATCGGGTGTATAATCGGAGGTGTGATTTCCGGCCTCCTGGCCACCAAATTTGGCCGAAAAAAAACACTTATGTTATCGGCTGTTCTTTTCCTTCTATCAGCAATCGGATCGGCCTTTCCTGAATTTCTCTTTTTTGAACGGGGCGAACCTACCATCGGCCTGTTGATTATGTTCAATCTTTACAGAATCATGGGTGGAATTGGAGTTGGGATTGCATCAGCCACTGTGCCAATGTATATCGGTGAGATTGCACCCGCCCACATCCGCGGAAGGCTCGTTTCACTGAATCAGTTTGCCATTATTTTTGGAATGCTCGTGGTCTATTTTGTGAACTATACCATTGCCCGGGGCCAGCCGATCGAGTGGATTAACGAAATGGGCTGGAGATACATGTTCCTGTCTGAAGTTATTCCGGCCGGTCTTTTCTTCATGCTGCTGTTTATCGTTCCGGAAACTCCCCGGTATTTGTCTCTTGCCGGCCGCCACAGCGAGGCCCGCGATATTCTCACGAAAATTAACGGCCCCGGCAGAGCTAAAATTATTCTGGATGAAATAAAGCTGAGCATCCAGCAACATACATCCGTCAAGGTATTCTCGTTCGGTAAAAAAGTGATTTTTATCGGAATTATGCTTTCCGTATTTCAGCAGTTTGTGGGAATTAATGTGGCACTTTACTATGCTCCGCGGATTTTTGAAAGTATGGGCGCCGCCACCGATGCATCTTTCCTGCAAACGGTGATCATGGGTTTTGTGAATGTGGTTTTCACTGTGGTTGCCATTATGACGGTTGACCGCTGGGGACGCAAACCATTACTGATTATCGGCTCAACCGGAATGGCGTTCGGAATGTTTTCGATTGCCGCACTTTCCTATTTCGAAATCATCGGCATCAGCACACTTGTATTTATCATTATTTACACTGCATCATTTATGATGTCCTGGGGACCGATCTGCTGGGTGCTGATCTCTGAAATTTTTCCAAATAAAATTCGCGGAAAGGCTGTAGCCATTGCCGTTGCCGCACAGTGGGCAGCCAACTATTTTATTTCATCCACTTACCCGGCCATGATGGAATTCAGCGGGGCGATGACCTACGGTTTTTACGGTTTGATGAGTGTTCTCTCTTTGATATTTGTCTGGAAAATGGTTCCTGAAACCAAAGGCAAAACCCTCGAAGACATGGATGAGTTATGGGGAAAATAGTTTTGAAAACCTGACTTCCGAAAAAAAATCAATCCACCAGGTAATAAACAATTGTGGAAACCACCCGCACATTTTTGATATGCGGATTATTTCGGTCGCGGTCTGATATGCTGAACTGGCCTTGTGAGGCTGTTTTGATTTTTCCAAGCCGGCTGTCGGAATCTTCAGCGAATTTCTCAGCTACCTTTCTTGCTTCGATGGTGGCTGCTTCTATCATTTGCGGTTTGATGTCGTTCAGCCTGGTAAACAAATATTCAGTTCTGTACTGGTAATCTTCACCTGAAATAACCACTCCCTGTTTTCCCAGCTCCGATACTTCCCGCATAACTGCCCGAACATCTTCCACATTATTGGAATAAACAGTTACCGATTGAGATGCCACATAGCGAAACTGTCCGGGAATTTCACCTCCCCACCGTTGTGCAGAACGGTCTGTAACCACCGGAACATCCACAGAAATTTCATCTCCTGAAATTCCATGGTTTCTTAAAAATTCAACCACTTTTGATGAGCTCTCATCAAGCAGCCTGTAAATTTCTTCCTGGTTATTGCTGGCTTCGGTAAACTGGATTGGCCAGATCACCACATCAGCCAGGTGTTCCTGTTCAGCCAGCCCCCGTACCGTAACTGTGCGTTCATAATCTTTGAAGGTTTTTACCGAGGTATTAAGAAAATAACCGAGAATAAACATTCCGGCCAAAATGGAAATCCCGATAATGATAAGTCCTGTATCTTTATTCTCTTTCATTTTATTTCTTCACCATAATCCTGATTATTAATAATTGAGTTGATGTGCTCAAAAGCCAACCTCTTTTAATGAAGCAAAATGCATTTATCACATATACTCTTATACTCCATTCTCTCCTGATTGTTTTACTTCTGAAATAAAATTATATGTTGCCAAGAGGTCTTTTCGGTACACCTTCAAAAGTAATTTGAACAGGTTTAATTCTGCCATCAGAATCAAATTCCATTTTTTCAATACTAACCACTCTGTGATTGTGATGGGTTTCTTCCAAAGGTCTGCGGTGGTAAACTATGTAATATTCATCCTCTCCCGGTATTTCAAGCACAGAATGATGTCCCGCTCCAGTGGCCACATCAGGATCCTGCTGTAAAATAACCTCTTCTCTCTCAAACGGGCCTAACGGATTGTCTGCTATGGCATAAGCCACCCTGTAATGAGGGCCTCCCCAGCCGCCTTCCGACCACATAAAATAATATTTTCCATCTCTTATAAACATAAATGGCCCTTCAACATACCCTTCCGGAGTTACCTCCTTATAGATTTCACCATCTTCGAAAGGAACCAAGCCTGTAAAGTCATCATTCAAAATTACAACATTGCAATGCCCCCAGCCTCCATAATACATGTAATAAGTACCGTCTGTATCCTGAAAAACATACTGGTCAATCGGCTGGGCTCCGTTTACAATATCATTAATCAATGGCTCGCCGATAAGGTCTTCATAGGGCCCTTCCGGCTGATCGGCTACTGCCACCCCTATTCCTCCAACCTGCCCTTCATGAACATCATTGGCGGCAAAAAAGAAATAGTATTTACCATCTTTTTCGATGGATGCCGGCGCCCACATAGCGCTGTCTGCCCACTGCACTTCCAGGGTGTCAATAATTTGTTCATGTTTTGTCCAGTTCACCAGATCAGGTGATGAAAATGCATCAAAAAACACCTGTTTATGATAGTAATCAGAGTAGGTTGGAAAAACCCAGTACGTATCATTATATACACGGGAGGCGGGGTCAGCATACCAGCCATCAAAAAGAGGGTTACCGGAGTATATCACTTCATCATTTTCGGGTGATTGACTGCATGCTGAAGTTAGAAGAACAACAGATAATAAAATCAATAATATTCGCATAATTCAAAAAATTAGTTTTGCTATTCTGCACTAATGCAGGATATCAAATTTATATTATCTAAAAATTTTCAATTGATAAGGTAAAAGCTTTTAAATAGTTCTCTCCTTTTATTATCAATTTTTTAAACCACTTTCCCGATTTCGATGGCTTCTTCACCAATTTCAGATGCAGTTCTTTTTACATCATTCAAAGAGTTATTCGAACAAACAGCAATCAGCCCGATACCGAGGTTGAAAGTTGCCCGCATATCTTCTTCAGGTACATTTCCTGTGTCCTGAATCAAATTAAAAATGGGCGGGCGCTGCCAACTATTCCAGTCAACTGAAAGTTTCAGACCTTCAAGTAAAATACGTTTTGTGTTGCCTTCAATTCCTCCTCCGGTTATGTGAGAAAAACCATTCACACCCTCAATTACTTTCAGCTTACTGATTAGCGGCAGGTAACTTTTATGAATGTGAAGCAACTCTTCTCCCACATTTTTTTCAAGTTCTCCAGGCGAGTCGTTTACATCAAATTTGCTGAATAAAACTTTTCGGGCAAGGGAATATCCGTTTGTATGAAGGCCTGTACTCTTAAACCCGATTAAAAGATCACCTTCTTTAATATTTGATCCTGTAATCAGCTTTTTTCGGTCAACCACCCCTACTACGGTTCCGGCCAGGTCAAACTCTCCTTGTTTGTAAATGTCGGGCATTTCAGCCGTTTCGCCGCCAATCAGTGCCACTCCGTTTTCCTTGCACGCTTTGGCAAATCCTTTCACCACATTAAACCCAACCTGCTGCTCCAGTTTTCCGGTGGAAAAATAATCGAGAAAAAAAAGAGGTTTGGCGCCGCAAACGGCAATGTCATTCACGCAATGGTTCACCAAATCCTGGCCAACGGTATCGTAGATTTTACACTTAAATGCTACAATCAGTTTAGTTCCAACTCCGTCCACGCTGCTCACCAAAACAGGTTCTTCATATGATGAAAAATCAGCAGAAAAAAGTCCTCCAAATCCGCCAATATTACTGAGTACATTTTTGTTATGAGTTTCTTTAACTACATCTTTTATAGAGCTGACCAATTCTTCTCCCGCTTCAATATCAACTCCGGAATCTTTGTATGTAAACTTTTTATCTGACACTTTTTTTAATTTTGTTAAAATCTCTGATACCAATTTCTTTCAGAAGATCTTTTCTTTTGAAATACCTGATGTTCAAATATAGAAAGAATGAAACTTCAGATTCAGGTAAAACCGAAAAGGTTTTCCACAGGTAGTAGCAAACTACATTTAAATTTTATTTTTGTAGTATAGTAGTAGAGCCTGTGGAGATGTTTATAACTTATTTATCATGATACAGTTTATAATCAAACCGGGAATGTGTACAACTTTGTTGATAATATTATAAGTAAAATCAAATACTTAGTTGCTCCAAAATAAAGTAATCAACATTCCATACATTTTGCACCTGTTTCTTCGAAGAATATTTTCAACACAGAGAGTTATTATTTTTTGATGTGGATAAGCGTAATAAAATGTTTATTGCTGTGGATAGTTTTCACAAATCCGATTGTTTATTTATTATCAACAGAAATAAATCAATTTATCCACACAGTTACCCACATATGAGGATTGTAATTCAACGGGTTGAAAGAGCGTCCGTAAAAATTAATGATACCATTTCAGGAGCTATCAACCACGGGTTATTGCTTCTAATAGGCATACACGAAACAGATACAAAAAATGAGATTGACTGGTGCTGCAGAAAGATCCCTAAACTCAGAATTTTTGAGGATGAGGAGGGAAAGATGAACCGTTCTGTTCAGGATGTTGAAGGCGGACTGCTGGTTGTATCGCAGTTTACACTTTACGGAAATGCGGAGAAAGGAAACAGGCCCAGCTTTATAGAAGCTGCTAAACCTGACAAAGCCGAACCATTGTATGATTATATTGTGGATAAGCTGAAAAAAGATAGCGGAGTGAAAGTTGAATCGGGCGAGTTTGGAGCGATGATGGATGTGGAACTGGTAAACAGCGGCCCGGTAACACTGATACTTGAAAGATAATGGCAGTACTCTTCATTTTTATTGACGGGATTGGATTGGGTAAAAACAAGCCTGAAAATCCACTTGCCTCACCTGGGCTGAAATCCTTCTCCTATTTTACCGGAGAAAACGGAATTCACGAAGATTGTAAGGAGGCCGTTTCTGAAAAAAAACTGTTCAAAAAAATTGATGCCAATATCGGGGTAGATGGCCTGCCACAAAGCGGAACAGGACAAACATCTCTTTTTACGGGAATCAATGCATCAAAAAAAATAGGAAAGCATTTTGGCCCCTACCCTCATTCACAGATTAAACCCCTGTTAAAAAAGAAAAGCCTCTTTCATAAAGTTCTGGCCGAGGGATTGAAACCGCATTTTTTAAATGCCTATCCGGATATATTTTTTGAAAAATCAGAAAAAAGAAATCGCTGGAGCTGTACAACTTTGATGGCCAAATCAGCCGGGCTAACGCTTAACCGGCTTGATGATGTTTTGAATGGGGATGCCATCACTGCCGAAATTATTCAATCGGCATGGAAAAATATGCTGAATCTTGATGTGCCGGAAATTGCCCCGGAAGAAGCGTCAAAAAGAGTGCTGAATGCCCTGACAAAACACGACCTGGTTTTATACGAATATTATCTAACCGATAAAGCCGGCCATGAGATGAACAGGGAATTAGCTGATCATGTTTTAGGAGTGATGGATCGATTTCTGATCTACATTATTGAGAATTTCGATACAGATAAAAATACACTGGTCATCACCAGCGACCATGGAAACCTGGAAGATCTCTCAACAAAAACACACACCCGGAATTCCGTTCCTTTATTTGTTTTGGGTAACATGGAACCATTCAAAAACACAGAAAGTATTCTGGATATAACACCCGCTATTCTGAAGGTTTTAACCCGCATTTCTCACAAATAATTTTATGTGAGTTTGTTAAGCTAATAATAACAGTGTCAAGGGATAAGCTGATCAGCTTTTTTAAAATGACAATGTGTAAAGCCGTCGAAATTTGTTACCATGCCGCGTTGTCCAAAAAATGCTTTACTCAGCGTCCGTCAGACGACGGACGCTTTCGCCACCATTTCCTGTTTTGTGCGCGTCGTCGACGCTTAAAGTTTGGATTTAATAATATCAATAGTTTAGTAGGATTCGTTTTTAAATTTGGGTCATGCAATCCGATTTATGATGAATAGTTTACAGAAGAGATTGAAAACTATTTTTGAAATGAAAC
>SL_3KL_010_SEDDRAFT_10000731_pt1 | contig 28274 bp, 18 predicted proteins | sample SodLakKL_010_SED_2_FD_10381 | JGI IMG/M metagenome (IMG submission 10381)
GTGAAGACAGTGCTCTCCCGCTGAGCTAATCGCCCGCCGTGTGGACGCGATATGATAGTGGGAATTCGACGGCATGGCAAATCGGGTCGGGGCCTGACCGGGAAACTCCGATGGTGTTCAGAATTCTTTCCATGATGGCGGTGATCTACCTGGCGCTGGTGCTGGTGATCTTTCTGTTTCAGTCGCGGCTGGTGTTTCTTCCCGATGTGGCCGGGCGGGCGTTGGTCGAGACGCCGGCCGAGGTGGGCCTGGTCTACGAGGATGTCGAGCTCACCACCGAGGATGGAAAGACCCTCCACGGCTGGTGGCTGCCGCACGATCAGCCCCGCGGGACGCTGCTGTTCAAGCATGGCAATGCCGGCAATATCTCGCACCGGCTCGACAGTCTGGTGATCTTTCATGATCTGGGGCTGAATGTGTTCATTTATGACTATCGCGGTTACGGCCAGAGTACCGGTCGGCCCTCGGAGGAGGGGGTGTACCTCGATGCCGATGCCGCCTGGAACTGGCTGGTCGAGGAGAAGGCCATTGATCCGGGCGAGATCATTCTGTTCGGGCGCTCGATGGGCGCAGCGGTTGCAGCTTGGCTGGCAAGAAAGGTCGAGGCCGGCGGATTGATTCTGGAGTCCAGTTTCACATCCGTGCCGGATATCGGCGCCGAGGTGTACTGGTGGTTGCCTGTGCGGCTGCTGGCGAGGATTCACTTGCCGACCCTGGAATACACGAAACAGTCGAATGCACCGGTGCTGGTTATCCACAGTCCGGATGACGAGATCATTCCCTTTTCGCATGCGCAAAGGTTGTATGAAGCGGCCCCGGAGCCTCGGTCTCTGCTCGAAATCAGCGGTGACCACAATACCGGCTTTCTGAGATCGCGCATCGTTTACCGCGATGGCCTGGAGCAATTCCTGAATGATGTGCTGTAGCTTTCAGGCTGTAGTTTTCAGAAGTAGCCGCTGAGGCGCGTCCGGTCCGAGTATGAAAGGCGATCAGCGGCTGAATGCGATCTGCAGATCCACCGGCTTGATCATGAATGTTGATGGAAAAAATCATTGGCATTCATGTTGTGTATAGGTGTCGCCGGTACCATTGAACAAATTCAGCCCTCGCCAATCACATTCAAGATGAGAAGAGAAAACGGCATTCTGGTGGCTGCAGCGCTGGCTTTCGCACTGGTCGGGTGTGGCAGCGACCCTGAGCCCGAGACCGGCAGTGGTAGCCCCGAGCGGCGTGCCTTGCCGGTGCAGGCGATCGAAGTGGCGCCGCGTGATCTGTCGCGGCGGGTGCAGGTATCGGCGCCGGTCGAGCCGATGCGCACCATTCGCCTGGCGGCTCGCACCGAGGGAGTGCTCACCGAGGTGCTGGTCGAGGAGGGCGACGAGGTGTCGGCCGGGCAATTGCTGGCCACCATCGATGTGCGCGAGCAACAGGCCGAACTGAATCGAGCACGCGCCCGCCTGGACGAGAAACAGGCCAGTTTCGAGCGCATGGAGCAGCTCAAGGCGCGAGACTACATCGACGCCGCCTCCTACGAAGCGGCTCGCGCTGAGCTGGCGATTGCCGAAAGCGAGCTGGAATTGTGGCAGACCCGCGTCGAGTTCGGCAGCGTGAACGCGTCCATCGACGGTACCGTGGTCGGGCGCTATGTCGAACCGGGCGAGGCGATTTCTCGCCACGAGGCGCTGTTTTCAATCGCAGATCTGTCCAGCCTGGTCGTTCGACTCGGGGTGTCGGAGCTGGATGTGCGACACCTGAGTTTCGGCGACGCGGTGGTGGTCCAGATCGATGCGGTGGCGGATCAGAATCCCTTGGCCGGCATGGTCCGGCGCATTTTTCCGGCAGCCGAACCCGATAGCCGTCTGATCACGGTCGAGGTGGAGGTACCCGACGCCCTTGAACATGGATTGCGACCGGGGTTTCTGGCCCGCGCGCACATGCTGGTGGACCAGCGCGAGGATGTTCTGGCCGTTCCGGCCGGATCGGTGGCTGAATCGCAGGGCGAATATTTTGTCATGGTGATCAACGGAGATGAGCGCCTGGAGCGCCGGGTCATCGAGCCGGGCATTCTGCGCGGGGCCTGGCGCGAGGTGCGAGCGGGGCTGGAGGTTGGCGATCGGGTCGTTTCCGCCAATCCGCTGGAAATGAATGCCGGTGATCGCGTGCGAATCGTCGAGCTGAGCGGGTAGGGGCGTCGACCATGACTGATCATCAGCAGCAACATCAGGACAAGAGCCAACAGGAGCTGGACCCGGCGCGCGGCACTCGCTACTACCGGGGTCTGACGCATTCGGCCATTCGTCGTCCCGTCGGCACCCTCGCCATCGCCTCGGTGGTCTTTGTACTCGGCCTGTTTTTCGTCGATCGGCTGCCCGTCAACCTGCTGCCCGAGGTGGAGTTTCCACTGGTGCGCATCACGGTCAATTATCCCGGCGTCGCGCCCGAGGTGATGGAAGAGCAAGTGACCCGGGTGCTCGAGCGCAACCTGTCCTCGGTCGAGAATCTCAGCCGGATTTCCAGCCGCGCCTCGGAAGGGCGTACCAACGTCAATCTGATTTTCGAGCATGGCACCGACCTGGACATTGCCATGCAGAACGCCGCGCGCATGCTCGAAAGTGCGCGACAGCAATTGCCCTCGGATATTCAGCCACCACGACTGCGCAAATGGGACCCGGGCGAATGGGCGATCTGGCGTGCCGGTTTCTCATCGCCGGTTCGTGCGCCTCGTGAAGTGCGGGACTGGGTCGAGCAGCGCCTGGCCCCGCAGCTGCAGTCCATACCCGGCGTCGCCGCAGTCGAGGCCGCGGGCGGACAGGTCCGTGAAATCGAAGTGGTTCTGGATCAGCAGCGATTGCGATCCTACGGGTTGTCGTTGCGGGATGTGTCCGATCAACTGGCCTCGGAGAACGTCAACGTGGCGGCCGGCAACATCACCTCCGAACGCTTCGATGTGATGGCGCGCACCGACGGGCGATTCACCAGCCCGGAAGAAATCGAGAATATCCTGCTCAGCATTCCCGACAGTCAGCGACGCATCCGCCTGGACGAGGTGGCCGAGGTGCGTGACGGGTTCAGCGAGCAGCGTCTGTTCGTGCGCCTGAATGGCGTGCCCTCGACCCAGTTATCGATCTACAAGCTGCCCGAGGCCAATGTCGTGCAGGTTGTCGATGCAATCAATCAGCGCATGGACCAGTTGGTCGACTCCGGTTTCCTGCCGGCCGATATCGAATTCAACGCCACCCGGGACGGCGCCTATTTCGTGCGTGGCTCGGTTACCGCGGTGGCCACTGCCGCGATCCTCGGGGCGGTGCTGGCCATGCTGGTGGTGCTGGCCTTTCTTGGGTCATTGCGCAAGAGCTTCGTGATCGGCTTGTCGATTCCCCTGGCCATTCTGTTTACCTTTGCCCTGCTCGGGCTGGGTGGCCTGACCCTCAATGTCATCAGCCTGGGCGGCCTGGCGCTGGGGGTGGGACTGCTGCTGGACAATGCCATCGTCATGCTGGAAAACATCTCCCGTCACCAGGACAAGCTGGGCAAGGATTCCGGGGAGGCTGCCCATGACGGGGCCGATGAGGTCATTTCGGCAATCACGGCCGGCACCCTGACCAACCTGGCCGCGGTCGCCCCGTTCCTGCTGATTACCGGCATGGCCGCACTGGTGTTTCGTGAGCTGATTCTGACCATCTCCTTCGCGGTGGTGGCCTCGCTGGCCGTCGCCCTGACCCTGGTGCCGATGCTGGCCGCACAGTTCGGCAAGGTGCGTTTCCGCTCCGGACTGGATCGAAGCTGGCTTTATCGCCGGTTTGATGGCTTCATCGACTGGCTGGTCGATCGCTATCGGGCCCTGCTGGGCGTGGTCCTCAAGTGGCGTTGGGGGGTGGTGGCCGCTTCACTGGCTTTTTTCGTGGCCAGCGTGCTGTTCATGGATGAGCTGGGCAACGAGTTTCTACCCCAGCTCGATGATGGCCAGGTCAATGTGCGCATATCGCTGCCACCGGGCGCGACCCCCGAATCGACTGACCGGGCTTCGCGCATGGTCGAAAACGAGATTCGCGGCATGGACCATGTCGAAAGCGTGTTTGCCATCAGTGGTGGTCATCTCCATGGCGGCGTGGTTTCCGAGCGTCCCGGCACGGCACGCATGGACGTGGTGCTGACGGATGCCGGTGAACGCCCGGACATGCCTGCCGGACTGTGGGTGGCCGAGGCCCAGGAGCGCCTGCGCGATCTCGACATTCCCAATGCCCGGATCTGGGTTCGCCCGCCGCGAATTCCCGGGCTCAATTTCGGATCGTCAGGCACCGACATGGACATCATGATTGTCGGAGAGGACCTGCCCACGCTGCAGGCGCTGGCGCGTGACATGGTCGAGCGCCTGGAGGACATCACCGGCCTGGAAGACCTGGAAATCGCTCGCGAGGACCGCACCCCTCTGCTCAGTGTCAACGTCGATCGCGAACGGGCCGCGGCAATGGGGCTCAATGTTGGTGAAGTGGGGCGGGCGCTGCGCGATGCGGTCACCGGAGCCATTCCGACCCGTTACTCGACCGGAGTCAATGAATACGATGTGCGGGTTCGCCTGCCCCGGGAGGTGACCGGCGATGAGTCGGCGCTCAGCCAGGTGATCGTTTCGGCTCGTGATGGGCGGGTCATCCAGCTCGGTGATGTCGCCAGCTTCGATCTCGGCGATGGCCCGGCCCATATCGAGCGCGAAAACCAGGTGCGGATCCAGCGCGTGACCGGCGATTTCAATACCGAGCTCAACGATGCCGGCAGCATCATGGACGAAATCCGCGACCAGGTGTCTCGCATGACCCTGCCCGAACAGTATGGATTGATCTTTGGTGGTCAATTCGAAACAGTCGAAGAGACCGATCGCGAAATGCTGACCGTGATCGCGCTGGCGCTGTTTCTGGTGTTCGTGGTGCTGACCGTGCAGTATGAGCGCCTGTCCAATCCGCTGGTCATCATGGCGGCTGCCCCACTGAGCCTGATCGGCGTGGTTTTGATGCTTTGGCTGACTCAGACGCCATTGTCGGCTCCGGCATTTCTCGGCGTCATCCTGCTGGTCGGCATCGTTGTCAATAACGCCATCTTGCTGGTTGAATACATCGAGCGTGGACGGCGCAGTGGGCTCGAGATGCCGGTTGCGGTGGTCGAGGCTGGCGGAATTCGACTGCGCCCGATTCTGATGACCACGCTGACCACGGTCGCCGGCATGATGCCGCTGGCCATCGGCATGGGCTCCGGGGCCAACCTGATGCAACCGCTGGCCATCGCCGTGATCGGCGGCTTGTTGACGGCCATGTTGCTGACCCTGTTCCTGATTCCGTGTCTGTACGTGATTGTCCAGAATGCCAGTGACTGGCTGGTCAGGACGCTCACCGGCAAGAGTCGTGACGAAACTAGGGTTGGCGAGGCCGGGAGTACATCCGCGCTGAATTGACGTTGGATCATCGCCGGCTGTCCGGAGAACAGGCGTTCCTGGCTGTGGGTATAATCGGTGGCCACAGCTTCGGACAGGCCGCACCATGAGCATCATTTCCTGGGACGAGTTCGTCAAACAACAAAAAGGCGAATACGAACTGACCCTGAGTCCGGATCACCTTCGACTCGGCGATCATGTGATCGGTATCGATGACGGGGGTCAAGGCATCGACTTTCCCGCTGACGGGCGGCAGGTCGAAACCTTCGAACAGAAGCAATGGTTTCAGCGCCATTGTCGGCGGGTCACCATCGACCTCAAGCGTTGCCTGAATCGTCGCCCCAGCGGCGCCGATGCGGCCATGTCCTCGGCCGGTGCCCTGCCGCCAATCAAGACGGACATGAGCCTGCTGTCCAAGAACACCATGGGCCGGCGCAAGCTGGCCCGGGCATGGGCGGCCTATCGACAGATGAGCTTGGTCTCGCAGTCACTGGTGCTCAGTTTTCACCAGCATGGCCAGGTCGATCTGGAGGGCGCCCGGGAGGCCATCGGTCAGCTTCTTGACGTGCTGCCGAACCACCTGGCTGCTCTGCTGTGGCTGACCCGGATCAGGGAAAAGAGTCGTTATACATTCCAGCATGGCCTGAACGTGGCCATCGTCGGCGCAGCCTTCGCACACGCGGCCGGCTGGGAGCGCAAGATCCAGCAAACGGTCGCCCTTGCCGGTCTGCTGCATGATCTGGGCAAGGTGAGGGTCAGTCTCAAGGTACTGAGCAAGAATGGCCCGCTATCCAGGGCCGAAAGTGATCATGTGCGCCTGCATACCCGCCTCGGACATGAGCTGCTGTCACAGAATGATGGTGTGCCGCTGGCCGTGGCGCGAGCGGTTCTCTATCACCATGAGCGTCCCGATGGAAAGGGATACCCGGAAGGTCTCACGCGCGACGGCATTCCCGATCTTGCCCGCTTGATCGGGATCCTGGACGCCTATGACGCCATGACTTCGATTCGCTTCCATCGGTCCGCACTCAGTCACCAGCAAGCACTGGGGGAAATATGGAAACTGCGCGGGCAACAGTTCGATACGCCGTACGCCGAAGCCTTCTGCCGATTTCTGGGTGTCGCACCGCCAGGCATCCTGGTGCGCCTGCCGGATGACCGGATTGCGGTGGTCATGCAGGCGTCCTCGAAAGGCAACTGGCCAGTGGTTCGTCAATTGCACCGGCGTGGCAAGGGAACACAGTTCGGGGTCGAGATTGACCTGGCGGAACTCTCCAGGAGTCACGAGGGCAAGAAGTTCTCGATCGTGACGCTGCCGGAAGGGTTCGGGCGGACCAGCATGCGTGATTTGACCCGCGAGCTGCCCGCCGTCCTGGCCGAAGCAGAGAAGGAATCGGCAAGCGGAGATACCAGCGAACCGAGCTTCAAAGAACGCCGGCGCCGGCCACGGGTGGATGCGCCCAAGGGGACGAAGATCCTGGTGATCGATGATGCCCTGACCATTCGCAGAACGCTCGAACACATGCTCAGCCAGTGCGGCTACCGGATCAGCGTGGCGGAGGATGCTACAACGGGACTTGAGAAGGCAGCCGAGCAGGGGCCGGATCTGATCATTCTCGATATCGTGTTGCCGGATCTGAGTGGCTTTCGCACCCTGCGCCGATTGCGTCGTGACGCCAGCACCCGTCACATCCCGGTCATCATGATCAGCGGCAACTCGGGCGCAATCGAGAAATTTTTCCTGCAAAGAGTCGGCGCGGATGATTTCATCCAGAAACCCTTCGGGCGCCTTGAAGTATTCAGCGCCATCGAGCGTCTGGTCAGGGCCGGAACGCTGTCCAAGCGGGTGGCTAGTTAGGCGGAAGTTCCAACGGCGGCTGTTGCAGCTGGTCAAGCTGTTCGCGCAACTGCCCGATCAGATTTTCCCAATGGCGTTGTTCGCCAAACCATGGAAAGGCGCGTGGAAAGGCGGGATCGTTCCAGCGCCGCGCCAGCCAGGCCTGGTGGTGGAGCATGCGCAGGGTGCGCAAGGGCTCGATCAGGTGTAGCTGACGGGCATCGAAATCGTGAAACAGCCGGTATTCCTGGAGCAGCCAGCCGAGTTGTTGTTCGCGTTCCTGGCGTTCGCCGGAGATCAGCATCCAGAGATCCTGGATGGCGGGCCCGGTCAGGCAGTCGTCGAGATCAACAAAATGCGCTCGGTCATTGCGCCACAGGATATTGCCGGGATGACAATCGCCATGCAGGCGAATGCGGCGAAATTCTCCGGCCCGTGCCCAGGTCGCCTCGATGGCCTCCAGCAAGTGTTCGCATAGCCCGCTGAATGCGGTTTCGAGATGTCCGGGTAACCACTGATTGTCCAGTAGCCATTGAACCGGTTCGTGTCCCCACAGTCGAACCGAGCAGGTTTGTCGATGCTCGAATGCTGCCGCGGCGCCAATGGCGTGAAGTCGGCCAAGCGCGCTTCCCAGGGCGGTCAGGGTTGGTTTGTGTGAAAGTTCCGGGGCATGTCCCCCCTGGCGCGGAAACACAGCGAAACGGTATCGATCATGGTGAAACAGCGTGTTTCCATTGATGGACACGGGTGCAACCACGGACAGACCGCTGTCTGCCAGTTCCCTGCTGAAGCGATGCTCTTCGGCTATGGCTTCATCGCTCCAGCGGCCCGGCCGGTAGAATTTGACGATGACCGGGTCGCCCGCTTCGAGGCCGACCTGCCAGACCCGGTTCTCGTAGCTGTTGAGTGCGAGCAGGCGCCCGTCACCGAGCATGCCAAGCGCCTCGATGGCGTCCTGGATTCGATCCGGCGTCAGGTCGGAAAAGGGGCGCTCGGAATCGTGATCCGTCATCGGTCGGGGTGGGGGGCGATGGGATTTCTCATTGTTTTGGCGGATTTGCTGTAACGTATCACGAGTACACATGGTTGTCCGCTCAAAAAGAGGCCGTAAAGGCCGGGCGAATTGAATGAAAGGATTATTTCGGGTTGCATTGCCACTTGCGCTGAGCTGGATTGTCCTTAGCTCAACACTCATGGCCGATGAGGATTTGACGGTTGACCGGACCGAGGAAGAGGCGCGCAAGGCCAAGCAGGAAGAGTTGATGGCGTTGTCGTGTCGCGATGATCTAGATCGGCCTGAAAGCTGGCTGGATCGCTCGCATTCCTATCTGAGTCAGCGCTTGTGCGAGCCGGCGGCATGGTTCGATGGTTTTTTCGGTGACCCGCGTTCATTCGAGGAAACCCCGGTCGGGACCTTCGTGCGGGTGCGCAACGCCCTGCAGTGGGACGAGACCGAAGGGTGGGGCGTGGGCCTTCGAGTCCGCGCCAATGTTCTACTCCCCAGGGTGTCCGAGCGGGTTCGCTTGCTGATTACCCGGGACGAGGATGTCAGCGGTGAGTTTCGCGATGGTCCGACCACTGACGATCGTGATGAGCGGACTCGACTGGGGCTGCGCTTCATTGCCAGCGATCAGGCTCGTTCGCAGCTCGATTTCGATGGCACCGTTCGGGTGACCAGCAGCGGGCTGAACCCGCGCATACGTGGTCGCTATCGGTATGTTCAGGGATTGACCCCGAGTACGCTGGGTCGCGCCACCCAGTCGGTGTTCTGGGAACTCGACGAAGGGCTCGGGACCACCTCCAGGCTGGATTGGGAGTGGTTGCCCGATCGTGATCGCCTGGTGCGCTGGACTGGCCAGGGCACCTTTTCAGAGGCTTCGGACGGGGTGGACTGGCGAACGTCGGTGACCGCCTTTCGGCAATTGAACTCGCGTAGCGCGATTCGCAGTGAAGTGGGCGCCTTTGGCTACACGCGTCCCAGTTTCGAGACCGAAGAGTTCTTCGTCGCCTTCCGCTATCGGCGGCAGTTTCTGCGCAATTGGTTGTTTTACGAGCTGCAGCCGGAGTATGCCTGGCCACTCGAGGAAGTCGGCGGCGATCGGCGCGGCGATTGGCGCTTCACGTTTACCCTCGAGGTCCAGTTTGAAAACAAGCGCTCGCGCGAGCAACGATTGCGCGAATACCTGGGCGATGAGGAAGAAGAGATCGAGACCTGGGAAATCGAGGATCCGATTCCAATCGAAGCACCGGGAGACCGCCACCTTGATCCGGTTCTTGAAGATCCTGAAGACGAGGATGACGAGAACGATGAGGACGAAGGCGAAGATTAGGGAGCCCTTAGTCACACTGCGGCTGAATGTGATCTAAATTGATCTCAGGGTGCCCGTGTCGCGACCGGCGATACATTCAGCCCCTGCTGTTCGGCGATCAGCTCAAAGGCGATGTGATACTTGTAGATGTTGCTGACGTACTGAACGGTTTCGCGGCCTATGATTCGAGCGGCGATATGTTCGACATTGTCAAACCAGACATTTGGATCCAGGCCTTCCTGCTCGGCTTGCCGGCGCATCTGGCGAACCCGGCGTGGGCCGGCATTGTAGGACGCCAGGGCGAACAGCAGGCGTTCGTCCTCGCTCATGGGTTCGTCGGCATAGTAACGGTCAATCATCCAGCGCAGGTAGCGCGCGCCGGCATGGATGTTGTTACGCAGCTCGGTGATGTCGCCGACGTCCAGTTCCTCGGCGGTTGAAGGCAGGAGTTGCATGACTCCGACGGCACCGGCCGGAGAACGGGCATCCTGATCCAGCCTGGATTCCTGGTAAGCCTGGGCAATCATCAGCAGCCAGTCGAGCTCATACTGCTCACCGTAGAGACGAAACAGGTCGGCTTTGCGCTGAAATCTCGCCATCTGGGCTTCCCGGCCTTCGTCCATGACCCAGCGGGTATCCTGAAGGTAACGCTCGAAGGTCACATTGCCGAACAGGGTCCCGGTTCGGTGAGTCGTCAGAAATTCATCCAGTCTGGCCTTGAGATCGGTGCTGTCAGGTCGTACGGCGAAGGCAATTTCGGCGCCTTCTCGCAGGGTGATGTCGGGGTGGACGGTGATGTTCGGCAAAACTCGAGCCCAGAAATCTGCAAGATAGTCATCGCTGATGGCATGGTCGACCACGCCGGAGTTGACCATTTCCAGCACATCACCGACCTCGAAGTGGCCGGGCGCCGGTTCCAGCGTCATGAGCGTGCGACCGTCACGCTCGAATTGCCGGTTGAGCTCACTCAGACTTTCGAAAAAACTGCTCTCGGGGCGCACGAAGACGGTCCGACCGGCCAGGTCCTTGATTGAGTCGACCGAATCGGCACGCGGGCCGGACACCAGGACCTCGCGGACATTGCGTGCCAGTGGCTCGGTAAAGGCTAGTTGCTCGGCGCGCGAGTCGGTGATGGTCAGGTTGGCGGCGATAACATCGCCTCGTCCCTCGATCAGCCACGGGATCAACCGGTCGCGGGTGACCGGGATGTAGACGACCTGGACACGCATGTGCCCGCGTCCGAGGTGCTGGTTGAGGTGATTCTCGAAGGCTTCCATGAATGAATGCGAGAGTCCGCGCTGGTTACCGCCTTCATCGAGAAAGAAGAAGGTGCGGCTGTAGGGCACCAGGACGCGCACCTTGCGCCGCTCGATCATGCCATCGAGATCACCGTGCCAGACCTCGACCAGTGGCTCGATGTCGACTGGTTGCGGCGGGGATGGCTCGTCGCGGCTGCAGCCGACGATGACCAATATCGCAAGGACGAGACTCAGCGTTATCTTCATGTTACTTGGCGGCACCTTGAACACCATCAATTGTGAGCGAACGTGCGCAAGGATAGCGCATTCGTGCGAAGGAAGTATTTGACCCGCTCGCCGATGGCATTTAAGGTCATTGCGAACCATATTGAGGGACAGCCATGAGTGACACCAAGTTTGCCCAGCAGGGCATGAGTTTTCGGCAAAGTGTCGAACATATGGTCGATCATGCCATCGAGATCATGGATCTCGATGCCGGGATCGGCGATGCGTTGAAAGTCTGCAAGAGTGTCATCCAGGTCTCGTTCCCGGTCGAAATCGATGGTCACGTCGAGATCTTTACCGGCTGGCGCGCCACCCACAGTGACCACCGGCTGCCTTCAAAAGGGGGTATTCGATATGCGCCCATCGTTGACCAGGACGAAGTCGAGGCATTGGCGGCACTAATGACCTACAAATGTGCCATTGTCGATGTGCCGTTCGGTGGCTCGAAGGGTGGCCTGATCATCGATCCCAAGAAATACGAACGTCATCAACTTGAAGCCATCACCCGGCGTTTTGCGCGCGAGTTGATCGGCAAGGGCTTCATGAGTCCGGCCAAGAACGTGCCGGCGCCGGACATGGGCACCGGTCCGCAGGAAATGGGCTGGATGACCGATACCTATCGCAACCTCTTTCCCGACGACATCAATTACATGGGTGTGGTAACCGGCAAGCCGGTTGAACATGGGGGTGTGCGCGGTCGCAACGAGGCGACCGGTCGCGGTGTGCAGTACGCCTTGCGGGAGTTCTTCCGCCACCAGGATGAAGTCAAGTCAGCCGGGCTGGAGGGCGACCTGGGTGGCAAGCGCGTGGTGGTCCAGGGATTGGGAAATGTCGGCTATCACGCCGCGCACTTCCTGCAGACCGAGGATGACTGCAAGATCATTGCGATCATCGAGCGCGATGGGGCAATCGTGAACCCGGAAGGGCTTGATGTCGACAATGTGGCGCTTTATCTTCGCGAGACCGGCGGGGTCGAAGGGTATGAAGACGCCACCTTCCAGGCCGACGGCTCGAGCATGCTCGAACTCGATTGCGACATTCTCATTCCGGCGGCCATGGAAGGCGTGATCACGCATGAGAACGCCGATAAGATCAAGGCCCGGGTGATCGCCGAGGCAGCCAATGGGCCGGTGACCTACAGCGCCGATCAGAAGCTTCAGCAACGCGGCGTGGTGATCATTCCGGATGCCTATTGCAATGCCGGTGGCGTGATCGTGTCGTACTTTGAATGGATTCGCAATCTCAACCATGTCCGATTCGGTCGAATCGACAAGCGTTTTCATGAAGCCCGCGGCCAGAAGATCATCACGGCAATTGAAATGGCCACCGATACGAAGATTCCAGACTGGTTGAAGGAGAGTATCGCGTGCGGGGCCGATGAATTCGACCTGGTTCGCTCCGGTCTCGATGACAGCATGCGCCTGGGCATGCAGGAGATCATCGAGAAACGCCGCAGCAACGAAAAAATCGAGGATTACCGCATGGCAGCCTATGTCATCGCCATCGAGAAGATCGCCCGGACCTACCGGGACATCGGTTATTAAGAGGCTCCTTAGCTCGCTTCCTTCGCGCCGACCAGCCATTGGTCGATGGCATCGCGGGCACTCTCGTAACCGACCTTGACGATATCCTGATAGGACCGGGTTTCGGTCATGCCGAAGCGCTTGATCGGGGGCCGGATAATCAGGTCGGCCAGTGCCAGTTTACGTCGGTCACGCTCAAGGCGGCCGAGTTCGGCGGCCTTGAGCAGCATGCTGGCGATGCCCGGAGCCCGGTAGCGCTTGATGAATGGCAGCATGCGACCAAGCTGGATGCGCCATCCTGACGGCAGTTCCTTGTAGTCAACCCGATGCGATTCGCTCGATGAAAGATCGACGACGATCACCTTGCTGACCGGCATCTGACGCATTTCATTGATCGGCAGGCTGTTGACTACCGCGCCGTCCACGGTCAGTTGCTGGTCGATCACCGTGGGTGGCAACAAGCCCGGCAGGGAGGCCGATGCACCGGCCGCCAGGGCCAGCGCGCCGCGCCGGTGCAGGTTCTGGCGACCATCGTTGAGATTGGTTGATACGCAGAAATACGGGATAGGCAGGTCTTCGATCAACCCCGGCATGTACTTGCGACAATTGCGCCGCATGCGCTTGCCTGCAAGCAGCGAAACCGCCGGCCAGGTGTAATCGCTGAAGGATTTTCCCTTGACCACGCCACTGTGGACACGGTGATCGACATCATCCGGACCGAGATCGTAGGCAATGCCGCCACCGATGATTGCGCCAATGCTGGATCCGCCGATCCAGTCGACGGGAATGTTGGCATCGTGCAGGGCTCGGCAGATGCCGACATGCGCCAGACCACGGGCCGCGCCACTGCTCAGCACCAGCCCGACCGCACGTCCGGACAGGATGCGCGAGGTCCGCTCCAGGTCGTTGCTGTTACCGTCGCGCACATGCAGGTGGAATTCCGGTTCGTAGCTGTCCAGCCATTCGGCTGTGCCCTGAATGACTTCCGGGCCGCCGGCCGGATGCATCAGGATGAGGCAATTGCGGGCCAGCTTCGAGCCGGGTGTATCGACCAGGCTCTGATGCCAGGATGACGGTTTGCATGAGTCAGCGGTGCGCGCAACCTTGGCGACCATGTCGGACTGGCGCACTGCAAATCGGGTCCATGCGCTGTCGGTTGCCTGGCACCGATAAATGCACATGTCGTACTCGGACTCCTGCTTGTCCAGCCAGGATTTCAGGGTTTCCGGAATGTCCGTGCTGGAGGCGCTGAAATCGGCCAGCGGCGCACCGATCTCGTCGAGCCGGTCGGGATCGACAATCAGCACATTGACATGCGTGCTGATATCGTCGATCAGGTCATCGACCAACTGCTGAATCTCGGGCTGGTTGTTCAGCGGCAGCAGGCACAAATTGCTGATTCGGCGAGTGGGTCCGGCATCGCCGGAGGTGCGTTGCTGCAGGCGCGTGGCAATGCCGCCGGCCAGCGCCCGGGCCGCGGCCGGATAGCGTGTCGACAGTGTTTCGAATGCCGGCTGGTCAATGGTGATCAACTGCGAATCCCGGGAGGCCTGGATTCCGGCAGTGCGCGGCTGGCCGGTCAGCAGTCCGATTTCACCGACGGTTTCACCGGCTCGAACCTCGCCGAGCCAGCGGCCATCCTCGCGGTCGCCATCCGAAGCCCAGACCTGCAGGCGTCCGCGCACCAGCAGAAACAATGAAGTCCCCTCATCACCCTGCCGGAACAACCATTCACCGCTGTTGACCGACACCGGCTTGAACGAGGCCAGGGCTTCCTCGGCCTGCTCCGGATTCAGATTGAGGTGGTGGGCAATCAGCGCCTTGATCTTGTCACTCATATCGACTCTCTATGAGGTGCGTTCTTGTCTGATACTACTCTGATCCAGGGTCTGAAGGGTCTCGAGAATCACCCCGAGGGGGGCGACGAACTCGGAAAACCGCTCTTCATCCTCCGGGGCGAAGGGTTGGCCGTCGCGTCGGTTGAGCAATTGCGCAACGGCGAATACTTCGCCATTACGGTTCTTGATGGGCAATCCGAGGATGGATCGGGTGCGAAAGCCCGATTGGCGATCCACCTCGGGATTGAAGCGTGGGTCGGCATAGGCATCGTCGACCCGGATGACTTCTCCGCCGGCGGCCACCGCCCCGGCAATGCCGGTGCCGATATCGATTCGGATTTCGCCTTCATCGGGCAGGTCCTCGGCAACGCGCAGCACCAATTCATCACCATCCCTGAGAAACAGCGAGGCGCGCTCGGCATCCAGCAGCTCGCCGAGTTTGAGGGTGAATGCGAACAGACCCTGCTCGAGCATGCTGCGAAAGGCACGGTCCCTGGCAAGTGCTGTTGCTTCGAGAAACTGGCGCGATTCCTCGCTGATTTCGCGCAGCATGTCCTCGAATCCGGCCTCATCGAGCTCGGCCACCAACTTGTCCAATGGCTGTTTCTTTCGGTGGTCGGCCAGGGTCTGCATCATGCGCTGGTTGTCGGCGATCACGGCATCGGTGAATGTCGACAGTTTGCCATCTTCCAGATGCACGATCCGGTCGGCAATATCAAGAATGCGGTTGTCGTGGGTGACCAGCAAAATGGTGGTGCCGTGCTGCCGGGCCAGGACCTGCATGCGATCGACCACTTCGCGACCGCTTTGCTTGTCCAGCGAGGCGGTCGGCTCATCGGCCAGCAGAATCGGCGGGTCGGTGACCAGCGCACGGGCGATGGCCACGCGCTGTCGCTGGCCGCCGGACATCTGTTCGGGACGATGTCCCATGCGCTCGCCCAGCCCAACCGCCTCGAGCATTTCGCGCGACTTCTTGCGGGCTTTTCCCGCGCCCAGCTTGTGGTTGACCCGCAAGGCCAGGGCGACATTCTGCTCGGCCGACAGCGAGGCGACCAGGTTGTGTTGCTGGAAAATGAAGCCGATCTGGCGGCGCACGGTCTCGAGCTTGGCCGAGCGAGCCTCGCGCAACTCGTGACCAAGCACCCGGACACTGCCTTCCTGGGCCGAGCGCAAGGCTCCGATCAGGGTCAGCAGGGTGGTCTTGCCCGAGCCGGACGGGCCGGTGACGATGACGATTTCGCCGGCCGGAATCTCGGTGGTGATGTCGAACAGGATCTGCTTGCGCAACGCGCCGCGCCCGAAATGATGACACAGGCCCTCGACCTGGATGGGGTGGCCGGTGTCCATGCTCAGAAAACCTCGGCGGGGTCGAGTCTGCGGACCTTGCGCATGGCCAGCATGCCGGACAGCGCGCACATGGCCAGGGTCAGGCCGAACACGGCGAAGGCGCGTTCGGCGGTGATGTAGAGCGGCAACTGGGTGGCGTCGGCGGTCACGCCGTACAGCCACCAGACCAGTAACAGTCCCGGCAGGTACCCGAGTACGGCCAGGATGGTGGCCTGCTGCAGCACGATGCCGGAGACAAAGCGATTCTTGAAGCCGATGGCGCGCAGGGTGGCGTATTCGTTGAGGTGCTCGGAGACATCGGCAAACAGGATCTGGTAGACGATGATGCCGCCGACGATCAGGCCCATGATCGCGCCAAAGGCGAAGATGTAACCAATTGGTGTGGCCGAGTTCCAGTATTCCAGTTCCCGGTCGACGAACTCGGCCCGGGTCATGACCAGAACGTCGTCGGGCAGACGCTCGTCCAGCCGTGCGCTGACCGTGTCCGGGTCGGCGCCGTCGATCAAACGCATCAGCCCGAGCTGGATGCGGTTGCGCGGACGGTCCGGGAACAGGCGCAGCCAGTTGTCATCGCTGGTCAGGATGGTGCCATCGATGCCGAACGAAGTTCCGAGCTCGAACAATGCGACCACGTCCATGTCGCGATCATTGATTTCGGTTTTCAGGCTGTTTCCGCCATCAAACCATTCGCCGACCGGGCCGAATTCCGGTCGCGAGGCGCGGTCGAAGGCGACCGCATTCTGCTGGGCGAGCTGAATGCGCAAGCGATCGAAATCTGGCAGATCGAAGATGCGATGCTGGGGGTCGAATCCGATGGCGGTGATGCTGCGTCGGTCGTGATTCCAGGGGTTTTTCCATACTGCCGGAAACATGTACAGCGGCATGATCTCGGCAACCTCCGGGTCGCCCAGACCCTGATAGAGCCGTTGCAGGGGAAAGTCCTGGGGTCGGACAATGAATACGCTGTCCGGGCTGAACAGGGCAATGTCGTAGTCGAGCTGGGTGTGAATGCGCACCGAGCTTTCAAACAGCGCGGTGCGAAAACCGAGCTGCATCATGATCAGCAGCACGGCAAAGCTGATGCCGGCAATGGCCACCAGCAGACGCAAGGGCCGGTGCTTGAGTTGAAGCCAACCAAGGGGTGCGCGCAACCTCATCGTGGCTCAGGAATCGATGACCACGGTCACTTGCAGGTGGGTCAGATTCTCGGCTGCCTCGGCATCATCGAGCAGGACTTCGACCTCGACGATGCGCGCATCCTTGCGTGCGGCCGGGTCGGTGTCGGTGACATCCTGTTTTTGCACCTTGGGACGAATCCGTTCAACAGTGCCGGACAACGCATCTCCAAGGGCCGGGCTGCTCACGCTGGCACGTTGGCCAACGCGCACCCGGTGGATGTCGGCTTCATAGACTTCGGCAACGGCCATCATGCGGTCAACCCGTCCCAGCTCCAGGGCGCCACGGGATGTGACCAGTTCGCCCGGCCGGGCCAGGACTTCGAGAATCTTGCCATCGAAGGGGGCCACGATGCGGGTGCGAGCGACTTCCGTGCGGGCCCGTTCAATGGCGGCTTCGGCCACCGGAATTTCCGCCTCCACCGCGCGGGCACGATCCCGACCGCTGGTACAGCGTGCCCGGCTGGCCTTGGCGTTGCCGCGCGCAAGCTCGGTTTCTTCCCGGGAAGTCAGGTTCTGCTCCAGAAGCGCCTCTCGGCGAGTGGCCTCACGTTCACGGACCTCGGCCAGTGTGCATTGCTCATCGGCTTCACTGACGGCGGCTCTCGCCTGGCTGCGAACCAGTTCCAGACGGGCCTTGGCTTCACTCAGGGCCGCGTTCATCATGTCCGCGACATCCGTGATGGCCAGTTCGTCACCGGCCCGCACGTGGTCGCCTTCCTCGACTCGCAATTCGGTGATCAGGGAACCGGTTGCAGCCCCGATCGCGGCCGGCGCACCCAGCCGGATAATGCCGTACTCCGGTTCGATCCGTCCAAGGGCGGCCACACCGCCACGCTGGCTGGTCACCTGGACGGTGGTTGCCCCCGGTGGCGGTTCAATGGCGTTGGACTGGGCATAAGCAGCGTCGGGTGAGCCGATAGCCAGTGCGCTGATCAGGCAGAAAAAAACCGCAATGAAACAGGGTCGGATATGGGTCACGGTCTTGAAATTCTCTCCCTCTGGCAAGACCCGGACAGGCGCCGGTCCCGGGTGACGCTTCGATGTCTGGTTGACCGCGAAGTCTACAGGGTCTTTTCGAGACCTGCCAGTATTCCGAATGACACGATCAACCCGTAGCGGACCCGCCCTTGCATGGTCTTCAATCGATCAGTACGCCGGGATTGAGGACCCCAGCGGGGTCCAGGGTCTGCTTGACAGCCTTGAAAGCATTGGCAAACAGTGGTGGACGCTGTCGATCATAGCCGGGCCGATGATCCCGGCCGACCGCATGGTGGTGGGTAACTGTGCCTCCATGCTGATGGATGGCTTCCATGCTCGCGTGTTTGATTTCGTCCCATTGCTCGACCATGGCGCCGCTGCGGCCCGGTGCAACCACGGTGTAATAGGGCGCCGGGCCGTCGGGATAGACGTGGGTGAAACGACAGCCGACCGCGGCCCCTCCGCATACCCGCCGGGCAGAGTCCTGAACGGCCTCGATGATGGCGGCATGAGTCTGTTCGAATCGATCCCAGGTCACAGCCGTTTCGAAGGTCTCGACGATCATCCCCAGGCGTACCAAGGCATCGCGCAGGTAGGGCGCGCGCAGGAAAGTCGAGCGCCAGTCGGAGGCCGGATCGTCGCCGTCATCTTTCTTCTCGATGACCTGGCCACCCGCTTCCCGGCAAATCTCGGTGGCCCGCCGCATCCAGGCATCGACTGGATGGTCGGCTGATTCAAAGGCCAGGATCAACAAGTGTCGACGGCCATCTCCAATCTCGGTCAGGGCCGCCTCGGTGGCGTCGATCAGTCGGCAATTGCTCGGGTATAGACCGGACTGGGCCAACTGTCGAACGGCTTCGGCGCCGGCCGAAAAGTGCTCGAATTCGATCGTGCAGCCGGCGCGATGCTCGGGCCGGGCCTGCAGGCGCATCCAGGCCGAGAGGAAAAAACCCAGCGTGCCTTCCGATCCCAGCAGCAGTCGATCCGGTGAGGGTCCCGCGCCGGAGCCGGGCAAACGTCGGGTCTCGATCAGGCCGCTCGGGGTCAGCACTCGTACCGACTCGACCAGGTCATCGATATGCGTATAAAGCGTGGCGAAATGACCGCCGGCGCGCGTGGCCAGCCAGCCGCCCAGGGTCGAGAACTCGAATGACTGCGGATAGTGTCGCAACGTCAACCCGTGCGGTTTGAGCAGGCGCTCAAGCGCGGGACCGTAGAGACCGGCCTGCAGGTGCGCGGCGCGCGATTTCGGGTCAACCTCGATCAGGCGATCGAAATGCTGCATGTCTACGCTGACCGCCCCGGTCCAGTCTCCATCAAGGCGCGCTTCTACCCCGCCGACCACGCTGGAACCGCCGCCGTAGGGAATCACGGCAACCCGAGCCGAGCCCGCCCAGTCAAGCAGATCGACCAGGTCCTGCTCGCCGCTCGGTCGGGCAACCCAATCCGGCGCACTGGAAAAATCGCCGCTCAGGGCGCGCGCGATGTCGCGAAAGGCCTTGCCGTAGGTGTGGCCGGCCCGATCGCGGGGCTCCTTTGACATCATGTGCTCAAGGCTGCCAACCGGTTTGGCCCGGCTGGCAGGCAGCTTCAGTTCGCCAATCTGCGGGACAGGCGCGGGTGGATTGACCGGCAATCCGAACTGTTTGTTGAGTCGCTCGCCCAGTGCATCGATCTCATCGCGATTGTAGGCTGCTTCCTCCAGGCCCCAACCCCAGAAACTGCGTTTGCTCACGGTGTTTGTACTCCCTGCTCTCCAGATAGAGAGATGAAGTTAAGCGACCTGTCCTTTCGGTGCAACAAGCGACGGGCAAGCCAAGGGATCCGTGCTTGTATGCCCGGGTTCTGCGGGGTTAAGCTTGTGGGTCCGATTGCGCGCAAGCGCGTGCGCCCCGTCCCGCGAGAAGTGCATGTCCCACGATCAGCGATTGCAACAAGCCCGCCGAGATCAATTACGCGAGCACTTGCTTGCGCCGGTAATGTCTCTGGCCGGATTTTCCGAGATGCTGAGCGAGTGGCTGAAGGCGCGGGCGCTTGACGGCTGGGACAGCGAGCTGGCCAACATCGAGCACTCGATCGAACAGTTGCAGACCTGGGTTGGTGAGCTTGAACAGGCGGTGGTCGACAAGGCGGATACAGAAGCCTCGACCCGCATTCGTCACGACATGCGCAACGCACTGGGTGCAGTCAGCGGTTATGCGGAGCTGATACTCGAAGAGCTCGAGGACGATGACAGCCTGGATGCATCCGGGCGCACCTGTCTGGAGCGCTTGATCCGTGAGTCGCAAAACCTGCTGGCCTCGATGGATCGGGCCACCGGCGCGGCCGGCGCCGGCGAGCACGAAGCCGAGGAGCTGGGCGATCTGGCCGGAATTCTGGAGAGCCTGAGCGCCAGTGCGAGCGAGGATGACGAGGACATCCGAGGTGGACGGATTCTCATCGTTGACGACAATGAGAGTAACCGGGTGTTGCTTGGCCATCGCATCGAACAGCAAGGCCATGTCGCCCGTACTGCCGAGAGTGGCCGAATCGCCCTGGACATGATGGCTGATGAGCCGCCCGACCTGGTGTTGCTCGATCTGATGATGCCGGACATGAATGGTTTCGAAGTGCTCCGGGTCATGCACGAGACCGATGAATTACGCAATATACCGGTGATCGTGGTGACCGGCCTCAACGACCATGAGGGCGCGGTGCGCTGCATCGAGGCCGGCGCCCAGGATTACCTGACCAAGCCGGTCAACCCGGTACTGCTTCAGGCGCGCATGCGGGCCTGTCTGGAGCGCAAGCGCTGGCATGACAAGGAGAACCAGTACAAGCGTGAGCTGGAGCGCAGCTATGCCTTCGTGCGCAAGGTGTTCGGTCGCTACCTGTCCGACGAGGTCGTGGATCGCCTGCTTGATGCCGATGATGGATTGAAGGTCGGTGGCGATTTGCAGAAGGTGACCATCATGATGACCGACCTGCGCGGATTTACCGAGTTGAGCCAGGGGCTGGATCCGGTCGATGTGGTCAGTCTGCTCAACATCTACCTGGAAGAAATGTCATCGGTGATCGTGCGCTACAACGGCACGATCGACGAGATCATCGGCGATGCCCTGCTGGTATTGTTCGGAGCGCCGTTTGCCGCCGAAGATGATGCCCAGCGCGCCATCGCTTGCGCGCTGGACATGCAGTTGGCCATGGTGCGGGTCAACCAGGCCGCGCGGGCAAGAGGCCTGCCAGCCGTCGAGATGGGCATTGGCATCAATACCGGTGATGTGGTAGTTGGAAATATCGGCTCCGAGCTGCGCTCGAAGTATGCGGTCGTGGGCCATCATGTCAACCTGACCGGCCGAATCGAGTCGTTCACCGTCGGCAACCAGGTTCTGGCCTCGGAGTTCACGGTGGCCGAAGTTGGCGATCTGGTCCGGGTTGGTCGACAGTTCGATGTCGACGCCAAGGGGCTGCGCGAGCCGATCACCCTTTTCGAGATCCTCGGGGTTGGCGATCCATTCAACCTGGATATTGGCCAGCAAGCAGAGCCGCTTGAAACGCTGGCCTCACCGGTGAAGGTCGAATTCGTCGAACTGGCCGACAAGAAGCTCGATGGGCCAAGGACGTCCGGACGACTGGAAGCGCTGGCCGAAGACCGCGCCGTGCTCGATAGCGATCGACCGCTGGAATTGATGGCCAATCTGCGCCTGAACCTTGAAAGTGGCGGTCCGGTCGCCGAATCCGATTTCTACGCCAAGGTCACCGAATGCACGCAGGAGCACAATGGCGAGCGCTATCAGGTAACATTTACCTCCATGCCGAACGCGGTCCGTGAGCATCTGGCCGCCCGGCGGTCCCAATCTGACATGAACGTCCATGCCGAAGATACTGCTGATCGAAGACAATGAAATGAACCGGGACATGCTGTCCCGGCGCCTGAGCCGCAAGGGGTACGACGTCGATATGGCCGTCGACGGTCAGGAAGGTATCGACAAGGTCAAGGCCAACCGCCCCGAGCTGATCCTGCTGGACATGAGCCTGCCAGTAAAAGACGGCTGGACGGTCGCCCAGGAACTCAAAGCCGATGCCGATCTCGGCGCCATTCCCATCATTGCCCTGACTGCCCACGCCATGGAAGGCGATCGGCAAAAGGCCATGGATGCCGGTTGCGATGATTACGACACCAAGCCCGTCGAGCTGAAGAGACTGCTGGGCAAGATCGAAGCGCTTCTTTGATGTTCAATAGCCTGGTCACACGGATCGGGCTGGTTTCGGCAGTTGTGTTGCTGTTGTTCATGGCAAGCATCCTGGCGTTTCTGCATGCCAATCGCATCAGTGCCGAACTGGTTCAGTCACTTCAGGATGTCAATCAGGCCCAGGCCGAGGCAGGGGAGGTGCGTCAGCAACTCGACTCGGTCAATCGCCAGATGCTGGCCATGGAAGCACTGGCTGATCCGGACAATGAGGTCTGGATATCCGAAAGTGAAAGCGAATCACTGCAGTCCAGCCTGGACAATCTCGAGGCCGGCGCCGGTCGTATTCAAGAAGTGCTCGACGTCCATGAGGTCAATGAACGACCGGATGCACCCCTCGAGCTCCTGTTGCAGGCCTGGCGTGATCAGGTGCGCTGGTTGTCCGGGCCGGTCGAGTCGGAAATCGATATCGACAACGATGAGGAGGCCGCCCGTGAGCAGGCGTTGTTCGAAGGCGGCATGGATGTGGTTGGAGAGAATACTCAGGTCTGGCTGGAACAGGCTCGTGACCAGGTCCGCGAGCAATCCATGCAGTTGCAACTTGTGGCCGCTTCACTGAATGAATCGCTTGATGAGGTCGTTGCCCGAAGTAGTCGATTGATTCAGGGCGTGTTCGTGGTGTCATTGTTGATCGTCATCGGTGCAGGGTATCCGCTGGTTCGTCACATTCGTCGTTCACTCAAGGCATTGACCAAGGGGAGCGTCCAGTGGAGCGCCGGCAAGACCGAATACAGGGTGCCCGAGCTGGGACGTGATGAATTTGGCGAACTGGGACTGCACTTCAATCGCATGGCCGCCCAGATCGAGGAGGTCATGGCCGAGCTGGAACTGGCGAGAGCCCGGGCCGATCATGCCAATCAGTCCAAGTCCGAGTTTCTGGCCAACATGAGCCATGAGTTGCGCACACCCATGAATGCCATCATTGGCTACAGTGAGATGGTGCTCGAGGAGGCCGAGGACGATCCCGAGGCAAGGGCCGAGGAATTCAAGGCCGACATCGGCAAGATTCTGGCCGCCGGCAAGCATTTGCTGGCCCTGATCAACGATATTCTGGATATTTCCAAGATCGAAGCGGGCAAGATGACCCTGTATGTCGAACCGGTTGATGTCGTTGAACTGATCGAAGAGTCCATGACCACGGTGCGGCCGTTGATCGAGAAAAATGACAATCGCCTGGAGTTCCAGCATGACCTGGAAGGTTTCCGGATCGAATCCGATCAGACCAAGTTGCGTCAGATCCTGCTCAACCTGCTCAGCAATGCCGCCAAGTTCACCCACGAAGGCCGGATCACGATTGCAGCGGAATGTCGCCGGGCCGATGACCGGGACCTTCTTGACCTGACCGTTACGGATACCGGAATCGGGATGAATGAAGAGCAGCAGGCGCGCGTATTCGAGGCGTTCACGCAAGCTGATTCATCGACCACCCGGGAGTTTGGCGGGACCGGGCTGGGATTGACGATCTGCAAGCGCTTTGCCGAGCTGATGGAAGGTGACCTGGTTGTCTCCAGTGCCCCCGGCGAAGGAACATCATTCACACTTTCGGTTCCTGTTCGGTCACAAACCGATGCTGACGATGAGCAGGATACGCCGCAGTCGGATGGTCAGGCTGACATGCCAGTCGACAGTCGAGGGCGGGTGCTGGTCATTGATGATGATCCGGCGGCACGGGATATTGCCGGAAGAATCCTGCGTGGTGACGGATACGAGGTGCTGGTCGCCGAGTCGGGTCAGCGCGGGCTGGAACTGGCGAGGCAGTCACGTCCGGACCTGATTGTCCTGGATGTCATGATGCCGGGCCTGGATGGCTGGCAGGTCCTGGAGGCACTGAAGAAGGATTCTGCACTGGCCACCATTCCGGTGATCATGCAGTCCATGCTTGATGAACGTCAGACCGGTCTGGACAAGGGCGCCGATGAGTATCTGACCAAGCCGGTCGATCGCCGCAAGCTGACCGATGCGATACGCTGCTTGTTACCCGAAGCGGAGGCCGGCCGGGTGTTGTTGATCGCAGGGGATAGCGACAGTCGCGAGCAGGCCGACGAGCTGGTCGGTGACATCGAGGCAGAGATCGTTCAGACCGCCGATCTCGACGAGGCCAAGGCGATGATCGGGCGGCAGCCTTTCAGCATGGTGATGATTGGCCAGCATCCGGGCACCGATGAAGTGGCCCGATTCATGCTCGACATTCAAAGAGCCGCGGAGACCCGCGCCATACCGATGCTGCTGCTCAAGCCTGACGGCGTCGAGGATAATCACATCGATCAACTTCGCAGTTACCTGAGCCAGCAATCCCGCGACTAGGCTGCTCCCAGCACCTATCGCTTGGCCAGGTGGCGAGAGATCTCTCGCACCAGTTGTTGGCCCGGCACCTGTGCCTTGCGGATGATCTGCTGGACGCTGCCGCTGAGTCTCTGGATATCCTCGCGGAACAACTCCTTGGCGGTAATGACGATGATGCAGCAGTCATCATCGGGGAATTCGGCGCGCACCGTGCCCAGAAACTCGAAACCGTCCATTTCCGGCATCATCAGGTCGAGTATGACGATGCCCGGTCGAACTGATCGATACTGCTCCAGACCCTTCCAGCCATTGGCTGCCTCGTGCAGGCTCCAGCCTTCGCGTTCAAGCCATGAGCACACCATCTTGCGGGTATCGTCATCATCCTCGATCACCAGGATTTCCCGATCATCGGGTCGACTGACGCGACGCAGTGCCTCGAGCAGATGAGTGCGATCAACCGGCTTGGTCATGTATTCGGCCGCCCCCAGGGCGAATCCCTTGCGTGGTTCATCGACAAAGGTCACCATGATGACCGGAATATCCTTCAATTCCTCGTCATCCTTGAGCCTGGCAAGTACGGTCCAGCCATCCATCTCCGGCATCAATGCATCAAGCGTGATGATGTCCGGGTTTTCGCTACGTGCCCGCTCGATGCCGGACGCGCCGCTGTCGGCAGTGATGACCTGGTAGCCTTCACGAGTGAGCAGTCGGTGCAACAGCATGCGTGAGGATTGATCATCGTCGATGACCAGGATGCTGACATCGTGATCGACCGGACCTTCGGCCAGTAGATTGTCCTCTCTGGACAGCTCCTCGACATCACCCTGTTGTTCGAGGTCGGCCGGGATACGCATGGTGAAGGTCGACCCCCGGCCCTGTTCACTTTCGACCCGGATGGTCCCACCCATCAACTCACAATAGCGCTTGCAGATAGCCAGACCGAGGCCCGTTCCGCCATACTTGCGGGTGGTGGATGCGTCGGCTTGCGTAAACGGATCGAACACCTTGTCGATCTGATCCTGGCTCATGCCGATACCAGTATCCGACACGCTGACTTCGAACCACCACAGGTCGTCTTCCCGGTAGCGATTGAAGGTCAGACGTATGGTGCCCTCGTGGGTGAACTTGGCGGCATTGCTGAGCAGGTTGAGGATGATCTGCTTGACGCGGGTGGCGTCATTGAAAATATCCTCGATCTCGCCGACTTCCTCGATGATCAGGCGGTTGTCATTGGCCTCGATGGCCGGAATGATGCTGGTCGATATCTCGTCGATGAACTTTTCGATGTCGATGGCTTCGGGATAAAGTTCGACCTTGTCGGCTTCGACCTTGGAAAGATCAAGGACATCATTGATCAAGCGTAGCAGGTGTTGGCTGGACTGGCAGATGCGCTCGAGGTCGGGAATGAAATCGACCGCGTTCTGGTCCTGTGCCTCTTCCTTGAGCATTTCGCTGTAGCCGATAATGGCATTCATCGGAGTGCGCAATTCGTGACTCATGTTGGCCAGGAACTGACTCTTGGCCGAATTGGCCTCGTCAGCGGCCCGGCGAGCCTTGTTGATCTCCTCGAACATGCGGGCATTGCGAACAGCGGTGGCAATCAGTTCCACATGCCGACCAATAACCTTGATCTCGCCATGGCCGATATTCATTCTCTCGCGTGTGGTGGCAAACACCAGCACCCCGATGACCTCTTCGAGAATGCTCAATGGATAGACCAGCAGCGACTTGCTCGGTGTGATTTCGTGGATGGTCGCATCGGAAGGCGACATTTTTTCGACCCGGCTGAATACATCCGGTACAAAGGTCGGTTTCTTGCGGTCAACAGTGCGCACGAATATGCTGCCCGATTCATCCAGCGGGATCTGGAAATCACGCAATTTCTCGGTCACCTCTGTGGCATTGGCTCCAATGTAGCGCTCGACCACCAGCGCGCGCTGGTCGTGATCGACAAACAGGATGCTTTCCTGGTCAAACTCGGCGACATTGGTCAGATTGTCGCGAATGGCCGTCATCACCGTCTCGAGATCCAGGGTCGAATTGACGATCCGGGCCACCTGATTCATCGAAGACATCAGATCGGCCTGGGACTTGACCTTGCGACTATGCTCTTCGAGTATACGCTTGGCGGCGATCAGTCTCAGACCGTTGCGATTGGAGACGAAGGACACGTAGAGCAGGAAGACGACGATGGTGCCGGCTCCGAAATAAAGCGGGAATCCCTCGTTGTGGGCAAGAAAATCCACATCCACGTAGGGCCAGGCCAGGGCGCCGACGATGATCATTGGAAGCAATACCCGCAAGGCCAGCATGGGGCCGGCCATCAACAGCCCCGCGGTAATCGACAGGGTAAACAACACCATGGAGGGAACGAAGGCGAATCCGGCCAGCGCCATGCCGGCCGCAGCCAGCATGCCATCGGTGGAAAACGCCAGATAGCCCACCGTTCGCGAATGCCCGCTGAATGCCGCAATCAGATGAATCAGCAGTGGGTAGGTAAAGCCGACTGCGAGTACCGCTGCGTAGATTGCCGGATTTCCGGGTGGCAGTGTCGAGGCGACCAGAATGGCCATTGCGGCGCAAACAAAGACCCGACCGACAAACGGCAACCGCGCAATGGTATGAACACGGCCGAAACGTCCAAGTACCTGGTTGGGCCTTGCGCTGTCCGGCATCGAGCTCATCGGCTGTTCTTATTCATCCATGATCAGGTTGCGTAGTCGGGCGATGGTTTCCTCGGCCTGCTCTTTCTCGGATCGGGCCGTGGCCAGCTCCTGCTCGAGTTGTTCGACCCGGTCGGCTTGTTCACGGGCCTGACGCAGGTCGGCCCGGGTCTGTTCCAGTTCATTCAGGCGCTGGTTGGCGGTATCAACCCGACGTTCGGACTCAAGTAGCCGGGTGGCCGTGGTTCGCAGTACCCAGTCCGCGATGCTTTCCTGTCCATTGGCGGCGGCCAGCTTCTGCTTGGCCTGGTCGATATGCCGCTCGGCCTGGTCGAGGTCGCGCCAGGCCGGCTGTTCATGCAGGCGAATCAGCGCCTTGCCGAGCAGCGCCCGGGCATGGGTGGGCTCATCAGGCGTCGCCCGGTTCATTGCGGACTCGAAGTGCTCGAGTGCTTGATCCGGCCGATCTTGATGAAATGCCTGGAATCCTTCGATCAGCGCAACTGACTGATCGACAACGACCTCCGGTTCGTCGTGATCCGGTTCAAGCAGGGCGCAGGAAGCCAGCGTCAGCGTCATCAACAGGTAGAACAGGTTTCGCATGGAATCTCGGTGAATTTCAGAGCATTGTGGAGTGAGCAATTTAGCACATTCCATTTCGTTTGCCCGGACAAGCCGGCACTTTGTCCAGTGCATGCCAATGCCGTGAATACTTTGGCTCTTCTGAAATGCTTTGGCCGTCACTTCCGCGCCGAACGTAAAAGTTTTGTTTAAGAACAGTGTGTTACGAAATTCAATCGATGGAAATCATGTGGCATTCAGGAAAACTTCAGGAAACTGAAAGCTTTTTGTCAGGCCTTTCGAGGCGCCCTCTTGGAGACTTGTAACCGCTGCGATTTGGCAGCCTTTCAATGCACTCAGGAGGACAAACCCATGTTGAACCATTTGAATCGCGTCATTCATTCAGGAATCTTGATTCTGATCCTTTATCTTGCTCATTCGATCAGTCCATCCGGGGGCGTCATGGCCCAACCCGACCCGGCATTCGGGCTTGATCAGGCCAATGTGCTGGAGGTCGTCACGCGTCATCCACCGCATGGTGATGATCATGCCCATTACGAGTTCGTTTTGTCCGCGCAGGAAA
>SL_3KL_010_SEDDRAFT_10000732_pt1 | contig 28252 bp, 27 predicted proteins | sample SodLakKL_010_SED_2_FD_10381 | JGI IMG/M metagenome (IMG submission 10381)
CCTTGAGCCTGTCTTCAATGATCATGCTGCCCTCCCATGCGGTCGTGGCCGGCGCGGATGTTGGCTTCGGAGTCGATCAGGAACTGGCCGGAGGTGACGACTACTTCGCCTTCTTCCAGGCCGTGGATGATTTCGGTGTAGGGGCCGGATTCCAGGCCGGCGTGGATTTCGCGGATGCTGAAGCGTCCTTCTGCTTCGCGGATGACCACGCGTTCCTCAGTGCCGGTGCGGATGATGGCTTCGGTGGGTATGATCAGCAGGTTTTCCTTGGGCCCGCCAAAGATCGTCACGCCGGCCCAGTCGCCGGGGCGCAAGGTGCCGTTGGGGTTGTCCAGCACCACGCGCACTCGGGCAGTGCGGGTTGTTGGTGAGAGTTCGGGATAGATGTAGTCGACCTGGCCGCGCAAGCGTTCCTCGGGATGGCTGGTGCGCTGGATTTGCACCATTTGTTCGTCGGCCAGCCAGTCGATCTGGCCGCCGAATACATCGGCGTTCAGCCAGACCGTGCCGGGGTCGGCAATCTGCAGAATCTCGGTACCGGGCGAGACGAACATGCCCCGTCGTACATCCATGTCGGAGACATAACCATCGCGTTCGGCATACCAGGGCACCCAGGTCATGACCTGGCGATCGCGTTCGAGCCGGTCGATCACCCGGTCCTGCATGTCAAGGACTTCCAGGCGCTGGCGCGTCGCTTGTATCTGTGAATCTCGTCCTGAGCGGAGCGCCTGCAGATACTCCTCCTGCATGTTGACCAGTTCACGCGAGTAGAGGGTGAACAGTCGCTGGCCCCGGTCGATGGTCTCCCCAATGGCGTTGACATCGAGTTCACCGATCCAGCCTTCCACTCTGGGGTGGATATGACTGAGTCCGGATGGATCAATCTCGATGCGTCCAATGGTGTCGATGCGCCGAAACAGGCGACTGCGCCTGACTTCCGCAGTTCTGATATTCATGGTCTGCAACACGCCAGGTGACAGATCGACCGAGATCTCGCCATCGTCGGCGCGCTGGCGCTCGACGAGGTTCATACCGCAGATCGGGCAGCGACCGGGCTCGTCACGCACGATCTGCGGATGCATGGGGCAGGTGTAATAGCTGCTTTCTCCAAGCGCGCGGTCTGCCAAAGTCTCGCCGTTGTCGCCGTTGTGCTCATGATCATGATCGTGGTCATGATCGTGGTCATGATCGTGTTCTTGATCATGGTCATGGGCCTGGTGCTCGTCATAGTCGTGATGAGCATGTTCATCGTGGTCGTTGCCGCAACCGACCAGCATCAAGATTGCGATCGTCGCGATAGTCAGAAAGATTCGGGTCGTTTTCATGGTGAGTCCTCTGCGGCAAGCCAGGCCAGTTCGACGCGAGCGCGCAGCACGGCCAGCCGGGTTTCGATCAGTTCAATGCGTTGTTCCAGTTCGGCCAGTCGTGTTCGCACCAGCTCGTCGAAGGTGGCCCGATCACTGCGATAGGCTTGCAGTGTGGATTCAAGGGTCAGTTCGGCTTCAGGAAGAATGATGTCCTCGAGCAGTTCCATCTGCCGCTGGTAGTTGTCGGCAGCGGCGCGCTGGTTGAGAAAACGGCCTTGCCATTCCTGAAGTCGCAAACGGTGGTCATGTGTGCTGGCATCAGCCCGTGCCTTGGCGGCAGCCACGCGGCGATCCTGGCGGTTGCCGGTAAACAGTGGCAGGCTCAATGACACCATGCCGAACAGCTTGTCTGACATGCGCCCGCCCATGGGATCCGAGCCGCGCTGGTGTCCGTAGCCGGCCTCGATCATCCACATGGGTCGATAGGACTGGCGAGCCAGTTCGACCTCGATGCGGCCGGTTTCAGCGCGCAGGGCCTGGGCTTCGACAACCGGGTGGTCGGCCAGACGCGCATGATCATCGCGCTCGGGCAGGGCGCGATCCCAGACAGGCAAGTCGGGTGCGTGGTCATTGTTCGGCCACTGACCGGTCCAGCGCGCCAGGCGACTGGCTGCATCTTCCAGTGCCGTCATGCGATCGATTACGCGCCGGGCCTGCACCGAGCGTTCCAGGCGGGCCTGGTCGACATCGCGCTGCCGGGCCGTCCCGGCACGAAAACGTGATTCGGCCAGGTCGAGCATCTCGTCGAGTGCTTCCAGGCCGTCTTCATCGACTGACTTGAAGTGAAAAGCGGCCGCCCAGTCCAGCCAGGCCAGGCGCACCTCGCGTTCGATCTCGAGTCGACCGGCGTGCCATTCGGCCTCCAGCACCCGGCTTTCGGACAGGCTGCGCTCCCCGGACAGCTGCCGCGTCTGTCCGGCCGGCCATTCCTGGCGTATCCCGAACATGTACATGGTCATCATGTCGCTGGCCAAGGGATCGTCGACCGGTATGCCTTCGGCGCCCATGAACAGTTGCGGGTCGGGTAGGGCGGCTTCGGCCGGTGCCTGCTCTTCATAGGCCAGCGCTCGACTTTTCAGTGCCTGAAGGCCGGCATCGCGCTCAATGGCCATGTCGATGGCCAGCTCCAGCTCCATGGCCGGGGCTTCCATCCAGAAAATCAACAGAATGACGGCCGACAACCATGTTCGGCGCGTACGGGTCGGGTTTTGCATGGCGAATCCTCACTACAGATTCCAGATCTACAGGCACACAAGCCGAATCAGCAGGTCGGCTCGCGTGTTGTTCGTGCCCCGTTCAGGGCAAGCTGATCAGGAGATCTGTGGAGGCCGCAGCAGCGGTGCCGGAGTGAGAGAAGGCAAGTGGTTGATTTCAGCCGGCCGGTTGGTTGCGGGACCCGGTGATTGAAGGGTCGCGAAGCGCGGGATGGGAATCAGGGTCAGACCGGCGCAGGAACAGCGGCAGTCGGGCCCGCAGCACTCTTCAGCCAGTAAATCGGACTGGAGAGCCTGGTCTTCCACAACCGGGGCTGAATCATCGGATGCGTGGTGGGGGCAGCCACCCTTGCCCGAATGGGCAGAATCCGTGTCTTGATCGACTTCGATCTGGGCCTGACGATCAGGTTCGTCATGTCCCGCCATAGCGTGCACGGGAACACCAGCCATCAGCAGCGATAAGGCCAGCAACAGGTACCCAGTAGTGCACAGGACCGATTTCATGATTGATCATCGTAGCATATTTGCGCACATGGTCCGCTATTTCCGGACCCGGATTTCCGTGATCGATTGTATTGAGATGGGGCGCATCAACAGTCCTTGCCGGGTCTGGATGCTCAGGTAGACTGCATCGTCCTCGACTTCCAGGATGCGACCACGAAAACGCGTTTCGTCGACAGTCAGGATGGTGGCGCGATAATCGATATAGTTGCCAATCTCGGTGATGTCGATCAATTGCCATCGGGGGGAGGGCTCGGCTACGACCACCGGGTCTTCCTCGGGTACGACGACTTCCTCCGGATCTGCTTCGGTCGCGATGACCGGGGTGATCGCCGGATCGGGTGGACGCTCGATTCGGTCGAACGCCAGGTCCACGGGGGTGCCGTCCTCGACGGCAAATTGGATGGGGATCTCGCCGACCAGGCGAGTGAAACCGGCCTTGTCGAACGCTTCCAGTGTCGGGGCGGGATCGGGTTCAGTGGTCAAGGTCACGGTGCCGGGCTGGAGCAGGAAGTGTCGGTATGCGACCAGCGGGATACGTCCGGGCTCCAGGCCGCGTTCGGCCCATCGCTGAATCCAGGCGTTGATGTGATGGTTGATGTACTCGTCCAGGCTCTGATTCGTATGCTCCGCGCACAGGCCCAGTAAGCGGTCGTAAAAGCCCAGGTCGGTGAAGGTCATGCTGGCGTTCAGCAGAGTCGTCCTGCCCAGGGTGTTCGGAACCTCACGGATACTTCGCGATGGCTCGTTCAGCCCCAGGCGCAAGTGAATGTTGAACTCGGTCAGTTCACTGGCGCTGACGATCAGACGCAGATCGAGATCATTGCCCTGGTTGACGATCCGATAGTCAATCAGGGAATCCAGGGTCGTGCCGATCAGGTCGATATCACCGAGATGGTAGAAGACAAAGGGATCGAAATCACCGCAGCCGGCTGACGCGAACGGCAATCCGGGGTTGAACGGGCCGATCCACTCGCTGAGTTGCCGATTGACCGGCACATCAAGCGAACGTGCACTGATCCGCAGGCCGGACGGCAGCAGCCCATTATTGAGGCGACGGGCCAGATGCACAAGCGCGCCCAAACTACCAGTGTCAATGATCAGTTCATCCAGCAAGACCCGGTCGCGACTGTCATGCGGTTCGAAGCGCAGGCGTTTCACCCTGAGCTTTCCGCCAGGATTGATGGCGACTCGATCCCAGCTCAGACGTCCATGCGGCGCCACCTGGCTGGCGTAGGCGAGTAATTGTTGCTCGAACTGTCGATTCAGCCAGAAATAGCCGCTGAACACGACCAGAGCAAGGACGATCACGACCCCCAGAACGATGCGTTTCATGGTTTCAGGTCACCTCCGGCAGTCTGGCGCTTAGTATCGCACCGGTTACCCCCATGATGGCAAGAATGATGATGACCACCGAAACCGGGACGAACGCGGTCAAAGCCCCGATTCCTCCAGCCAGTAACAGCACGACTCCGATGACCGTGTTGCTGACCGAAACGTAGTCGGTGCGCTTGTTGCCGCCGGCCAGATCCACGATGTAGGTCTTGCGGCCCAGGCGCACACCGGCATGGGCGATGGCCAGCAGGAAGAAAAACAGCGGATACAGCCATTGACTATCCGCCAGATCCGGCAAGCCATTGACGATGGCGACCAGCGCAATTCCCACGCCTCCGGCGCCGCCGCCGGCCACGATCATCACCCGGCGGCTTGAGGTGTCCGCGAAACGCCCCCAGAAGGGTGCCGAGACCAGGCTCGCCAGGCCGTCGGCGATCACGAACAACCCCAGCACCAGCAAGGCGCCATCGGTTTGTTCATGGGCAAGCATGATAAAAAACGGTGCGCTCAACGCCGAGCATAGCAACAGGGAACGAGCGATCACGAACTGGCGAAAGGGCGGGTCGGTGCTGAGCAATCTGAGGCGTTTGAGCGCTTCGGTAATCGCATTGCCCCCACCTTCGGTGGCCCCGGGAAACTCGCGGATCAAGGCATAACTTCCGGCTGCCAGCAACCATAGTCCGGCAGCGATGGCCAGCAGAATCAGGTAGGTGGCCATGTCATCGGGCTCGCGCAGTTCAAGCAGCAGCAGGACACCCACCCCGATGGTCACCAGTCCGGCCAGAAACTCCGACCAGCCACTGACCCGGCCACGCCGGGTCTTGGGTACGGTCTTGCCGAGCACATCCTTGGAGGCCACCGAGCACAACCCCCTGGAAAGGCTGAAGATGATCAGCGCGCCGAGCAGGCCGAATCCAGCCGCTGTGCCGGTCAGCGTGACTGCAACCAACGCCATGAACAGGACGGCAACCGCCTGCAGCACACAGCCGATGACGAATGTCCACTTGCGCACCGCCTGCAGGCGCACGACGCTGGCAATGAAAAGTTGCGGGATCAGTGAACCGGATTCGCGAATCGGCACCAGGAATGCGGTGAAGACGCCCGGGGCGCCCAGCGCGCTGAGCATCCAGGCCAGCACCGTCTTGGGATTGGCGATGGCATCACCGAGCTTGGTGAAGAACTGGGTGATGACCTGGAGAAGGAAATTGCCGGGAACGACCCTGCAGGCGCGCTCGTCGATATCCTTGCAGACGCGTGCATCTTCCTCGTTGACCAGCAACTGGTAGGCGCGCTCAAGGCGGTCGCTGGCCAGTACCTTCTCGCGGGTATCCACCGCTTAATCTCCCTGCGTCCCCTGGTCCCCTTCAGGCTGATCGATGTTCGGGTGTTCCCAGGGTTCGATCCGGATCAATACACCCAGCCAGTTCGAATCGAAGTATTCCATTCGTCCGGACCGGATGGTTCGAGACTGGCGAATGCGATGAATATCGAAACCACCGGGCGCCAGGTGTTCCGGGGCAAGCGGTCCCGGGCCGGTTTGCAGGGGCTCGTGCCAGACCAGGTCGATATCGGCGTGGGTGAACTGGCGCTGGCGAATTCTCAGGCTGCCATCGAGACGATAGTGAACCGGTGGGGTCAGTGCTGCGATCAACCCCAGCCCGGGACCCGAATCATTGGCATCCACCGGCTGGCCCAGAAGCCGTTCAAGTTCGAGCCAGTGGATGTTCATCAGATGGTCATCATGCATCCGGATGGTCTCGGAGGGGACTTGACGCGACAAGGGTTGATACCAGGCACGCCAGGCCAATGCCTGGTGGCCGGAACTGCGCTCCAGCCGGTCCCAGGCCGACCGCATTTCAGTGCCCAGTCGATCGAGATTGACGTAGGCGGGCGGGTAGAGCACCTGCAAGGCTTCGACCGGGTCGGGAGGGTGGGTAATGGTCTCCATGACATCGGAGACCGCCTCGGGCAGATCCAGATGCAGGGTCTCGCTGATCTGATCCCAGTCCGGCTCAGTCGGATACTCATCGGGATCAGGCTCGATGTCCGGGGCAGGCCAGGCGGACTGGCGTGCATTCAGCAATGGATCGGTCAGCGCACTCAGGTCGGCCGCCTGCTCCAGTCTGTAGCGGTCGGATTGCCCATCCAGATGCAACAGCACGATTACCTCCACCCGGACGATCGGTGGAGAATCATCGGCCACTGCAGCCTGGGGCATGCCCAGCAGCATGGCCGTCACAAGCATGAAGAGGAACCTGTTCATCAGGATCGAAAGTGTACTGCAAGGGGAGGGGTGGCGGAGCGCGGAATGATGGTCTGGCCAAGAAGAAACCGCCGGCCCTGACGGCACGGCGGTTTCAGGAACGTAGATGGAGTCCCGGGACTCGAGTCAGTGCTCGACCAACTCGACACGGCGGTTCTGCTGGCGTCCATCCTCGCTGCGATTGGTGGCTACCGGGGCCATCATGCCGGCGCCGGCCGGCTGCAGTCGATCACCGTCAATGTCATGACGTTCCTCCAGCCAGGCTGCGACTGCCTGGGCGCGCTGCATCGAGAGGTTGAGGTTGTACTCGAAGTCACCGACGTTGTCGGTGTGACCGACAATCAGCAGATCGAGCTCGGCATTTTCATCCAGTACATCGGCGATGGTGGCCAGGGCATCGGCCGACTCATCGATGATTTCAGCGCTGTCGAACTCGAACAGAATGTCGCGCACGGCCACCCGTCCCTCGGAGACTATGCTGGCTTCGATGTCCTCGGCGCTCAGATCCTCGCGATCATGGGCAGCCACGATCTCATCGCGCTCGGTGGGTTGTTCTTCGGCTGGCTCCGGTGCGGCCATTGCGAGCGTCGTTTCTTCTTCCGGTATTTCGACCACGTCAACTCGCATGGTCGGTTGGCCGTCATCACGTCGATTGTTGTACATCAGCACGTTGACGTACACGTTCTCGTCTTCGTGGCTGGCTGCCAGGAATCGCATGTCGCGCTCGCTGCGGCTGCGCGGCCAGCCCAGGTCATGCACGCTCAGTCCGCTGGGTCGACTGCGGTCGAAGGTGTCGAAGCGGTGGAACCGACGCCCCAGGTCATCCCGGCCACTTCCAGCGAACTCGATCTCGAAACCGGCCTGCTCAAGTCCCTGGCGATAGGCCCGCTTGACCTGCAGCGTGCTGATCGCCGTGTTCGGCAACCGATAGGTCAACTGGGTGTGCTCACCCTCGAATTCGCGCTCATCAGGATACTCATCGTCCTCGCGAGGGCCGAAGGTCAGACTGACACGATCGAATTCGGTGTATCGGTAGGTGATGATTTCGCTGCCGTCAATGCGAGGCACCAGTCGGTGGTCACCCCAGTCCTCGGGCTTGTCGGCGACTGTGGTCATTGGTGCCAAGGACAGCAGTACGGCAGCGGCCGCACCAGGCAAGATTCGTTTGAATAGCATTTTGAATAAGAACGTTCGAATGAACTTCATAGTTTAAGAAAAAGCGGGCTACCATGCAGTGCAATTCTGACAATCAGCGATTGACCGGCGCTCATGGGATAAGCTGAGATCCTGCTCAGGCAACCCGCGTGGTCGAGGTTGCTGCTGTCAGTGCCTGATCCAGATCGGCCCACAGGTCATCAGGTTCTTCCAGCCCTACCGACAGGCGGATCAGTCCGGGGTTGATGCCACAGTCAGCCCGTTCGGATTCATCCATGACCCGGTGAGTCAGGGCCGCTGGATGCTGGATCAGGGTATCGACCGAACCCAGACTGACTGCCGGGGTCATCAGTCGAACCGATTCGATCAGCCTTGCGGCACAGGTATGTCCCCCAGGCATTTCAAATGCCAGAACACTGCCGGGGCCACGCATCTGGTGCCCCAGCAGCTCGGCGCCTGGAAAATCGTTGAAGCCTGGCCAGTGGACCTTGTCCACCCGTGGATCTGCAGCCAGTCGTCGGGCCAGGACTGTAGCCACGGATTGGGCTCGTTCGACGCGCAGCTTCAGAGTCGGCATGGAACGATGGAGCAGGTAAGCCGCCCACGGGTGGAGCAGGGCGCCGGTGGCGACCCGCACCCGGCGGAGGCATCGTGCAATCTCATCCGAGCATGCAACCACTCCGCCAATGACATCGCCATGGCCACCAAGAAATTTGGTGGCCGAGTGAAGAACCATGGCTGCACCATGACGAAGCGGCTGTTGAAGAATCGGTGTGGCAAAGGTTGAATCCACCAGTACCGGCACATCGCCGGCCTGGCGAACCACGGCTTCGATATCGATTAGCGTGAGTGTGGGATTGGCGGGCGTTTCGATCATCACCATGGCGGTATCGGGTCGGATTGCATCACCGACCTCGGAAGCACGGACCCACCTGACTTCGTTCCCCAACAGGCCCGAGTCCAGCAAGTGGTCACTGGTGCCGTAAACCGGGCGCACCGCAACGATGTGACTGCCGCGCTCGCGCAGTGCCAGAATGCAGGCGGTCAGAGCGGCCATGCCGGAACTGAATGCTACCGCTGCTTGCGCGGCTTCGACACTCGCCAGGGATTGTTCGAATCGCTGGACAGTTGGGTTGAGCAGCCGGGCGTACACCGGGTTGTCGGCGCTGGCCTGACCTTCGACCAGGACATCCAGACAGGCGGTCCCCGACTCCAGGCCGGCCAGCGGGTAGGTGGTGGATAAATCGACCGGCAGGGCATGGACACCCAGTCTGCGCAAGTCCTCGCGGCCGCCATGAACGAGATTAGTGTGGTTGGTGGTCATGACCTTAATGATTCCAGAATGTGGTCCGATAATAGAATATAATTATGCTGATTGGGTCATAACCGAAAACTATTTGGTAAAAGGGTGAATATGAGGCTGGACTCGACCGATATTCAGATAATCCGCTGGCTACGGAAGAATGCTCGGATGTCCAACAAGGAGCTGGCGGCAAAGGTGGGGCTGGCGCCTTCATCCTGCCTGGAGCGCGTTCGCCGTTTACGATTGGCCCGGGTCTTGACGGGTTACCATGCTGAGGTCGATCCCCACGCCATTGGTATCGGCCTGCAGGCCATGGTGGCTGTTCGATTGACCCGCCATGCCCGCAGCGAAGTCGAATCTTTCCAGCGCCACCTGGAAACTCTGCAGGAGGTCGTGACCATTTTTCATGTTGCCGGCGCCAATGATTACCTGGTGCACGTGGCCGTGCGCGATTCGGCTCATCTGCGCGAGCTGGCCCTGTCGGCCTTTACCGAGCGGCCCGAGGTGGATCACATCGAAACCCAGCTCATCTTCCAACACAGCCGCAATCACGATCTGCCGGTCTACTTTCAATCCGAGGATTCCTGATTCGACTGTTTTTCGTTGATTGCAATCATGAATTCCGGCATTTGACGGAAATCCTTTTCGTGGCGCTGTAGGCTATGAGTACATTCATTTCAATGGACGAGCTGTCAACGACATGAATACCCCCAACTTGATCACGGTGGAGTCGCCCGGCTCCATGATGTCCAGAATCATTGTTGCAGCGTTCTTCGTAATTGCCGTCAGTCTCAATTCCCAAGCCGAGGAGTGCGCCTGTCTGGAAGCGTTTTCCGAGGACTCGAGCCATCTGATGACCCGCGAGGTGATGCAGGCCATGGCTGATCGCTTCGGGCCGGAGAATGCCACTTTCGAGCCCCATTTCGATCCAGATCAGGATTTTGGGGGGCCTTACGCCTTTTCGATCCCTCTGGGGCGTTTCGAAGAAGACATGAATGGTGCAACCATCACCTCCACCGCGCAGCTATCCGTGGCACTTCGACGTCTGGTCTCGCGCGAGCAGATTGAATCCGACCAGCACCTCATGCGCGATCTCGAACTCGATTCCGACGATGATCTGATCGAGGCCGTTGCTCGCGCGCCCATGGGGCAATTCGGCGAACCGTATGATTACGAGGAAGTCGATGGGCCGGGTGATCTGGCCATTTTTCATCGCGACCCCGAACCGATGCTGTTCATCGCGTGCGGCAATGCCTTGATGGAATTGGCTGTCGGTCGCCATCAATTGCCGGAAAATCCACCCGAGGACGCAGCGGAAGCCTTCACGGCCAGTGAGCTCGAAATCATGAGCGCTCTGGCTGAAAAGCTGATCAAGCACTGCTCGACCGATCAGTAAATTTCTGGAATCAACATCAACCGAGGAAGCATCATGAACAAGGACCAGGCTCAGGGCAAATGGGATCAAATCACTGCCAAGGTCAAGAAGCAGTGGGGTGATCTGACTGATGACGAACTCAAGAAGGCCGAAGGCAACATGGATGAACTGATCGCCCGCATTCGAGAAAAGTACGGCGACAGCAAGGAGACCATTTCCAGAAAACTCAACGAGCTGATGGAGGATTGAAGCAAATGAAGACAACCACCAGAGTTCTGATGTTGGTATTGATGCTGGCCTTTGTGGCTGGAATTGCGCTGACTGCCTGCCATGATCCTGGTCCTGCCGAGGAAGCTGGCCGTGAGGTTGATGAGGCCATTGAAGATGCGCGTGATGCCGTTGAGGATCTAGACGAGGAAGCTGAAGAAGCGCTGGAGGAGCTCGAAGAGGGGGATTGATTCCGAAGAATTGACCGGCCCGAGATTCGGGCCGGTCGATTGGCGGGAAGTATATTCAGAAGTCCAGGGTCCAGCCCACCCAGACTTTCGGGTCCTTGGAGTTGGGGCTGCCCAGGGCGTCGCTGCTCGAGATATCGGCATACTCTACATTGAAGCTGATCTCTCCGACCACATCGAATGCCCGACTCAAGCTGGCGCCCAGGTGCCAGTAATTGGCATCACCCACGCCGAGCTTGCCGTCGTTCTTGAAGTCGTAGTAACCGGCCATCAAGCCCAGTCCCAGGTCAGCGGGCAAATCGAATTCCAGGCCGAGATGGAAGTACACATCACCGGTATCGAACAGGTCATCGTCGTTGTCGCTGTGGATGGTGTAGGCGAGCCCTCCTGAAAATGATCCGTAGCTGATGGTGGCGTAAACCTCACCAAAGTCGATATCGTCCGGGTTGGCATCGGGATAGGCATAGTAAACATAGCCGACATCGAAGCCCAGGCCGTTATCGAGTTCGGAAGCAAAACCCAGGTACAGGTCGAGCTCGTAGCCGGCGCCGTCGAAGTCGACATTCGAGGCCCAGGTGCCCAGGTAAAACCCGCTATCAGCCTCGAAATCGATGCCGCCCTGGATGGCTGCCTTGTCATCGGTCTGGGTCACGCCCCTGAACAGGTAGTTCGATGCCACACCGACATTGAAGCTGACCTCGGCCTGGCTGACGATCGGCACTGAACCCAGCAGGAGGGCGCCGACCAGCATCGATGTAGTGAGCGCGCTTCCCGGCGCCCTGAGTCGTGAGAGTGTCGTTTTCATTTCATTGCTCCTTGGGTGGTCAAAACTCGGGGTAGGCTTCCATGCCGCATTCGGCCTGGTCCATGCCGCCGTACTCGTCTTCATCACTGATGCGAATGCCGATGGTCAGCTTGATCAGTCCCCAGACCAGCAGACTGATGCCGAACACCCAGGCAAAAATCACCGCCAGGCCAATCAGCTGGGCGCTCAGGGTGGCATCGGGGTTGGTCCACAACACGGCCAGCACGCCGAAGATGCCGGCCGTGCCATGCACCGAGATGGCGCCGACCGGGTCATCGATGCGCAAACGGTCAAGCGCAAGAATGGACAGCACCACGATTACACCCCCCATCGAGCCAATGATCAGGGCCTGAAACAGGGTCGGGGTATCCGGACCGGCAGTGATTGAAACCAGTCCCGCCAGCGCGCCGTTCAGCGCCATGGTCAGATCGGCCTTGCCCAGCCACAGGCGATTGAGCAGCAATGCGGCCACAACGCCACCGGCCGCGGCGATGTTGGTGTTGGCAAACACCTGGGCCACGGCATTGGCCGATTCGACATCCGAGACTTTCAGCTCCGAACCGCCGTTGAAGCCGAACCAGCCCAGCCACAGCACGAATACACCCAACGTGGCCAGCGGCATGTTGGCGCCAGGAATGGCGTTGATGCTGCCGTCGGGCCCGTATTTGCCCTTGCGTGCTCCCAGAAGTAACACACCGGCCAAGGCGGCGGCAGCGCCGGCCATGTGCACGATTCCGGAGCCGGCATAGTCGCTGTAGCCGATATCATCCAGAAAGCCTTCACCCCAGCTCCAGTAACCCTGGACCGGGTAGATCACCGCGCACATCACCACGGCAAACAGGAAGAACGACCACAGCTTCATGCGCTCGGCCACCGCCCCGGAAATGATCGACATGGCCGTGGCCACGAAAACGACCTGGAAGAAGAAATCCGAGATGTCGGAGTAGTAGGGTGCATCCTCGCCCCCGGCAATCACGGCTTCGACCGAGTTGTCGCCGGAAACGAGATAGCTCAACGTCGGGATGAAGCTGCTGGCCGAGTCGCTGTACATGATGTTGTAGCCGACCAGCAGATACATGATGCAGGCGATCGAGTACAGACCCAGGTTCTTGACCAGGATCTCGACGGTATTGTTCTTGCGAACCATGCCGGATTCGAGCATGGTGAAACCGGCGGCCATCCACATGACCAGGGCGCCGGAAAGAAGAAAGTAGAAGGTATCCAGCGCGTAGCTGAGCTCGAGAATTTGAGCAGTGGTTTCCATGGGTTCCTCCTTGGGATCAAAGGGCGTCGGATCCGCGCTCGCCGGTGCGAATGCGAATGCTTTCGGACAGTTCGAGCACGAAGATCTTGCCGTCACCGATCTTTCCGGTATTGGCAACCTGGGCGATGGTCTCGACCACGTTGTCGGCCTGCTCGTCGGATACGGCGATCTCGAGTTTCAGCTTGGGTAGAAAGTCGACCTGGTACTCGGCGCCGCGGTAGAGCTCGGTATGGCCCTTCTGGCGCCCGAAACCCTTGACTTCGGTCACCGTCAGCCCATGCACGCCCGCCCTGGACAGGGCGTCACGCAGATCGTCAAGCTTGAATGGCTTGATGATGGCGATGATCAGTTTCATGGAATGCTCCTGGTATGAATTGGGATGCAGTTCGGTCCGGCTTGGGCCGGCCTTGCTTCAAGGTGCAGCAGAATTCGTGCCAGTTCCAGAAAGCGCTTTAAGTTCAGAGGCTTGTATGGTTTACCTGAGCGCGCGTGCGGCACGAATGCACCACAAGAGAACCAAAGTGCTGGCCAATCGCACCAGGTTGGTGCATGATTCGCCAAATGAATACGCCATCCCTTGTGCCGGAATGGAGCCAGGATCTGTTCGATCATCTGGCCACTGCGATCCTGGTCTTCGAGGGCGGCCACCGATTACTTTGGATGAATGCCGCAGCCGAAGCCCTGCTGGGTGTCAGTGCCCGCCAGGTCATGGGCAGCAGTCCTGAGTCACTGTGGCCGGATGCTTCCGGGTTGATCATCGCGATGGCCGAAGTGGCCGCTGGCGGCCAGGCCATGGCTTTTCGGGAATTGAAGCTGTTGCCACGCACACAAGACCAGCTGATCCGAGTGGATTGTGCGATCACTGCGCTTCCAGCGCGAACAGATGTCATTCCAGTGGCCATCGAAATGCAGCTCAGTGATCGTGACCATGCGCTGGTGCGTGATGCCGATCGTGATGCTCAGCAACGCCTGGCGCATCGCATGGTTCGCAACCTGGCCCATGAGCTGCGCAATCCATTGGCTGGATTACGTGGCGCAGCGCAACTTCTGGAACGAAGGTTGGCTGAGGCCGATCTGAAGGAATTCACCCGTATCATCATCGGCGAGGCCGATCGGCTGGATGCCCTGNTCAGCCGACTGCTTGGCCCGCAAAAGCCGCCGCGACCTCAACCAATCAACTTGCACCGCCCACTGGAGCATGTGCGTCGTCTGGTCACCGCGGCCCGGGATTACGAAGTCTGTATTGAACGCGATTATGATCCCAGCCTGCCGCAGGTAAAAGTCGATCCCGAACAACTCATCCAGTCCTTGCTCAACTTGCTGCGTAACGCAAGCGAAGCGCTGGCCGAGACGGCTCAAGCGCGGATTCTTCTGCGCACCCGCATCGTTCACAACCAGGTCCTCCATGGCCGAAGCCATCGCCAATGTGCCCGCATCAGCGTGATTGACAATGGCCCGGGCATATCGGCCGAGTTGATTGAGCGTATTTTTTTTCCCATGGTGTCCGGCCATTCTCAACGCACCGGGCTCGGCCTGACCATTGCTCGTAGTCTGATCGACGCCAACGGCGGCCGGATCGATTGCAACAGCCGGCCCGGTCATACCGAGTTCATGATCGATCTACCGCTGGATGTCGAAATCATTGACCAGCCACAGGGGAGCGCGCCATGAGCCAGTCGGTCTGGATCGTCGAGGATGATCATGCCCTGGGCTGGGTGCTGGAGCGTACCCTGTTGGGTGCGGGATTCGATGTCAGCTTGTTCCGAAGCGCCGATGACGCGCTGCTGGCCCTGGCCGATACCACCCCGGCCGTCATCATTGCCGATTTGCGCCTGCCCGGTGAAAGTGGATTGAGCCTGCTGGGGCGATCCACGCCCGACCAACCGGCGCCGCCGGTGATCGTCATGACTGCCCAATCCGACCTGGAAAGTGCGATCAGCGCCTACGGCGCGGGGGCTTTTGAATATCTGCCCAAGCCTTTCGATATTGACGAACTGGTGATTCTGGTCAACAAGGCCGCTGGCCAATCCGCACGCACCGACGCCAATGAACAAACCTCCGTGGCCACCCCGGAATTACTGGGCGAAGCACCGGCCATGCAGAATGTCTTTCGGGCCATTGGCCGATTGTCACGATCCGACATGTCGGTGCTGATCACAGGCGAGACCGGCACCGGCAAGGAGCTGATTGCCCGCGCTCTGCATCGCCACAGCCCGCGAGCCGACCGCCCCATGATCGCGCTCAATACAGCGGCCATCCCCACTGACTTGCTTGAGGCCGAGTTATTCGGCCACGAAAAAGGCGCCTTTACCGGAGCAGACCAGTCTCGTCCGGGTCGCTTTGAACAAGCCGATGGCGGCACCTTGTTCCTTGACGAGATTGGAGACATGCCGCTGGCTTTGCAAACGCGGTTGCTGCGCGTGTTGGCCGAAGGCGAGTTCTACCGGGTCGGTGGCCGTGAAACTCGACGGGTCAATGTGCGCATCGTGGCCGCCACCCACCGCGATCTGAAAGAAGAGGTCGCTGCCGGTCGCTTTCGCGAAGACCTGTATCACCGTCTCAACGTGATCCACCTGCCGGTTCCGGCCTTGCGGGAACGACGCGAAGACATTCCCGACCTGGTCCATCACTTCCTCGCCAGCGCCGCGGTCGAACTCAATACCGTGCGCAAGCGCCTGCTACCGGAGACCCTGGACCGACTGATCCATCATGACTGGCCCGGCAACGTGCGCGAACTGGAAAACACCTGCCGCTGGCTGACGGTCATGGCTCCGGGCCAGGACATTACCCCTGGAGATCTGCCTGAGCCCTTGAATGACTCCGGATTATCCGTTGAAGAATCGGATTGGTCCGAGTCGCTGGCTCAATGGCTGGATCAGCGGCTGGAAAAAGGCGAACAGAACCTTTGGCAAGAGACCAGCGAAACGTTCGAACGCATTCTGCTCGAACGCGCCCTGATTCATTGCCGCAATCATCGCCAGCAAGCCGCTGGGGCACTGGGGATCGGTCGCAATACCCTGACTCGAAAACTCAATAAGCTTGGAATGGAAACGGACACCTGAAGACATTCGGTTCCCGGGAGAAAAATATGATGGACATGGGATCATTGCCGGATTATCACGCGCGATATCGACCCGCACATCCGGCCTTTATCTGTGCTGATCAGGCGCTGAACTGGCAAGAATTTGCAGCCTATATTCAGCGCTTCGGTTGTTCCTTGACCGCTGCCGGATTAAATCCCGGGGATCACTTCGCCACGGTGCTGCCCAACGGTCTGGAACTGATGGCCGCGTACTGGGCGGCAGCCCGCACCGGAACAGTCATCGTTCCCTTGAGTCCGCTACTCCAACCGGCCGGACTGGCGCGACTGATCGAGCAGTCCGATGCCGGTCTGGTCATCGGCCATGATGACACTGCGACAGGGCTCGAGCAGATCCGCGATCAACTGCCGGAGATTCCTTCATCCAACTGGATCCTTGCCGGTCATTCCGGGGCCAGGTCCGGGTTTCGCAGTTTTGATGAATTTCTCCAGGCTGGTGAAGGTGTGGATTCACAACGCCCCCTGATTTCCGGCGATGATCTGTTCAACATCATGTACTCCAGCGGCACCACGGGGCTGCCCAAGGGCATCATGCACAGCCATGCCGTTCGCGCCATGTATGCATTGATCTTCGTCCAAAGTTGCCGCATCGATCCGGACAGCGTGATCCTGCATGCCGGATCGATTGTCTTCAACGGCGCCATGGTTGACTTGATGCCGTGGATGTTGACCGGAGCGACCTATGTGCTGCATGAGCGCTTTGATCCCGACCTGGTGCTGGAAGACATCCGTGAGCACAAGGTCACGCACATGATCATGGTTCCGGCCCAGATCATTGCGCTGCTCAATCACGAGCGATTCTGTCCCGAGGCCGTATCCTCGCTGCAGATGCTGATGAGTCTCGGTGCGCCGTTGCCGGATCGCTACAAGGATCTTCTGGCCGATAGGCTGCCGGGTCGGTTTACTGAGTTGTATGGAGTCACCGAGGGCATCATGACCGTGCTTGATCGAGATCAGGCGCAAAAGCATCGCGGCTCGGTCGGTTGTCCGCCGCCCTTGATGACCGTGGCCATTCGCCGTGAAGACGGCAGCCTGGCCGAACCCGGCGAGGTTGGCGAGATCGTGGGTCGCGGTCCGTGCATGATGCTTGGCTATTATCGCCAGCCCGAACTGACCGCCGATGTCATCCGCGATGGTTGGCTGCATACCGGCGATGCCGGTTATCTGGATGAAGACGGTTATCTTCACCTGGTCGATCGCATCAAGGATGTGATCATCTCCGGCGGGGTCAACGTCTATCCAAGCGATATCGAGCAAGTATCGTCTACACATCCGGCCGTTCAAGAAGTTGCGGTTTTCGGGGTACCTGACCCACGTTGGGGCGAGGTTCCGGTCGCCGCAGTGAGAATGAATGATGACAGTATCGATGAAGCCAGCCTGCTGGACTGGATCAATGAACGAGTTGATGCCCGCTATCAACGACTGAAGGCCGTGCATATCCTCGACGAATTCCCTCGCAATGTTGCCGGCAAGATTCTCAAACGGCGACTGCGAGAAAAGCTGCAATAAGGTTTCAACTGCTTCGTCCTCGGAGCCAGAAATTCCCGAGATGTCCTGAATCTCTGTCGCCGAAGTCGGCTGGAATTTCAAAAGCGCATTGCATATACTCAACCAATGCCTCGGTCTAGGGTGTGAGTGACCGACATGGTGTTGGGCAGGGAGCGTGCCGACCGAATCGATCGCTACAGACGTTAGCGAATGGGAGGCTGTTATGCAGATTTCCGGGAGCCGTACCCTTGCCGCCGCCATCAGCGCCGCGCTGTTACCCACCTTCGGCCAGGCTGCCATCATTACTGTCACCGATCTCAGCGACGGTTCTGTTCCCGGGGAGTGCACACTCCGGGACGCCATCCAGGCGGCCAATACCAACACTTCGGTCAACGCCTGTATCGCCGGTGATCCCGGCCAGGACGAAATCACCTTTGCGCCGGGTCTGAGCGGGACCATTACTCTAACCAATGGCGATCTCGAGGTGACCGAACCCGCGATCATCACGAATGGTCCGGGTGGTCCAATGACCATTCAGGGAGCAGGCACGCGCCTTTTCACGATTGGGCCGAATGCACCGACCGAGATTATCGGATTCGAGCTCCAGGGCGGTAGCACCACCGGTTCCTACCAGCATGGTGGTGCAATTTACAGCCAGTCGGACCTGCACCTGGAGGCGGTCGCGCTTTTCGACAATGCCACAAATGGCACCTTCAGTTACGGCGGCGCAGTCGCAGTTTCAGGCGGCGACTTGTCCATGTTGCTGAGCTCGGTCATTTACAGCCGCACGTACGGCGACAATAGTGAGGGTGGTGCGATCTTCGTCGAGTTTGGCAATCTTGAGCTTGAGTCCGTTGATGTGCTCGCGAACTACACGGACGGCGAATTCAGCCCCGGCGGCGCAATTTCGGTGTTTTTGGGCGATTTCTACGTCAATTCCGGATTCATTGCCGACAATGAAACACGTGATGATTTCAGCCGCGGCGGCGGCATCATTGTGCAGGGAGGCCTTGAAGTCAGGCATAGCGAGATCAACGATAATCGCGTGCTGGGTGACTTCGGGGCTGGCGGTGGACTGTATGCCTACGGTGACACCATCATTGACAGCTCGTCGCTGATCGACAATGTCGTTGTTGGCAGCAATGGACGCGCAGGTGCGCTTGCTGTTTCCGATTACGGGGTCAGCGCGTCGATCGTCAACAGCACCATTTCAGGCAATGAGGTTGACCTGGGCGAAGGTGCGGCGATTTATTTCAGCGGTTACTTCGGCGAGCTCTCGCTGCTGCATTCCACTATTGCCTACAACCATAGCGACAGTGGCGGAGACCTTTTCATCGGAAGCCTGGGCTTCAACACGATCACCGTCAGTGCAGTCAACACCATCCTGCATAACGATGGAGCAACAGGCATTTCGTTGTGCAACCAGTTTCTGGACGCGGCCACCAGCGCCAGCAACATCTCCACAGAGTCTAGCTGTGGCACGGATTCGCTGATCGGCAACGCGCCACTGACGCCGGCCGATCTGGATCTTCAGCCGTTGGCATCGAGTGGAGGCCTGGCGCCTACTCACGCACTGGGCCCCCTCAGCCCCGCCATCGATGCCGCCGACGACCAGGGCTGTGCCGATCCCAGGGTCAATGGAGTTGATCAGCGTGGCGCCCAGCGCCCCGGAGTGGGCTCTGCAGCTTGCGACATCGGTGCTTACGAATTTCAGGGCGTGGCGGCGCCGGATTGGGATATCCAGCCATCAGACCTGGACTTCGGCAATATTGAAGTCGGTAACGTCATAACCGGAGTCTTGCAGGTCATCAGTACTGGCAATGACGACTTTGAGTTGGTCGACATCACTCTTAGTTCGCCGCCGCCCAGTGTATTCGATTTCGCAGGCGGTAATTGCGCTGTCGGCATGACATTGGGGCCCGGAGATGTGTGTGAAATCGAGATAGAGTTCGCACCTCCCAGTGCGGGCGACTTCACTGCCGTTCTTGCAGTGGAATCCACTTTTGATGGCCGGACCGTGCCTCTGGCCGGGAGAGGGGTGATCGACGCCATATTTGGCGATCGCTTTCAGCAATGACGCCTGACCATTTTTTGGATGGCAGACTGCTCAAGCCACCGCACGCTTTTTCGGCGTCAGCCGCTCCAGCAGTTCATTGGCCATGGCCGCGGGCATGCTGGCCTGGGACCGTTGGGCGGGGCGCAGCCGATCCAGCTAAGTTGATTCCTCATTCGCGAACACCGTCGGTACCGGCTTCTTGCCGGTTCAGGATAAAACCCGACAGACTCCTCGGTTGCCGCTGTGGCGGGTTCGTGGCAGTCAACCCGGTTCCGCTTCACTGGCGAGGTGCCGATTAAAGGCTAGAATGCGGTTTGCTCATTTCTCAAGAGTACTCGTCCTTGAACCATGCGGACCCTTCAGACCAACCCCTGCCGCTGCTGACGACGCTGGTCTTGCTGGCCGGCCTGTCTGGCATCATCGCAATGCTCGGTGTTGGTTGGCCGATCCTGTCCGTGTGGCTCGAAGGCTTGAGCAGTTTCCAGCTCGGCTTCCTGGCCAGCCTGGTCGCCGGTCTGATGACCGGGGTCGGGGCCTTGCCGGTGTTCTTCATTCATCGTCTTAACCAGGCCACCGAGGATGCCTTGATGGGCTTTGGCGCCGGGGTGATGCTAGCCGCCACGGTCTTCGAGCTGATTGCTCCAGCCATGGGTCTTGCCGTCGAGCGGCATCCGTCACTGTTCATGAGCCTGGCCGTGGTCATCGGCGGTATTGGCCTGGGTGGTGCCGTTCTACTCGCGATGCACCGGCTGGTCCCGCACGAGAATTACCGGCTGGGCTTGAAGCTGGATGCCGATCCAGTCAAGGCCCGACGGATCCACTTGCTGATCTTTGCGCTGGCCTTGCACAACCTGCCCGAGGGTCTGGCGGTGGGTGTGGGTTTCGGCGGCGATGTGCGTGACGGGATCACCCTGGCGGTCGGCATCGGCGTGCAGAATATGCCCGAAGGGCTGATCGTCGCGGTAGGGATGCTGGTGCTGGGCTACCGCCGCCTGACTGCTTTTCTGGTCGCCACCGCGACCGGATTGATCCAGCCGATTGGTGGCCTGATCGGGGCGGCGGCGGTCAGTTTTTCGGAAATGATGCTGCCCTGGGGCCTGGCTTTCGCGGCCGGGGCGATGCTGTTCGTGATCAGCCATGAAATCATTCCGGCCTCGCATCGACACGGACACCAGGCCCACGCCACCGGCGGACTGTTCATCGGATTCCTGAGCCTGCTGGCGATCGACATGGTGATCGGTTGAGCGAAGCCAGCCGACGCTCACTGCAGGATCGAACAAGGCGGGGCCAGGCTTTTTTATCCCTCAAAGCAGCGGTATTCATCAGCACTCACACGTTGATGAGATCATGCAACCGATTCATCAATATAGCCAGTGATATGAACATTCGGATGGTAACCGCTTTTCTGCTCGTGTTTTTGGTCAGCGGCTGCGCCATGATGCGCAGTGGGCCGCCGTTGTCGACCGTGGATTCGGTCGACCTGGAGCGTTACATGGGTGAGTGGTATGTCATCGCCAACATTCCCTACTTTGGCGAGCGGGGTAATGTCGCCGGTCGTGCGTTGTATCGCGAGCGCGATGATGGCCGCATGGATGACATCTACTTCTATCGCAAGGGTGATTTCGATAGCCCCGAGCGGTCGCTGGAGGGCGTGGCCTGGGTGGTGGATGAGGATACGAATGCGCGCTGGAAAGTGCGCTTCTACTGGCCGTTCACATTCGATTACTATATCGTTGATCTTGATCCGGACTACCAGTGGAGCTTGGTTGGCCACCCGTCGCGAAGCTATGCCTGGATCATGGCGCGTGAGCCGCGCATGGACGAAGCGCTTTACCAGCGCCTGCTGAGCCGCTTTGATGAGCTGGGCTTTGACTCATCCGAGCTGAAGAAAGTGCCGCAATTCCCGGAGCAGGTCGGTCAGCCGGGTTTTCAGTAAGCAACCTCACCGACCCTGGTGGGCTCTAAGCAGCGTCAATTCAGGACAGGCAGAATTCGGGGCTGAAATCCAGAATCAGAAATTTCCTGCAAGGGACAGAGATGAAATCCCATAGCCATGGCTTAGGTCGTTGGTCAGAATGTGGCCATGACCTATCCCCGCAGCCACATTGTTGACGAAGACGTGCCCGGCTTCTATCACGTCGTCTCACGATGTGTCCGCCGCGCGTTCCTGTGCGGTTGGGACAAGCTCACCGGGCAGAGCTACGAGCACCGTCGCCAGCATAGGCAATGGAGCACTTGCGGTTTCCGCGATTCGCGGAAGAAGCGAGTGCGGAATGCCGTTATGCGTGGATCGAGGCCCGCATCCTGGAACTGGCCGAGTGCTTTGCCGTGTCAGTGTATGCCTATGCCGTGATGAATAATCACTACCACATTATCCTGCACGTGGATCCGGCCGCTGTCCACGATCTGTCCGACGAAGAAGTGGCGAGCCGCTGGCTGACCGCCTTTCCCGGGTCGCTCAAGCATGACAGCAGCGACGAGGCCGTCGAACGAATGATGCTGGCCATCACCGGCAATCCGGAACGGCTTGCCGAACTGAGAAAACGCCTGGGGAGCCTGAGCTGGTTCATGAAGGCGCTCAATGAGCCCATCGCCCGGCGCGCCAACCGCGAAGACAACTGCACGCACGGGCGGTCGTTCCGCAGGCGCTTCTTTCGCTTGCGCGAAAACCGCACCAGCTGCACTCCCTGTGCTGGAAAATTCTGGGAGAGCCGTTTCAAATGCCAGGCCTTGCTGGAGGAGCAGGCGGTCTTGTCCTGCATGGCAGCATAGGCTAAAGAGTGCGTGCGGTTTGCGCGCTAGCGCAAGAAGCGCGTGCTCTGTGCCGTCATGCGTGTCGACCTCAACCCGGCGCGTGCGGCCATGTGTGACACGCTGGCCGAATCCGATCACACCACGATTCAACGCCGGCTGCGCGAGCGCGAGGGCCTGATCAACAATATCAAGCCGGGCCGTTCCATGCTCGACCGACCGCTCAAGCCGGTCGCCGGCCTGGAGTCGTCGCAGTAGGCTGGGTCATGAATGAGCTGGGGCTACAGTGGACCGGCGAGCAGCCCCGCTCGGACAAGCGCGGCAGACTCAAGCGGCAGAGCGATGGCAAGCGCGCCGCCCCGGCCGATATTTGGCAGATCGCCAGCCACCCCAAGGAATGGGTGCGCCAGGTGCAGGGCACCGAAAGCGTCTACTACCGCGCCATTGGCTCGGCCGAAGCGCTGATGGCCAAGGCTGAAGCTTTGGGCCAGAGCAGGATGAAGGGCGTGAGCAGCGAAGTGGCCAGAAAAATCTTGCGCGAACGACCTACCTGACCGTCCAACGGAATCTGGAACTGATCTGAACCGGCGCTGCCGGGTGTTGGCATGCCCGGCATTCGGCTTTTCGGGGGTTTCGATGTGATCAAGGCGTCTGATGCAGCGAAATTCAGGCTGAGGAAGGGAGCGAGCGCGGTGGCGAGCGGCGAGTGGGGCTGGGCGCGGGCTTGTCGAGGCGGGTCAAATAATGTGTGTCCCGGTTTTTTTCATTCGGGGAGCCGGAGGCGCGGGTTTACGGGGAGATTCGGGCGCGGCGCCAGGCTGCGGGCCGCGCGATCAGCAACTTCGATGCCCAGATAGCGGCCATCGCCAGATGCCGGGGGATGGCCCTGGCCACCCGCAATGTGAAGGATTTTGCCGATTGTGAGTTGGTGCTGATCAATCCGTGGGAGCCGGAGAGCCGGGGGGAATTATCGGACGGTGCTGGGCCGCCTGGGGGGGGGCTGATGCACTGATGTAGTCCTGTTATGCTGTGCATATGCGAACCACGATTTCTCTGGATGATCGTCTTGCCGAGGAAGTCCGTCGCCGGGCGGCGGCCAGGGGGATGAGCGTGAGCGCGTTCATCGCAAGCATTCTCGATGACCGACTCAAGCAACGCGAACCGCAGCCGCAACGACCGTTTCGCCTGGTCACCGTGGGCGGCTCGGGAGTGGTCGAAGGCGTCGATCTTGATCGGCCCAGAAGCATCGAGACCGTCGAGGACGAGTCGGGCTGGACGGGTAGCGGGTAGGTCGGATGTTGATGCCGGACGTCAATGTGCTGATCTACGCCCATCGGCGTGATTCCCACGAAGAACATCCGGCTTACGCCGCCTGGCTTGAGTCAATCGCGACCGGTGACGAGCCTTTCGCGCTGTCGGTGCTGTCGCTGGTCGGGGTGGTCCGGATCGTGACCAATCCGAAGATCTTTCGTCGGCCATCCACCCTGGATGAGGTCTTCGCGTTTATCCGGGAACTGGTCGACCGGCCCAATGCACGTCTGCTCGTTCCCGGGCCACGGCACCTCGAGATCTGGGAGCGTCTGTGCCGGGAAGCCGGTGCAACGGGAAAGCTGGCTGCCGACGCCCAGCATGCGGCCATGGCCATCGAGCATGGTTGTACCTGGGTGAGTACGGATGCTGACTTCGACCGTTTCGGCGAACTGCGCTGGCAGCATCCCTTGACCTGACGTGATGATCAACAAGAAGATCAACATCGAGCGCTGTGTCGGGCAGGTTCTGCTTCAGGCCGCAGCCCGTTTCTTCGGCGTCAGTCGCTCAAGCAACTCGGTGGCCATGTCCAGCCGTTCTTCCGGGGTTTCGAACTCGCCCTTGACGCGCAGTTTGTCGTTGGCCGGCAACTCGAAGGTGTGGGCTTCCTTCTGGATCATTTTCAGTAACTCTTCGATGTTGATGTCCGGCTTGGTTACAAACTCCACACGGCCGCCGGCCGGGCCGACTTCCAGGCGGCGCATGCCGAGCTTTCTGGCTTTCAGGCGCAGCTCGGCGGTGGTGAACAGTTGCTTGACCTCAGGCGGGAGTAGCCCGAAGCGGTCGATCATTTCGACTTGGAGCTTGTGCAGGTCCTGGTCGGTCTCGGCCTGGGTGATGCGCTTGTAGAGCACCAGGCGCTGGTGGACGTCGGGCAGGTAGTCCGGTGGGATCATGGCGGTGGAGTGCAGGTCGACCTCGCTGGTCAGGGACAGTGGTTCGTCCAGGTCAGGCTCATGACCGGCCTTGAGCGCCTCGACGGCGCGGTTGAGCATATCGGAATAGAGAGAAAAGCCGATTGCCTCGATCTGGCCGGATTGTTCCTCGCCCAGCAGTTCACCGGCGCCGCGGATTTCCAGGTCATGGCTGGCCAGGGTGAAGCCCGCGCCCAGTTCTTCCATGGACTGGATGGCCTCCAGGCGCTTGATGGCGTCGCGGGTCATGGCCTTCTTGTGCGGGGTGATCAGGTAGGCATAGGCCAGGTGATGGGAACGCCCGACCCGCCCCCTGAGCTGGTGTAGCTGGGCCAGGCCGAACTTGTCGGCTCGGTTGATGATGATGGTGTTGGCGGTGGGTACATCGATGCCGTTTTCGATGATGGTCGAGCAGACCAGCAGGTTGATCCGTCGGGCATAGAAATCGCGCATGGTGCGCTCCATCTCGCCGGGCGGCATCTGGCCGTGGGCCATGCCGATCCGGGCGCGCGGAAACATATCCTCGAGCTCCGAGACCATGCGCGCCATGTTCTTGACCTCGTTGTGCAGGAAATACACCTGGCCGCCGCGCTGGAATTCGCGACTGACCGCATCGCGGATGGTGGCCGAATCCCATTCATTGACAAAGGTCTTGACCGCCAGGCGCCGGGCCGGCGGGGTGGCGATGATGGACAGCTCGCGCAAGCCCGCCATGGCCATGTTGAGCGTGCGTGGAATGGGGGTGGCGGTCAGGGTCAGCAGATCGACCTCGGCCCGAAGCGCTTTGAGCCGTTCCTTCTGGCGCACGCCAAAGCGCTGTTCCTCGTCGATGATGACCAGGCCGAGGTTCTTGAAAGCGACATCCTTCTGCAGCAGCTTGTGGGTGCCGATGACGATATCGACATTGCCGGTATTGAGGCCTTCGACGGTCTTGGTCGTCTGCTTGCCTGTCCGTGAGAGCAGGGCGATATTGACTGGCCAGTCGGCAAAGCGATCGGTAAAGGTCCGGTAGTGCTGCTCGGCCAGCAGGGTGGTGGGGGCAAGCATCGCGACCTGGCCGCCCGAAACGACCACGGAAAAGGCGGCGCGCAAGGCGACCTCGGTCTTGCCAAAGCCGACATCGCCGCACACCACCCGGTCCATGGGCTGGTCGGAGGCCAGATCGGCCAGCACGGCGTCGATGGCGACCTGCTGATCATCGGTTTCCTCGTATTCGAACCCGGCCGCGAAACGGGCGTACATGCCGCGTTCAAGCTCAAAGGCATGGCCCTGGCGCGAGGCGCGCCGGGCCTGCAGGTTGAGCAGCTCGGCGGCCACGTCCCGGACCTTTTCGGCGGCCTTGCGGCGGGTCTTTTTCCACTGTTCGGACCCAAGTTTGTGGAGACTGACCTGGTCCGGGTCGGCGCCGGTGTAGCGGCTGACCAGGTGCAGGTCGGTGACCGGCACATAGAGCTTGTCGCCGCCGTCATATTCCAGGGTCAGGTATTCGCCGGTCGAATCGCCGACCTCGAGTACTTCCAGGCCCAGATAACGGCCGATGCCGTGCTCCATATGCACCACCAGCGCGCCGGATTGCAGGTCGGCCAGGCTTTTCACCAGGCTTTCCGGATCCTGGCCGCTGCGCTTGTCGCGCCGGATGGTGCGGGTATGTCCTGGAAACAGCTCGGATTCGCTCAGAATGGTCAGGCCGCGATCAGGCAGGCGGCAACCGCCGGAGACCGGCATGACCGCCAGGCACAGCCGCTCGGTCCCGCTCATGAAAGCTGCCCAGGACTCGACCGGGGTGGGCTTGAGGCCGGCCCCGCGCAGGCCGTCGCCAATCAGTTCGCGCCGGCCGGGGGTATCGGCGGCCAGCAGGATGCGATCGGGGTGTTCGCGCAAGGCCGCCACCGCCGCTTCGGCGCCGTGGTCCAGGTCAATGGCTTCGGGGGGTTCGACCACGCTGCGTGCCGGGGCTCGGCGGGTGACCCGCACGGCACAGTCCTCGTGTAGTGTGGTCAGCAATTCCCGGGCCGGGAAGAACAACTCGTCGGGTTCAAGCACCGGCCTTTCGCGATCGCCCTGGCGTTGTTCGAAGCGAAAGCGGATCTGCCCGGCCTGTTCCTCGGCGGCCTTGTCGATGCCGGGCAGCAGTACCAGCCGATGTTTCGAGGGCAGGTAGTCGATCAGCGAGCAGGTGCTTTCAAAGAACAACGGCAGGTATTGCTCCAGGCCCTGGCCATGGATGCTCTCGCCGACTTCCTGGTAGGGCAGGGCGCCGCGCAGATCGACATCGAATCGAGTGCGAAAACGACGCCGGAATTCCTGGCGGGCCTGCTCGTCGAAGGGATACTCACGTGCCGGCAACATCGCGATACGTTCGATTTTTTCCACGGATCGCTGGCTTTCCGGATCAAAGGTGCGGATCGACTCGATCTCGTCGTCGAACAATTCGATGCGGTAGGGGTCGGGCCGACCCATGGGCCACAGATCCAGCACCGCACCGCGCACGGCAAACTGTCCCGGCTGCCAGACCTGGTCGGAGGCCGCGTATCCGGCCTCGTGCAGGGTATTGCGGAATGCCATCGGCTCGATCGACTGACCCACCGAAAGATCCAGGCTCTGGCCTTGCACCCAGGCGACCGGGGACAGGCGTTGCATCAGGGCATTGATCGGGGCAATCACGATGCCCGATGTCATGCCCGGCAGGCGCGCCAGCAGATTCAGGCGCCGCGAGACCAGGTCCGGGTGGGGTGAATACAGGTCATAGGGCAGGGTTTCCCAGTCCGGGAACAGTTCGGCGGGCGGTCCGTCGAGCTGGTTAAGGTCATCACGCAGACGCCGGGCGCTGTAACCATCGGCGGCCACCACCAGCAACGGTCCGCCCTTGCGCCCGGCCAGTGTCGACAGGGCCAGCGCCAGGGCAAACCCGTCCAGCAACGGCCAGTCGATGCGCTCATGGTCGGTGCGGGGCGGGTTGAGTATGGAAAAGGACTGGGTCATCAAGGTTTGGAGCGCTTAAACCATGCATTTTACCAAGGGTGATGTCGGGTCAGAGGGCTCGAGTCCGGTTTCCGATTCAGATTTTGGGGAATGATCCAGGGGCGAGGTTGGGAGAAGATTGAAAGTCAAGCGGTGGCTTCGATCTAGGTCCCCCATCAACCAACTCCTACCCGACAAGGCCACTCGGCGCCCAGCCACCATAAACTCCAGCCCACATTCTGTTAGGTGAGAAGGGATCCAGGAAGCCGATTTGGTTGGTCGGAAGTGAAAATGGTCTTGTCGGAATCGGTGGCTTTTGCTATTCTTGCCGGCTTGTCGCGATGGGCGATTAGCTCAGTTGGTTAGAGCGCTGTCTTGACATGGCAGAGGTCGCTGGTTCAAATCCAGCATCGCCCACCATCGAATTCGTTCCAGCCTTCCTCGTGCACGCCGCTTTCGGTGCCGGGCAGCGTAGGCAGCGAAGCCTTGGCGGTTTTCCGAGGGAAAGAAGCCAAGGCGGAGCGCCGTTAAGCGCGTGCTCGAAATCCTCATGTACCATTAAGGTACACGCGCGACGGCTTCGCTCAGGGGCTTCTTGCCCTTGCGGGCAAACCGCCCCATCGCTCTCGCCTGCGCT
>SL_3KL_010_SEDDRAFT_10000733_pt1 | contig 28244 bp, 24 predicted proteins | sample SodLakKL_010_SED_2_FD_10381 | JGI IMG/M metagenome (IMG submission 10381)
GCTNCGTTCCGGCTAAGGCCGTCCTCGGGCGGTGAATTCCGCTTCAGTTCGACGCGGTGGCGAGGCCTTCAGCGAAATCCACCACCCGAGGACGGCTTGCATCACCACCGTTCATCGATACTGCCAATGTCTGCTGAGACACGACGCTAATCAGCTTTCTATAATGGGCCATGCTTCGCTCGAAAGCCATTCCCGCTCGATTGGTTACCTTGTTGCTGCTCGTTGTTCTGTTCATCGTGGCAATGGGTCGAATAGTCGATTCCGGGCCTGGCGACCGCCAGACCTACATTCTGACCACCGCCACCACCGGCGGAACGTTCTACCCGGTTGGCGTTGCCCTTGCGACCTTGTCCAAGCAGGTGCTCGAGCCCGAGCATGGCTTTTCGCTTGCCGCCATCAGCAGCGCAGGCTCGGAGGAGAATCTGCGCCTGATGCGCAGCGGCGAAGCCCAGTTCGCGATACTGCAGGGACTGTATGGCGCCTGGGCCTGGCGAGGTGAGGGCCGCCTGGCTCGCCAGGAACCCTTTGCAGACTTGCGCAGCGTCACTGCATTGTGGCCGAACGTCGAGCATTTTCTGGTTCGCGCCTCGCTGGCCGAAACCGGCACGATTGAAGATCTGGAACACCTGCGCGGGCGTCGCTTTTCCATCGGCGCGCGATTTTCCGGAACCGAGGGATCGAACCGTCACATTCTCACCGCCATGGGCATGGATCCCGACCATGACTTCGGCCTGGTCTTCCAGGGCTATGGCGCCAGCGCCGATGCTTTTCAGAATCAGCTTATCGATGGCATGAACACCCCGGCCGGGGTACCGGTAGGCGCGGTGACCCGAGCCATGGCGGCCAGTCGCGGCGAGGCGGTCCTGCTCGAATTCGATCAGTCGGCGCTGGCCAGGATCAATGCCGATTATCCCGGACTCTGGCGCTTGTTCGAAATCGAGGCCGATACCTACCCCCATCAAACCCGGCCGGTGCGCACCATCGCGCAATCCAATCTGCTGGCGGTCACCCGTGACGTGCCCGATGAGTACGTGTATCAATTGCTCGAAATGCTCTATGAACACCTGGGTTTCCTGCAGGCCTTCCATGCCGCGACCCGTTCCATGCACCTGGACAGTGCCCTCGATGGCTTGCCCGTCCCGCTGCATCCGGGCGCGGTACGCTTTTATCGACAGCATGGGGTGGACATTCCCAACCGCCTGCTGCCACCGGAAGATCAGGCGCTGAGCGAATGAACCCGGATCACGAAAGCTGGCGCGAGCGTTTGCTCACCAGCGCTCGAAACAGTGGACTGGCGGATGACCGGGATGTCTCCCCGCGATCGGCGGTGATGATGTTTTGCTTCGCCGCGCTGGTCTCTGTAATGCACATTTCGGTCAACACCTGGTTGGTCTGGCCGGATCTGTGGGTTTCGGTCATGCACTTTGCAGGCTTCGGATTGCTGGCCTTGTGGATGCTGCCGGTGGCGGGGATGACCGGTCGCCATCGTCGCATCGGGCGCTGGCTGGACGGCCTGGCCGCCGTGCTGCTTGTGGCGGCTTGTCTGGCGATCGTGATTTTTGAACAGGCGCTCTACGATCGTGGGCTGGTATTTTCAACCCTGGACTGGGTCGCCTGCCTGGTCGTGGTGGCCCTGGCCATCGAAATGGCGCGTCGCACCGCGGGCTGGTTGATCCCGGCCCTGATCGTGATTTTCATGGCCTATGCCGTGGACCTGGGCTCACGCATTGGCGGCGTGTTCCACTTTCCCGGGCTTAGTCTCGAAACCGTCCTGTTCCGGTCGGTGTTTACCTCCGAAGGCATGTTTGGAACGATTGCCCGGATCTCCTGGAGCCATGTGTTCATGTTCATCCTGTTCGGGGCGTTCCTGCTGCGTTCCGGCGCCGGTGATTTCATCATCGCGCTGGCCCGTGCGCTGGCCGGGCGGGTCGCCGGCGGTCCCGGCCTGGTGGCGGTCGCCTCATCGGGCCTGATGGGCTCGATCACCGGCTCGGCGGTGGCCAACACCGCCTCGACCGGCGTGATCACCATTCCATTGATGAAGCGGGCCGGGTTTCCAGCGCGGTTTTCCGGCGGCGTGGAGGCGGCTGCATCCACCGGCGGTCAGCTCATGCCGCCGGTCATGGGCGCGGGCGCATTTCTGATGGCCAATTTCACCGGCATTTCCTACCTGTCCATCATTGCCGCGGCCTTGATTCCGGCATTGCTGTATTTTCTTTCGCTGGCTTTTTTCATCCGGATCCGCGCACTTCGGTTGGGCATGAAGCCCCAGCCCGAGGCCGATGGCATACCGATCGGTCAGGCGCTGGCTCGGGGCTGGCCGCTGTTGCTGCCACTGATCGTTTTGGTGATCCTGCTGGTCGCGGGTTTCACCCCGGTGTTCGCCGCCGGAGTTGCCGTGCTGGCGGTGGTTGCGAGTTCCTGGTTGACCCCGGAGCGCATGGGTCCAATGGCCATTATCGAGGCCCTGGCATCCGGCGCGCGGAGCATGGTGCCGACCGCCATGCTGCTGATCGCCGTCGGCTTGATCGTCAACGTGCTGACCACCACCGGGCTCGGCAATACCTTTTCGATCATGATCAGCGAGTGGGCCGGGATGAGCCTGCTGATCGCCCTGGTGCTGGTAGCCCTGGCTTCGCTCGTCCTCGGCATGGGGCTGCCGGTGACCGCGGCCTATATCGTCCTGGCGGCCGTTTCGGCGCCCATGCTCTACGGATTGATGCTGCAGGCCGAACTGGTCGAAGCGCTGGTGTCCGGCCAGATGACCGAGCGGGCTCGCGAAGCCATTGTGCTGGCCGCGCCGGGAGTCGAAGGTTTGCTTGGTGCGCCGATGTCCAGTGCACAGGCCGAGGCCATCGTTGCCGCGATGACCCCCGAGTTGCAGCGTTCAGCCGCCGAGGCGTTGCTTGATCCACTGGTCCTGACCGGCGCCCTGCTGGCGGCTCACATGATCATCTTCTGGTTGAGCCAGGATTCCAACGTCACTCCTCCGGTCGCGCTGGCCGCCTTCACGGCAGCGGGTATTGCCGGTGAACGCCCCATGCCGACGGGATTGACCGCCTGGAAACTGGCCAAGGGCTTGTACCTGATCCCACTGCTGTTTGCCTACACGCCGCTGGTCAGCGGGTCCTGGGCCGAGGCCTTGCCGGTCGCCCTGGTGGCGCTGGCGGGGCTGTACGCATTCGCCGGCGTGCTCGAGGGCGCATTGGAAGGTCGATTGAGCCTGGTCCAAAGACTCTTGCTGGCCGTCGTCGCCATTGTGTTGCTGCATCCTCATGCTGTCTGGATGGCGGACCTGGCTGCATTCCTGACCCTGGCGGGGCTGGTCTGGATCAGTCGCAAGGAACGTCCCGGGCCGGGGTGATTGACCGGCCAGGTCAAGGCTCACTTCAGGCTGAAAAGACGCTGCTGTTGCGGTAGTCTGACGGACCCACTACAGCGATGATTGCCTGATGTCCGAACAACAACCAGTTTCCGCTTTCGAAACCGTCAACCAACTGTTTGCCCGCGCCGCCGATCTGCTTGAACTGGACGAGGAAAAGCGAATTGAACTGACCACCCCGTACCGCGAACTGATGGTGCGCTTGCCGCTGCTCACCGAGGATGGCAAGGTCAGGGTGTTTCGAGGCTATCGCGTTCAGCACGACAATTCACGCGGGCCCATGAAAGGGGGGATTCGCTATCACCCCGACGCCGACCTTGACGAGGTGCGCGCACTGGCCGCCCTGATGACCTTCAAGACCGCGGTGGTCAACCTGCCTTATGGCGGCGCCAAGGGTGGTATCCAGTGCGACCCGCGCGAATTGACCCGGCTGGATCTGGAGCGCCTGACCCGGCGTTTTGCCCAACGCATGGAAGGATTCATCGGCGTGCGCGAGGACATTCCCGGTCCCGACATGGGCACTAATTACCAGATCATGTCCTGGCTGATGGACGAGTATTCCAAGTTCCATGGCTACAGCCCCGGCGTGGTCACCGGCAAGCCGCTCTCCCTGGGCGGTTCCAAGGGTCGGATTTCGGCTACCGGTCGTGGCCTGTTCTTTGCCGTCGAGCGCATCGCGCCGGATATCGGGTTGGACCTCAAGGGTGCGCGGGTGGCTGTGCAAGGCTTCGGCAACGTCGGTTATTGGGCGGCTCGATTCCTGGCTGATGCCGGTTGCCGCATCGTCGCGGTCAGTGATATCGAGGGCACGCTGTACTGTCCGGACGGGCTGGATATCGAAGCCATGCGCCAGGTCGCCGAGGACAAGGGTTCGGTCATACACCTGGGTGACTCGAACTGCCAGGTGCTGGATCGTGACGACCTGATCGGACTGGACTGCGATATTCTCATACCGGCCGCCCTGGGCGGCGCCATCCATAAAGACAATGCCGCCGACATCAAGGCACGGCTGATTGCCGAGGGCGCCAACCATCCGACCACCCCGGAAGCCGATGTTATCCTGGCCGAGCGCGGCATTACGGTGCTACCCGATATTTACGCCAATGCTGGCGGCGTGACCGTGTCATATTTCGAATGGGTGCAGAACCTGCAACAGGTTTCCTGGGAAGAGCAGCGGGTGGATGATGCCCTGCGCAAGGTCATGCTGGATGCCTACGACGATCTCAATGCCGCCGCCGAGGAATTCGACACTGATTTGCGTACTGCCGCCTTTATCGTTGCCGTACGGCGGGTTGCCGAGGCTGCGCGGTTGCGGGGGTTGCATTGATGCTGGGTAGCCGCGAGACGGAAGACGGGTTGTAAGCTGGCCCACCAGGCCGACGGTGCACTGGTTCATATCGGGCGCCTGATTTACAATGTTTTCTGGCCCAAACGCCGATACGGCTTTGCAGGGGAGTGAGCGTTGAAATTCAAGCTGATCATGGTTTTTGTCGATGACCTGAAGGTCGAAAAGGTGCTTGATGCCGGGCGCCAGGCCAGCGCCACCGGGGCGACCATCATTCCGAGTGCCCGCGGCCAGGGTGTTCAACGTCACCTGACGTTCTTCGGTTTCGAGTATCTGGCGGCCCGAACCATTGTGCTGTTCGTGGTCGAGGCGCGGCGTAGCGCCGATCTGCTACAGGCGGTGACCGAGGCCGCCGGGCTGGACGAATCAGTCGACACCGGAATCGCGCTGGAGCTGGACGTCGACCGGGCCATGGGGCTGAGCCAGCATATCGAGATGCTGCAAAAAGAGCATCCCTTGGAGGACGGCTGATTTAGGAGGCTCTCCGACGAAAACGCGCTCCGCGACGAGTTGTTCAGAGGCCCCTTTATTGATCGGGCTGGCTGCCGGTCAGGCGGGTTTCGGCGCGATCCAGGGCGTCCGCCGTGCCCAGTAGAACCAGCACATCACCGGCCGACAGCAGTATTTCAGGCGAGGGCTGTTGAACCCGTTCGCCGTCGCGCACCAGCGTGGTCACCGTGATTTCCGCAAGCTCACGATCTATATCGCCCAGGCTTCGACCGGTTGCCGGGCTGGCCTCGTCGAGCATCACTGAATGCAGTTGTTCGCTATCGGCGCTGGCTTCACGCTGCCTGAGTCTGGTCTGGCCGCGAAACAGTTCGCGCACCAGCGCATAACGATCGAGCTGATGGCGTTGCAGGTGGTCGGCCACCTTGCGGGTGGGCACTTTCATCAACATCATCGCGTGCGAAGCCACCATCATGCCGGCCTCAAGCGTTTCCGGTATGACTTCGGTGGCGCCGGCCTTGCGCAACGCATTCAGGTGTCCTTCATCTCGGCTGCGCACGACGATGGGAATGTCCGGGTTGATGTTGCGCGCCGCCTCCAGACTGCGCAAGGCCGCACTGATGTCATCATGGCTGATGATCATCAGGGCGGCATTGGCCAGCCCGGCGCTTTCCAGTACCGACACGTCCGACGAGTCGCCGAAATAGACCGCCTGGCCGGCCAGGCGGGATTCCTTGACGATGGTAGGGTCCAGGTCCAGAGCGACGTAGTCGATCTTCTCGTCTTCCAGGAAGCGGGCCACGACCTGACCGATACGACCGAAGCCGCAGAGGATGACGTGGTCACGCTCCGGGGAGGGCGTGGCCGGCTTGCCCATGGTGTCTTCCTGGGCATCCACCTGCGGCAGCGCCCGGCAGATGGTTCGGGCCAGCGGCTGGTTGATGCGGATCAGAAAGGGTCCGAGGATCATCGAAAAGAACACCGCGTTGAGCACCACCTGGGCGGTGCGTGTTTCGATCACCTCACCGCCCAGTCCCAGGGCAAGCAATGCGAAGCCGAATTCTCCGCCCACGGCCAGCACCATCCCGGTGCGAAGTGCGGTCTGCAAGTCCACGCCCGAAAAGCGCACGATGGCCGTGATCAGTACCAGCTTGATTCCCAGCAGCGCCAATGCGCCGGCCAGGGCGTGGACCCAGATGTCGGGCAACAGCGTCGGATCAAGCAGCATGCCGATGCTGATGAAAAACAGCCCGAGCAATACGTCGCGGAACGGACGGATGGCCGACTCGACCTGGTGTCGGAACTCGGTTTCGCCCAGTACCATGCCGGCCAGGAAGGCGCCGAAAGCCATCGACAGGCCCAGTGATTTGGTGGCGAATGCTGCGGCCAGAGAGACAAACAGGACCGTCAACGTGAAAAGCTCGAACGACCAGCCTCTCGCGACCAGGTGAAACAGCGGTCTGAGAATGGTGCGGCCGATGATGAGTACAGCCAGGAAGGCCAGCAGTGCCTTGAACAGCGCCATGCCCAGCTCGCCGGCGATCTGCGGCGCAGCGGCCACGCCCAGGACAGGAATGATGACCACGAACGGAACCGCCGTGATGTCCTGAAATACCGACAGAGTGGTGCCCAGCCGACCGTGGCGGGTCATGTTCTCGCCCTGGTCAAGCAATTGCTTGGAGATCACCGTGGTCGAGGATTGCGCGAACACCGCTCCGATTACGAAAGCCGCGATAGCGGGTATCCCCAACAGCCAGGCCAGCACACCCACCACCAGCGTGGTCAGGACCACTTGAGCTGTCCCCAGCCCGAGAATGGTGTGGCGCAGCGCTAGATCTGCGACAGCGAAAAGCTCAGCCCGATGGTGAACAAAAGAAAGACAATGCCGAACTCGGCGATCATGCCGATATAGTCACTTTGAATCACAGGTCCGGCAGTCTTCGAGCCGAGCAGAATGCCGACCAGCAGATATCCGAGACTGGGAGGGACACCGATTCGACGGAACGTGATCAGGATGGCAATGGTGACGCCAAGCAGCAGCAGAGTCTGAATCAGCGTCTGTTCAAGCACCTTGCGTCATTCCCGATTCGAAACTCTTTAGTCTAATGGAGGCATATTTCGGGTTTTCAATTACCGCAACCTCCGGTCCCCCTCCAGGTTGGATCAGGTGATTCTCGAACCTCTCTTGAAAGTGGTCAGGCAGGCATTGGGCCGAAAGTGATACAGCCATTGGTTGATATCGGGCGCATCGATCATGGCAAAGTCGGCCTGGTAGCCCGGCAGCAGGCTGCCGTGGGTGTTTTCCAGGCCGATGGCGCGGGCCGCGTGGCTGGTGGCGCCGCGCAATACTTCGGCCGGGCTCATGTGCTGGTTCAGGCAGGCCAGGGTCATGGCCAGGGGCAGGTGATAGCTGGGTGCTGATCCGGGGTTGAAGTCGGTGGCCACGGCCACGCGTGCCCCGGCCGCGATCCATTTGCGCGCCGGAAGATAAGGCTCGCGCAGATACATCGAGGCAATCGGCAGGCTGACCGCCACCGTTCCGGCTTCGGCCATGGCGGCCATGTCGGCTTCGCTGGCATATTCCAGGTGCTCGGCTGACACCGCGCCCAGTTCTGCGGCCAGTCCGGCTCCACCCCCGGCCGAGAGCTGATCGGCGTGGACCTTCAGGCCCAGGCCATGGGCTTTTGCCGTTTCCAGAATGCGGCGGCCTTCCTCGAGAGTAAAGGCATTGTCCTCGATGAACACGTCGCAGAAATGCGCCAGGTTTCTTTCGGCGATCTCGGGAATGAGATCGTTGCAGAGCAGGGCAATGTAGTCGGCCCGCCGGTCGCGGTATTCGACCGGTACCAGGTGGGCGCCGAGAAACGTAGGTACGACTTCAAGTACTTGAGTGTCATTGAGTCGGCGATAAACCTCGAGCTGCTTGATCTCGTCTTCCCGGTTCAGCCCATAGCCTGATTTCGCCTCCACCGTGGTCACACCCAGCCGGGCCATGTCGGCCAGCGCAGCGGTGGCCTTGTCGGTCAGTTCGTCAATGTCGGCTGAGCGTGTGGCTTGCACGGTGGAATTGATTCCACCCCCGGCGGCCTGAATGTCCTGGTAAGAGGCCCCTTCCAGCCGCGCCGCGAACTCATCGCCACGCCAGCCGCCAAAGCACAGATGGGTATGGCAGTCGATCAGTCCGGGGATCACGCAGTCGCCACCGGCATCAATGGCCTCGGCCGTGGAAAACTCGTGCGGCAGTTCAGACTCAGGCCCACTCCAGAGGACTTTTCCATCCTGCCAGACCATTGCCGCATCGCTGACGGCATCGACCTCTCCCTGTCCGCTTTCAGGCGGGACCCGGTAAAGCGTCTTGATACGGGTCAATCGTTTCATGGAATCGTCAATACGGAAAAACCTTCCATCTCTGCTGCATGGGCCAGTCGCTGATCCAGACAGACAAATCCCTGCCCTTCGGGCTGGTCCTCGAACAAAACCAGGGCAGCAGCCAGTTGACCGGCATCGGCAGCGCGCAACGGATATCGAGCCAGTAGGCGCTTGGCATGGCGTCGAACGGCCAGAGTGTCGGTGATTTCATCCCACTGCAGAGCAAGTTGGGCAAGCTGCGTCAGTAATTCCCGTCGAGCCATCTGAGTCAGGTCGCCATCACGAAATCGACGCTCCACTGCGCTGGTGATTTCCACCACCGACCACGCCCAGGTCACGATCAGGGGGTCGTGCTCCAGCCATTTGCGAACTCGAGCGGTAGTGTCCTCGCTGACCAACAAGGGCACCAGGGCTGAAGCATCCCAATACTTCACAGACGATCCGAGCGCTCGGCTTCCAGGGCCTGACTCAGTTTGATCGAAGCCGGCAATGGACGCATTGAAAGGTCGACGCCTGTGCCCGGGCGAAGAATACCGGAGGCGATCAATCGCTGGCGGCGCTGGCTGTCGTCGTGGTCCTCATTGGTTGGATCAGACGTCATCGGCACCAGCCTGGCAACCGGTTTGCCGCGATCGAGCACCTGGACTTCGCCGCCCTGACGGACTTCCCGGAGGAAGGCGGATAGCCTGGCTTTCAGTTCGGAAATGGATGCAGTACTCATGTGACTAATATAGTCACTTAATCAAGACCAGACAAGTCAATGAATGGAATTCCATCCCGCCCGATTGACAGCACCCACTCGCCCGAGCGCAACAAGCGAGTACAGGCATCGATATCGGCGCCGACTTCGTAATCCTCGCGCGCATGGGCGACGTGTTCACGAACCTTTTCATGGGCTTGTCGGACACCGATCCCCGGCTTGAGCGGGGCGCGGAAGTCCAGCGCCTGGGCAGCGGTGAGCATTTCCACCGCCAGCACGCGCTCGACATTGTGCAGTACGGACAATAACTTCAGGGCGCTGATCGAGCCCATGGAGACATGGTCTTCCTGGCCAAGCGAGGTCGGGATGGAATCGACGCTGGCCGGATGGCACAGCACCTTGTTTTCGCTGACCAGGGCGGCGGCCGTGTATTGCGGGATCATGAAGCCTGAGTTGATGCCGGTGTCCTTCATCAAGAGCTTGGGCAGGCCGTCGTGGCCCTCCAGCAACAGATAGGTGCGACGCTCGGAAATGCTGGCGATTTCGGCTAGGGCAATGGCCGCGTAATCCAGCGCCAGGGCCAGCGGCTGGCCGTGAAAATTGCCGCCGGAGATGATGTCGCCGTCGTCGAACACCAGCGGGTTATCCGTGACCGAGTTCAGTTCGCGTTCGATTACTTCGCAGCAATGGGCCAGGGCATCGCGGCTGGCGCCATGGACTTGTGGAATGCAGCGCAAACAATATGGGTCCTGGACCTTGCCACAGTCGCGGTGCGATTCCAGGATTTCGGAATCCTCGAGCAGGCGGCGCACATGCTTGGCGACCTGGATCTGACCGGGGTGGGGGCGGACTGCATGCACCCGCGCATCGAACGGCCGCGCCGACCCCTGCAAAGCCTCCAGGCTCATCGCGCCGAGAATGTCGGCGGCATCGAGCAGGTGCAGGGAACGATGCAGCACGAACGCGCCATAGGCCAGCATCAACTGGGTGCCGTTGATCAGGGCCAGGCCGTCCTTGGCGGCCGGTTCCACCGGTTCGAGTCCATGGCGTTGCAGGGTCGCCGCGGCCGGTTCCGGTCCTGAAAGGTCGGCTTTCCAGCATTGTCCCTGACCGATCAGCGGCAGACTCATGTGGGCCAGCGGCGCCAGGTCTCCCGAGGCCCCGACACTGCCGCGTGAGGGAATGTAGGGCACGATGTCATGCTCGACGAAAGCCAGCAACTGGTCAAACACCGGCAGCGAGATGCCCGATTGGCCCAATCCCAGGGCATGGATCTTGAGCTTGAGCATCAGCCGCGAGATTTCCACCGGCACTGGTTCGCCGGTGCCGCAAGCGTGAGACAGCAGCAGGTTGCGCTGCAGCTGGCCGAGTTGATCGGGCCCGATTCGCTTGTTCGCCAGCACTCCGAAGCCGGTATTGATGCCGTACAGCGCTTCGTCACGCTCCAGTGCAGCCTCGACCACGGTGCGCGATTGATTCACGCCATCATGGTTATCTGCCAGTGAGCGGCATCGTTGCTCCAGGTCATCGTGGAGGTGGCGGATGCGGACGGTTGAATTCATTTCGGACTGGCCCATGAAAAGTCGAGTGCGGGAGGTGGAATTCCAGGCCCGACGATTCTATCAGTTTGGGCAGGCTGGTCACTCCGGATGAAACTCCCGAATGGCCAGACCGACCAGCGCACTCAACTGGCGAAACTGCCATCCGCCGGAAGAGGGCGGATTGGGGTCGGAGGTAATGGCCACGGTCAGCTCGGCTTCAGGCACCACGAACAGGGCCTGGCCACCGAAGCCACGACCGTAGTAGGCGCTCAGGCCCTCGACCTCGGTGATGAACCAGCCATAGCCGTATTCATCTCCGGTCCAGGGTGAGCGGCCATTGGCGTCCCAGGACTGCTCGATCCATTGATCGGAAATGATTCGCCGCCCATTGAGCTGACCGCCCAGACGGTAGAGCTCGCCGACCCGGGCCAGTGCGCGCGGGCTGAGCAGCATTTCATTGCCGCCGAAATGAATGCCCTGCGGATCGGCCATCCAGTCAGGGATGCGAATACTCAGTGGCTCCCCCAGCCATTCGCGTGCCAGAGTCAACAGATCACGACCGGTGACCTCGACCAGTGCGGCTGCGGCCAGGTGGGTCGCGCCGGTGGAATAAATCATCCGTCCGCCGGGGCGATCAACCATTGGGCGGGTCAAGACATGGCCCACCCAGTCCTTGCTTTGCACCCAACGCCCGTAGTTGCCGCCGGAAGTGCTCTCCAGCCCGATCTGCATGGCTAGCGCATGGCCGAGGGTGATCTGTTCGGCGCCCGGTGTTGCATTTTCTGGAAAACGATCGCCGAGCAACTCGATCAGTGGAGTATCGATGCTTTCGATTAAATCGCGGTCAATGGCGATTCCAACCAGAGCCGACAGCACGGTCTTGGATACCGACTTGATGTTGGCCGGGTTTGACAACCCCGGTCCTTCTCTGACCAGCTCTACCGCGGGTTCACCACGATGAAGGATCAGCAGACTGTGCAGACGATCGAGTTGATCGGCTTGTTCAGCAACGGGGCTAGCCGGACTCTCCGTCGACCACATCGCAAGCACCAGGAGCAGGGAGTAACAACATGCTGATTTGATCATGGCAGAATAATGCCATAGCCATAGTCAATTGATTGGGAGTGCATCACCATGACCCTGCTGATTCTGGGATTGATTCTGTTCCTCGGCGTGCATTCGTTGCGCATTGTGGCCGAGCCGGTTCGTTCAACCCTGGTCGCCAGGCTGGGGTTATGGGGATTCAAGGGATTGTACGGTCTGATCGCTCTTGCTGGATTTGTCATGATCGTCATGGGCTACGGACAGGCAAGAATGGACCCGACCTGGCTCTACCATCCACCGGGCTGGCTTCGCCATCTGAACATGCTGCTGATGCTGCTGGTTTTTCCGGCCCTGCTGGCCGCCTATTTTCCCGGTCGCATTCAAACGATGCTCAAGCATCCCATGCTGGTCGCGGTCAAGACCTGGGCACTGGCCCACCTGTTGATCAACGGCACCCTGGCCGCGGTACTGCTGTTTGGCGGTTTTCTGGTCTGGGCAGTGGTCGATCGCATTTCGGTGGGACGTCGCAGCGTCAGTTCGGACACCCCACAACTTCCCGCCTCACCGGTCAATGACATCATTGTCATGGTTGGCGGCCTCGGGCTTTACGCCGCCTTCGCCTTCTGGCTGCACCCGATTCTGTTCGGTGTACCCGTGGTGTGATGAATTGTTTCTGCAGCGCAGGCGTACGAGTATTACCCTGGACTGACCTCTGACCTCTGACCTCGGACCTCGGACCTCGGACCCCCGCCCCCTGACTTCGACGCTATAATGTGCGTCAGTCAGGCATCTTTTCGCAGTCCCGCCATGTCCAAGCCACTGAATGAAGCGCGACTGAGAGCGGTAGTTGAAACTGCGGTTGATGGCGTCATACTCATTGATGATCATGGCCGGATTCTGATGTTCAATCCGGCCTGTGAGCGTCTGTTTGGATATGCCAGTGCGGAAGTCCTTGGCAAGAATGTCAAAATGCTGATGCCATCACCTTACCGCGACGAGCATGACGATTACCTGGGAAACTATCGTCGGACCGGGCAGCAGAAAATCATTGGGATCGGTCGCGAGGTCGTTGGGCGGCGCAAGGACGGCACCACATTTCCGATGGACCTTTCTGTTGGCGAGTCGAAAGAGGAAGGGGAGACCACTTTCGTCGGCGTCCTGCATGACCTGACTGAGCGCAAACAGGCCGAACAGGCCCTCAGGGAAAGTGCGGAACAGTTCAGGGCGGTGGTCGAGACTGCGGTGGATGGCGTCGTGCTGATCGACGCTCATGGGCGGATCCTGGTATTCAATCCGGCCTGTGAAGGATTGTTTGGCTACAGCGCGGACGAGGTCCTTGGCGAGAATGTCAATGTCCTGATGCCATCGCCCTACCATGAAGAACACGACAAGTACCTGGAGAACTATCGCACCAGTGGGCAGCGCCAGATCATCGGAATCGGGCGTGAGGTGGTTGGAAAGCGCAAGGACGGAAGCACTTTCCCGATGGATTTGTCGGTTGGCGAGACCCAGAAGGATGGGGAAGCGATATTTGTCGGCGTCATTCATGACCTGAGTGAGCGCAAGCGGGCGGAAGAACAGTTGATCCAGGTTCAGAAGATGGAGTCAGTGGGTCAGCTTTCCGGTGGCATCGCCCATGATTTCAACAATCTCTTGACCGTGATCATCGGCAATGCCGAAGCGCTGGCCGAACAGCTCAAAGCCAGGCCTGACCTTCACCAGATGGCTGATTCGATACAGTCTGCCGGGATGCGCGGTGCTGACCTGACCAATCACCTGCTGGCCTTCAGCAGACGCCAGGTTCTGACACCGGCCAGAATCGATTGCAGCCACCTGATTTCCGGCATGGAGAAGATGATCCGCCGCACGCTGCGCGAAGATGTCGAGATCCGCACCACGATCAACCCGGAGCTTCATGCGGCCTATGCCGATGCAACGCAACTTCAGACCGCGGTCCTGAACCTCGTCATCAATGCGCGCGACGTCATGCCTGACGGCGGCAATCTCAGTATCGTGGCCGAAAACATCATTGTTGATGAGAGTTATCACCCGGAGGTTTCACCCGGATCGTACGTCATGATCATAATCAGCGATGAAGGCAACGGCATGCCCGAGGAGGTGCTCGAGCGCGCGTGCGAGCCGTTTTTTACCACCAAGGAGGTTGGCAGTGGCAGTGGCCTGGGTCTTTCCATGGTCTATGGCTTCGTCAAGCAGTCAGGAGCGCATCTGACCATCTACAGTGAACCTGATCTGGGCACCTGTGTGCGAATGTACCTTCCCGCCAGCGAGGAGGACGCGTTGGATGCCGAAAAACTGACCAGAAAAGCACAGGCGCACCTCCCGCGCGGCAACGAAACAGTCCTGGTCACCGAAGATGACCCGTTCGTGCTCAGCCATGCCCGCAATTGCCTGGAAAGTCTGGGCTATCGCGTCATGGCTGCAACGGATGGTCACGAGGCCATGGGCTTGATAGAAAGCGACGAATCCATAGACGTACTTTTTACCGATATTGTCATGCCCGGCGGCATCAGTGGTTTCGATCTCGCCGAAAAGGCCGTCAGGATTCGACCGGACCTGAAAGTGCTGATGACCTCGGGTTATGCCATCGAAACACTGCAATCGCGTGGCCGCCTTTCACCGGACCGCGCCATGCTCAGCAAGCCCTATCGAAAGGCCGACCTGGCCCACCAGCTTCGCCAGGTCATCGAGGCTGATCAAATTGACTCATCCGGTCCCTGACCCCTGACCCCCAATCCCTGAACCCTGAACCCTGAACCCTCAAAGCTCAACCTGCCGGACACTCTTGACATGCTCGGTGGCGGCCAGCTTTTCAAGCAGAGACTCGGGCACCTCATCATCGATGCTGATGAATGAAATCACGCTGCCGCCGGGCTCCTTGCGGCCGAGTTGAAAGCCGGCGATGTTGATCCCGGCATCGCCCAGTATGGTGCCGATGCGCCCGATCAATCCCGGCAAGTCCCAGTTGGTCATGAACAACAGTCGACCTTGCGGCACGAAATCCACCTCGATGCCGTTCAGGCCGACCACGCGTGGGACGCCGTTGACCGTAGTGCCGTCGACCAGCCATTCGCGTGCGTCGGTGACCAGCTTGACCCGGATTCGACTGGTCAGTTCTCCGGCCATCTGACGGGTGGTCTCGACAATATCGATATTTCTCTGCTCGGCCAGCAGCGGTGCATTAACCAGGTTGACCGACTCCTGAAGGATGGGGTTGAGCAGCCCCTTGAGAATCGTGGTCGTGATTGGCTTGTGGTTGTACCCGGAGACCTTGCCGGCGTACTCGATTTCCAGTCGATTCATGCCACCCTCTGAGATCTGGCCCAGAATCGAGCCCAGTCGCTCTCCCAGGTTCAGGTACGGCTGCAAAAGATGCATTTCATCCTCTGCCACCGAGGGGATATTGAGTGCATTCTGGGTGACGCCTCGAAGCAGGTAGTCACTGATCTGCCGGGCGATCTGCTCGGCGACCCGCTCCTGGGCCTCCAGGGTCGAAGCCCCGAGATGTGGCGTGCAGATAAAGCCTTCATGACGCATCAGTCTGTGACCGTGAACCGGCTCGTTCTCGAACACATCCAGTGCGGCAGCGCGGACCTTGCCTGATTCAAGGGCCGCATCCAGTGCTTGCTCGTCGACAATGCCGCCGCGCGCGCCATTGATGACGATGACGCCGTCCTTCATCTTTGCAAACGCCTGTTCATCGATCATGTATCGGGTCGCACGGGTCATGGGCGTATGGATCGTGATGAAATCGGCACGAGCATACAACTCATCGAGCTCGACCAGTTCCACCCCCAGATCGTCGGCACGTTTACGTGAAATGTAGGGGTCGTGAGCAATGGCCTTCATGCCCAGTCCATGGGCTCGTTCGATGACCAGGCTGCCGATATTGCCGGTGCCGATGACCCCCAATACCTTGTCATTGATTTCGACGCCCATGAAGCGGGACTTTTCCCACTTCTCCGATCGCATGGACAACGTGGCCTGTGGCACCATGCGGGCGGCCGACACCATCAATGCGATGGCGTGCTCGGCGGTTGTCACCGTATTGCCGAACGGCGTATTCATCACGATCACGCCTTTGTGAGAGGCGGCCTTCATATCGATGTTGTCGACACCGATTCCGGCGCGACCGACAACACGCAGTCGATCACCCGCATCCAGCACTTCCCCGGTCACCCGTGTCGAGGAGCGAACGGCCAGGCCATCATAGTCACTGATGACTTCAACCAGTTCTTCGGGCGTCAGATCGGTCCTGACATCCACCTCGATTCCGTTCTCCTCGAAAATTCTTTCGGCCGTGGATGACATCTTGTCACTGATCAGAACCTTAGGCATAACGTTCGGAAAACTCCTTCATGAATTCAATAAGGGCATCAATACCTTCTTCAGGCATGGCGTTATAAATGGAAGCCCGCATGCCGCCCACCGAGCGATGGCCTTTCAGGTTGACCAGGCCCTTGCTTTCGGCTTTCTCGAGAAATGTCTTGTCGAGTTCCGGCTTGGCCAGTGTGAAGGGCACATTCATGGTCGATCGGTCCTGACGACGCACCGGGCTGTTGTAAAACTCGTTCTCGTCGATGGCGGTGTAGAGCTTGGCCGCCTTTCTCCGGTTGAGATTCTCGACTGCTTTCAGCCCGCCCAGCTTGAGAAGGTGCTTGAACACCAGTCCGGCCATGTAGATGCCATAGGTCGGCGGGGTGTTGTAGCAGGACCCGGCATCGGCGTGGGTCTTGTAATCCAGCATCCTGGGGGTCGCCTCACGGGCCGAGCCGATCAGGTCCTCACGCACGATGACCACGGTCAGCCCGGAAGGACCAATGTTTTTCTGGGCGCCGGCATAAATCAGTCCAAAGCGGCTGACATCGATGGGCCTGGAGAGAATGTTCGATGACATATCCGCCACCAGCGGCACTTCACCGGTATCGGGCAGCTCATGATATTCGGTGCCGAATATGGTGTTGTTGGTGGTGATATGGCAGTAGGCGGCATCGGCATTGAGTTGCAACTGCTCCTGGGTGGGAATCCAGGTGAAGTTGTCATCCGCGCTTGAACCGGCAATATTGACCGAGCAGTAACGCTCGGCTTCGGCAATGGCCTTTTTGGACCAGCTTCCGGTGTTGATGTAATCGGCGCTTTCACCAGGTCTGGTCAAATTCAGCGGCACCATGGAAAACTGCAGACTGGCGCCACCCTGAAGAAACAGCACCTTGTATTGATCGGGAATGTCCATCAGCTCACGCAGGTCCGATTCGGCCGTCGTGATGATGTCGGTGAATTCCTTGCCGCGATGGCTCATTTCCATCACCGACATGCCCGACCCATGCCAGTCCAGCATCTCATCGGCGGCTTGTTGCAGCACGGCCTCGGGCAGTGTGGCCGGGCCGGCACTGAAGTTGCATACGCGTTTCATGAACGATCCTCTATTGTTTGAATTACCCGCACAAACCTTGAAACGATGCGAAGCATCGAATTTTGTGCTTGATTCGTATTGATTGAGTCCTGGTATAACAGGGATGCTCGGGGTTTGCAGGGATTACCCCAACATTGGCACATCGACGTTGCGTTCCCTGGCCGTTGCGATGGCTTCGTCATAACCGGCATCGACATGTCGAAACACCCCCATCCCCGGGTCGGCGGTCAGTACGCGTTGCAGACGCTCATGGCCCGAACGGGTGCCATCGGCAACCGAGACCATACCGGCATGCAATGAATAGCCGATGCCCACGCCACCACCATGGTGGACCGAAACCCAGCTTGCCCCGCATGCGGTATTGACCAGGGCATTCAGGATTGGCCAGTCGGCAATGGCATCCGAGCCGTCCTTCATGGCTTCGGTTTCACGGTTGGGAGAGGCGACCGAGCCACAGTCAAGATGGTCACGACCAATAACGATCGGCGCTTCGACCTTGCCCTTTTCGACCAGCCAGTTGAATTTTTCACCGGCCTCGGCGCGCTCGCCGTACTCCAGCCAGCAGATACGTGCCGGCAAGCCCTGGAAGTGGATCCGCTCCTGGGCCTTGTGGATCCAGCGTTTCAAGTGTTCCTTTTCCGGAAAGAGTTCGAGGATGGCCTTGTCGGTTGCGGCGATATCGGCCGGATTGCCTGACAAGGCGGCCCAGCGGAAAGGACCTGCGCCACGGCAGAATAGGGGACGGATATAGGCCGGCACGAAGCCGGGGAAATCGAAAGCGTTCTTCATGCCGCGATGATCAGCCACCTGGCCACGCAAATTGTTGCCGTAGTCGAACGTGATGGCGCCACGTTTTTGCATCTCAAGCATGGTCTCGACATGGATGACCATGGAATCGAGCACCTTCTCGTCATAGGCTTTCGGATCGGACTGGCGAAGGGCTGTGGCCTGTTCCAGCGAGTGGCCGACCGGAATATAGCCATGCCTGAGGTCGTGGGCTGAGGTCTGGTCGGTCAGACAATCGGGAATGATGTCGCGGGCGAGCATTTCGGGCAGCACTTCGGCGATATTGCCCAGTAGCCCTACCGATAGCGGACCCTCGGCTTTTTCGATCAGGTCCAGGGCTTGATCAATGGAAGTCGCCTTGGCATCGCAGTAGCCGGTTTCGACCCGACGATCGATTCGCCATTCATCGACCTCGACCGCGATGCAATGGCCTTCGTTCATGGTCACCGCCAGTGGCTGGGCGCCGCCCATGCCGCCCAGTCCCGCCGTGACGGTGAGCTTGCCCTTGAGCGAGCCGTCGAAATGTTGACGGGCCAGCTCGGCAAAGGTTTCGTAGGTGCCCTGGACGATGCCTTGCGAGCCAATGTAAATCCATGAGCCGGCCGTCATCTGCCCATACATGGTCAGGCCTTTGTCTTCGAGATCACGAAACACATCCCAGTTGCCCCAGCGTGGCACCAGGTTGGAATTGGCGATCAGTACTCTGGGCGCCTGGTCGTGGGTGCGCAGCACACCGACCGGCTTGCCGGACTGAATCAGCAAGGTTTCATCGTTCTCGAGCCTTTGCAGGGTGGCGACGATGGCGTGGTAGCAATCCCAGTTGCGTGCCGCCTTGCCGGTGCCGCCGTAAACGATCAGGTCCTGCGGGCGTTCGGCAACATCCGGGTCGAGATTGTTCATCAACATGCGCAGCGCGGCTTCCTGGTGCCAGCCCTTGCAGCTCAGGTCAGTGCCATGCGGCGAACGGATCACGGGTGAATTGGCATCTGATCGGGCGATCTGCGACATGGTGGTTTCCGGAGAATTCGAGAATGCCGAATTATACCAATGGCCCAGACGGTTTCCGACCGGTCAGCGATGGCGTAGAATCAGGGGCCGGGTTTCGACATCCTGCGCGAATCCGTTGGCCAAATCATCGACGAGGAAGAAACCAATGACCGAACACAGAGCGGAAACCAGCACACTGGCGATCGTCAGCCTGGTCTTCGGGATCCTGGCCTGGGTGCTGATTCCAATCATCGGTGCGATCGTGGCCATTATCACTGGACACATGGCGCGCGGGGAAATTCGTCGCTCCGGGGGCACCCTCGGTGGGGACGGCATGGCGGTTGCCGGGCTTGTGCTTGGCTACATCAGCTTGCTGCTGGGACTGGCGGCCCTGTTTTTCGTGATTTTCGTGATCGGTCTTGTGGGCGTTGCTGCGGTCTTTGCCTGACCCCTAACCGGCATCAAGCAGATAGTCGATACGATCCTCGTCGCAATCGACCGGCATGGAGGCGTGCTCGTGAAAGATCTTCCATTCGCCGTCGATCTTTTTCAGGCAGCTGCTGGTCCGAATCCAGGCGCGTGCTGATGGGTGGTCGGTTTTCATTCCGGTCAAGCGTGTGAAACAGGTGACCACGGCAACGCCATCGTGGCCAATGATTTTTACATCCCGCCGCTGGATTTCGATCGGTTCGGGGAAGTAGGGAAAGACAGACTTCCACAATCGGCGCAGTGAATCGACGCCGGTCAGTTGCGAGCCGACATCGAAAATCTCGACGCCGGGACTGTAACAGGCGGCCAAGGCATCCAGGTCCTTGTCCCGCAAGGCCTTCGCGACGCGATCGAGCGTCGCCTTGATGGCCTTTTCCTCGATACTGCTAACAGTGCCCATCCAGCCTCCTGCGTGCAGACATACATGAACGCTCAAGTTAGCCTATCACCTTCCAAGGCACCTGTATTCTCGCCGCTGCTGCCACAGTATCTCTGCCAGGTCAAAGCCGGCCATAAACCCAGAAACAAACCAACAGATAAAACACCACGCTTAACGACTTGCCCGCAGTGATCCAGGGTTTGTTGGCTGGAATCCAGGGTGCGGATATCAGGCGTGGTATGGCCATTGCAGCCATCATGACCGTGGCAAAGGCAGCCAGGTGCCAGTAGAACAGGGGGATGAACTCCCAAGTGCCGATCTTCCAGGTCAGGCCGAGTAGAAAGGTCGAGGCAAGCAATGCATCCAGGCCATGCAGGCGGCTGGCAGGCTTGAGCATGAAACCGGCCAGCAGCACGGCGCCCAGTGGTGCGAACAGCAGGGTGAATGCCGGCATCAGCCAGCCACTGTCAGCTCGCATCGGTAACTCTTCATCCCGCAGCAATGCGACCGCAAAGTCGTCGGCGCCATTGGCGGCGTTACTCAACACCACGACGCCGCGTCCGGATTCCGGCACGAACCCGAGAAAGGAATGAAAGCCGCCAGTCTGACCATTGTGCCAGATCATCACGCCCTGGCCATGGTCGCTGTGCGCCCACCCCAGGCGTTCGTGAATGCTCTTTTCAAGGGCGCTGCCGGGTTCGGGCTGCATGGCCAGAACCAGAAAACGCTCAAGATGATCGAGGCTGGCGACCAGCCCTACGGCCGGTGCGTAAGCGGCCATGTGCCAGTGACCGGCCGGTTGCAGATTGCCGCGGTGTGCGTCCAGAAGGTTCGGGTCATCCATGCGCTGATCGATGAAGTTCATGCCCTCAAGACCCAGCGGCTGCAGGACCCGCTGCTCGAGCGAAGCTTCATAGCTCTGGTCAGTCACTTCCTCGAGTAATCGGCCCAGCACTGCCATACCGAAGTTCGAATATTGAAACTGGCCCCGGTTCTGCAGTTGATCGGCACGAACAGCGGCCAGGTCATTGAACAGCTCATCGGTGGTCAGTCCGCGATACGGATCGGCCGGTTGAGTAAAGACACGCAACAGCATGCGCGGGCCTGTTGGCAATCGCGCCAGGCCGGAAGTGTGCCTGGCCAGCTCCTGCAGCGTGATGGTGGCCACATCGGGATCGAGTTCCTCATCGTGTTGCCAGAGGTCGCCTACCGTTGTTTCCAGAGACACCTCGCCGCGAATGACCATGTCGGCCAGCAGGATTCCGGTAAAGACCTTGGTGATCGAGCCGATCTCGAACAACGAGTCCGGATTGACCGAATCGGGTCCAGAAACCGCCCGCTCCACCCCTGACGGCGTGATCCGAACCATGGCCACCGCCGGGGCACGCTGGGCCTCTTCGACGTAGGCGTCGGCGATGGACTGCAAGTCTGAGGCCTGGGCTGGGAGTGAAAACAAAAGACCCAGCACCGAAATCATCCATCTCATGATTGCTCCTGTGATGTTGGCCATCGGCCGGGGGATGAACCGGCTAAGCTCTCAACTGGTTATCTTACGTGAGTTGACATGGCCGTCGTTCAGTGATCGGACACGGCCTGACGCGCCAGCAGGCGGCTGTAGCGTTGACGCTGTCGGTTCAGTTCTTCGGGGCGATCAAGACGATCCGGTTCGTAAAGGCGCATCAGGGCGGCCTGGGTTTCGAGGTCATGACTGTTGAGGTTCAGACACGCGGTATAAGCGTCGGCTGCTTGCGCCCATTGGCCCTGGGCTTCCAGGGCTCGACCCAATAGCCGATGAGCGCCTGGCGATGTGAATCGGCATTCGACGGCGTCTAGTGCCGAGTCCACGGCGGCCGCATGGTCGCCTTGCTCCAGCAGGACTTCCGTGCGTCCCAGGCGTGCACGCAAATGATTGGAATCCAGATCGAGGACGTTGGCATAGGCGTCGAGGGCTTCCTGCAGACGACCCAGATGACGGTATTCGTCGCCGATGAACAGGTGAATAATGGCCTGAGACGGGTGCTGCACGAGAATCTCGAACAGCGACTTGAGAGCATGCTCATGCTGACCGCGGGCCGTGTGGATGCGTGCCCGCAACAGTCCCTCGTCGAAGGGCTTGCCGCCATTTTGCATCAAATCTCTGAGCAGTGATTCAGCCCGATCACTGTCCCCGAGATCCAACGTCAGGTGAGCCATCATTCGCAAGTATTCGGGGTCACTGCGCGCGGACTCCGAATCCAGGGCCTGGAGTTCTGCCAAGGCCATGGAGGTGGCGCCTCGCTCGGCCAGAGATTCGGCCGTGGACATGGCCACTTGGAGGTGCAGACGTTCAGGTCGGTCCGGAATCGGCAAACCCTGCTCGATCAGCAATGAACGCAGTACGGACGAATCCGCGGATCGTTCGGGCGCCACCGGGCAACTATCCCATGTTGCCACCGTTGAGGGGCGAGCATCGAATTCAAAGGCCTCCGCGAGGGGACGGCCCGGCATGTCGTGTGCCTCGACCTGGCCGCATAGTCGCAGGACAGTCGGAACAACATCAAGCACGCTGGCGCCGAGCAATTCGCCATCGGGTCTTACATCCGGACCGGCAGCACAGAGAAATCCCTGGGGGCGATACAGTTCTCGCGCGCTCAATCGCCGTGATGGGTCGAGTGGCTGGTAACGCATGCCATGCGGCGACACCACCATGACCGTCCCCTCGTCACCGAGTTGACCGACAAGATGGCCGAGCATCAGGTCAAGCATCTCGTAGAAGTGGACCAGTACCGGACCGTAGACGACCTGGTCCAGGCTGTCTTCCTGCGCGGTGAATTCGGCCAGTGAAGACAGGCCGCCGAAGACCCGGCCGATCTGATCCAGGGCTGAAAACCGAGCGCACAGGAAATTCCAGGATTGTCGCTCCAGGCAGTAGTTGATGATGTTCTGGGTGGTGACGGTTTCGGCCAGCTTGACCGCGATCGTCGCCAGGCGCTGATCGCGTTTCTGATCAATTTTTCCGGCTTCGGGAACCAATGAAGCCAGCTCGGCACCGCTCATGTCTGAGGCATGCAATCGAAATTCATCCAGTGCTTCTAGCCAGTCTTCAGGGTGCACGGAGCCCTGCGGTGGTCGCCTGACTTGACCTTCGCCGAGCAACGGTCGAAAAAATGGCTCGCTGATCTCCACGGCGCACGTATGGTTGACCGGGTAGGTGAGGGGCCAGTTGAGAGCGCCGGCCGAAAGCCCTTTAGTGGCCAGAATCTGCCACAAGGTGGGTGAGTCCAGGTCATGGGCCGATACCGGATCGATTGAATCGCTGCCGGCATTGAAGGCTGAAAAAATGCCGTGTTCCGTCGCAGGTTTGCCGGTCGCCAGGGTCGTCAGCACGGCGATGGGCTCCAGCGGAGCCGGGGTATTCAGCGCTCCGCCCAGGCCACGACGACGAAGCCGGGCCAGATTGGGCAACCGGCCATCGTCAATCAGGCCAGTGACTGCCGGCCAGTCCGCCGCTTCCCAGACCAGCAGCAGGGTGCGAGCCAAGCTCGCCTCCCTCAGATCAGGACTCTTGCTTGCGCCGGCGTCGACCGGTGTAGAGCATGACGCCTCCGGCCAGCAGCGCGGTCAGCCAGAACACCAGCCCGTTGACCGGTACGGCGAGTGGTTCTACGGTCGGCGGAGCTTCTCCTCGGCATTCCACTGGAACTTCGCTTTCATCTTCAAAAACGCCGCCGAGAATATGCAGGTCCCGAGCATCATTGCCGGTTACATCATCGACAGTGATCTCCACGCATGCGTAATGCGGGCTTTCGCCGGGAATATCAAAGCGCAGTCCGATATATCCACGCTGTTCAAAGAATTCCTCGTATACCGGGAAAAACTCATTCCAGATAAAGGTAAAACCGGAGCTGAAATCCAGGCTGCCATCGATGAGGTCACCTTCGTCGAACTGTTCGGCGAGGAACGAACTTCCATCATAAAAGCGGGCGATCGCGTTATCGGGGAGGTACGGGTCGCTGGTCGGGTTACCAGTGATTGCCAGGTAGGAGTACCCGGCCGAGGAATTCGAGATGTGGACCGTGAAATTATCAATCCCATCACCGTTGAGATCAAGTTGTTCACTGGCAAGCCCCTCGGGCTCACCCTCGATGATCTGCTCGGGAATATCCTGTACGGCGCCAGCGGCTGTTCCGACAACCGCCAATGATCCAACCGCTGTCGAATATCGTATCAGACGTTGCTTGCTGCTCATTCTTGAACTCTCCATCGATTCTTTGAGGTGGAGGAGGGTTTTCCATTCAAACCAAGGTCTTCGCCTCCCTGGATCAGCAGTCTAGCAGCAAGAGCTAATGTGCTCAAGGCTTCCGCTTGCAAGTTGCCGGTGATAGAGTCCCACGACCTGCACTGCGCTTCCATTCGTTCATTTCATGAAACGCATATTGCTGACCTGGGAACTGGGCTCGGGCCTGGGCCACGTGGTCCCACTGACCGGGTTCGGTCAGCATCTGAGCAACGCACTCGATGTGGAGGTGTGGTATTGCTTTCAGAGCCTGCACGACCAGATTTCTCTGCCGTTTTACAAGCGCATGCTGCAGGCCCCGCCTGTTCCGCCCGCCCGAAATCCTATTGGGCGTCCCCGCGGTTTCTCGGACATGCTCCACAACATCGGATTTGACAATCAGAAGGGTTTGAACGGCGCCATCCGCGCCTGGCGCGACATTTTCGGCCTGGTCAGGCCGGATGTGCTGGTCTGTGAATTCAGCCCCTTGTCACTGCTGGCCTCGCGCGGATTGCCCATGGCCAGGGTGCAGGTCGGCACCGGCTGGCACGTCCCGCCGCCTGGCGCCCCTGTCCCGGCCTACCGGCATCTGCCCGGCCATGCTACCGAGCAGCAGCGGACCCGGGAGCGCGCAATGCTGGAGCGAGTCAACCGGGTGCTGACCGAATTCGAAGCCCCGACCATGCAGTCCCTGACCGATTTTTTTCAGGAGACCGACCTGACCGCCCTGTCGACCACGCCTGAATTTGACCATTTCGATCGTCTCGAGCCTCCGCGCTACCTGGGTCACGCGCCGGTTCGTCCCGACAATCCGGAAAGCGTACGCTGGCCGCAGGGAGACGGACCGCGAATATTTGCCTACCTCAAACCTTTCAGAGGTCTGAGCACCTTGTTGAAACAGCTTGCCAATGGACAATACCGGGTCATCATTCATGCCGCTGAACAGGCCTGGGACACTGCGCGCCATTTCGCCGGTCCACAAGTCAAGGTCTCACCGCGACCGGTCGCACTCGACAGCGTTGCCGATGGCGACCTGGTCATCAGCCACGCCGGGCACGGCCTGATTCACGAAACCCTGGCCCTGGAGTTGCCCATGTTGCTATTGCCCTTGCACCGCGAACAACAGGTCAATGCCGGCAATGCCCGGCAAGTCGGCGCCGCGCTGGTGATCGACTGCACCGGGCCCGAGCCGGATGCCGAGGCATTCGAATCCGCCCTGGACCAATTGCTCGGTGAACCACGATTCCGGCAGGCCGCACAGGCCTGCGGGCGCAGCCATGATCCAGCGATTTATCCCGGCCTGACTGCATTGTCCGGCGCCATCCGGGAACTGATTGAGTGAACGAGCAGTCCCGACTTTCCATTCTGGTCGCCTGGGAGATCGGCGGCGGTTTCGGCCACCTGATGCGCTTGCGACCGATCGTGGAACGCCTCGTTCAGCGTGGCCATCGCGTCACGCTGGTGGTGCGTGACCTGGAAAAGGCCCAGGAGATTTTCCCTGACCTTGCCTGCCTGCAGACACCACAACGATCCGGGCAGGCCACCGACTATCCGCAGGTGGCCTCACTTGCTGAAATCATGTACAACTGTGGATTCAACGACCAGAGCACGGTCCAGCGACTGTGCGCGTCCTGGCGGGCAATTGGCGAGTTGGTCCGCCCCGACGTGGTGATCATGGATTTCAGCCCGATGGCCCTGCTGGCCTTCCAGGCGTCTCCGGTCCGGCGCGTGCTGATCGACAATGGTTACAGTCACCCCACCATGACCGCCCGCATGCCCGACCTGAGGCCCTGGCAGCGCGGATATGCCGATCTGCAGGCAGCGATCGAGGACGACGTACGCCAATCGGTCAATGCATTTCTGGTCGAACAGGGGCTGGAGCCGGTCGAAGCGCTGTCGGCCTTGTTCCGGCGTGTCGACAGCATCAACCTGATGACCCTGCCGGAACTTGATCACACCGGCCCAAAGACGCACGTCGCCTACCGCGGTTATGCTGAACCGGGCGGCCCGCCGCCCCCATGGCCAGAGACCGGAGCGCGGCCACGGGTATTGGTTTACCTGAGACCATTTGCCGGCATTGGTGAGCTATTGTCACGCCTGGGTGGCATGAACTGGGCCATTCTCGCCATTGTTCCGGGCCATGACCAGCAACTGAAAGCGCGCCTGGCCGGTGTATCGAACCTGCATTTGACCGAAGCCTTGTGCGACATTCACCTGGCCGCTCGCCAGGCCGACCTGGCCGTGTGTGCCGGCGGCGATACCGTCGGCATCATGCTATTGGGCGCCACCCCGGTCTGCGTGGTGCCCTATCACGCCGAGCAATACCTGACCGCCTGGCGAGCCGAAAAGACCGGCGCGGCGGTGACCGCCGGCAACCCGTCCCGCCTGCCACCGCGCAGCGATGAAATCATCACGGCCCTCAATCGCCTGATCAGCAACCCGGACCATTACGACCAGGCCAGCGAATTCGCCGCCCGCTACAAGGACCTGGACCCGGCCCGAGAACTGACCGCCATCATCACCGAAATCGAAGGTCAAGGTTTCCCTGAAACCTGAAACCTGAAACCTGAAACCTCAATAACTATTGCTGCCCCACAGCCTTCTCGTACAACCCGGGAAACCGACCGTCAGGATCAACCTGTTTTTTGAGGGCTTCATAGACCTCCCGGTTGTATTCACTCCAGAAGGTTTGCTCGTCATAGGTGCTGCGCGAATAAAGGCTTTTCTTGCCGCCGTGCCTGGCGACCAGTTCCTCGACTCTGGCGTTGTAGTAGCCATCGGGTTCACTGGAACGGACCATGTCCCAGAAGCCGAAGTTGATATACGCGGTGTCGGTGCGTAACCGAAACAGTGAAAACCGTTCATCGGGGACCACGAACGGGCAGATCCATACCGGCCGGATGCCGATGTCTTTTTCAAAATCGGCCAGGAAGGCCGCCGCATTGGCGATCGGGATATCGACATCCTGGATCACCGATTCGGTGCGTGGGCGAATGGCCCCGAGCAGGTTTAGCGGAAAGCGATGACTGGCGCGCATGATCTTCTGGTAAGTCACGCTATTGAGACGTTTTCGCCCCAGCAGCAGGCGCACCGGTGCAAGCTGCGCACCGACATTCTTGCTGCACCAGAACCAGTCGGTGTCCCAGCGCCACAGGTAATCGTGGATGCTCAGGTAATCCTCGCGCCGCTCACGCAGGCTCTTCCAGTACTGGCGCATCCAGGTGTAGTCGCTGGCCTGGGCTCCAGCGGGCAGGGATTGGACGAAGTGGGCACGCACCAGCACGAATTCATTCGGTCCGAAATACACGCCATCGAGATAGTCGCATTTCGGTTGGGCGCATTCCTCGTCAATGGCGGCGAACAGCTTGTCGGGGTCGTCGAAAGGCGTGTGCTCCAGTCGCACATAAGGCTGGACCGCAATCAGCCCGGCCCGCACCCGGGTCGCGTAGCCGAGACTGCCGTAGGAATTGGGAAAGCCGAAAAACAACTCCGGGTTCTCGTTCGGCGAGCAGGTGATGACGGTCCCATTGGCGCTCAGTACATCGAGCTCATGCACGGTATCGTGGACCAGCCCATAGCGAAAGCCACTGGATTCGATGCCAAGACCGGTGGTAGCGCCACCGATGGTGATGCTCTTGAGTTCCGGCACAATGGCCGGCGCAAAGCCGTGGGGCAGGGTAGCGTCGACCAGCTCGGCATAAGTCGTCATGCCCTCGACATCGACGGTTTTAGCCTGTGAATCGATCTCGATGACATGGTTGAGCCCGGTGACATCGAGCTCGGTGCGATCGGATGGCGCCCGCTGCCTGAACAGGTTGCTGGTTGATTTCTTCAGGCGCACTGGTCCCGTGGTTTGGGCCAGCGCCCGGGTCAGCGCTTCCACACGCGTCTGGTGCGCTGTCCAGTCCGATTCGCTCATCGCACCGGCACGTAACGCGGAATGTCGCCATGGCTGAGCACCATTTGCCAGAGATTCAATCCGCGCGCCCTGAATGCGCCGGCGCAACTGAGCAGGTAATAGCGCCACATGCGGTAGAAACGCTCATCCAGTTTTTCGCTTTCCTTCAGATCCGGCCAGGCGTTGACGAA